>Ga0326726_10002513_pt1 | contig 16843 bp, 13 predicted proteins | sample MHFenrmetagenome_2_FD_207603 | JGI IMG/M metagenome (GOLD analysis project Ga0326726, IMG submission 207603) | Lab enriched peat soil microbial communities from Michigan Hollow, Ithaca, NY, United States - MHF15MN | ecosystem: Environmental > Terrestrial > Soil > Wetlands > Peat | place: USA... | reverse complement strand
TGCGTCACATCGTCGGGCAGGCCCTCGCCATTGCCCGCAACGGCGGCGGTCCGGCTCTCGTCGAAGCCATTACCTATCGCCTGAGCGATCACACCACCGCTGACGATGCCAGCCGCTATCGGCCTGCCGATGAGGTCAAGAATGCGTGGAAAGTGGAGCCGTTGATCCGGCTGCGGAAGTATCTGACCGATACCTCCGCCTGGAGCGAAGAGCAGGAGACCGCGCTCAAGGCCGAGTGCTCGCAACGCGTCGAAGCCGCGGTGCAGGAGTACACGCACACCGGCAAGCAGCCGACCGATGCGATGTTCGACCACCTGTTTGCCAAGCTGCCGAAGCACCTGCAGGAACAGCGCGAGCTGGCACGCAAGTACGGCGCCACCTCTGGCGCCCACGGCGGCTCGCACTAGCTCGAAGAGGCTGCAGCCATGCCCAAGATCACGATGATCGAAGCGATCACCATGGCGCACGCCTGGGAAATGACGCACGACCCCACCGTCGTGGTTCTAGGTGAGGATGTCGGTGTCAACGGTGGCGTGTTTCGCGCCACGGCGGGTCTGCAGGAAAAGTTCGGCAAGGATCGTGTGCAGGATACGCCGCTGGCCGAAGGCATGATCGGCGGCATGTCCGTCGGCATGGCCGTCGAAGGCCTGAAGCCGGTTGCAGAAATCCAGTTCATGGGCTTCATCTATCCCGCTTTCGATCAGATCGTGAATCATGCCTCGCGCATGCGAAACCGGACGCGCGGGCGACTCAGCTGTCCGCTCGTAATTCGCACGCCGCACGGCGGTGGCATTCACGCCCCCGAGCATCACTCCGAAAGCACTGAGTCGATGCTCGCACACACGCCGGGGTTGCGCGTCGTCTGTCCCTCTTCGCCCGCGCGCGCGTACGGGCTGCTGCTCGCCGCCATCCGTGATCCGGACCCGGTCGTGTTTCTGGAGCCGGTGCGCCTGTATCGCCTGGTGCGCCAGGAGGTGGCGGACGACGGGCAGGCGTTGCCCCTCGATGTCTGCTACATCCTGCGTGCGGGCACCGATGTCACGCTCGTGACCTGGGGCGCGATGACCTTCGAGACGATGCGTGCCGCCGAGCAGCTCGCCAAGGAGGGGGTGAGCGCCGAAGTCATCGACCTCGCGACGCTGTCACCGATCGATCACGACACCATCCTCGAATCGGTCGCAAAGACCGGGCGCCTCGTGATCGTGCACGAAGCCGCGCGCAACTGTGGCATTGGCGCAGAAATCGCGGCGACGGTTGCGGAACGCGGCCTGTACGACCTGCAGGCACCGATCCAGCGCGTCACTGGGTACGATACGGTGATGCCGCTCTTCCGCCTCGAGTACGACTACATACCGAGTGTCGCCCGCATTCTCGACGGCGTTCGCGCCACCTTCGTCGACTAGGCTCCAGGCCGGAGGTCCGACCGATGACCACGTTCAACCTGCCCGATCTCGGCGAAGGTCTGCCCGAGGCGGAGATCGTCAATTGGCACGTCAAGGTGGGAGATCGCGTCGTCATCGATCAGCCGATGGTCTCAGTCGAGACCGCCAAGGCTGTGGTCGAAGTGCCGTCGCCATACACCGGGGTGATCACGGCCCTGCATGCCAAGAATGGCGAGGTGGTCAACACAGGTCAGCCGCTGGTCGACTTTCAGGTCGACGGCGCCAATGGCGGGGGGTCGCCCGCAAGGGCCGCAGTGGCCACTGCCCCTAAGGTGGATCCGAGGAAAGCGGACGACTCAGGCACGGTCGTGGGCAACATGCCGACGAGCGACGAGGTGCTGGTCGAGAATGCAGTGGCCGGCGGCGCCAGCACCGCCAGGCTCGAGCGCGTGCGCGCGGCTCCGGCCGTGCGCGCGCTTGCCAAGCGCCTGGGCGTCGATCTCGCGCAGGTGCGTGCAAGTGGACGTGGCGGACTCATCACGGTGGATGATGTGATGTCCGCGGGAGGCACATCGGCGAGCACGCGCGCTCCGGTAGCGCGAGCGCCCACGCCGCCGGCCGCGACGGTACGCGCTCCCTCCGCCCCTGCGACGGGAGAGGAGGAGCGACTGCGTGGCCTGCGCCGCGGCATGGCGCACACGATGTCGCTAGCCCGTGACTCGGTAGCGAGCTGCACGCTCTTCGACGATGCGGATCTGCACGCGTGGCTGCGCAAGTCCGATTACACCTTGCGCCTCATGCGCGCGATGGCCGTCGCCTGTCGGGCCGAGCCCTCGTTGAACGCGCACTTCGACGGCGCGGCGGCAACGCGCAAGGTGTTCGCACGCGTCGACATCGCCGTGGCAGTCGACACGCCGGAAGGGCTGATCGTGCCGGTGATACGCGATGTCGGCAGCAAGGATGCGCAGCAGCTGCGCAACGAGCTCAAGGCGCTCAAGGACGCCGCGGTGGCACGCACGGCGGCGCCCGAGGACCTGCGCGATTTCACCATCATGCTTTCGAACTTCGGCACCATCGCGGGCCGTTACGCGACGCCACTCGTGGTTCCACCCGCGGTGGCGATTCTCGGTTCGGGAGTGTTGCGCCACGACGTCGTCGCCGTGATCGGCGGCATCGAGGCACACTTACGCATGCCGCTGTCGCTGACGTTCGATCACCGCTGTGTCACGGGGGGCGAGGCGGCGCGTTTCCTCGCCGCGGTGATCAAGGATCTCGAGTTGCCCGAGTGAAGATCCCGGCCGCGCGGCTCCAGCTCATCAATCGGATCGCCGCGCAGGCGCGCCGCCAGGCGCACCGCCACAAACCGGTCAACGTCACCGATTACATCCGCGCCTACTACCGCGGTGTCGGCGAGGAGGATCTTGCCACGCACCGATCCGAGGATCTGGTGGGCGCTGCGCTGCGCCATCTCGATATCGGCAACCGGCGTCGCACCGGGCAGCCGATTGTGCACGTCTTCAATCCCGAGCCCGCGCGCGACGGCTTTAGTTCGCCCCATACGCTCATCGTAATGATCACCGAGGACATGCCGTTCCTCGTCGATTCGCTGGGCATCGCGATCAACCAGTCCGGGCTGGCCATTCATTTCATCGTCCACCCCATCCTGCACGTGCAGCGCGATCGCGCGGGAGTGCTCCGCGGCGTCAGGGATGACGACGGACACACCGAATATCCGCTCGCGGAGTCCTGGCAGCTGTTCGAAGTCGATCGCATCGCCGACGCGCGACAGCTCGAGGCAGTGCAGGATCGCATTCTCACGACGCTTGACGACGTGCGCTGCGCGACCCGGGACTGGGTCGATATGCGTGCACGCGCGCGCGTCATGGCCAGCGAGCTGGAGTCACGTTCGCCCGGAATACCGAGCAGCGAGGTCATCGAGACCAAGGAGCTGCTGGAATGGATGGAGGACAATCACTTCACGGTCCTCGGCTACCGCGAGTATCACCTGCGACGCGGACGCCATGAGGATTTGCTCGAGCCCATTGCACGGAGCGGCCTCGGTGTGCTGCGACCGGGGCGCCGGCGCGTGCGCCGGCCGAAACCCGTAACCCTGACCGGCGAGATTCGCGAGCACGCGCGTGCGCGGGATCTGCTCATCGTCACCAAGGCCAATACGTTCTCGACCATGCACCGCGCGACTTACCTCGATTACGTGAGCATCAAGACCTTCGACGCGAGCGGCGAGGTCAATGGCGAGCAACGCTTCATTGGCCTGTGGACATCATCGGCTTACAGCATGAGCCCACGCGAGATTCCGGTGCTGCGGCAGAAGGTGCAGCGCGTGGTCGCGCATTTCGGCGTTGCGCCGACCAGCCACGACGGCAAGGCCGTACTGCACGTGCTCGAGAACTACCCGCGCGACGAGCTGTTCCAGACTTCGATCGCGGACCTCGTTCGCATTGTGCGTGGCATCGTGAACCTGTACGAGCGCCAGCAGGTGCGCCTGTTCGTGCGTCGCGATGCCTTCCGGCGCTTCTACTCGTGCCTGGTGTACGTGCCGCGCGATCGTTACAACACGCAGGTGCGCCAGCACATCGAGGCGATCGTGCGCGAGGATTTCCACGGCACCGCGATCGAATCCCAGGTGCAGCTCTCCGGTTCGGTGCTGGCGCGGTTGCACCTGCTGGTGCGCACCGACCCGCTCGACCCGCATCGCGCCGATACCGCGCGCATCGAGAAGCGCATCGCCGCTGCCGTGCGCACCTGGGCGGATGGATTCAAGGATGCGCTGCTCGCGCGCTACGAGGAGGCCACGGCGCTGCAACTGTTCGCGCGCTACGCCGGCCGTTTTCCGCCCGCTTACCAGGATGATGCTTCCGCGCAGCTTGCGGTTGCGGATCTCGATGCACTGGAGCCCCTCGCTGCGGGCGCGGCAACCCTGCAGATGAGCCTGCATCGGCAGACTGGACAATCCGCGCGCCAGATGCACTTTCGACTGTTTCGGCGCGACAACCCGATTCCGATATCGGACGTGCTGCCGATGATGGAGAACCTGGGGCTCAAGGTGATCAGCGAGCACCCATACGAAGTCGAATCGCCAGCCGGCGGGACGTTGTGGATCCAGGATTTCGAGCTCGAGCACCGCGCCGGCATCAGCATCGACCTCACCGCCGTGGATCGCGATTTCCGGGAAGCGGTGGCCAGCATCTGGTTGGGTCAAGCCGAGAACGACGGCTTCAACCGCCTTGTGCTCGCGGCCGGCCTCACGTGGCGCCAGACTGCTGTGTTGCGGGCCTTCTGTCGCTATCTGCTGCAGACAGGCATTCCCTTCAGCCAGGCGTACATGGAACAGGTGCTGAGCGCCAACGCGGGCATCGGCCGGCTGCTCGCCCGTCTCTTCCTCACGCAGTTCGATCCTGCCCTCGCGCCGCCAGCTCGCGCACGCGAGACCGCGAGGCTGCAGAGGCAGATCGATACGGCGCTGGAGGCCGTCAAGAGTCTGGACGAGGATCGAATCCTGCGCGCCTACGCGGCAGTCATTCACGCCGCGCTGCGCACCAACTACTACCAGCTCGACGCGAGCGGACAGCCCAAGTCCTACTTTTCCTTCAAGCTCGATCCGGCCAAGCTGCCCGATCTGCCATTACCACGACCGCTGTTCGAGATCTTCGTCTACAGCCCGCGCGTCGAGGGCGTGCACCTGCGCATGGGCCAGGTGGCGCGCGGCGGCATCCGCTGGTCGGACCGGCGCGAAGATTTCCGCACTGAAGTGCTGGGCCTGATGAAGGCGCAGAACGTCAAGAACACCGTGATCGTTCCGGTCGGTGCGAAGGGTGGCTTCGTACCCAAGCGTTTGCCCGCCGGTGGCCGCGACGAGGTACAGCGCGAAGTCATCGAATGCTATCGCACCTTCATCCGTGGCCTGCTCGATCTCACGGATAACATCGTCGGCGAGCACATCGTGCCCCCCGCCGCGACCGTGCGCCGCGATGGCGACGACCCGTACCTGGTCGTGGCTGCCGACAAGGGCACCGCCACGTTTTCAGACATCGCCAACGCCATCGCGGCGGACTACGCCTTCTGGCTCGATGACGCGTTCGCATCCGGCGGTTCCGCGGGTTACGACCATAAGAAGATGGCGATCACGGCCCGCGGCGCCTGGGAGTGCGTGAAGCGTCATTTCCGCGAGCTCGGCATCGATACGCAGAAGCAGGACTTTACCGTTGCGGGCATCGGCGACATGGCGGGCGATGTGTTCGGTAACGGCATGCTGCAGTCACCCCACATCCGGCTGGTTGCTGCGTTCAATCACCTGCACATCTTTCTCGACCCGGATCCGGATGCAGCACGTAGCTTCGCAGAAAGGCGTCGCCTTTTCAGGCTGCCCCGCTCCAGCTGGGAGGACTACGACCGCAAGCTGATTTCGAAGGGCGGCGGCGTGTTCTCGCGCGCCGCCAAGTCGATTGCTCTCAGCTCGCAGGTACAGGCGCTGTTGGGCCTGCGCGTCGCCAGCGCCACGCCCCAGGAAGTGATTCGCGCGATTCTCAAGCTGTCGGTGGACCTGCTGTGGAACGGCGGCATCGGCACCTACGTCAAGGCGAGTCGCGAATCCCACGCCGATATCGGCGATCGCACCAACGACGGCGTGCGCGTCAACGGCGCGGAGGTGCGCGCCAAGGTTATCGGCGAAGGCGGCAACCTCGGACTGTCCCAGCTCGGCCGCATCGAGTACGCGCTCGCGGGCGGGCGTCTCAATACGGACTTCATCGACAACTCGGCTGGAGTGAACACCTCGGACGTCGAGGTCAACATCAAGATCCTGCTCAACCCGCTGATGCACGCTGGCCGGCTGCGACGCAGCGTACGCGATCGCCTGCTGGTGCAGATGACGGAGGAGGTCGCCGCGCTCGTACTGCGAAACAACTACTTGCAGGGGCAGGCGGTCAGCATGCTCGAAGCGCATGCCGCGGAGCGCTTCAACGAGCACGTGCACGTGATCCGTGTGTTGCAACAATCCGGAGAGCTCAATCCCGCACTCGAGTTTCTGCCGGATGAGGAGGAGATCGCGGAGCGGCGCAAGCAGAGCCGCGGTCTGACGCGTCCGGAGCTCGCCATCGTGCTGTCGTACAGCAAGATCTGGCTCAACGATCAGCTCATTCACTCCGACGTGCCCGAGGATCCGTACCTGTCGAAGGAACTCGAGCGCTACTTCCCCACCCCGATCCGCCGGCGCTACGCTGATTCGCTCAAACGCCATCGCCTGCGACGCGAAATCATAGCGACCGCCACTACCAACAGCCTCGTGAATCGCATGGGGCCGGTGTTCGCGCTGCGTGCGCGCGAAGACACGGGTGCGGACACCGGGCGGATCGCACGTGCCTACACCATCGCGCGCGAAGTCTTCGACATGCGCGACGTGTGGTCCGGAGTCGAGGCACTCGACAACCGCGTCCCGGCGCAGACGCAGTACGCGATGATGTACCAGACGAGCCGCCTGCTGCGGCACATGACCTACTGGTTCCTCGCCCATCACGCCGGCCGGCTCGACATCGACAAGGCCGTGTCACGCCTTGCTCCTGGCATTGCGCGCCTGGGAAAGAATCTGGACAAACTGATTGTGGGCAGCGAGCGCAAACGCTTCCACGAAGCCGCGGCACTGCTGCGTTCAAGCGGCGTGCCCGAAGCCATCGCGGCTCGCATTGCGGGGCTCGCACCTATGCACGCAGCGCTCGACATCGTTGAAGTCGCCCAGGCTGCGCGCCGCGACGAAGACTTCACCGGTCGTGCCTACTTTCAACTGTGCGAGCGCCTCAGCCTCGACTGGATCCGTGAACAGATCGAAGGGCTGGCCATCGAAGGTCATTGGCAGGCGGTCGCGCGCGGCACGCTGCGTGACAATCTTTACTCCCTGCAGCGGCAGCTGACCGCGAAGGTGCTCGCGGCTGGTCGACGCAAGGACCCGGTTGTAGCCGTCGATGCGTGGATTGCTGCGCACCAGGCACATGTCGATTACATCAGCCGGATCGTCGCCGATGTAAGCAGCGGCATGACCGCTGATTTCCCGACCGTGTCCGTGGCCCTGCAGGCCGTACGGCGCCTCGCGGAGCTGTGAAACTCTCGCTGATCATCACCACGTTCGAACGGCCCGACGCGCTCGCTTGCGTCCTCAAAAGCGCCGAGCAGCAGAGCGTGTTACCCGATGAACTGATCATTGCGGACGATGGCTCCGGACCCACAACGCGCGATCTCATCGCGCGCTTCAAGGCGCGTTGCGTGCGACCGGTTACGCACAGCTGGCAGCCACACGAGGCGTTTCGGGTCTGTCGCGCACGCAACCTTGCCTTATCGCAGGCGTCGGGCGACTACGTTGTGATCCTCGATGGCGACATGATGATGCATCCGCACTTCATTGCCGATCACCGCCGCTGCGCGCGGCCGGGCTGCTGGGTGCAGGGCACCCGCATCCTGCTTGACGCACGCCGCAGCGCCGACCTCATCGCGAATGGCCCGCGGCGCCTTTCACCCTGGTCCGTCGGCAGCGCGGGATTGCGGCGCCTGTATGCGGCGCGTGTGCCGGCGCTGAGTCGCGGGCTCAGCAGGATCGCAAACGGTTTCGTGTCCACAAAGAGCTGCAACCTCGCGGCCTGGAGCTCCGATCTCGAACGCGTCAACGCGTTCAACGAGGACATGATCGGCTGGGGACCGGAAGACAAGGAGCTGGCGGCGCGCCTGAAACATAGCGGCGTGCGACGCCGAACACTCATCTTCGGCGGGATCGCCTATCACCTCCATCATCCAGCCGCGAGTCGTGAGCATCGTGTCGCCAATGAGCGCGTCCTCGCCGATACACTGCGCGAACGGCGAGTGCGCTGCGAGCATGGCTTGAGCGAGCACCGCCGCCCCGGCCGGCGGTCGAGTGATACCGTGTAGACTGTCGCCGCTGGGGCGCTGCGCTGCACACGAAGGAGTGGTCGCTTGAGCGGAAAACTGGTGCTGGTCCGACACGGCCAGAGCGTCTGGAATCTGGATAACCTGTTCACCGGTTGGACCGACGTTGATCTGACTGCTCACGGACGGGTCGAGGCGCTGCAGGCGGGCAGGGAGTTGATACACGGCAAGTTCACCTTTGATATCGCGTTCACGTCGGTACTGAAACGCGCTATCCGTACGCTGTGGATCATGCTCGACGAGATGGATCTCATGTGGATTCCGGTCGAGCGCAGCTGGCGCCTCAATGAGCGTCACTACGGCGCGCTGCAGGGACTCGACAAGGCGCAGACCGCCGAACGACACGGCGCCGACCAGGTCAAGATCTGGCGCCGCAGCTACGACGTCGCGCCCCCACCTCTCGACTTGAGCGATAAGCGCCACGCGCGCTTCGACCCGCGCTATCGCAGCCTCAAGCCCGAGGAGATCCCGGCGACGGAATCGCTCAAGGACACACTCGGGCGAGTGCTCCCGTACTGGGAAAGCCGCATCGCGCCCGAACTCAAGGCCAACCGCAACGTGCTCGTGGTCGCGCACGGCAACAGCCTGCGCGCCCTGGTGAAGATGCTCGATGGCATGTCAGACCGCGACATCGTCGAGTTCAACATCCCGACCGGTGTGCCGCTGCTCTACGAGCTCGATGAGCGCCTCGGGAAGCGCGCGAGCCGTTTCCTCGGCGACCCGCAGGCCATCAAGGCCGCCGCCGAAGCCGTGAAGCGCCAGGGCGAAGCTAAACGCTAGCGAACGGTCTTGCTCAGGCAGGTGGAATATGAATTCCTCGAGCGTCTACCCACTCTCAGGCGGCTGTGATTGCCGCACGATCCGCTATCGCCTGGAATGCCCGCCGCTCTTCGTTCACTGCTGTCACTGCCGCTGGTGTCAGCGCGAGACCGGCGCATCGTTTGCGCTCAACGCGATGATTGAAGCGGACCGCGTGACGCTGCTCGCGGGTCAACCCGAGCTCGTCGACACGCCCACCGCGAGCGGCAAGGGCCAGTGGATCGCACGCTGCCCGAAATGCCGGATCGCGGTCTGGAGCAATTACTCGGGCGCCGGCCCGCATGTGCACTTCGTCCGCGTCGGTACGCTGGATGAGCCCGATCACCTGCCACCGAGCATTCACATATTCACTGCCTCGAAGCAGCCTTGGGTGATCCTGCCGGCCGACACTCCGTCGGTTCCCGCGTACTACGACCGCAAGCAGTACTGGCCGCCCGAGAGCCTCGCGCGGCGGGAAGCATCGCTGAGAAAGATCGCCGCTATTCGTCCGGAGCGATAGTCACGCGCAAACCATCGAGCGCGTCGGTCATTTCGACCTGGCAACTCAGGCGTGAGTTTTCCTTGGCATGCGAGAGCTCGCTCAGCAGGTCCTGCTCGTCGGACTGTCGGCGCGGCAGCCGGTCGAGCCACTCCGGGTCGACGTAGACATGGCAGGTCGCGCACGAACACATCCCGCCGCAGATCGCCGCGACCCCGTAATCGAGCTCGCGCAGCGTCTCCATGACCTTGAGACCGCTGCGGGCCTCGACGCAGTGCTCGATCCCATCGCGATCGACGACTTTCAACTCCGGCATCCCGAGTTTCCCTTGCTCTCAATCTGGCGCGCTAGTCTGCCGAATCGCGGCGCGGCTGACTACCGGGAATTGCCCTGCATGCCCACTCGCGCCATCAGCGTGGCGCGTCGGGCCACCTGCGTCTCCTCCCACACGCCTGCCGCGACCAGCCAGGCGATATGCAGGGCGTCGAACAGGGCGCAGACCACATCGAACTCCTCCCTGCCCCACACGCCGCCGTAAACACGCAGAAGCTCTGCGCGCTGCTGCGTGTCGAGATCGTGATAGGTCGCAAGCGCCGCAAGGTCTACACGCGGATCACCGCGCGCAGCATATTCCCAGTCCACGACCAAAGGCTGTTCGCCGAGCAGGTTGAGGTGGTGAAGGTCGTTGTGGCAGAAGACCATGCGCTCTGCAGGACGATGGCGCGCGGCGAGCTCGGTGGTGCGCACACGCAAGCGCTCGAGGTTCAGATCCACAGGAGCGCTGTTGTCCGCACGCGCAATCAGTGCCAGCACGCCCTCGACCAAGTCGAAGGCGGCAAGCTCCAGGGGCGCAGCCAGCGTGTGCAGTTCGCGTACGCGCGCCGCGAGTTGCGTGATTCGCGCCCGCACGTCGGCCGCGCTCCAGGGAGCACCGGGCACAGCTTGCATCACCAGCAGGCGTTGCGCGGGTTCCGTGAGCACGACTGCGGGAGCGATGCCGGCGCGCGCAGCCGCGGCGTGCGCCGCGTATTCCTGCTCGACGTCGAGATCGAGATCGGGATGCGGCCGCGCGACGCGCGCCATCCACTCGTATCCGCGGCCATGAATTCGCCACAACGTATTGCGGGCCCCCGTTCCTGCACTCTCCAGCTGTGCATCCGCGAGGGAACAGCCCAGCGCGCGCTCGATGGCGCGGCGAACGTCTTGCGCGCTGCTCAGGTGTAGAGGCTGCGTCGCCATGCAAAGAAGCCGGCTACCACGATACCCAGATAGATCACGAACAGGAGCACGGTCGCCGGAAGCCTGGCGACGTAGGACAGGTAGACCATCACGGAGTCCACGACCAGCCAGTAGAGCCAGTTCTCCAGCACTTTGCGCGCCACCATCCAGGTCGTGACCACACTCCCCCAGGTGGTGAAGGCGTCGAGGTAAGGAAAGGGCGCGGGCGTAAAGCGCGCTTCGAGCCAGCCCGTGACGAGCGTCAGTACCAGGACCAGGCCGGCCGCAGCCGCATGTTGCGCGGGCTGCCAGCGCGACACCGCAAGCGCTCCGTCACCGGCTCCCCCGCGGCGCCAGTGCCACCAGCCGTAGATCGCCATTGCGATATAGAACACCTGCAGGAGCGACTGCTGATACAACGCGCGCTCGAAGAACAGCCACAGATAGATCGCGGTGCTCACGAGCGCGCACGGCCAGCACCAGTAATTCTGCCGTGCCGCGAGCACGAGGTAGGCGAGCGCCAGGATGGCGGCGATGAGCTCGACCGGCGACCACGCGCTCAGCTCGGCGAGCAGCGCCTGCATCGGCTAGGCCGCCAGGGGACCGAGCACCTTCATCACGAACACCGCCTTGTCGTTCGTCTCGAAGCTACGTCGCAGCTCGGCATTCAATGCCTGCATCACCCGGCCGTACTCGCCGAACACCTGCGTGCTCATGCTGTTGGTGATGATCTTGAGCCCGGCGTGCGTGTTCAGCCGGTCGATGAAACCCTGGATCGGCGGAATGTAGTCCGCGTTGAGTGGATAGAGTGAGATCTCGACACCAATGTCCATTGCAAATCCCCTACCGAAAATGCCATTGCGCGGTGACGCCCAGCTGGCGTGGATCGCCCGCCTGGGTGTAGCGCGTGGGCGTGAAGTCGGGCGGTTCGTCGCCGAAGAAGAATCCAAGCTGGCTGTAGTCCTCGTCGAACACGTTCTGTCCCCACACGTACACTGCCCAGCGCTCGCTCTCGTAGCCCACCTTGACGTTGACCAGCGTGGCGACGCTCGCGCGCTCATCGTTGCTGGCACTGTAGTAGTAGGCGTCGCGTCCCATCACTCCGACTCGCGCCATGAACCCGCGGGCATCGTGCCACGTCGCGCCGACGGAATACTGGTAGGACGGCGCGTTGGTCTGCTCGCGGCCATCGAGGTTGCGGTCGCCGAACGTGTAGTCGATGTAATAGCTGTGCAGTAGCCCCAGGGTGATATCCAGCGAGAGAGTATCGGTTGCCCGCCAACTCGCGCTCGCCTCCAGTCCGTAGTTGCGCCCTTGCGCCGCATTGTCGGTGTAGAACACGAACGTGAGCGGGTCGGTGGGGTCGAACTGAAACGAGGTCTGGACCTGCTCGTTGTGACGCTGCATATAAAAGAGTGACAAGTCGGTGTTGATGCGGCCATCCGCCAACACCGACTTCAGGCCCGACTCGAGATTCCACAGATACTCGGGACCGTACTGGCGCCGATCCGGAGTGATGGCCGCACCGATGTTGAACCCGCCCGACTTGTAGCCACGCGACAGCGTGGCATACCAGCGCGCAGCGTCCGAGAGCGCGTAGCTCACGCTCAAGTGCCCGCCGAACATGTCATCGCTCGGCGCGTAGCGCTCGCCGTTCGAATCCTCATAGCCAGCATCACGCCGTTCCGCCCGCAGCCCCAACGACATCTCGAATGCCGAGGCAAAGGCCCAATCGATCTGGCCGTACAACGCATAGTTCGTCGAGTTGAAATCGCTCTGCAGCGCAGTGTCGGAAACATCGGTAAGGTAGATCCCCTGGTCGTGCTGATCGTTTGATTCATCGAGTCGGCGCACATACGCCCCCGCTATCCACGCCAGCTTGCGGCCGGCGCCGATGCCGGGCGACTCGAACCTCAAGTCCTGGGTCAGTGTCCGCCGCTCGCGCAGGATTTGCGTGGTGTAGTCGTACGGCACGCCCCAGAACGCATTATTGCCCCAGTCACCGTCGAACCCGTAGTCGATGTGGGAATCGGCATACGTGGAGATGCTGACGACGTCGAAGCCACCGGCACGGTAGTGCAGATCGAGCGAGCTGCCGAGCGAGCGCTGCGCATCGTTGCCCGGACGATCCGACTGCGTGACGCGCGAGTTGTCGATGGCAAAGGCGTCGTAGCCGTTGTCGAGATCGACGGCGAGCGCACTCATATCGACCTGCCAGCGTTCCGACGGCTCGAAGCGCACACGCGCACGGGCGGTCAGCTCGTCCCGACCGTTGGTGTCATCGCGGCCGAGGAACGCGTTGTGCCGAAACCCGCCGCTCTGGTACTCCTGTACGCCCAATCGAAACGCGCCCGTCTCTGTGCCCGCGATCGCGCCGCCGAGCACCCCGCCTACGCTCCATTCATCGTCCTGGCCGACCGAAGCCTCGGTCGAGGCCTCGAAGGCACGTTGCGGCTCGCGCGTCTTCACCTTGATCAGGCCGCCGAGCGCGTTGGCGCCGTAACTGGTTCCCTGCGGGCCACGCAGCACCTCGATCTGCTCGACATCGAATAGCGTCGCGATCATGCCGACACCGCTGAAATCGATGTCATCGACCAGAAAGCCGATCGAGGGATTGGGCGCACCCTGGTATTGCTCCAGGTCGCCTACGCCGCGAATCTGAAAATAGCGCGGGCGCGAGCTCCCCGCGGCCCAATTGAGATTCGGCACCAGCCCAAGCACGTCCTGCAAATGCTGTTCACCCGCATCAGCCAGGGTCTGCCGATCGAGCACTGTGACGCTGGCGGGTACGTTCGCGAGCGCCTCCGCGCGCAGCGTCGCGGTGACGGTGATTTCACCGAGAAGCTCTGCCGAATGCGAAGGCGTGGACTGCGCACGAACGCTCGGCGCCGCCAGCACCAGGCTGACCACGAGAACGGCCTGAAGGCCGGGGAAGGAGAAGGATCTCGAAGTGTTCACAACCTGCTCCCTACGCCGGTACTAACCGGATCAGGTTCAACGGGTTCGCTGATGTGCCGGTCAGGCTGTCAGCATCTCAGGTCCGCTCAGACCACCCCGAGGTTGGCAGAGGATTCTACGCGAGTTTGCCGATCCGGCAAGGTGCCGCAGGACCGTTTCGCCCCGGCGACGATGCGGTTAAGCTCCGCTACGCTACGGAATCGCACATGCCAGCACGCAGCTACAGGGTGTTCCAGGTCGACGCGTTCACGCGAGTGCTGTTCAGCGGCAATCCCGCCGGCGTGGTGCTCGATGCGGACGACCTGAGCGACGAGGAGATGCAGCAGCTCGCGCGCGAGATCGGGCGCGGTGACACTGCGTTCGTGTCCGCCGCTGCGGGCGACGATCACGACCTGCGGATGCGCTTCTTCACTTCGAAATGCGAGGTACCTTTTGTCGGGCACGCCACGGTCGCCGCGCATTACGTGCGCAGCACGCTCGGTGTGTCGGCCGACCGGCCGCTGCGCCAGCTTTCGGGCAGCGGCATCATCAGCGTCGATGTGGGCACGCGCGACGGCGCGACCGAGGTGGGCATGCGCCTGCCCGCCCCGCGCAGTGCGCGAACGCTACTGCCCGCCGAGCTCGGCTCAGTGCTCGACGCGCTGGGTTTAAGCAACGACGCTCTCGACACACGCTGTCCCGCGGAGATCTTCACCACCGGCAGCCCGCGCTTGATGCTGGGCCTGCGCAATCGGCAGTCTCTCGGCCAGCTGCTGCCGAATCTCGATGCGCTCGCGCGCCTCACGCCCCACCTGGGCGCGGAAGGCTACTTCGTATTTGCACTCACCACCGATGGGCTGCAGGCACAGACCGAAGCTCGCATGTTCTGCCCCGCCATCGGCGTCCCCGAGGACGCGGTGAGCGGCAATGCCCACGGGATGCTGGGCGTGTTCCTCGTGCGCCACCGCCTGCTGGCGGCGCGCGACGGCGTCGCTCGCTTTCTCGGCTTGCAGGGACGCGCGCTCGGCAGGCCCGGCGAAGTGCGCGTCGAAGTGCAGGAATATGGCGGCGAACCTTACAGCGTACGCGTCGCGGGGCACGCGGTGATCGTGTTCGAGACGCGGATTCAGCTGCCGGCGCGCGGCTGAGCGCCGGCGATCAGTACGAGCGCGGGCAGCGTCACCGCGACGCCGGCGAGGAAGGGCGCGTTGAAGGCGATGCTCGCGTACAGGGCACCGGAGATCGACGGACCGATGATGCGCGCCAGGCTGGTGGCAGACTGATAAGTGCCCATCACGAGGCCGCGCTCATTTGCGCCCGCCTGCTTGGACGCGAGGCTCGACAGGCTCGGCTGGTAGGCTCCAGTTCCCAGTCCAACCAGTATGCCGCCCAGGAGCAGTAACGGCAGATCGCGGGCTGCGGCCAGCGCCACCAGGCCAGCGATGTAAACGACGACGCCGGTCACGGCGACAGCCTTCTCGCCGAAACGGCGTGTGAGTTGGCCGGCGGCGCCACCCTGCATCGCCACCACGAGTGCTCCCAGCAGCAGCAGATACAGGCCCACCGGGCGTGGCCCAAACCCGAGCTGGTCCATCGCCCAGATGGCCACGATGGACTCCAGGATCGACTGCGCAATCGTGATCAGCAGCACGGCACCGATCAGGCGCGCAAGTATCGGGCGCGTCGCAATCACGTCCCAGGCAATGCGACGACGCGGCACCGGCGCGTGCCGCGCGCGATTGTCAGGCGTGTGACTTTCGGGGAGCCACAGCCAGACGGCCAGCAGGCCGAGCGAGCTCGAAGCGGCTGCGACCAGCGCCGGCAGGGTGAAATTCGCCGCCTGCGGATGCGGCCCTGCCAACACGCCGCCGAGTGCGGGACCAAGCATGAAGCCGATCGCGATGGCCGCGCCGACCAGCCCGAGGCCCTTGGCTCGATTCTCGTTGACGGTGACATCTGCGGCATACGCAAACGCCGCTGCAATGTTCCCCGCCATCGCCCCGCCCAGGATTCGCGAAGCGAGCAGCCAGCTCATGCTGGTGCCGAACGCCAGCATCACGTAAGACAAGGCCGCACCGAACATGCTGCTCATCAGGATCGGACGTCGGCCGAAGCGGTCGCTGAGCCGGCCCCAGAGCGGCGCCGCTATGAACTGGCAGGCCGAGTACACCGCGAGCAGCGGCGTGATCCGCTCCGGGGTCGCACCCAAGCGCACGGCGATGTAAGGGAATAACGGGATGATGATGCCGAAGCCGAGCAGATCGGCGATGACAATACAGAAGAGGACGTGCAGGGGCTTCATGCGAGCGCGTGTGCCGAAGTCACCTTCTCAATCCTCCCCTCCTTCATCCACAGCACGCGGTTGATCGCCGGCACGAGGTCACTGTGGTGATGCGTGGCCATCACGAGCTGCACGCCTGACTTCGCCAGCTTCTGCAGGTGCGCACGCAGGCGCCGGCGTGAATCGGCGTCAAGACCCGTGCACGGCTCATCGAGCAGCAACAGTCGAGGCGCGTTGATCATGGCACGCGCCAGCAGGACACGCCGCATCTGCCCATAGGAAATCTCGCGCGGCCGACGCCGCGCGAGTCTCGCCAGGCCAAAGAAGCGCAACCAGCGACGTGCGACCCGGCGTTCGCCAGGCGTTGGCGTTTCATTCAGGCCAATGCTCGCGTGCCGGCCCGAGATGACGATCTCCTCGACCGTCAGATCATCACGCGCATGCGTGCTCTGCAGTTCCGGCGACAGCAGGCCCACCTTCCTGCGGAACGCTGCAAGCGGGGTGCCCGCCGGGTACCCGCGACGCTCGATCACGCCGCCGTGCGCAGGCGCCACATCTCCATACAAGAGTCTGAGCAGCGTCGATTTCCCTGCGCCGTTGCGACCGAGCACGGCCCAATGTTCGCCATCCGCGACCTGCCACGAGATATTCCCGAGCACGGGATGATGATCCACGTAGACGTCCGCTTCGTGGATAGCAATGAGTGGAGCTGCGCGCCCCTGGCCCCGAGATTTCATGGGCGGCAGTCGCGGCGACATCTCGGCGTCCGTCTCCACCAGC
>Ga0326726_10002512_pt1 | contig 16845 bp, 13 predicted proteins | sample MHFenrmetagenome_2_FD_207603 | JGI IMG/M metagenome (GOLD analysis project Ga0326726, IMG submission 207603) | Lab enriched peat soil microbial communities from Michigan Hollow, Ithaca, NY, United States - MHF15MN | ecosystem: Environmental > Terrestrial > Soil > Wetlands > Peat | place: USA... | reverse complement strand
GAGTCGACTCTCCGACACCGTGAAGGGTGCCGAACGAGTCAACCAGTACATCGAGCAACTTACTGGGCGAGGCTTGATTCGGCTCGAAGTAACGCCTGAAAGCAAGTTTCGTGTGATGCGTGGAGCTGCCCAAGCGAGAAATCTCAGCGAGGGCGAAATGACAGCTATTTCGCTTGCCTACTTCGTTGCAAGACTCGAGGACAAAGGCACAAACTTGGCAGACACGATCGTCTTTATCGATGATCCCGTTTCTAGCTTTGATCACAATCATCTCTTTGCGGCTTACGCCTTAATCAAGACCAAACTTTCAAATTGTGCGCAACTCTTCGTGGCAACGCACAATCTCGACTTCTTCAATCTCATGAAGGATTTCCTTCGAGAATTCAAGAAGCCGAACACTCAGCGTCTCTATCAAGACCGGTTGCCGTGCTACCTTGTACAACGTGAATTCAACGCACTACGGGACTGCGCACTGATTCGGGACGCTCCAAGGTTGCTTACGGCATTTAAGTCCGAATACGTCTACCTGTTTGCGCTCTTGCGGGACTTCGCCGATCGCGGTGGCGGGGCTGACTACGAGATGCTCTATCTTGTTCCAAATGTCGTTCGCCGCTTTCTGGAGGCGTACTCAGGGTTCACGCGCCCAGGCTGCCGGGATCCGGACCAGCGATACAGCACACTCTTTCCCGATGAAACTAAGCGCGCGCTCGTCCTGAAGTTTGCCAATGAACATTCGCACATCCAATCAGCTGACCGGACTCTAAAATTCCCCGAGGCCGCCGAGTGTAAGCAGGTTGTTGAAACTGTACTTGCGGCAATAGAATCATGCGACAAGACTCACTTTGAATCCCTATGTGATGCCTGTGTTTAACAAACGATCACGTTCATGTAGGCAGAAAGCCCAACTTGGAAACGCGGATCGAATTTACACCAAAGACGAAGCGCATTGTGGCCGCACGAGCGGGGTACAAATGTAGCTATCCGTCTTGCCTGGGATCGACAATTGGGCCGGGGATCTTGCCAGAGGAGTTCATTCTCACTGGACACGCCTGCCATATTTTCAGCGCTTCCCCGAATGGGCCACGTGGACGAGGTGGCCTTAGTGATGAGGAACTCAGATCGGCATCGAATTGCATTTGGCTATGCTCAAATCACGCCAAAGTCGTCGACACACACCGTGGCCAGCAATTCCCTCCTTCCTTGCTTCTCAGCTATAAGTCCCTTCGGGAGGCTCGTGCTTCGAGAGAACAAGACGTCACCGACGGAGCATTCTGGTGGTTCCATGAACTCTCTGTCATTAGGAGTCCTGTATTCAGGCCAGATGCACAACTTCGATTAGGGCATGCGACCCTGATCTCGGGAAACAATGAAAGCGGAAAGACAGCCATATGTGAGTTTCTCTCTGGCGCTTCGGACACGACGGCTCTTGATCGATGGTCACGGGGGCAGATGGAGGATTCCGGCCCAAGCGTGATCATCCAGTTAGCTTACTTCAACCCCGCAGAGCAAGCAGTGCGTATCGAATGTGGGCCTGAGGGTACCCTCCGGTTCTCTCTGAACGGCGTGGAGCTTCCATTTCTCCCTCACGCCGTCCGTTCCGTGTACTTACGGCACTATCTCCTTCCCCGTCCATCCCACGACGCAGACGAACTCATGCTCATAAGCAAGATTCTCCGACTGGATAGTGTCCACGTAGAAAACATCATCCCACGAATCTGGACAGTCGGAGTTAACGTCGAGAAACTCTGGCTCGACCGGAGTGGGAATTCGTGCATTCTGCGTAGCAGACTCAGAGGGGAGAGCCTTGACTTACCGTTTCTGGGAAGGTCTCACAGCCAACAGGCGTCCATTTTGATCGAGTTGGCTGCAGCGATGGCCCACTTCTCCTCACAATACACACCGACTTTACTCGTCTTGGACGGCGGAGTGCATACACTGGACCAGTCAAATCTGAGCCGGTACGCGACTGCCTTCTCATCTTCAAGAAATCGCTTCCAGACGGTGATGGTGCTTCCTAACCCACCCAAGGACCTCTCCGCGCTTCATTGGGCCGGATGGCAGGTCGCCCGCTTAGAGGGCATCCGACCTGTCGTCACAATTGTTCAGGATGAATGACATCACCTCGTCCCACAGTGACTCAGCGGCTCCGCACTCTGTCTCAGCGAGCAGTTGGAGGGGATGCATCGTGTGGTTGATCGGGCTTAGAGGCCGCGGAGCAGATTCTCAGCCGCTTTCCGATAGCCTAAGAGGGGAGCTGGACTGTTGACTTACAGCCAGCCGAATCACGAGATTTGATCTGTCTTACGGGCCCGGTCCGCAACGAACGGCAGAGTTCATCCTCCGGATCTTCTCGGCACCAACCGCCAAGTGCCTGATCCGGGGCTAATGTGCGTCATTGTCTTGCTCGGGCGTTGCATCTGCCTGATGACTTGACGGCTGAACTGAAGATAACTGGAGATTATCCGCAATGGTCGCAGGTGCATTTCTTGCAGTCTTGTGGTGCATGGGACTGAGCTTTCTACTTTGTATCGTGGGGGTTGCAGCGACCTACGTTATTCAAGGCCCGGAAATGGCATTTGGGCTCTTCAAGTCCTGGGTCTTTGACTTCAATGGTCTTCTCGTTGGGGGGACGACTTGGGCAATGGTGTACCTCGTGGTGAGGCATGGCAGAAGTGTACTCGTTCGGATGCTCTCACTTCTTGAAGTTGACATGGAAGAATCTGCGAAGCTCTTGGCAAGCTACTCCCGAGCCTATTCCTGGCGACGCATCCTACTCATCGGGCTCCCAATTGGTGCCTTTGGTGCCTGGACACTTTGGAGATGTGGTTATCCTTTAGAGGGATTCGCTCGGATCTATCTCTTCGTGGGCTCCGGCTTTCTGCATTTCTGCGCAGCCTTTGTACTGGTCTACCTCTATTACACGATCAAGTTCTTCATGAGCATCGACGTAAACCCCGGGTGTATCCGAATCAAGGAACGCCTGTCGCCAATGGATCTTGACTCGTTCAATACTTTCTTTGTTGTAACGGCATCTCTGGGAATTTTCGCCGCCTACTTCGCATTCAGGGGCACTCTCACCGCTGGGTTCCGCTTCCCGGATCCTCTGTTCGCGAGGCTTCTAATGTACCCCATCGTCATGTATCTGCCCATCGGCTTGATGTATAGTTTCTACCCGAGGTTTGTCCTCAAGCGAATTGCGGACCGAAGTATACTCGAGCAGATTGAGAAGCTCGATCAACTTCAAGTTCCGATGGACCCTGCGTCTGGAACCGGTTTGGAAGATGCTATTAGACGTCAAACCGCAATAGCAGACCTGAGAGAGAAGTTGCGGAATGAGACGAAGCAGTTTCCAATTTTGAGCGTGAAGGACTACCCTTCTTTGTCCCTCCTAATCTTGATGTTCATTCAATACGTTTCGCAGAAGGACTCTGTCATAACGAAGTTCTTCGAAGCACTCACCAAATAGGCAAGGCTGCCCGAAGGGCGTGCCACAGCAAAACGTAGCTTCTTGACCGAGAGAAAGAAAGGAAGTTGGCAGGGGAGAGAAATCGGCTTGGTTGCACCTCCCCGAAGAGAGTATCTCTCAGAACGGCTTCCGGAAGATTTCCCAATTCACGGACGAGCTCTCGAAAGCCATCGCTGGTCCATCGCTGCATGGCGTAGAATACACTCAATTGAAGTCGTCGATTGAACGCAGTTAGCCCCTTCGGCCCGGCGTGCTCAAGGTCTCGAGCGGAGACACGCCGTGCCTCCAAGCATTCTGCCAGAGCAAGCGCGGTTTGCTTATAGATGTAGAGCATTCGGGTGAAACCTGTTGCAGTTGCGGCTGGGTTGACTTGCCCGGCCTCGCCGAAGATGAAAAAACGATTCAAGGATCGACGGCTGAGTGACCCGACTGGCACAATTCCACCATAGATATGGTTCGGTCGTGCGCTTGTCTCGAAATGAGAGCTGAGATGTGATTGGCGAAGCGCGAAGATAAGCTCTTGTTTCATGCCTCGATTGTCCTGTAAGCTCGTTGCCGGCATGATGATCGTCGCATGCGCATCGCCGGATCGGGTTGGGAACACTTCAATATATCGCGGATGTCTATCAAGAGCGAGGTTGTAAAACGCGATCGGCTCAAGAGGTTCCTTCAGTGGAACTCTCCCTCCAAGGAGGAAGTAATAACCAGCGATCCGAAAGATGTTCTTCGCGGCTACGATTGGCGAGGAGAAGCCCATGCAGTCAACTACGAGGGACGCTCTATATTTGCGATCGCCCGCTAGTAGCACTACTCGGTCGCTTTCGTAATAGTAGCTGTAAAATCTCGCCCCCGTGACGATTTCTCCACCGGATGTGGTGATCGACCCTACAAAGTGGTCTACCAATCGATCAGAATCCCACATTGGAAATGGCCCGCAAACCCTGCAGGAGGTAAGATCGTGCGCAATGATGTCCATGTGCTCCAGGTAGGAGTCGACGAGGTGACTCAATTCAGAGTTCGTGTCGACGCTTCTCTGGTTCGTAACCCAGTACTTCCGATTGGGGACGCGCGCTTCCTTTTCCAACACGACAACCGAAAAACGACGAGAGAGCTCTGAAGCGAGCAAGAGCCCAGATATGCCGGCGCCAAGAACAACAACATCGCGATCAACCAATTGCCCCACCGGCGGATAATCTCCAGTTATCCGCACCTTGGGGCGCTTATCGGCCGGTGACGTGGATGTTGTTCCTCCCATTGAAACGCGTGAGCACCTCTCTCTGCCTGCTGGATGAGACATGAAGGTAGATTTCGGTCGTGCTGATTCTGCTGTGGCCCAGAATCTCCTGAATCGAACGGATGTCAGCTCCGTTCTCGACGAGCATTGTTGCCATCGTATGCCTCAAGCAATGCGGGGTGTAATGCGTCGTGATTCCGGCCAGCGCGGCAAACCTCTTGAAAATGGACCCAATCGTGCCAGGACCGAGTCGACTCTTGGAGCGGTTGAGAAAGATCGCTTCAGTTGCCGGACTGAGCGATCCGCGAGCCGACATGTACGACTTCAGGCAGTCGGTTACTTCAGGTGAAGTAATGTAGACAAGTCTCTCCTTACGGCCCTTCCCGGAGATACGGACCTGACCTGAGATGAGATCCAGGTCTTCGACGTTCAGCAGAGTGACTTCATCCACTCGCATTCCCGTTGAGAAGAGAAGCTCCAGGATTGCTCGATCACGAATTGCCCGATACCGCTCCAGCATTCCCTCTCGTTTGGCGGACCGAACCCCATTGTTCACACAGCGAAGCAGTCGACTGACATCCTCGAGAGACATTGCGCGAGGCAGGGTTGTCCTTGTCTTGAAGCGTCGCCCGAGGCGTTTGACAGGCGACGAGTTGATAAGCCCCTCTGAGCAGAGGAAAGCGAAGAAGACCTTAATGCATGCGAGCTTACGCTTTATCGACGTGTCCTTAAGCCCCCTCTCCTCGAGAAACTTGACGTACTCTCGTAGATCATTCACATCCAGTGACAGCATCGATCGACTGCCAAGGAATCTGACAAACTGCTCGAGGTCGCTGGTGTAAGCTTTGAGAGTTCTGTGACCGAGGTTCTTCTCACTGCGCGACGCGTCCAAGAACCTCCTAACAAGGTCAAGCGACGGAATCTGGTCCACTGCCCATTCCTTTCGTGTCTCGTTATCTGGCGGCTAACGTCCACGATTGAATGGATCGGTCTTTGCGGCACTTTCTGGATTACACGTGCTTGGATCTCCCAGTGCAACAGCAGTTTTCATCGATCGGGCATGGCCCCGCTTGTCCTCCTGGAAAGGAGATTGGACAAGGAGAGTTTAGTGCTCGCGTGAGCCGATCACACCTTGACTTCCCCGCCTCAACTCGACAGATTTCTAGCGTCTTTCAGGCCCGATCTATAGCTGTCTATTCCCACGTGTTGTGATGCCCTCCGCCAGGGGTGGTTTCGTCGCAAGTTCTTACCCTTGCGGCGGCACCTGCTTGTGAAGCAGATGGAGGAGGCGAGTACGGTCGCACACGCTCACCTCTCCGTGCCAGGTGCGAACGTAACGGGATTGCGACAATCTTGTTCTGAGGAGGCTCAAAATGGCAACGACAAGAGCGGGTAAGTCGGTAACGAGGCTGGGCAGAAAGCCTGCGCCACTTGCGGGCCGGGTCATTCTCCCATCGCCCTCCTGTGCTTATGCCGTTCCGTACTTCACGAAGCACGGGTCTGATACCGAGTACCTGCTTTCGAATCCGAACGCTACAACCAACGAAGTGCGCCTCTTCGTGTTCGGAAGAGGTTGTCGCGTAGTCGCAAAACGGCGTGTGGTGCTCAAGCCAGACTGCACGACGCGATTTCGTGTGCGGTCCGTAAGCCCGGATATGGCCGGGTTTGCGGTGATCCTCAGCAAGTTGCCTTTGCTCTGCCACATACTATACTGGCCCAAGCCAGGGACGCCCGTCTTGGGGGGCGAACTAGCCGGTCCTCGTAGCGCGCGGATCCTTATGGGGAAGCCAGTACCAAGAGCGTACGCGTTCGGGTACCGCTCCTTCTCGCTGGCTTCGTCCCCAGTCCCCGGAGTGGTGTGTATCTCCAATCCGACGGCAAATCTCCTGTCTGGACAAGTCGCGTTCTTCGATCAGTCCTGCCGGGCCCTGAGGCCAATTCGACTCGCCGTGCGTCCCGGCTGCACCAGAGAGATCCCGTTTCCGAAAGATCGCTACGGGTACTGCCGCGTCGACACCTCAGACTCCGCCGTCGTCAACGTCTTGCATCTGGACCCAACAGGTCGACTGATTGCGGGGGCCGAACTCATTACGGATGAGAATCAGGTGTCTTCTCGGTCGACGACGCCGACAGGTAAGAAGAGGGTTCTGTTCGACGACACACACCAATGCCGCCCCGGCCTCGTCGGAGATTGGACGCGCTTCGAATCAGCATTGAGAAGCGCGGGGCTGACGGTATCACACCTCAGCGGCGCCATCACTCCCGCCAGCTTGAGTGAGTGTGACGTGCTTGTTGTTGCCGTGGCCCGTACGGCATACAACGTCGTTGAGAAGAAGGCGATCGCCTCCTTTGTAGGCAACGGCGGGGGACTTCTGATGGTCCAAGACTTCGGAAACGCGCCGTGGTCCGTACCCATGCGTGACCTCTTGAACACCTTTTCTACAAGCGACGAGAACAACTTGATCTTTGATGAGACGAACAACGTCGGCGACCCTGGTTGGGTGCTCTTTGAGCCTGCACGGAATTACCACCCGCATACAATCCTGACGGGGATCAACGCTTTCCACGTAAATGCCGCCGCATCTCTCACGGGTGGAACTCTCTGGGAGACAATCGTCGAGACTGACGACGACTCGGTGCCTTCGCGGCGCCCCGTACTGATAGCCAGGAATATGGGCTCGGGCCGGTTGCTCGCCTTCGGGGATTCAAACACTTGGGCTGATGGGCTAATTGCGGATCTCGACAATCAGCGGCTTGGAGTCAGGAGTATTCAGTGGCTCCTGCAACGAATCTGAGCACTACCAACCAGCTCGGGCCAGGACATCGGCTGCGATGAGCGAGTCTCAGGTTAGCGTCTACAGCAGCATGCGCGGAATTACCTCGGCGGCTTCTGTTTGGGTCATGTTGGCCCGTGCAACTGCCCCCCCGGCGACGAGGGGCGGCGGGCAGAGCCGTCAACTTCGGTTTGACAACATACAGACTGACTGCGGCCACCGAGGACCAGGGGGAAGGCGTGAGGTAGACTTTGAGTGGCACGGGACTTCGCATTCTCATAACATTCGTTCTTATCCTCGCCGGCGGATCTTCTCCGCAGGCACAGAACCGCTACAACATCTCGCAATTTTCTCACGAAACTCTCGACTTCTTCAGGCAACCGGTCAAGTGGCGAGGTAGCGATTGGCTCAAACTCGGGGCGATAACTGCGGGTACGGCTTTGGCTCTGAAAGCCGATGAACCGATCCGCGATGCGGTCCTAAGAGGCGACGGAAGATATTTGCGGAGCGCCCCGATTAAGGCGGGCGACCTTTGGGGACAGTGGTATACTCCCCCAATCATCGCCGGAGCGTTTGGCTTGCATGGATGGCTGACGGATAATGCTCCCTCAAGAGAGATCGGGTTTGAACTGATACAGTCTGTGCTTTATGCCGCGTCGGTCACAGAGGTACTGAAATTGGCCTTTGGCAGAGCAAGGCCGTATGAGAACGAAGGTGCCTTCTCCTTTCATCCGTTCAATCTTCCTCGAGTCGGTTTTCTCTCGTTTCCTGGCGGGCATGTCACCAGTGCTTTTTCGGCATCGACGGTTCTTTCAAGGAGCACCCACCCAACGGCTCTGAAGATTCTGGCCTATGTACCCGCGGCAGTCACCTTCGTCTCGCGAGCCTATGAGGACAAACACTGGACATCCGACCAGGTGCTTGGCGCTTCAGTCGGGTGTGTTGTGGGGAATTGGGTTGTAGACCTTCATGAGAAAAAGGAATCCGTGGGGCGTTCGTCCACCACCTATCCATTCTCTTTGAGTTTTCGTTTCTAAAGTGGGTTTCTGTTTCCCGTCAGCTAAGAAGCGGTCTGAGGGCACCCTCGTGCAAAGAGAATGCTAGCCGCCTCTTGTCGCCCAACCACTTACGAGTTTGAACAGCGTCCCCATAGGGGAGCTAATCCCAACGCTCTTCAAAACAACTCCATCTCGGATCACGCGAAAGTGCCGCGAGCGTTTGCATCACGCTCGCGTAACCAGCGGACGCGTCGGCGGTTGTGCGGAGTCGGTACTTCAGGGCGAAGTTCTGACGGCACGACGAGTGCGGATTCAGAAGGCGGAGAGTTGCCCGCACGTGCGGAAATGCGCCGATTCACCTTGGATTTGGTGACCAAAGACGAAGCCCGTGGAGCCATTGAGACTCCACGGGCTTTGGTCGCTTGACTCTGCGTTGCCCCCTGTCTACAGGCATGGCCAGACGCGAAGCGAAGTTCTATTGATCACCAAGCATGCAGAGATTTAAGTCATACTGTGAGCCTACCGTGTTGCCGCGGAACGCCACGTTGATGACCTTGGTCACGTCCAAAACGTCCGTTGCACCAGAACCATCCACATCGGTTCGCTCGTACGGGCACTGCGGATCCTGTGTCGAACCCGCCCCACGAAACGCTCGGTTGATTGTGTCGGACACGTCCAATACATCGGAAATGGTCCCGTCGCAACGCGGATCGTACTGGCAGGGGCAGGAGCAACCGCACAAACCAGCCGCCCATGCCGCCGCCAAACCGGCATCAACTGTCGCCTTGAAGCTGGCGTCGCTAGTGGTGTCGGACGCGAATATCAACGCATAGGTGAGCGTCTCACCCGCCGCGATGGACTTGCCCTTGTCCAGTGATACCAACGTGTACATGTCGATCGGCGAATCGGTGAACAGATCCACGCCGGACAGGCTGGTCAACTGGCGATACAGGAAGCCATCGGTCGGACCGCCACCTGGCTGGATGTCGGCGACGTTGTTGCCAACTTTCGTGCCCTGCCAAGTGCCGCAGGCCGCCACGCCGCCACGGAAACGCGTTGCAGTATTGGTACCGACGATTACAGCGCCGGCGGTATCAACACCGATCTGGTAGCCGAGCTTGCGGCCAGCATCGCCACCTGCCCGGTTCTCGACACCCGTCTGGATCGAACCTAGTTTCGCAGCCGGAACCACGTCCTGGTCTTCCAACACACCGATGCACAGGTTCGTGATCGGCACGGTCGGCTTGTTGCGGTACACTTTGTACTGCGCGATGATGTACTCGTCTTTGGCGTGATCCTGCGGGAAGAACCAGCTCATCTTGATACCGACAACCGAGTCGGCGGTGCACATGTACGCCGTCGCGGTCGCATTCCCCGTGTTTGAACCGTACTCCGATACATCAATCTGCAGGTCGCTCAGAGCACGGAAGCCGCGCTGGCCATTCGTCGCGCGATTGAAGAACCGCAGGTACACCGTCGTGTCCGGACCCTGAGCGTCATGCGCGACCAGAAGTGACGCATCAAAGATCGATGACGACGAGTCGCTGGCACGCCACAATCCGCCCTCGGCATTCTGGGATGCAAAACGGGCACTACTTTCAACCTGCAGAGCCAGCGACTGGCTCCCCACGCCCGTCTTGAGAACCTCTATCTGGGGGCAGGAGAAGTTGCTGCCGACAAAGTAGTCGATTGGAATGACGTGCGGGTTGGTCTTGGTCACGTCGTTGTGCGTAATCGAGATCGACGCTTGGTACAGGCCATCCGGCGCGTTGTTGGCCGCCATCGTCACACCCTTGATCACGTCGGCGCTGCCGGCCGTGATCGAATACGGTCCCACGCCGCCGCTCAATGTCAGCACCGCCGGAGCAGTGAAGTTCGTCGGAATCGAGATTGTTCCGCTCAGCGTCGCGTTGCCAAGGTTGAGAATGTCGAGCGTCTCAAAGTCGGTGCCGGTGCGGGTCGAGTGGTATTCGCACTCAGGATTCGCTGTCAATGTCGCCTCAAACACCGGAGCGAGCGTCGGGCACACGTACGACGAATGGGTGCCCTTCGGCAAACGCAGGTAGTGGACCGGATTTAGTTGCCAGGTCCCTTCGGCATGCGGAATGCCACCGGCGTCCAAGTCGGAAATGAAGAAGATGTCAATGTCCGACACCGCACGACCGATGGTCGCCCAGTGCTCCGAACGGCAAACGTCTAAGGGATGCGCGGGGATCCCCGTCACAGGGTCCGCTAGTCCCGGGTTGCAATTCGGGGTCTTGGTGTTGGTCAGGTTCAACGGCGGCGACCAGGTGTTGCCACCCGAGTTCGAAACGGCTAGGTACAACTCACCGTTCCAGAAGCCACTTGCCGAGATGTCCGCCTGCTCCGCGGGCGTCTCGCCGGCGAACTTGGTGTAGGTCACATACACGTAGTTGTTGTTGGCTTCGTCTCCCGAGCCATTCGAGCACAAGGACGATCCGTCGCCGATACCCACCGTCACCTTCGCCAGGTTCAGGTTGAACGCCGAGACGCCGGCCAGACCGTCATACTCCGAAAGCGCCACCGGACGGCTCGAGTTGCGCAAACTGTTCCAGTGGTAGATCGTAATGCGTTCGGAGTTGTTGGCGAGCTTCTGCTGCAAGTACACGACGTGCAACACACCGTTGTTATCGTAGGTGCACGACGTCTCGGTCCAGGCCTGCGGACCGCCCGGCGTGCTGTAGTGGGTGATGTACTGCCGCGAGGACGGAGTCAACTCCGTGCCATTGAGCCAGCCAAGGCCGGCGGTGATCGATTCGTAGTAGGCCACGTTCAAGAGCCCGAGCGGGTCAGTGGAATGGAAGACCACTGCGACCTTATCGTTGGTCGGGCAGTCGGCGATCGAGTAACCAATAACATCGGAGTTGTCGATCACGACCGGCCCCTGCCACACGCCGCCGCTGTAGCGCCAGTAGTAGATGTTAGGGTTGCTGCAATTGTTCAAATTCTCGATACCGATCTCATGGATGGCGACGACATCGCCGGCAGCCACATCGCGCGAGGCGGCGATGCGGGGCCACAGGACCTCTGCGCAACGCACGGCCGTGCCGCCCAACTCATCGTCGACGTGAAGTCCGTTGCACGCGATCGGCATCGCAATGCGCCAGCAGTGGTACGGAGAGGACGCATCCTGGCGCTGGTGCAAGGCCACCTGCGCCAAGTTGTCCTGATCCACGTCCAGGTTCGTGTAACCACCGCGTGCCGTGTTCGACTGGCCGATAAACACACCACCGACTCCCTGATTAAGTGTGTTCGAGCTGATTGTGTAGGAATTGTAGGCCACGTAGCGATCATTGTCCTTGATGTCCGACACAATGCGGTCCCATGCCGTCCAACAGAAGTGGACGCAGTCGTTGCCGGCCAAGCGGGCCGTCTGATATCCCTGCGACGCATTGGCTTGATAGTCGTAGGATGTGATGCCGATCTCGATGCCGGGCGACACTGTTCCTTGAGCGCCGACCGACGAATACATCCCGTTGCCGGGAACCATAGGCGTGCGCACCACCGGGATGTCAAAGCTGCTGACGCTCGAGCCGTGATCGGCGTCAATCACTGCCGTCTTGGACCAGTCGAGCGTGCGGAGCTTCGACTCCACGGTGCGGCGTTGTTCGATTTCCCGATGGAGCTTGCGCTTGGCCATCGCGTCGGGAGAGTCGGTCGCGCGGACGGCCACGGTAGCGAACACCGCCAGTGTAGTCACGAGCACGGCCGCTCCGATCCTTACAATCTTCCCCGTCATGCGTATCTCCTCAAACTCATCACTGTCGTTTGCATTCCGCAGCAGCGGAACGCTGCCACCTCTCCCGGTGCCGCTTTCGCCACAAGGCTTGGCAGGAGCCGGGACGCTTGAGTCTAAACCGGTCCTTTTATAACCTAATGCCCGGCAACCACCTCCCCGCGACCCCGTGCAAGACGATTGATGGCATCTCAAGTCGACCGTAGTAATCGGTCGATGCCTGTGCGATGCGGATCACTCGGATGGTAACGCGTACAAGCGAAAGCGGGTCGCCTGTGGAATCGTCGACATAGGATGCCCGGGCACCGTCAGGAGGGGAGGAAGTCTCTGGGTGTTGGCAGGGGCTTGCACATCGAGCGGCGCCTTTCTCTGAGATCATATCCACCGTTGTGGCCGAAACTCCGCAACCAGAAAGCCCGTGCTGACACTGGAACACGAATGCACTCCTTTGCCGCTCTCAACGCCGGAGAGCTCGCAGCGTCTTCAGTTGCCAGGCATTCTTGCGCGAGAACCGCAAGGCGAGATTACTAGGGCACTTTAGGTCCGGATTAGAACTGGAGCAAGCCAATTCTGATCAAATTCACTACTATTTAGATTCATTAACAGGGCAGATTTCGTCATGTTAGTGAGGTTGTCCTTCGCGTGCAGCTCTAGCCGGCGGGCAGAAGGGTGGTCCAGAACTGGGGTTAGCGGAAGATGAACCGAGGGGGAGGGGGTCAAGTGAATCGCAAGCGACTCTCGGCCGAGCAAATCATCGCGACTCGATGTGGAGTGATTCGTGCATCCGGAATGCGATCTTGGCATTGCTGAGGCCGTCACATCTCACGGACTCTATGAGTGACTGAATGAGTTGAGTTTGCTCAGAATAGTGAAGCGCCTCCCACACCCCCTCGAACTCCGCCAGCTTCTGCGCCACATCGTCGGGGGTGATAGTAAACAGAAAGCCCGTGGAGCCATCGACCCCACGGGTTTCATCGAACGCAGTTTGCCATTCCGCACGATCACGGCCCCGGGGCCGGCTTCCCCCGAAAAGCCACATCTATGATCCGTATAACGTCGAGGACGTCTGATACGATGCCATCGCTGTTTACATCGGCGACGGTTTCTGAGTTTGGCGCTGACTGCCCCCTAAACGCCACGCCAATGACGGCGACCACATCCGTGACATCGATCACTTCGTCATTGTTCAAATCACCCCGTCGCTGGCTCGCTCCAGAGACTAACAGTGTGGCTTCTTGGCCTTGGGGCGGAACGGGGTTTGCCACCGGTGTCGCGCTGACAAATGGAGCGCCGACACCAGTCATGGCAACATAGACTTCACCGACCACATTGCCACCGGGATCGTGGATTCCGGAACAGTTACCCCCGGGATCGCGAATCCCCAGGAAGTAATCGCCACTTGCTCCAGAATCAGGTACAATCTTGATAATGTACTGACCCGGCTCCACGTCAAGAATCGTAACACGGTCGTCCAATTCGCCGGGCACGCCATTGGCCCCGATTCCGTAATCATGCAGCGAATCGTACGACGCCAAGGAGCCAAATGTGTTGAAACCGGGGCCAATCGAGTCGGTGCCTGTCGGGTTGATTACTATGATGTCCACCGGGGAATACGCTGTGATCCTCAATGTGTCACATGCATCCCCGATTCCGTCGTGATCTCCGTCCTTCTGGTCAGAATTGGGAACATCCGGGCAGTTGTCCACATCGTCTGTAACTCCATCGCCATCGCTGTCTCCGTAGACTATCGTGACTACGCCCTTGGTAAATGAAGGCAGAAGCGGGTTGTTTCCAAAATCGACAAAGCAGAGGTGATTGGCGGGCAGGCAGCAGCAGGTGTCGATCTCAAAGGTCCCTACGTTTCCGTTGACGTTGAACACAAAGAGGAGCGAGGCATTCTCTCTTGCCGGAGGATCGCTTCCTGCACTGAGCCCGGATGCACCCGATGAGCCAAAGTAGACTCCATCGGGTGAGCTCGCGGTAAATCCTGAGTTCGAGATAGCCCATGTCTCAGATGTCGGCCCACTGCAACTGTTCACACCTGCGGGAGAATCAAAAACCCGGGTGGCCGCGAGCGCAGAGGACCCGAGATCACTCGCTGCCACTCGTTGGCCTTGTTGCGCAGCGAAGAAGGTCGCGTTCAATGTCCCGGCGACGAACGTGCCACCACTCGTTGTCCGTAGTTCCAATGGAATCACCAACGCCGTCAGAGACACTGGGTTCTGAATGAACACACCGATGCTGCAGGCCGGTTGATTGCGAACGAACGTGCGGGACTCAACAACCACGCTACCGCTCGGGCTTGAGGACGGGGGACCGATGAGTGGCGGGCAGCGATCAGTTTCCGGGTGGCAGAATGTGGTGGCGGGATCGCCGCCCTTGAAGGCAACGCTGTCAAGGAGTACGACGTCCACGAGATCGATTGTGCCGCTGCAGTCGACATCGTCGTTGAAGTTCGGGCAACTCCCTGACGTCCCATCAAACGATCCGCCCCGGAAGATGAAGTCAATGACACGATTGACGTCCAGGACATCGGTCACTCCGTCGCAGACCGGGTCGGCGTGGCACGGGCAGTCGCACGCAAGGAGGCGCGCCGGCTGGACGACCAACCCAAGTGTCAGCAATGCGATGGCAAATAACGCGAGCGATAAGACGACCTTTCGCGCATTTCCCACGTTGCAATCTGGAAGTCCCATGACTTACTCACCTTCAGTCTAACAACTTAATGGCCTCAGGGCCCCGGCTCTCCAGCACCACGGAAGGCGGTGTTAATAATGCTGACGACGTCCAGAACGTCGGCGGCGATCCCATCTCCATTGACATCCGCAACGTCCCCCGGGATCGGAGGGGGGGCTCCTCTGAAAGCCACATTAATGGTCAAAGTCACATCGAGCACGTCGTAGACATGGTCGCCATTCAGGTCGCCGCGTCTGCGCGGCTCCACCAGAGCAGGTACGATCGCTACTTGCCCCTGCGGTGGCACCGGGTTTGACACTGTATCCTGTCTCAAAGAGGATTGCGTGCTCGTTCCGAATCCAGTCACTTTGACGTACCCGCTGTAGTTTCCACCGGGATCGTGACAGCCCAGGAAGTAGTTCCCGCTACCGCCGGGATCGGGGGCAATCTTGATGATGTATCGCCCAGCTTCCGGGCCAACGATGGTCACGCGGTCATCCAGCTCGCCGAGAACCCCACTGCTACCAACGCCGTAGTCATGGGTTGAGTCATACACGGCGATGGAGCCGAATGTGTTGAAGCCGGGGCCGATGGAGTCAGCCCCTGTCGGGCTGAGAACCGTCATATGTACTGGTGAGTAAGTGGTAAGCACCAGCGTGTCGCAGGCATCGCCCACCCCATCGCCATCGCCATCTTGTTGTCCTGAGTTGGCGCTCGTGGGGCAGTTATCACAGGCGTCTGGGAATCCATCAGCGTCCACATCGACGTCTCCCGAAGAGTTTGCGATCACATTGTCCATCCGCACTTCCTGGGCTCTGTCGTCATCGCCGCCAGCATAGACGGAGAACTCGGCAGGGCCGGCTCCCAGAGTCTCTGTTCGAGCCGCGACCCAAGCCAGACCATCCCAATAGTAGGCTGTTGCTGATGAACCCGATCTCGCGATTCTGAACTTCCCAGCACTGACAGACGTTGGAATCCACACGGCTGAGCAATCATCTACTGTTTGAAAGAAGACCTTGTATGAGTCCAAGTAGGGAACGCAGCCATTCGTGAATCGATGAGTATGTCTTTCAATACCCAGATACTGTCCGGGCTGGCCGTCGATTATGACGTAAAAACTCGCATAACGCGCCACTCCGGCGGTAGAGGGCGGAGGCCAAGACGTCAACGCGAAATCCACACTGACATCGAAGTCCCCGCAGACGGTGTATCCAGGTGCCGTGTATGCGCCCAAGGCGCAATTGCCACTTAGACCAGAAGGTTTGCTGAGAACCAACTGTCCTCCAGCGACGATTGTCACAAGTTGTGGGCGATCCGAACTTCGGAGCAGATAAGGGCCAAGTGTGCCGTCATCGAAATTGACAGTCAAGTCCCCAAGGCAGCATTGGGCAAACGCCGGAGCGCAAACGCCGAGAGCGAGAGCAACTGTTACGACGACTTGAATGAATCTATTCACTTTGGTCCTCCTGAGCTACCCACCGTTTGCGCCACATTTTGAGCTAATCTTGCTACCGCTGGAACTCCACAGCCAAACAATAGAGCGTCCCACCTGGATCTGATCGCTTCGGTGCCGAAGGCAGATAGCCCAAGAAGCTGTGCGGCTTGACCTGTCTTAGTGTTCTGTCTGCGAGCAATCAGCACTTGGGCCACCCGCAAGGTGAAGAAGATGTGCCGGTTCAACAACTTTTCCCACAACCGTCCGAAGAATGAGTCCGTGTACTCATTCACCAACGATCCCGACGCGATGAACATCGTTTGCACCTGAATCCGAGCCAGCCAGCTCCGTAATGGAATACCTGCACTGGCAACGCAGCGATGGTGTTGCTACGTGGACTCAGATCACGGCTAGTTTGCGAAAGTGCCCGGTGTACTCAGGCGGGAATTCATGCGCAATCTACTCCATTCTCAACGATTGTCAAGCCACTGACGGCAGGCTGCAC
>Ga0326726_10002511_pt1 | contig 16847 bp, 18 predicted proteins | sample MHFenrmetagenome_2_FD_207603 | JGI IMG/M metagenome (GOLD analysis project Ga0326726, IMG submission 207603) | Lab enriched peat soil microbial communities from Michigan Hollow, Ithaca, NY, United States - MHF15MN | ecosystem: Environmental > Terrestrial > Soil > Wetlands > Peat | place: USA... | reverse complement strand
CACCGCGTCGCGATGCTCGGCACCGAGAAGCATCCGCCGCGTTGCGCCGCGCTGGAAGGCGAGATCGGCAACCGAGTGTGCTGCACGATCTACGCGACGCGCCCGTCGCCGTGCCGCGAATTTCGCGCGTCGTGGGTCGACGGCGGGCGCAGCGAGCGCTGCGATCAGGCGCGCGCGGCGCACGGATTGCCGCCGCTCGAGCAGCCGCGGTCCGCGGAGCGTTCGAGCTCACGCGCACCCTGATAGTGTCGCCAGCCGGCGACTCGCCTCCGCCTTACGCCGTCGTGCGGCCGCGACGAGCCGCTGCGGCACGGCATCGAGCTCTCCCTGTGATCGAGAGCACAGACCGCTCCCGGCCGCGCGGGGCAGAGTGTCGGCCGGTTCACGGAGGTAACCTCGATGAGCAACAAACACATGGTGATCGGTCTCGTGGCAGGCATCGGCATCGCGGCCGCCGGCGGCGTGGCCGCGTATCAGTTCATGGGTCGGCACGCGGACGTCGCGCAAGTCGAGCAGCCGAGCGCGAGCTCCGGCACGGCACACGCGGGCTCCGCCAAGCACACGCAGACGAGCGCGCATACGCAAGCGAGCGAGCACGCCCAGACGAGCGAGCGCGCGACGGAAGTCGCAGCCGCTCCGGCGGAGAACTGCTGGGACGAGGAAGTGACCGTGCAGCGCGATAAGACTGACGAGCACGCGATCGCAGGTACGGCGATCGGCGCCGTGGTCGGCGGCGCGGTCGGCAAGGACGTCGGCCACCACGGGATCACGACCGCGGCCGGCGCCGCAGCCGGCGCGTACATCGGACGCAAGATCCAACAGCACGTTCAAGACGAACAGGCCGACAAGCGGACGGAGACCCACGTCGAGCACCACTGCGCGCCGGCGAGCAGTCCGCAGTAAGTCCGAGCCCCCTCGCAATCCGGGCCGAGCTCTTCCCTTGAGGAGCTCGGCCCATCCTTTCGTACGGCGAGGTTCGGAGTCGACCGCCGCACCGGCGGTCAGCCTCAACTTGTCGTAGCGAGCGCAGCGTCGCTCGCGAGCCTGGTGATGATTTGGACGCGGCTCGCGCTCGCGTATCGGCGCCTCGTCGCACCGATCGCGGAGCGTCGCTCTAAGCCTAGGCGCGGCGCAGCTGCCTGACCGTATCTCCGTAGTAGTCGAGCATCGCGCGCGTCACCGCCTGCGGCACCTCGCTCGGCAGGTTCTTCTGGTTGATCACCAGCTGCTTCTTGCGGCGATCGGTCGGGTGGCTCTGATAGCGAATCACGCCGATGCTGCCGCCTTCCTCAGTCAGCGACCAGACTACGCGCGAGGCCGTCGAGAACGGCATCCGCAACTTCTTCACGAGCGACGCGAGGGTATGCGGCGTGCCGTCGCGTTCCGACTTACGGACCTCGAGAGCAATCAGGTACTGAGGGAGCGTGATGTGCGGGAAGCATTCGTACATGCATTCGAGAGCGGCGAGGATCGCCATTCGCACGCCCTCGTCGTCGAACACTTGCGTACTTTCGCCCGCCGGTTTCGTGGATTTTTGCGGCGACCTTTTCGTCGCGCGGATCGACTTTTTCATTCTGTGCGTTCTTTCCTGATTTAGAAGTTGGAAAATTCGGCCGCTAATGCTAGTGCGAAGAATCGTTCTGTCAATCGGGCCGTCCTGCAAACATTCCCGTACTCGCGAAGTCACTTTGCCATGCGCAGAGCGTTCGGTCTTCATGCGGGAGCAGATTGCGGGTTTGCCCGATGGCGCCCGCGGGTGAGACCCTTCAAAGGTCGAAATTATGTTGCCTCGGCCGCCGGCTCGAGGCCGAAGCGTGTGCTCGCTCTCGCGAAGAGGGCGATTACCGTGACCTCGTTAACGTCACTCGGCGCCCTGCGGGATTAGTCTCTGCCGAACGCTGAAAGATCCCGTGATACACCATGAAATCGCCGAAATCTTCGCGTGCGCCGAGACGCAGCGAGCTCGAGGGCCAGGATCTCACTCAGGAGATCGAAGCGCCGCTCGACGACCCGCGGCACTATCGCGACGAGGCCACGCTCTCGCGCCTCGACTTCGAAGAGCTCGAGATCGCGCTCGATCTCTGACCCTAGACCGCGCGCAGCGCCGGCGCAGCGGGCCCGCCCAGCTGCGTGGGCCGCAATGCGCCCGCGCCTTGCAACCGCCCGTCGATCTCGTGCCAAAGCGCTCGATAGACGCTCGCTGCCGCGCTCGCGGGTGCGTACGATTCGACCGGCGCGCGCCGCAGCGTCATCCGCTCGAACTCGCTTCCGTAAGGGACTTCGCTCTCGAGGATCGTCGGGTAGCGCCTCCGGAGAGACTCGATGGTCTCTTTGTGCAGCAGCTTGCGCCGGTCGACCATCGAGAAAAACGGCAGGACCCTCAAGTCCGGCCATTTCTTGCGCTCGACGAACTCGAACAGCTGCTCGAGCATGCGCACCGACAACGGCGACGGCATCAGCGGCACGACGAGCGCATCCGCCGCGTGCATCACGTTCTCGGATACGAGCGACATGCCCGGCGCGCAGTCCAAGATCAAGCACGCGTAGTGCTGCTTGAGCGGGCGCATGAGCTTCATGAGCCTCGTCGCCGGATTCTTGCGTCGATGCAAGTGCACGTCCATGCGCCGATACGAAAAATCCGCGGGCAAGAGATCGAGACCCGTGTGATCGGTGGGAGTCACGAGCTCGGCGAGCTCCGCCTCGCCGCGCACGAGACCCTTCGAGCCCCCTTCGACGAACGGCTCGCGGCGCATCACGTAGGTCGCGGCGGCCTGCGGATCGAGATCCCAGAGAAGGGTCGGCCAGCCGTCGGCCGCGGAACGGTACGCGAGGTTGACGGCGGTCGTCGTCTTGCCTACTCCGCCTTTGACGTTGTAAACGGCAATGATTTCCATGGCCTAGCGACCGAAACTAGCGACGGCCCAAGAATTCGTGACCCCAAGTCCGCAGTGAGCGCCGTTCTCGGACGGCGTTGACACCGCATTTTCGTCTCACTATTGTCACAGTCGCGTGGCTCACGCAAGCCCGCATTACTCCATGGATGACTCAGCACAGTCGATTTCGTCGCTGCACGAAGTTCCATCGGTCAAGACTTTGCCCGTGAGCGAGGCCGAGTCATCCCCGCACGCGCCCGCGCCGAAGGTTGAAACACCGGCCCCGGCCACGCCGAGCGAGACGCCCACGCACGCATTGGAGCCGACCGCGACGGAAGCGCCGAAGGAGAAGAAGGGCGTGCGGCCGAGCGACCCGATGATCGTGTTCGCGTACGAGTGCTTGCGCCGGGAGTTCAAGGCGCTCGCGTCGCGCCGACCCGTCGATGGCAAACCGCCGAGCATCGATGACGTGCATCGGATGCGAATCGCGATGCGCCGCCTACGAGTGGCGCTGCGTCTGTTCAGGCGCATGCTGCCTCGCGAAGCGAAGGAGTTTCGCAAAGGTCTGCGCGCTTTCGCTCGCGCGCTCAGTGATACGCGCGATCTCGATGTGCACGCCGACGTCTTTCGCACTTACGCGCAGACGGTCCCGGGCGAGAGCCTCGCCGAGCTCGGTGGTTACGAGCTGCACCTACGCCGAGAGCGCGCCGAGGCGCGCGCGCGGATGATCGAGCGCTTCAGCGACGATCGCTACGACGAGCTGCTCGCATCGTTCGGCGCGCTACTCGAGAACGCGCCGAGCCCGGGCGCGGTTCGGCGCTGGCGCTCGTTCAAGGTCTCGGACGGCGTCGACAAGTACTTGAAGAAGAGCCTGAAGCGAGTGCTCAAGCTCGGCCGCAAAGTCGGCGACGAGGCGCACGCGAAGGACCTGCATCGCCTGCGAATCCGAGCGAAGGGGCTACGCTACGAGCTCGAGTTCTTCGCCCTCGCCTACAAGTCGCTCGACAAGGCGGCGCTCGAGGCCAAAGCGCTGCAAGACTTGCTCGGCGAGCATCAAGACGCTTGCACGGCCTCCGAGCGACTCGAACGCTTCGCGCGGTCCCTTCGCAAGCAGGCCGGCGCGCAGATGCCGGCGGCGCTCGATAGGCTCGCGAAAGCGGAGCGGCAACGCGCGCGCGACGTGCGCCAGGCGTTTCCGGCGGAATGGCGCCGCTTCGAGCGCAGCGTCGCGCGCGGCCGAATCGCGACCTAAGCCCACGAGCGTTCGAGACGCTGCAAGGATTCGAGCGGCGCGTGTACGCCGGCCTCCCGCACTGACGCCGACGCCATGCCGCGCGCGATCGGGTACGATGCCCGCGCGATGTCCGCGGAAACGTCCGAGTCCTCTGTCGCCGGAGCGGCCTACGGCGTGCTCGCGGCGCTGATCTGGGCGGGCTTCCCCGCGATCACGAAGCTGTCGATGGCGAGCCACACGCTGACCGCGTGGGACGTCACCGCGCTGCGGTTCGCGACCGCGGGCCTCTTGACGCTGCCGCTCTTCGTGCGCAACGGCCTACGCCCGCTGAGGCTCCGCGGCGCCTTGCTGCTCGCGGTCGGCGCGGGCGCGCCCTACGTGCTGCTGACGGCCGGCGGCCTCGCATTCGCACCGGCGGCCCATATGGGCGTGATCACGCCGAGCTGCATGCTGCTCGTGTCGACGGTCGGCAGTTGGCTCTTGCTCGGCGGCAAGCCGACCGCGGGAGGCGCTGCGGGCGTGCTCACGATACTCGCCGGAATTCTGATGCTCGGTTGGGACGGCCTCTCGAGCCATGGCTCCAACGTTTGGCTCGGCGACGCGATGTTCGTGCTCGGCGGGTTCTTCTGGGCGAGCTATACGATCGCGACCCGCGCATGGGGCGTGCCGCCGCTTCAGGCGACCGCAGTCGTCGCCGTGTTCTCGATGCTCGGCTACGTGCCGTTCTACGCGGTAGCAGCGGGCTCGCACCTCGCCGCGGCGCCGTGGAAAGAGATCTTGATCCAAACGGTGTTCCAGGGCGTGCTGTCCGCCGTCGTAGCGCTCGTGTTCTACACGCGCTCGGTCGCGCTGCTCGGCGCCGCGCGCGGCGCCGTGTTCGGCGCGCTCGTGCCGAGCTTCTCGCTGCTGTTCGCGATTCCGATTCTCGGCGAGATACCGACGCGTCTCCAGATCGTCGGTGTGGCGGTCGTGACGGCGGGAATGCTGCTCGTGCTCGACCTCTACCATACCGCGAGATGGCGGCGCGCGCCGCAGGCCCTCGCCGTCCTGTGCGTCCTGCTCGCCTCGCCCGCGTTCGCGCAGCGGCCCTCGATCCCGCCGCAGACGATTGCAGGCCCCGCGCTCAAAGTCACCGTGGTCGCGCAACGCGACGCGATCGAGTGGCCGGCCGGGATCGACGTCGACCAGCTCGCGTCCGTCGCGCTCGACTCGCGCGGCCATTTGTTCGTGCTCAATCGCGGCAAGGAGGCGGTGCTCGAGTTCGACGCGCGCGGCGCGTTCGTGCGCTCGTTCGGCGCCGGCTTCTTCCAGCGCGCGCACAGCCTCACGTTCGATGCGCGCGGCCACCTCTGGATCACGGACGTGGTCGCGCAGGTCGTGCTCGAGCTCGACGCGGACGGCGCGGTCGTGCGCACGCTCGGCACGAGCGGCAAGACGGGCGACTGGGACGAGGCGGCGGGCACACACTTGTTCAACGAGCCGACCGACGTCGCGTTCGCGCGCGACGGCAGCTTCTTCGTGACGCAGGGCCATACTCGCGGCGAGCCGAAGGTGCTGAAGTTCGACGCCACCGGCCGCTTCGTCAAACAGTGGGGTGGGCGCGGCGCGCTGCCGTGGCAATTCGAGGTCGCGCACTCAATCGCGATCGACTCGGCGGGCCTGCTCTACGTGGCGGACCGCGAGAACCGCCGGATCGTCGTGTTCGACCAGAACGGCGAGTTCGTGAAGGGCTGGGTTTACCGCGGCCTCGTGTGCAGCCTCGCGTTCGGACCCGGCGGCGTGCTCTACATGACCTCGGGCTTCGACGGCCAGATCGTGAAGCTCGACGCGAACGGCCGCGTGCTCGGCGTGACCGGCAAGTCGGGCGAAGGCCCGAACGAGTACGGCGAAGCGCACGACCTCGCGGTCGCGCGCGACGGCGCGATCTACGTCAGCGACGTGATCAACAAACGCCTCACGAAGCTGATCCCGTCTCGCTAACCCGTCGCTGGCTCGAGCGCCGAACATCCTTCCCGCGACCGTGTGCGCACAGGGATGTGCGCACCCGAGCCCCAGGGACGGTCTTCCGGCGTGTCGCGGGAAGGATGTTCGGCGCTCGAGCCCGCGACGCGCGAGCCGGGTCGGGACTACGCGTCGCGCACCCAGCGTACGAGTGTGCCGAAGTTCGGCGGCTTGCCGAACATCAACAATCCGATGCGAAACACCTTCGACGCGAACCACACCGCGCCGATCACGCCGAGCACGCCGATCGCGATCGACAGCCACACCTGCCACGTCGGCGGCGGGTGCGACGAAGCGAGCCGCAGCAACATGCCGAACGAATTGACCGGCGGCAGAAAGCTCACGACGACCGAGAGCGTCGAATCGGGATCGCGCGAGATCGGCATCCAGAGGATCCACGGCACGATGAGCAGCAGCGTCATGGGCAACATCAGCGATTGCGCTTCGCGCATGTCGTTCACGGCCGAGCCCACGGCCATCATCAAGGAGCCGATCGTGAAGAACGCGAGCACGAAGAACACGAGCAGATAGGGAATCAGCGCAAAGTTCAGCAAGCCGAACAGCGAGAACGACGTGAGCACCGCGAGGCCCATCGCGATATAGAGGCTCATCGCGAGTAGGCTGATGGCCATGTGGCCGAGCAGCTTGCCGGCCATCAGCTGCATCGGGGACACGGCCGAGAGCAGCACCTCGATCACGCGGCTCGACTTCTCCTCGATCGTCGTGGTGAGCAGTCCCTGGCCGCTGCCCATCACGCCCATGAACAGCAGGAACATGAACGCGAGCGGCAACACGAACTGAAAGCCGCCGACGGTACCGCGATCGGCGCTGTCGGAAACGGTGACCGAGCGCACGCGCGGCACGGTCGTGAGGTCGTTCACCTGGCCGCGATTCAGTCCGCGCGCTTTGAATCGAGCGCCGATGATCGCCTCGCGCACGGCTTGGTGGACGCCGATCTCGACACGCGTGTCCTGCTTCGGCGGCACGTAGAGATCGTAGCTGCCGAGCGCGGTCTCGCCGGGCTTTGGCTCGACCGCGTTCCCGTGAATCACTGCGAGCGCAAGGTGCGGTGAGTCCTTGTCCTCGACCCGCAGCCACGCCTTCTCCTGCTCGAGGTTGGCCTCTGCCGGACGCTCGACGAGCGTGAGCTTCGGCGCAGCGCCGAGAGCCGAGAGGACAGTTCCGCCGAACGCTTCGCCTTGCGCGACGCGGATCACCGCTGCAAGGTCAGCCGCCGGCGTTCCTTTGGTCAGCGCCGAGTGCAGCTCGGGAGTCACCTCGCCCGTCGGATCGACCACCGCGAGCTGGCCCGCGATCGCGAAGTTGGGGTCGGGTCCGAACAGCTTCGGGCCGACGAGCGACATCACGGCGACGATCGCCGGAAACACGAGCAGCCCGATGATGAATGCCTTCGTGAACACCGTCGCGACGAACTCGCGCCCGGCGATTTGCAGCACTTTGCTCATGTCGCCGCCTGCGCGCTTTGGTCCGCGAGCTCGGCGCGCAGCGCGCGTGCCGTGTCGGCCGAGTCTCCGCGGTCCGTGACGATCTGCACGAACACGTCCTCGAGGCGCGGCCGTTTCACTTCGATGCGCGCGACTGGCAGCGCGGCAGCGATTCGCGAGATCGCGCCGGCGACATCGACGCCCGGCTCGAGCTCGACGTTGTACGCACCCTCATGCCGCTCGCAGCTCTCCACGCCGGCGAGCGCGCGCACGCCCGCGACGTCCGCGCCTGCATCGAGCGGCTCGAGCACGAGCGCGCGGGGGTCGTAGCGGCTGCGGATCGAGCTCACGGGGTCGTCGAGCATCTTGCGGCCGCGATGGATCATCACGACGTGGTCGCAGATCTCCTCGGCCTGCTGCATCACGTGCGTCGAGAACAAGATCGTCGCGCCGCGCGCGTGCTCCGCGATGATCTGCTCTCTGAGCTGTCGCATGCTGATCGGGTCTAGCCCGCTGAACGGCTCGTCGAGGATCAAGAGATCCGGCTCGTGGATGATCGCCGCGACGAACTGGATCTTCTGGAGCATGCCCTTCGAGAGCTCCTCGCAGCGCTTGCTCTCGACGCCCGCGAGCCCGACGCGTGCGACATACGCGCTTACGCGCTCCGAGAGCCCTTTCTCCGACACCCCTTTGAGACGAGCGATGTACATGAGGTACGCGGCGACGCGCATCTTGCGGTAGACGCCGCGCTCCTCGGGCAGATAGCCGATCTTGTCCTTCGCATCGAGCGCCGAGTCGCGGCCGAGCACCTTGAGCTCGCCGCTGTCGGGAAACAGGATCGACATGATCATGCGGATCGACGTCGTCTTCCCCGCGCCGTTCGGGCCGATGAAGCCGTAGAGCGCGCCGCGCGGAATCGTGAGATCGAGGTTCGCGACGGCCGTGGTGCCGCCGAACGTCTTCGTCACTCCGCGCAGCTCGATTGCAGCTCCCGTCGTAGACACGGTGGGCCCCTTGCGTTCTACGTGCGTTGAGCCGAGCGCAGCGCGCCGTGCGCGGCCGCGATCTCGGTCGACGTGCGCGCGAGCGGCACGAGGAACATCAGCCCGACGTACAAGGCGACGACCAGGAAGAAACCCGTGAAGAAGGCGGCCAGGACCACGAGCGCGCGCACGAGCCCGACGTCGAGATCAGCGTAGGCCGCGATGCCGGTGCAGACGCCCGCGATTTTCTTGCCGTCGTCGAGCCGGTATAGCCGACGCGGCCGTGACTCGAAGTCGGATCGCGCGTCGGCACGCTCGGGGCCGAGTCGAGGCCCGTCGACCTTGCCCACCTCTCGCAGCGTGGCGGCTATCTCTGCCGCGCCGATCGGCGCGCTACGCTCGCCGCCGCGCGCGAGCTTCGTGCCGATCGAGCGCTCGAGGCCCGCGAGCACCTCGTCGCGATCGGGATGCTCGCCGAGCCGTTCCGCCGCGCGATCGAGATACGCATGCAGCGTGAGAAACGCGTCCTGATCGAGCGAATAGGACGTGCCGCCGAGATCCACCGAGATCGCCGTCTTCATCCGTAATCCCCGATTCAGCCCGGCAGCTTTGCGATGAAATCGACCATGCGCTTCCGTTCCGCTTCGTTCGGCAAGCTCGATGCTCGCAACTTTCCCAGAATCGATCAAGACTGCCGATCGAGCACCGCTTCGAGCAGGCGAGCGAGCTGCGCCGATTGGCGTCGGCCGTCGCTCAGCCGCTACGCGCCAGTCTCCGTATCGCGAGCCCGCCGAACACCACCGTGATGCCGACGAGCACGGCGGTCGTCACGAGCGGGTTGTACCCCACTTGCATGCCGGCGGCCGCGAGCGCCGTTTGATTGAGGTGGAACGCCGGCCAGATTGGCTCCCACGGCTGCATGACCTTCGGCAGCGGGAAGAACATTCCCGACAGCCACATCCCGGGCAAGTAGACGAGGTTCGCGAACGCCGGCGACGCATTGCCGCTCGAGAACGCGCCGATGAAGAGACCGATCGCGCAAAACGGGACGGCGCCGAAAACCAGCACGCCGACGATCGCGAGCAGCGCGCCGGCCGACAGCGTGAGCTTGCCCGCGACGAGCGCGGTGACGGTGACGGCGCCGACGGCGAGCGCGGCGAACGCGATCGACATCAGCATCTTCGCGACGAGGTAGGAACCCGGAGGCAAAGGCAGCGCGCGCTTGAGCTTGAGCAGGTTCGCGTCGCGCTCCATCGAGATGCCGATGCCGATGCCGAAGATCGCGGGCCCCATGACCGCCATGCAGCACCATCCCGAGAAGACGTAATTGGCGAGCACGGGGTTCGCCTGTATCTCGGGCGAGCCGCCCGCCATCACGACGCCGAAGAAGAGATAGAGCGGCACCGGCAGCAGCAGGAACGGCAGCGCGAACGCCGGCGCGCGGAGGGCTTGGAGGAACTGATAGCGCGCTTCGGTCAAGTACGCGCGCAGCACGCGGCCGAGTGGCATCGACGGCCGAGTGAGAGCGGCAAAGCTCGGTTGCGTGATTACGGCGTTCATAAGCGGTCTCCTTCGTGTGTCGGATACGGGCGCGCTCGCTTGCCGCGCGAGCCGAGCGACTACTTGCCGTCGCTCACGCGCACGCCGTTGTAGGGCACCTTGAACTCACCTACCAGGGCCGTGCCGGTGAACGTGTTTCCCGACACGACGCCGCTGTAGCTGAACACGAGATCGCCGACCGAGCGCTTGTAGGAGAAGCTGTCGCCGTTCAACACGATGTCCGTGCCGGGCCCGGCTTCCGGAGTCCCCTCGGGGACGCCGATGAGCTTCGCCGTGATCGCAAAGCCGTCATTGGTCTTCACGCAGGTGATGGTTTCGGACACCTTGCCGCCGGGCGACTCGGCCGTCGCCGTCCAAGTCCCGACGAAGGACTGGCCGAATGCGGGCGCCGCGAGACCCGCCAAAAGCACGATCGCTAAAACCGCCGTGATACGCATTGCTCGTTCTCCGTTGATGGGTTGGTCTAGAAGATTCACTTTGCCGGGACGAGCCTCAAGATCCGCCCGCCCGACGCGTGCTCGAGTAACAGATAGATATCACCGTCAGATCCGACCGCGACGTCGCGAATGCGGCCGAGGCCCGCGAGCAGCGTCTCGCGGTGCACGACGCGATCGCCGTCGACGACCATGCGGTAGAGCTCCGTCGCCTTCAGCGTTCCGACGATCAGGTTGCCCTTCCAGCGCGGGAACGCCTTGCCGTCGTAGATCACGAAGCTCGACACGGCCGGCGACGGCGTGAGATCGACGACCGGGCCCTGCAGCGTGTTGATATCGAACTGGATGTTGAGAACGTTGCCGTAGTCGACCGGCGTGCCGTCGTACTTCAAGCCCTTCGAGACGAGCGGCCAGCCGTAGTTCTTGCCGGCCTGCAAGAGATTGACCTCGTCGCCGCCGCGCTGGCCCATCTCCGTTTCCCAGAGCTTGCCCGTGCGGGAGTCGAACTCGAGGCCCTCGGGGCTCCGGTGACCGTAGGTCCAGATCGCCGGCAGCGCGCCCGCGACGCCGACGAGCGGATTGTCCTTCGGGATCGACCCGTCGTCGTTCAGCCGCAGGATCTTGCCGTACGGCACCTTCAGATCCTGCACGCCCGCGAACTCCGAGCCGCCTTTGATCCCGACGCTCAAGAAAACGTGACCCTTGCCGTCGAACGCGATGCGTCCGCCCGCAGCCATGTCCGGCATGCCCGTGTAGTTGTCGAGGTCCGTCTTCCAGATCGTCTGCTGGTCCACCCACGCGTCGTCCTTGATGCGGCCGCGAACGAGCGCGTTCATGGACACGGGGCGCTTGGACTGGCGGCTCGCCGCGTTGCAGTCGTTGCAGCGATCCGTGTACGAGAGATAGATCCAGCCGCTCTTCGCGTAGTCGGGTGCGAGCGCGACGTCGAGCAGATAACCCATCCCGTACACGAGCTTGATCCCGGGCACCAAGAAGCCGTCGTCGTAGGCTTGCGGCGTGCCGCGAATCGGCTCGGACAGCTCGCCGCTCTTCGACACGATGCGCAGCCCATGCGCCTTCTCGGTGAGCAAGATCCGCCCGTCGGGCAGCGGCGCAATCGAGTACGGCAACCGGTCGATGCCGGTTGCGAACGTCTCGATCCGGAAAGCGTGTTCCTCGCTGCCGACCTTGCCCGTCGGCACCGGCGGCGGCTCTCCGATCTTGAAGTCGGTGTAACTGAAATTCGCGCGCGCTTCCGAAATGTAGATCGCGAGACGGCGAATCTGTGTTTCGTCGAGCTTTTGAGACCAGGCCGGCATCGCCGTCTGCGGGAGGCCGTCAGTGATGCTCTTCGTGATTTCCGCGATCGAGTCGCCGTGCTTCAGCGCGACGCCCGCGAGCGGCGTGCCCTGCGCGGCGCCTTCGAGCTTCTCGCCATGGCAGACGCTGCAATTGTCGCGGTACACGGTGAGGAACGGGTCCTGCTGCGCGTGCGTCGCGCCCGCGCCGAGCGTGGCCGCGACTGCGGCGAATCGAACGGCAAGCGGTAATCGAATGAACTTGATCATGACGGTCATCCTTTGCGGCGGCTTCAGGCCGCTTCTTTCGTGAGTTCGGTGAACGCTTCGGAGAGCGCGGCCGGGCGCACCTCGAGGTGGCTTAGCTCGTGATCGGCAGCCAGCAGCCGGCGCACGACCGACTCGCCGTCCGCGGCCGTGATCGTGAGCTTCTGCGCATCGCGGCTCGCCTCGAGCACGCTCGGCCAGCGGCGCACTTCGTCCGCGGACAGCGCGCTCGCGCAGCTGATTTGCGTGCGGCTCACGACCGAGCGGATCTCGTCGACGCTGCCCGACGCGATGACTCGGCCCTTCGCGAGCACGACGACGCGGTTCGCGAGAGCCTCGGCTTCGTCGAGGTAGTGGGTCGTGAGCACGACGGAGCTGCCGCGCGCGACGAGGTCGCGGATCGCGCGCCACATCGTCTCGCGTGCCTCGACGTCTAGGCCGACGGTCGGTTCGTCGAGGAACAGGAGCCGCGGCCGACCGACGACCGCGATCGCGAACTGCGCCTGGCGCTTTTGGCCGCCCGAGAGCTTCGCGTACCGCTGGTCGCCGAGGCCGGTCGTGCGCGTGAGCGCGAGCGTCTCGTCCACGGACAAGGGATCGGGGTAGTAGCTCGCCGCGAGGTCGACGAGCTCGCGCACGCGCAGCAGCGGCTCGAGCGCGACCTCCTGCATCATCACGCCGACCTCGCGCCGGCTCTCGACGTCGAGCGGCGAGCGGCCCATGAGCCGCGCCTGCCCTCCGTCGGCCTGCAGCAGGCCTAGCCACAGCGAGATTGCGGTCGACTTGCCCGCGCCGTTCGGGCCGAGTAAGGCGAGCACCTCGCCGCGACGCACTTCCAAGTCCACGCCGCCGAGCGCGTTGGTTTTGCCGTAGCGCTTGACCGCGCCCACGAGCTCGGCAAGCGGGACTTCGGCGTCGAGCGCGTGTAGACGCTGTTGGTTCGACATGGAGGAATTCCTCAAACGAACTCGGTCTGTCGGGAATTGACGATGAACGAGATAACGAGCGCGGCCGCGGCGAGCACGAGCTCGATCGCGATGAACGCGACGACGTCCGGGCTCCAGACGATAACCTCCGTGCCGAGGCTCGGCCCGATCGACGACAAGTTGATCAGGCCCGGAATCACGAACGAGACCGACACGTTGCCGAAGATGATCACAGTGCTCGTCCACGTCTGTGAGTCGGTCACGAGCGCGAACGCCAGCAACACGCAGAAATAGAAGAAACAATGCACCGACGTTGCGATGAACAGCGGTATGAAGCCGTTCGGCAGCGGCGTCGCGAGGAGCAAGATCACGGCGCCGAGCGTGAGGACGACGGCCGGCACGCCGTACGCGATCATCGACGACACGAGCTTCGCGACGTTGTACTGCGTCGTCGACACCGGCATGCTCAACAGGAACACGCGGATCTTCTCTTTGCGCTCGTTAATCAGGCTTCCCATCACGAGCAGGATGTTCAAGAGGATCAGCGCGACCACGAGGATGCTGCCGCCGACAAAGAACGCGATGGCGCTCCACGGCGACAAGACGAGCGACAGCACGCCGAGGACGAGCGAGCCGAAGATGAGCGGCCACGCGACCCGCAGGTCCTTCAACACGAGTTGCCAAACGATCGACCGCGTGGTCACTTGGTTGCCTCCTTGCGGCTCAACATCACGTTGGCCACGAAGATCTCTTCGAGCGACATCCGCTGGACGTCGCGCACCGTCGCGCCCGCGCTCGTGAACGCGGCGGCGATCTCGTCCGTATAGGCCTTGACCGTCGCGGTCGCGATTCGGCCGCTCGCGCTGATCTCGGTGACCTCCGGCAGCGACGGCAACGCGACTCCTGGCGGCACGTCGAGCTGCAGCCGGCGCCAACGCTCGAGGAACGTCTCCTTGTCGCTCGACTCGATGATCCGGCCGCGGTCGAGGAAGGTGATCTGGTCGGAGATCTGCTCGACGTCCTGCGTGTTCTGCGACGAGAAGAGGATCGAGCGCCGGTCGTCGCTCATCACGTCGGTGAGCTCGCGCAAGATTTCGTGGCGCGCGACCGGGTCGAGGCCGGTGGTCGGCTCGTCGAGGAGCAACAAGCGCGGCCGGCGCGCGAGCACGAGCAACAGCGTCGCCTTCGTGCGCTCGCCGTGCGACAGCACCTTGATCGGCTGCTCGGGGCGGAGATTGAAGCGGCGCAGCAGTGTTTGCGCGTAGTCGTGATCCCAGTGCGGATGCACGGACGCGACGAACTTCATGTGCCAGGCGAGCGTCGCGGCACCGTAGAGCCGCATGTCTTCCGACATGTACCCAATGTCGCGCTTTGCGATCGCCTGCTCGCGCGGCATCGAGCGGCCGAGCACGCGGACCTCGCCGCGATCCTGATGCACAAGCGCCATCAGGATCCGGATCGTCGTCGACTTGCCGGCGCCGTTCGGTCCGACGAAACCCAGGATCTGACCCGGCTCGAGCTCGAGGCGAACGTCGCGCAGCTGGAAGAAGCGATACGCCTTGTCGACGGCATCCATTTGAATAGCGAGCTCGCTCATGCGACTTCCTCGTTCCCTTGTCCTTCGCCCGCGCTCGGCTCTGCGGTCTCGCGGAGGCGATCGACGAGCTGGTCGACGTTAAGCCCGAGGTGCTTGCCGATCTCGGTGGCAGCCGTGAGGTGCTGGCTCAACTCCTCGTGCTTCAGCTGTAGCCCCAAGTCCACGTTCTCGGCCACGAATGAACCCTTCCCCTGCCTTGTCACGATCACGCCGTCACGCTCGAGCTCGAGATACGCGCGCTTCACGGTGATCACGCTCACGCGCGTCTCGACCGCCAGTGCCCTGATCGACGGGAGCTCGTGCCCCGGCTTCCAGTCCCCGATCGCGACCCGGTGCCGGATCTGCTCGATGATCTGCAGGTACATCGGGCGCCGGTCGGCGTGGGAGATTGTGAGTTCACTGTGCATGTCGTTATGCACAGTATACACGGATATACACAGCGTGCAAGGGGCGCAACGGCGCGGCCCTGGAGGCCAAGGGTGGCGCGGGCTCCAGCGTCACCCGTCGTCGCGAGATCGCCTATACACAGTGAGGGCAGCCGGCTGCGGCGTGCTAGCCTAGGTGCCTTCCGGCCGGAGCTCGAAGCACACGGCCGCCGCGCCGAACCAGAACGAGAAAACGGGGGACTTTCATGCCAGCCATCCTTTCGCCGTCCATGCGGCGCACGCCGCTGTGGGTCGCCGCCTCGCTTGCGCTCGGAGCGCTCGCCGCGGTTTCCGCGTATGCGCAGACGCCGGCGCCTGCGGCTGCGCCCGCGTGCGATCGCGCGTGCCTCACCGCGATCGTCGACGCGTACTACGCAGCGCTGATCGCGAACGACGCGCGCAAGCTTCCGCAAGCGTCGAAAGCGCGAATCACCGAGAACGGCGCCGAGAAAAAGCTCGCCGACACGTTCTGGGATGGCGCCGACTCGATCGCGTTCCGCTTCGACATCGTGAACACGAAGCGCGGCGATACGGGCACCGAGGTCGTGATCAAGAACGCCGATGGCTCGAAGACGATGCACATGCTGCGGCTCAAAGTGCAGAACAGCGCGATCACCGAGATCGAGACGATCAAGGCGAATCAAGGCGACGCGGACCGTCTCTGGGGACCCGACACGCTGACCGCTGTATCACCCGCATTCCAGCTCTCGATCCGCGAGCCCGAGCGCGATTCGTACTACGACCTGATCGCGGCGGCCGACAGCTACTGGCGTGCGTTCCAAACGAACGGCACGCCAAACTATCACCGCGCGCGCCTGCTGCCCGACTCGCGTCGCTTCGAGAATGGCGTGCAGACCACCGGAGTCGTGCGCGACGGCCAGTTCCAGACGACGCAGAGCGGCTTCGACAACGGGCGCTTCCTCGGCCGCAACCTCTGGGATCGGCGCTATCCCGTCGTCGACGAGGAGCGTGGCATCGTGCTCTCGATCGTGCGCTTCGGGATCAAGGCCGGCGCGAAGAGCCAAAGCGTCGCGACCGCGAACGACCGGCTCGTCGCGGAGTTCTTCGCGATCAAGGCGGGTTACATCCAGGAGATCCAAGCGGTGCTCTTCAACCTGCCCGACGAGAAGCCGACCGGCTGGCCGGCCGACTACGGCCCGGGGCGCGCGAGCGCCGAGTAGCGCACGCGCTTCGAAAGCGAGTAACGTAGCGCGCGAACGGCGGGGCACACCGCCGCACGACGCATCACGAGGGGAGAATCGACATGCGAGTTTGCTTGAGAGTCTCTGGCGCGTTGGCGTTCGCCGCGTCTGCGTTTACAACGTCAGCGCTCGCCGCGGAGCCCGAGTACCAAACGATAAAGATGGAGATCAACGTCGCGAAGCCCGCAAAAGAGGTATGGTCGAAAGTCGGCGGCTATTGCGACATCAGCAAGTGGCTCAACGTCGACTGCAAGATCACGTCGGGCAACGGCGGCATCGGTACCGTGCGCGTGCTCGCGGGCGGCCGCGTGACCGAGATCCTCATCGGCGCGACCGATCTCTCCTACGGCTACACGCAGCCCGTGAAGGAAGGCGCCTGGTACAACCTCTATCACGGCTTCCTCGAGGCGAAGCCCGTGACGGACAAGACGTCGAAGCTCGTCTACACGCTGATGTACGACATCTCGGACAAAGCCGACAAAGCCGCGAAAGACGCGGACATCGCGAATCGGAAAATGCGCTTCGAGGGCGCGCTCGAGAACATGAAGAAGCTCGCCGAAGGGCAGTAGCTCACCGCTCGGCGCGACTCGGCCGCATCGCAT
>Ga0326726_10002510_pt1 | contig 16849 bp, 17 predicted proteins | sample MHFenrmetagenome_2_FD_207603 | JGI IMG/M metagenome (GOLD analysis project Ga0326726, IMG submission 207603) | Lab enriched peat soil microbial communities from Michigan Hollow, Ithaca, NY, United States - MHF15MN | ecosystem: Environmental > Terrestrial > Soil > Wetlands > Peat | place: USA... | reverse complement strand
CTCGAACGGTACGAGCGTGTTGCCGAGCGTGCGCGGCATCTGCTCGTTGATCTCGGCGATCACCAGGCGCGCCGCGTGCGAGGCCGCGAGGGCGGTGTCGACCGACGTGCCCAGCGTGCAGTAGCCATGGCGATCGGGTGGTGATAACTGAAGGAGCGCAACGTCGAGCGGGAGCCTGCCGGACGAAAACAGCGCCGGGATGTCGGAGAGAAACACGGGAATGAAGTCGGCTCGACCTTCCTCGATCGGGGCGCGGAGGTGCGGGCCGACGAACAGCGAGACCGAGAAGAACCGCTCGCGATGTTCGGGCGCGGCAAACGGCGCGGGTCCCTGCGTGTGCATGTGATACAGCGTCACACCGGCGAGGTCCGTACGCCTTGCCAGGGCCTCGAGCAGCGGCGTCGGCGTGGCGGCCGCGCCATGGATGAAGACGCGCATGCCGCTTCGGATGTGTGCGATCGCCTCGTCTGGCGTGACCGCTCGATTCGTCCAGGGGTGTGGCATATGTGCAGCTCAGGCGGCAGTTTCGTTGACGATGCCGCGGATACAGCGCAGCGCTTCGGACTCGGCGAGGACCAGCAGCGTATCTCCCGATTCAATCTGCGTGCTGCCGCGTGGAACCACCACATCGTCGCCACGCCGAATCAGGACGATCAGGGCGCCGGCGGGCAGTGCGAGGTCGACGAGCGACCTTCCGATCACCACCGCCTGCGCAGGCACGGGGACCTCGACGAGCTCGCTCTTCAGGCTCGTGGTCGGGTTGTACTCGATCGGATACTGAAAGCGCTTGACGAGCGGAGAAGCGACGTTCAACCATCTCGAGACCACCGGAATCGTCGTGCCCTGCAACAGGACCGAGATGAACACCACGAAGAACACCAGGTTGAAGATCGTCTGCGCCTCGGACGCTCTCGCGATCAGCGGGTAGGTCGCGACGACGATCGGCACGGCGCCGCGGAGCCCCGCCCACGACACCATCGCCTGCTCGCGTAACGAGAAGCGAAACGGCGTCAGGCAGATCAGCACGCTCACCGGCCGGGCGACGAGCACGAGGAATCCGGACAGCGCGATGCCCGAGACGGCGAGGCGTGACAGCTCGCTCGGCAGCACCAGGAGCCCCATCGTCAGGAACATCACGATCTGCATCAGCCAGGCGAGGCCGTCGTGGAACACGGTGAGGCTGCGCTTGTGCAGGTAGTTCTCGTTGCCCAGCACGATGCCCGACACATAGACGGCGAGAAACCCGCTTCCGCCAATCGCCTGGGTCGTCCCGTACGTGAGGACAACGAGTGCCACGCTCAACACTGGATAGAGCCCTTCGAATTCCAGCTTGATTGAGTTGATCGACCAGCGCGTCACGTGTCCGGCTCCGATGCCCACCAGCGTGCCCACGATCATCTGCTGGAAGAACATCGGGATCAGCCGGGCCGGCGACGTGCCCTGCGCATGCACGATCAACCCGAGGAGGCCGACGCTCAGGAACACCGTCATCGGATCGTTCAGCGCGGACTCGAGCTCGAGCAGCGGCCGGATCCGGCCCTGAAGACTCACGTTTCGCGATCGGAGAATCGTGAACACGGCCGCCACGTCGGTCGACGCGATGGCCGCGCCAAGCAGCAAGCCGTGCAGCCAGTCGAGCCCCAGAAACCGGACGGAGAACACGCCGATCAAGGCGGTCGCGATCAGGACGCCAAGAGTCGACAGCCCCAGCGCACTCCAGCGCACGGCGCGCACATCCTCGAGGCGGGTGCTGAGACCGCCCGAGTGCAGAATCTGAATCAGCGCGATGATGCCCAGCGTCTGCGCGAGCACGTAGTTGGAAAACGGAACGCCCCCCGGCCCTTCGCGTCCCACGACCATCCCGAGCAGTAAGAAGATCGACAGCGCGGGAATGCCAAATCGGCCGGCGCCCTTGCTGGCGACGACGCTGAGGACGAGCAGCGCGGGGATGGCGATCAGATAGAGCGTGAGCGATTCCATGAACGGGTCAGCGGCGAGCGATTGTACTGCGCCCGACTGCCAGGACCGTTTTTAGGCACTTCTGAGGCTTCTTGTGTGCATCCTGAGGTCACATGCTGGATCCTCGCCCCGCCAAACTCCGCTCGCAGCGCGACATCAACCTGTGGCGGATTCCGCTCACATTGTCGATCGCGACCATCGCGCTCTTCGGCGCGACGCTGATCCCGGACATCCTCGACGCGTACGGGGTCATCCACATCCCGTCGTGGCTGACGATGGGCAGCATCGACGACGCACGCGCGATCCTGTCGGCGATGATGGGCGCGGTCGCGACCGTGCTCGCGCTGATCTTCTCGGTTGCCCTGCTCGTGCTGTCGATGGTCGCGACGCTGTTCGGGCCTCGACTTCTGTATCGGTTTCTCCAGGACTGGGTGACCCAGGTAACGATCGGCCTCTTCATGGGGACGTTCATCTACGTCTGCCTGTGCTTCCTCGTCACCCACCAGGATGCCAGCTCGCGGTTCATTCCTCAGATCTCGCTGATCACGAGCTGGGTGCTCGTCGTCGGCAGCTTCGCGTTCCTCGTGTACTACAGTCATCGGATCGCGACGTCGATCCAGAACCCCGACATGATCGCGCGCGTCGTGGATGACCTCCACGCCGCCATCGTCTCCCACGAGCGTGCGGCCGGCGCTGGAGCCGGTGCGGTGCCGGACGACGACGCGATCCTGCGGCGTGCCGACGCCGGAGCGGTCGTGCCGTGTCCGACGAGTGGCTATCTCCAGCACGTCGACCACGGCGCGCTCGTCGCGGCCGCGCGCGACGCCGGCGCGTTGGTCGTGTTCAGGTTCCGCCCGGGCCAGTTCTTGCTCCGCGGCGAGCCGCTCGCGTCGATTGTGCCGGCGTCGGAGGCGCGCCGTCTCGAGCCGGTGATTGCCCGCACCGTCGCGATCGGCCGTCACCGCACGCTGACACAGGACAACGAATTCGCGGTTGCGCAGATCGTCGAGATCGCCATCCGCGCGCTGAGCCCGGCCGTGAACGATACGTTCACCGGCGTCGCGTGCGTCGACTGGCTCGCCGATGCCCTGCTCGTCCTGGCCGAGAAGCCGCCGAGCGAAGGCAACTGGTACGACACAGCCGGCGAACTCCGTCTGTGGATCCCGGCAGTGAGGATCGAGCGGATCGTCAAACTCGCGTTCGATCAGATTCGGCAGGCGTCGGCGACGACGCCCGCCGTGCTGATCCGGCAGCTCGAGGTGATTCGCCGTGTGGGGCCGCGAATGCCTGACGCCGCGCGTCGGGCCCTCGCCGTGCAGGCCGACGCGATTCGAGACACCGCGACGGCGCTCGTCGCGCCGGATCGCCGCGACCTCGAAGCCGCGCACGCGCGCGCACTGCTAGAGACGAAGTGATTCGTCTTACTCTGATTCGCAGACCCCTCGGTTTTCCGACGGTTCAGATCGCCTCAGCGACAATTTAGTCGGTTTTGAGCCAGTTTTTAGGCGGCCCTGCCTATGCTGGGTTCATGAACAGTCGGACAACGGGCCCGTCTGTGGGCCCGCACTCACGAAGGAAGGAACCGGTCGTCATGAATCCCAAACACAATTGGATCTTCGCGGCGGTGCTCACGCTCGTGGCCGCGTCAGCCCCCGCCGTCGCTCAGGAGATTTCGGGCCCGCAGCCCGAACCGGCGGTGCAGGCGCCAGCCGCGCCCGCTGCGGCTGAAGTGAAGAAGCCGGACCCGTTTGCCTTCGCCGACTTCACGTGGCTGTCCGGGAATCCGCGTACGAAGGAATCGCCGCTGGACTCGAAAGTTTTCACCGGAGAGTTCCGCGTCGATACGAACTTCAACTACAGCTTCAACAAGCCGCAGGACGACACGATCTCAGGCTCGAGTGAGGTGTTTCGATCCGGCGAATTTCAGGTGACGCAACTCGGCATCGGCGGCGACTTCCACTATGACAACGTGCTCGGCCGCGTGATGACGCAGTTCGGCATGTACTCGCAGACGACGCCGAGGAATGATGCCAGCCCGGCGCGCGGCCAGTGGCAACTCGACACGGCGTACCGCTACATCTCCGAGGCGTACGGCGGCTACCACATCGACAAGATGAACGGGATCAACGTCGAGGCCGGCATCTTCATGTCGTACGTCGGCCTGTGGAGCTACTACAACTTCGACAATTGGACGTACCAGCCGTCGTACGTGTCGTCGAACACGCCGTGGTTCTTCAACGGCATGCGCATCCAGATCTTCCCGAACGACAAGCTGAAGATCGAGCCGTGGCTCATCAACGGCTGGCAGTCGTACGGCAAGTTCAATCACGCGCCCGGCGCGGGCGGACAGATTCTCTATCGGCCCAATGGCTCGGTGTCGATTCTGTTCAACAACTACTGGGGCACCGACACGCTCGGCAACCCGGACCGCAAGCGCATCCACACCGACGACAGCATTCAGGTGAAGTACTACGACAAGCCTGAGGAAGCCGTGAGCAAGGCCGCGTTCACATTCACGTTCGACGCCGGTTGCGAGTACGGCGGGGGCGTCGCCTGCGGCGGTGGCGATGCGGCCACGCCGTCGCAGACGTTCCTTGGGTTCATGGCCTACAACCGACTGTGGTTCGACAAGGATCGATTCGCGCTCACCGTCGGCGGCGGCGCGATCAACAACCCCGGGCGCTATCTGGTCCTCATGCCGCCGATCAACGGCGCGACGGCGTTTTCGGGCACACCGTACTTCACGGCGAATCCCGGCGATCCGTACAAGGCGTGGGATGTGCAGACGACGTTCGACTTCATGCCGAGCCAGTTCGTCACGTTCCGCGCGGAATACAACCATCGCGCGGCCAACGTGCCGTACTTCTCCGGCGAAGGTGGCGTCACACCGCCGGGAGGGAACACCGGCGCGCCAGGCTCGTTCGTCGACGGGTGGGCGCCCGACCTCCGCAAGTCGGAGAACCGGGTGATGTTCGCGCTGCTCGTCAAGCTCTAGATCGAAAGAGAAAGTCCGAGGATGTCCATGTCAGCCCAGGTTGGCGCCGTGTCGGCGACGACGCAGTCGACAGTGAAGGTTCTGGCGACGACACTCGAAGGCACGCGTGCGGCGCTCGCGAGCGCGATCCCCCTGGCGGCGGGGTCGCGCGCGCGGCTCGTCGTCGCCGTGCCGCGCATCGTGCCATATCCCATCGCCATCGATGGCCCGGTCGATACGTCGTCGGTGCTGGCGAAGCGCATCGAGGGCATCGTGCACGAACTCGGCGGCTCGGCGCGCGTGGACGTCTGTCTGTGCCGCCGGCTCGACGATGTCGTCGCGCACCTGGGTACTGACGGGACGATCGTCGTCGGCGGTCGGCCGGGACACTGGCTGATGTCGGCCGAGGAGCGGCTGGCGCGCCGCCTGTGCCGCCTCGGCCGGCACGTCGTCTTCGTCGCGTCCGCGCCGGCGAGCGGGAGACAGTAAATGCTGGATGTACTTTTCGTCGTCGTCACGATTGCGTTCTTCGGCCTCGGCGTGCTCTACGTCGCCGGCTGCGATCGGTTGCGGTGAGGCAGGTGTGAAGGCCTGCGCTACGGAAGCGCTATGACCATTGATTACTTCGTTGGGCTCCTCGTGACGGTCGGGTTACTCGTGTACCTGACGTACGCGTTGCTCAAACCGGAAAAGTTTTGACAGCCGGGTCCGAAAGGACCCGGCCTACAGGTCTGTGAAATGACTGCCAACGGCTGGTTGCAAATCGGCTTCTTCCTCCTTGCGATCCTCGCGGTGACGCCTCCGCTCGGGCGCTTCATGACGCGCGTGTTCAATCGCGAGCGGACGTTCCTCGATCCTGTGCTCCGTCCGATCGAGCGTCTGATCTATCGCTCGACTGGCGTGGACGAGACGCACGAGATGCGCTGGACCGAATATGCCGCGGCGATGCTGCTCTTCAGCGTCGTCTCGATGGTCGTGCTGTACCTGATCCAGCGCCTACAGGGATGGCTGCCGTGGAACCCGCAGAAGTTCGGCGCCGTGCCGGAAGCACTGGCGTTCAACACCGCGGCGTCGTTCACGACGAACACGAACTGGCAGTCGTACGTCCCCGAGACGACGATGAGCTATCTGACACAGATGGCCGGGCTCGCGTACCACAACTTCATGTCGGCGGCCACCGGCATCGCGCTCGCGATTGCGTTCATCCGCGGGATCTCACAGAAGGAGAAAGACTCGCTCGGCAACTTCTGGGTGGATCTCGTCCGCGGCGCGCTGTGGGTGCTGGTGCCGTACTGCCTCGTGGGCGCGCTCGTTCTCGTTTCGCAAGGCGTGGTCCAGAATCTGCGGCCGTACGACGCGGCAACGGTCCTCGACCCGCAAACGGTCACGGCCCCCGACGCGGCCGGCAAGCCGCAGACGCAGATCGTCAAGGAGCAGTCGATCGCGCAGGGGCCCGTCGCGTCGCAGGAGATCATCAAGGAGTTCGGCACCAACGGCGGCGGTTTCTTCAACGCCAACAGTGCGCACCCCTTCGAGAACCCCACGCCGTTCTCGAACTTCTTCGAGATGTTCTGCATCTTCGCCATCTCGGCTGGACTGACCTGGACGCTCGGCGACATGACCGGCTCGCGCAAGCATGGGTGGGCCGTGTGGGGCGCGATGGCGTTTCTGTTCCTCGCCGGCGTCACGACGTTGTACTGGTCGGAAGCGCGCGGCAATCCCATCCTAACAACGGCCGGCGCGGATCAAACCGCGACCGATCTCGCGCCGGGCGGGAACATGGAAGGCAAGGAAGTGCGCTTCGGCATCGCGAATTCGGCGCTGTTCGCGACCGTGACGACGGACGCGAGCTGCGGCGCGGTCAACAGCTGGCACGACTCGTTCACCCCGCTCGGCGGCCTCGTGCCGCTCGTGAACATCATGCTCGGCGAAGTGATCTTCGGCGGCGTCGGCGCCGGGATGTACGGCGTCCTCGTGTTCGTCATCCTGTCCGTGTTCATCGCCGGACTGATGGTCGGCCGCACGCCGGAGTATCTCGGGAAGAAGATCCAGTCCTTCGACGTGCAGATGGCCATGCTCGTCGTGCTGGTCTTCCCGCTCGTGATCCTGGTCTTCACGGGCATCTCCGTGCTGTCGCCGACGTTCGGTTTGTCCAGTCTGAGCAACAACGGCCCGCACGGCCTGTCGGAGATTCTCTACGCGTTCACGTCTGGCGCGGGTAACAACGGCTCGGCGTTCGCCGGCCTGAACGCGAATACGAACTGGTACAACGTGACGATTGGCTTCACCATGCTGATCGGCCGCTTCTTCATGATCATTCCGATGCTGGCGATTGCCGGCAGCCTCGGCCGCAAGAAGCGCGTCCCGCCGTCGCCCGGAACGTTCCCGGTGACGTCGCCCCTCTTCGCCGCGCTCCTCGTGAGCGTGATTCTCATCGTCGGCGCGCTCACGTTCTTTCCGGCGCTCAGCCTCGGCCCGATTGTCGAGCATCTGCTGATGGGCCAGGGACAGGTGTTCTGATGTCCACGCATCATCCAAAAGGCAAATCGATCTGGGATCCCGCCATCGTCAGCGTCGCTATTCGCGACGCGGTCCGCAAGCTGCACCCGCGAACGATGGCGAAGAACCCGGTGATGTTCGTCGTCGAGGTCGGCAGCGTCCTGACCTCGGTCGCGCTGCTGCGCGACGCCCTGGCCGGACGGCTTGGCCTCGGATTTGAGCTGCAGATCACCTTCTGGCTGTGGCTGACCGTGCTCTTCGCCAACTTCGCGGAGGCGATGGCGGAGGGCCGCGGTAAGGCGCAGGCCGACACGCTGCGCAAGGCGCGCACCGAGACCGTGGCGAGTCTGCTCCTGCCCGACGGCCGCACCGAAACCGTACCCGCCGCCAAGCTGCGGAAAGACGACGAGGTCCTCGTCAAAGCGGGGGAGTTCATCCCCGCGGACGGCGAAATCTTCGACGGCGTGGCGTCGGTCGACGAATCGGCGATCACGGGCGAGTCGGCGCCGGTCATCCGCGAATCCGGCGGCGATCGATCCGCCGTCACCGGCGGCACGCGCGTCCTGTCGGACTGGATCAAGGTGCGGGTCACGTCCGATCCAGGGCACAGCTTCCTCGACCGCATGATCGCGCTCGTCGAGGGCGCGGAACGCCAGAAGACACCGAACGAGATCGCGCTGAACATCCTGCTTGCGGGTCTGACGATCATCTTCCTGCTCGCCGTCGTCACGCTTCAGCCGTTCGCGATCTACTCTGGCGCGCCCCAGTCGGTCTTCGTTCTCGTCTCGCTGCTCGTGTGCCTCATCCCGACGACGATCGGCGGACTGCTGTCGGCGATTGGCATCGCGGGCATGGACCGTCTCGTGCAGCGCAACGTGCTGGCGATGTCCGGCCGCGCCGTCGAAGCCGCCGGGGACGTGCACACGCTGCTGCTCGACAAGACCGGGACCATCACGTTCGGCAATCGTCAGGCGACGGAATTCGTCCCCGTGACGGGCGTGACCGAGCGCGAACTGGCGGACGCGGCGCAGCTCTCGTCGCTGGCGGACGAGACGCCGGAAGGCCGATCGATCGTCGTGCTCGCCAAAGAGAAGTACGAGATTCGCGGGCGCGAACTGGCGGAGCATCACGCGGTCTTCGTGCCGTTCACCGCGCAGACGCGCATGTCGGGCATCGACATCGACGGCCGCGAGGTGCGCAAGGGCGCCGCAGATGCGATCGCGAAGTACGTCATCTCCAAGGGCGGGACGGTGCCCAAAGAGCTGCAGACGGTGGCCGACCGCATCGCCCGCGCCGGCGGCACGCCGCTCGTCGTCGCAGAGGGCGCGCGCGCGCTCGGCGTCGTCCACCTGAAGGACATCGTCAAGGGCGGTATTCGCGAGCGCTTTGCCGCGCTGCGCGCCATGGGCATCAGGACGGTGATGATCACGGGCGACAATCCGCTGACGGCGGCGTCGATTGCCGGCGAAGCGGGCGTCGACGATTTCCTGGCGCAGGCGACGCCGGAAGACAAGATGGCGCTCATCAAGAAGGAGCAGCACGACGGCAAGCTCGTCGCGATGACCGGTGACGGCACCAACGACGCGCCCGCGCTCGCGCAGGCCGACGTCGGCGTCGCGATGAACACCGGTACGCAGGCCGCGAAGGAAGCCGGCAACATGGTCGATCTCGATTCGAGCCCGACCAAGCTGATCGACATCGTCGAGATCGGCAAGCAACTGCTGATGACCCGCGGGGCGCTGACCACGTTCTCCATTGCGAACGACGTGGCGAAGTACTTCGCGATCATCCCGGCGATGTTCGCGGTGGCGTTCCCGGTCCTGATGACGCTGAACGTGATGGGCCTCAAGACGCCGGAGTCTGCGATCCTGTCGGCCGTAATCTTCAACGCGCTCATCATCGTCGCGCTCGTGCCGCTGGCGCTGCGCGGCGTGGCCTATCGCGCGATGAGCGCCGAAGCGCTGCTGCGGAGGAATCTGGTGATTTACGGCGTCGGCGGCGTCATCGTACCGTTCATCGGGATCAAGCTCATCGACGTTATCATCACGACATTGCGGCTTGCGTAGCGCGAGGGCTGCAGCCGAGCGAGAGTCTTATGAACATTGCACGTAACCTTCTTATTGCGATTCTCATGACCGTGGTCACCACGGTCCTGCTGGGTGTCGGGTATCCGCTGGTCGTGACCGCGCTCGCGCAGGTGCTGTTCCCTGACAAGGCAAACGGACAGCTGATCGAGCGGAACGGACACGTGATCGGCTCGCGCCTCATCGGTCAGGCGTTCTCCTCGCCGGGCTATTTCCATGGCCGACCGTCGGCTGCGGGGACGGGTTATGATGCCGCGAACTCGAGCGGTACGAATCTGGGACCCACGAACAAGAAGCTGGCGGACGCGGTGAAAGCGGCTGTGGCTGAGGCGCGGAAGGAGAACCCGTCGGCCGCGGTGCCGGTTGATCTCGTGACCTCGTCCGGATCAGGTCTGGACCCGCATGTGTCGCCGGCCGCGGCGATCTTCCAGGCGCCGCGTGTCGCGCGTGAGCGGCACGTCAGCGAGGCTGAGATCCGCCGCGTCATCGACGCCCACACCGAGGGCCGGCAGTTCGGGTTGTTCGGGGAGCCGCGCGTCAACGTGCTCGAGCTCAACCTCGCGTTGGACGAGCAATGGCCCCAGAAGAAATAGACAGAGTCGATCCCGAAGCGGTGCTCGCGCGCCTGAAGGAGCGCGAGCGACCGCGCCTCCGCATTTACATCGGCGCCGCGCCAGGCGTCGGCAAGACCTACGCGATGCTGCAGGAGGGCCACGCGCTGCGCGCGCGCGGCCTCGACGTCGTCGTCGGATTCGTCGAAACCTACCACCGCCCCGATACGCAGGCCCAGTTGAAAGACCTGGAAGTGATTCCCCGCAGAGTCGTGGACTACCGTGGCGCGAAGATCGAGGAAATGGACGTCGACGCCATACTCGCGCGGAAGCCGCAGGTGTGCATCGTCGACGAGCTGGCGCACACCAACGCGCCGGGCAGCCGCAACGAGAAGCGGTATCAGGACGTCGTGGAGTTGCTCGACGCCGGCAGTCACGTCCTCACGGCCGTCAACATCCAGCATCTCGAGACGCTCAACGACGCCGTCGCGCGCGTGACAGGCGTCCGCGTGCGCGAGACCGTGCCGGATACGTTTCTCGATCGCGCCGACGAGGTGATCAACGTCGACGTCACCGTCGAGGAGCTGCGGACGCGCCTCCGGCAGGGCAAGGTCTACAAACCGGAGAAGGTGGAGCAGGCGCTCAACAACTTCTTCCGGAAAGGCAATCTGTCGACGCTGCGCGAGCTGGCGCTGCGCGCAGTCGCCGACGAAGTCGGGGAGAAGGCGGCGACGTATCGCGCGCGGGAGGGGCTCGAGCCCGCGCTGATTCCCGAGCGCGTGATGGTCTGCATGAGCTCGAACGTGCTGGCGCCGCGCGTCATCCGCACCGGCGCGCGCATTGCGGGACGCCTCGGCGCGAAATGGTACGCCGTGTATGTCGAGACGCCGCGCGAGCGGCCGGGCAAGATTCCGCAGCGCGATTCCGACGCGCTGCAGCAGAACATCAAGCTGGCTGAGAGCCTCGGCGCCACCGTCGTCCGCGTCAAAGCCGACCGCCCGTCCGAGGGACTCGTCGCCTTCGCGCAGCGCGAAGGCATCACCCACGTCATCTTCGGCCAGTCGGCGCGGTCCAAGTGGGATCTGTTCTGGCGCGATTCGCCGATCGATCGATTCCTGTCGGACGTCCGCGACGCCGCGGTCCAGGTGGTGCCGCTGGAAGAGACCGGATCGGCCCGGCCGTAGCCCTGTTGACCCACACGACATCGTCTTCGTCATTCCCACGTACCGCCTGCGGGACGTTGGAGAAACCGTCGAACAGTACGACCAGCACTTCCGGCGGAACGGTCATGCGGTCCGCATCGTCGTTTTCGACGACTCGAGCCCGGCGAACCTGGTGAAGAACCTGTTCCGGCCCAGCTATGGCGGCAACCGGAACTGCGCGCTCATGTGCGCGGGCCGCGACGCTCCTGGCGCAGGCGGAATCCTTGCGCGCGTCATTCGACCGCGCGTTCTGGTGCGAGGAGATCGGCACCTACGCCCTGGCGCTCGACGGGCAGAAGCGGCCCTGCCGCGTGCGGACGTCCAACGCTGGTCAATGTCTGTTCGGCGGCATCGTCGACGCGCAGCGGGTGCCGCGCGTGGTGCGCGCGCTGTTCGACGACGATGGATGGTCTGGATGGGGCGTGCGCGCCGCAGGCATGGGCAGCCGGCTCGGTCCTGCTTCTGCTGCAAGCGGGGCTCGGCCTTCAGGTCGACGGATGCTATGGACGCGTCGTCTTCTCGTCGCCGCGTCTTCCGGACGGAGTGGAGGAGCTGTCGATCTATGGTCTTGCCGTGCGCGACAGCCGTATCGATCTCCGCATCGTCCGGCATGGACAGAGTGTCGGCGTCAACGTCCTGAGCCACGACCCTTCCGTCGATGTCGTCGTGATATGAACCGGCGATCAGGGCGTGGGAAGGGTCAGGCGCACGGTCGTGCCATGTTTCGACATGTCAGTACTGCTGTGAACCTCGACCGTGCCGCCGTGCGCGGCGCACACGTCGGAAATGACGGCGAGCGCAAGACCCGCGCCACGGAGGTTCAGGCCGTCGCGTCTGAACAACCGCGCGACCGTGTCGGCTGGAATCCCCGGACCATCATCCTCCACCTCGATGGTCAGCAGGGAACGTGTCGGATCGAAGCTCGTGCGTACCGCGATCCTGCCGCCACCCATCCGACGAGATCCCGACTCCACGTACCGCAGGGAATTGCCAACGAGGGTCGTGACCGCCCACGCGAGTTTCTCCGAATCCACCAGCACGGCGGCCGGCACGTCATCGGCGACTTCAACGCTGAGCGCTACCTTGACCGATGCGGCCTGGAGCGAGACTACGGCGAGCTTTGAGGTCAGAAGCGCCCGCAGATCTGTCGCCGTTCGCCGAATGGCCAGCGCCTCGATGGCGAGCAGTTGTACTGTGCTGCCTGCGCCGTCACGGGCAATGGTCTGGGTCACGAGGCGGTTCCCGGAGGCGCGCAGCCGATGGAGGAGAGCCTTTCCGGCGTCGCGAATCTCGCGAGACAGGCCTTCGCAATCCTCGAGACGAGCGTCCACGAGACCCGGCGGAAGTTGGCCGGTCGCCGCCAGCACAACGCCGTCAGGCCCAATGACGATTTGTGAATCCGGCTGCATGCTAGCTTGCCGCGCCGGCGGTTTGGTTGGCCAAGTAGTTCTGTAGGCCCATTTGTTCAATTTGGGCGCGCTGCATCTCCGCCCAATCCGCGTGGTGAATCTCGCGCTTCAGCACCGTCAGCAGTTTCCTATCGCCTTTCATAATCCGCCTCCCATGTTGTGATCTCCATCGGTTGTGTCTGCCGGAGCCGAGGTTCGGCGTGAAATTGACGTCGGATCACTTCGGCGACGCCAGCGATCCCACCCAGGCGGTGATGATGTCGATCGGCAGCGGGAACACGACGGTCGTGTTCTTCTCGACGCCGATTTCGGTCAGCGTCTGCAGGTAGCGCAGCTGGATGGCCGCCGGCTGCGTGGCCAGGATGGCGGCGGCATCGGCCAGTTTCTGCGACGCCTGAAACTCGCCGTCGGCGTGAATGACCTTGGCGCGGCGCTCGCGCTCGGCTTCGGCCTGCCGGGCGATGGCGCGCTGCATCGACTCGGGGATGTCGACTTGCTTGACTTCCACCTTCGTCACTTTGATGCCCCAGGCCTCGGTGTCCTGGTCGAGGATCAGCTGCAGCTTGGCGTTGACCTTCTCGCGCTCGGAGAGGATCTCATCCAGCTCGAACTGGCCGACCACACTGCGGAGCGTGGTCTGCGCGAGCTGCGACGTCGCGTAGAGATAGTTCTCCACTTCGCGGAGGGCGCGATTGGCGTCCACCACCCTGAAGTAGCAGACGGCGTTGACCTTCACCGAGACGTTGTCGCGCGTGATGATGTCCTGCGGCGGCACGTCGAGCGTGACCAGGCGGAGCGGGATGCGGTACAGCTTCTCGATGGGCCAGAAGATCAGGCGTACTCCGGCGCCTTTGGCTTCCGGGATCATACGGCCGAGTCGGAGCACCGCGCCGCGCTCCCACTCCTTGAGGATGTAGAGCGAGTTCCAGAACCAGATCAGGACGATCGCCAGCGCCACGACCCACCCGAGAGAATAGAACGAAGATACGTCCACGTGCGTCTCCTTCCTCGCGTGCCCGCACGCGCCCCAGCCCGGCACGGTGCCGGGTTCAGGCGCGTGAAGGCGCTTCGACCGGTTCGACGTAGAGCGTCAGACCGTCCACGCGCACGACTCGCACACGCGCGCCCTTGGGGATCGCGATCGTCGCAGCCGCGCGCCACAGCTCCCCGTGCACGAACACCAGACCACGCCCGCCCTCGCCGGCTGCGCCGCCGCCGATCGGTTCAGCCACGTCGCCGACCTCGCGCAGCAACTCCTCGACTCCGGTCTGCGGCGTCCAGGCTCGCGACCGCAGCACGAGGCGCATCATGACGATGGTGAGCGCGGCGAATGGCAGCGTCGTCCCGAGCGCGACGCCCAGGCTGACGCCTCCGCCGGTGAGCGGCGATCGCACGAGCATCAGCGCGCCCAGCAGCATGGCGGCCACACCGCCCGCGCCGAGGATGCCATGGCTCGTGTACTTGGCCTCGAGGAGGAACAGCGCGATCGCCAGCACAATCAGCAGCAGGCCCGCCAGGTTGATGGGCAGGATGTGCATCGCGAAGAGCGCCAGGAGCAGCGCGATGGCGCCGAGCACGCCCGGCGCGACGAGGCCGGGATGGGTGAACTCGGCGTACACGCCGAGCACGCCGACCAGCAGCAGGATGAAGAACACGTCGGGCTGGACGATGCGCGCGAGCACGCGCTGCCGCGCCGACATTTCGACCGCGGTGATCTCCGGCCGCGGCAGCACGAGCGGGGTCGTCCGGCCGTCGAAGCGGGTGATCGTGCGGCCGTTGAGCTCGGCGAGCAACGCCTGGCGGGAGGTCGCGATCAGATCGCACAGCCGGCCGTCGAGCGCTTCACGTTCGGTAAAGGCCTTCGCGTCGGTGATGGCCGTCTCGGCCAGCGCGATGTTGCGTCCGCGGCGGTCGGCAAAGCTCCGCAGGTAGGCAGTAGCGTCGTTGAGGATCTTCTTCTTCAGTGTCTCGTCGACGGTGATCGGGTAGCCGCCGATGGCCAGCAGAGGCGACGCGGCGCCGGTGTGGGTGCCCGGCGCCATGGCCGCGATGTCGCCGGCGAGCAGGATGAAGAAGCCGGCGGACGCGGCGCGGGAGGCGGCCGGCACGACGTACACGGCCACCGGTGCGCGCGACGCGATGATGTGCTGGATGATCTCGCGCATCGACGCGTCCAACCCGCCGGGCGTGTCCATGGTGATGAGGATCAACGCCGCGTCGCTGCTGTTGGCCTGGTCGATGCCGTCGTCGATGTACTCCGCCATCACGGGGTCGATCTCCCCATCGATGTGCAGCTCGACGACCCGCGCCGACTCGCCAGGGGAGACAGCCTGCGGGGGACCGCCGGCCGCCCGCAGCCCCATACCCAGCAGAAGGGCGAGCGTGCATCGCCCGGTCGTGCTCCGGAGTCCTTGCCCCATCTGATGGCGAGGATACACCCGCCGCTCGTGAAGCCGGGCATCGTGGTAACATCCTTTTCGTCTTCCTGCTTTCCTAGAGCCTGCCGCTGCCGCTTGCGCGGGGAATCGGCCCGCCCCAGACTCTCCAAAGCCATACGTCGCCGCTTATTGGAGCCCCGGCCCATGCCCAAGCTAGGTTCGTCGTCGCGACGACGGCCCGTCGTTCGTCCGCCGCCCTCCAAAGCACGACCGAAGAACCAGCTTCTCGCCGCGCTACCGACCAAGGACTTCCGCCGTCTTCTGCCGCGTCTCACCACCGTGCCACTCCGCAGCAAGCAGGTGCTCCACAAGAGCGGCGACACGCTCCGCGCTGTCTATTTCTTGAATGGCGGCGTGGCGTCCATCACGACCAGGTTGTCGGACGGCACGACGATTGAAGCGGCCACGGTCGGGGATGAAGGCATGGTGGGGATCGAGGCCTTCCTCGGCGCTGACGCCGTCGCACCAGGGGACGCGCTCCTGCAGGTGCCGGACACGAGCGCCGAACGGCTCAGCGTGGAAGACTTTCGGCGCGCGCTTGCGCCACGCGGGGCGTTGCACCGCCTGATGGGACGCTACACGCAGGTCTTCATCGCGCAGATGATGCAAACCACGGCGTGCAACGCGCTGCACCAGGTGCAGCAACGTTGCGCCCGCTGGCTGCTGATGACGCACGACCGGATGCATGAGCAGGACTTCAATCTGAGCCATGAGTTTCTGGCGGTCATGCTCGGTGTGCGGCGGCCGACCGTCAGCGTCGTTGCGGCCACGCTGCAAGAGGCTGGACTCATCCGCTACACGCATGGGCGGGTCACCGTGCGAAACCGCAAAGGGCTGGAAAAGGCGTCGTGCGAGTGCTACGCGATCGTCCGCGCTCAGTTCGACCGACTGCAACAGTAAGCGACAACAGGTTCGTCTGGGGGGCCGATTGTTAGCCACCAGACAGAGCGCCGGTTCCGCCTTCGGGAGAGGCCTCGTACGTCTGCAAGTTGGTCTTGATTCACAACTGTCAGCTACATTACAGTGTTCATTGCCGCCTCGACAGCCACCACACCGACGAGACCCTTCTCTCGCCAAGCGGAAGCCGCTGGTGGTAGCCCCGTTGTCGATCCTTCGCCGGAGCACATCTTGTGGCCTGCTTGAAGACTTCCGAGTGGTGGCATCGCTCGGACTCGACGTGTCGTGAACCTGCGAGGGAACCGTGATCGCGAAATCCGCGAAAAGGAAGACAGACGTTGCGGTTGCCACGGCTGCCGACCGCTCGTCGACGTCGCCGCCGAATCGGTCAGCGCCAGTGACCGACAGCGACATCGCACGTCGTGCCTACGATCTCTACGTCGCCCGCGGCGGCGACGACGGACACGATCTGGACGACTGGTTGCAGGCCGAGCGCGAACTCCGTGCCGCGAGTTCGACGGCGCAGGATCTCCCCGAGGTTGATCGTGAGAACGATTGACGACCTCGTGAATCGTCTCCGCGCCGAGTTCTTGGAAATGCCGGGCCTGCAGCTGAAACCCGAGCAGGTGCAACGACTGTGCGGCCTCGAGCGGACACTCTGCCGGACGGTGCTCGATTCGCTGGTGACCGCCGAGTTCCTGTGTGTCAAGTCCGACGGAACGTATGCGCGGCCGACCGATGCAGACGTGGTTCGTCCGCATCCCGCGACGACGTCCACAGCAGGTCGCTTCGGCGGCTGAATCGCCGGCCTGAACGCTACTATCGCTCATCGGACT
>Ga0326726_10002509_pt1 | contig 16849 bp, 13 predicted proteins | sample MHFenrmetagenome_2_FD_207603 | JGI IMG/M metagenome (GOLD analysis project Ga0326726, IMG submission 207603) | Lab enriched peat soil microbial communities from Michigan Hollow, Ithaca, NY, United States - MHF15MN | ecosystem: Environmental > Terrestrial > Soil > Wetlands > Peat | place: USA... | reverse complement strand
GGAAAAAGCATGGGGACGGGTGAAGAAGTTACCTCCCAGTCGTGTAATAGATAAAGATACTAGAGTATCTATTCAGAAATTAAAAGAATGTGAAGTTGTTGTCAGGGAAGCGAGAAAGAAAGCAGCTACAGTTGCCCAAGAAACGGAACTTTCTTTTGCAGTTTTAAGGAAGGTTGTCACTTCCATAGAGAAAGGAGAAAGAAGGGCGGAGATAGCTAAGAGGAAGCTGGTTGAGGCAAATCTTCGGTTGGTGGTGAGCATCGCCAAAAAATATACCAGTAGAGGATTGCAGTTTCTGGACCTGATTCAGGAAGGGAATATTGGTCTGATGAAGGCTGTTGATAAATTCGAATATCAACGGGGATATAAATTTTCTACTTATGCCACATGGTGGATCAGGCAGGCAATAACGAGGGCAATTGCCGATCAGGCAAGAACCATTAGAATACCTGTGCATATGATTGAAACAATAAACAAGCTGATTCGAACTTCGCGTTACCTGGTACAGGAATTGGGTAGGGAACCAAATCCTGAGGAGATTGCAAATAAGATGGAGTATCCTTTAGAGAAAGTGAGAAAAGTTTTAAAGATTGCCAAAGAACCCATATCACTGGAGACGCCGATAGGTGAGGAAGAGGATAGTCATCTGGGTGATTTTATAGTTGATAAAAAGATTATCTCTCCTTCAGAAGCTACAATAAGCATGAATCTCGCGGAACAGACAAGAAAAATATTATCAACATTAACACCGAGAGAAGAAAAAGTGCTTAGGATGCGCTTCGGAATCAGCGAAAGGGTTGATTATTCATCGGAGAGGGAAAAAAATCATTTAGAGATCAACAGGGAGAGAAACAAGCAGATGGAAACGAATGCCGTCAGGAAGTTGAGAAACCCATCAAGGAGAAAAGTATTCAGGCCTGCGGTGAAATAAATATTGACAAGGATTAAGTGTTAAGTATAGATACTAAATTTATACATAAGGCAGATAGTTCAGTAAAAAAATGAGGGGCCCATAGCTCAATTGGAAGAGCCACCGGCTCATAACCGGTAGGTCCCTGGTTCGAACCCAGGTGGGCCCATCATATAATTCGAAGGCCAGGAGGTTGCAATTTTATACCGAGCAATAGGCGTATTGCGTTATAGAACTTCCTGCAAAAGTAAGGTTTGTATGTGTTACGGAAATACACCGGTAGGTAATTCAACAGAGGATCGATGGAAAAATATCCTCAAAAAATAAATGCACCATATTCTGGTGCATTTTTTTTATTTTTGGCATTGAGTTTAATTTCTAAAGATGCATTCATAGATATGACTATCAGTCATTTAACTCAGGACGAAAGGGAAGATTATTGGACAAACAATTATCATATTTAATTGAGCTTCAAAAACTCGATCTGAATATAGACAAGATAAACGTTAAAAAAAGAGAACTGCCTGAAAAGATTGCGCGGATGGATGAGGAATTCATAATATACACTGCGAGCATGGATGAAAGCAAAAAGAAATTTGACGAATTGAATAAGCGCCATGGTGAAAAGGAAGATAAACTAAGAAGAGGAATTGATACCCTGAAGAAAACAAAAGAACGTCTGCTCGAGGTTAAGACAAACAAGGAATATCAGGCAATCTTGAAAGAGATAGAGATGATAGAAAATAAAAACAGCGAGACTGAGGATGAAATTATTTCCGCATTGGAGGAGTTAGACCATGTCAGGGTTGATTTAAAAGCAAAAGAAAAAGATTTTAATGCTTATAGATTGAAGTATGAGAAGGAAAAGATAGAGATAGCGGGTGAGATCAGTCAGCTTGATGTCGATTTCTCAGATTGTATGCAACTTAGCAGTGATCTGAGGAGAAAGGTCCGTAAGGAACTTCTTAAAAAATACGAAACCATCAAGGGTAAAAGAAATGGCCTGGCTGTGGTATTGGTATGGAAGGAAGTATGTGGCGGCTGCCATATGAATATCCCTCCTCAATTGTATATTGAATTACAAAGATCCACAGATTTACTTTCCTGTCCGAATTGTAACAGGATCATATACTGGTTTAATCAGGATAAAACTGATGGCTAACGACTTCGTGAGAAACACATCTGCCGCGTTACGCTGCATCAGCCACGGGTCAGGTTATACAGCATACTTCTGCGCATGCCTCATCACTTGGCGTTTGCGGACCTTGCATCTGGATTTTTCTCAATACCGTCCATTTTATATCTAATTTGCATACTTTTGCGAGGTTATAATGGCTGATCTTGCTTTGAATCTCTATACTGATGGGGCATGCAGGGGAAACCCTGGCCAGGGCGGTGCGGGAGCCGTTCTGGTGGATGACAGGGGGAATATTTTCGCAGCCATAAAGAATCCATTAGGGTTATGCACGAATAATATTGCTGAGTATAAGGCCCTGATCCTTGGTTTGGAAGAGGCTCTAAAGAGGTGTTGCCGAAAATTGCATATCTTCCTTGATTCAGAGCTCCTGGTTAATCAGATCAACGGTACATATAAAGTAAAAAATGAAAACCTGAAGATACTGATGAGCGATGTGCGAAGATTACTGTCCCTCTTTGAGAGTTATACTGTGGAGCATGTAGATAGAAGTAAAAATCACTTAGCGGACAGATTAGCTAATGAAGCCATTGATGAAGCACTCTGATGTTTCTAAACACGAAATTCTAAATACTAAATCCTAAACAAATCCAAAATACTAATATTGAATCCGGCAGCGAATACATTCTCCGCGGCTTGCTACGGGGTAAACGAGCGAATGGGGAACATTATTATTACTTATGGATCGGAGATTCTCCACAGTTTACTGAGGAGAACTTCAAACATGAAACGTTTTGAACATTCGGATATCGTGCTTGGGATTTCCCTGTTTGATATTTGATTTAAAATATACTAAGATACATAACAAATAAGCTTCAATGGTTAATTTAAGGTGTTGGAGCAGATCAGATGATCGCTGGCCCGTCTTTCGGGCTGGAGGAAAGTCCGAGCTCCACAGGGCAGGATGGTCGCTAATGGCGACTGGGGGTGACCCTAAGGAAAGTGCCACAGAAAATATACCGCCTGCCATCGGCGGGTAAGGGTGAAAAGGCGAGGTAAGAGCTCACCAGATTCCCGGGTGACCGGGAATGCTTGGTAAACCCCATCCGGAGCAAGACCGAATAGGAGAGCATTAAGAGTTGCCCGCTCGACGTTCTCGGGTAGTGTCGCTTGAGGCAACAGGTAACTGTTGTCCCAGATGAATGATCATCACCGCCTTTTGGGTGACCGGAAGGCGGTACAGAACTCGGCTTATGATCCGGTCTGACACCGATTAAATTCCAACCACTATCGGAATGCCAAATCACATGATACAATTTATTTTATTTTTTATTTTTATCCTTGGTTCATCAGGCTACGGTTTTGCCTACAATGCGAATCAGGCAATGGAGGAGGCGGGTGCGTATCTGAGAAGTGGACAATATCTTGAAGCTATGAAAGCCTATCAAGATATTTCAGACCTTTCCGCCGATCCCCAGATAAAAGCAGGTGCCGAACTCAAGATGGGAGATATTTACGGAGAGTTTCTGCACAATCATGACCGGGCACTGGAAAAATATACAGTCGTTATAAAGAAATACGGGAGTAGTAAACATGTTGCGAATGCCTATTTTAATTATGGGATGATCCTGTATGAAAAACGCATGTGCAAAGAGGCCCTGCAACAATTCAAAACATACGTCAAGAAATACCCCAATGAGTATCGAAGAGAAGCAGCAGAATTTATGATTGAAATATGTTCGAAGCCTCCGCCCGCAATAAAACAAAAAAAGCCATCTTTTAAAACAGTAAAAGATGGAATTATTAGGGTCTTGATTATGGCCGGCATTCGGGAGATATATATAGATTCGCCTTCACTATTTGAAGTAAGGGACGGTGATGAGAAAGAAATCCTGAGCAGGGTTCGAGCGGCTGCCATAGACATTTCAGGAGGGGTTATAAATCTTAACGATCGTGCAATACTGCATGAAAGACTGGTTATTGTACCGTCTGATAGTAATATGCTTAGCTTAGGGAGTGATTCATACAGAGGTAAATTTAAGCTCCAGAGAAGTAAAGATGATATGCTCGTTGTCGTTCCGTCTAATGACAACGATCCAAGTTTGAAAGGAAATCCTTATAGAGGTAAAATCAGGCTCCAGAAGAGTGCCAGCGGCGGTATGGATGTGATTAATGTTCTGGATGTGGAAGAATATCTTTACGGTGTTGTCCCGAAGGAGATGTCTCCTCTATGGCATCAGGAGGCCTTGAAGGCCCAGGCAATTGCAGCGAGAACATATGCCCTAGATCAGAAGGAAAAAAATAAATACAGAGGCCATGACATTATTGCAGCTACCACATTTCAGGTCTATGGAGGAGCGGGGGTGGAATCAGCGAGGTCCAACCAGGCCGTGGACGAAACAAAAGGAATGGTACTCCTCTATGACGGTCAATTGGCACTTGCGTATTTTCATGCTAATAGTGGCGGGATGACGGAAGATGCGAAACGTGTGTGGAGCGCTGATGTCCCCTATCTTAAGACGGTTCGCGATGATTATAGTATAAAGGCGCCAAATTGTTTGTGGACACTGACACTGAGTTTCGATAAAATCAGAAAGGCGCTAAGTAATAAGGGCCTAGATATTGGATCAATCGAAAGGATTGTTCCCGTTGAAGTTAGCCCCTCCGGCAGGGTAATGAAGATCAAGATATTCCATGGTGGGAAGGAGGCCATACTAAATGGCAATGACTTCAGGACGAAAATTGACCCAACGTTGATCAAGAGCACCTTATTTACAATAACCAAGGAAGGTGATGAAATCCAGCTGGAGGGAAGGGGATATGGCCATGGTGTCGGTATGAGCCAATGGGGTGCTAATGTTATGGCCAGTGAAGGCTATTCGTATGATGATATCCTTAAACATTACTATCATGGAGTGGAAATCAGGTGACTAGTTGATTTTAATCTTCAGGTGCTTTAAGTAATAGAGTTTAGATATTTAGTGTTTACTGAAAACAAGGCAGTTAACAGAAAATTTTAAAATGAGTGTTGGGGAAAGATCATGATGCATACAACCCACACTGATCATGGCTGCCATGGGTTTTTACCTTTCATATATTGTGAAATATTAAGTTTAGCTATTGATTGCACTACTGACTGATTTCTGAATATATTTTTTCTATCGCTTCTATAATGTTGCCTGATTGCATAATTGGCCGGCCGATAGCTATGAAGTCTGTTTCCATTCTGACTGCTTCCTTTAAAGAGGAAATTTTAACTTGATCATGTCTGTCCTGATACCATGCAGGTCTTATTCCTGAACAAATCTTCTTTAACGGGTTGTCATGGAGATAATTTAAATCTTTGACGGAGCAGAAGATATATTCGTAATTATTCATTAAAGCAATATTTGAGAAGGCCTTCACAATGTCATCTGCAGTTCTTTCATAGATCCATTTTACTTCTAAATCCGTGAAGGAAGTTAGTATCGTTACACCAGCAAGATGCTTTAAAAGGCTCGCATTCTTGGGCCTGAAGTTCGATGAACAATGGATTGTAACAATATCTGCACCTGCATCAGTCAATTTACTGATACCGTTTTCCATTGTGGAAGGGATATCATGAAGCTTCATATCAGCCATGACGTTAAGTTTATATTCAGTCCTGAGACCTGAGATGATCTTTATGACATCACCACTATATAACATGTCACTGATCTTTACTCCCCATATCATGCCATTCCCCATAGCTTTTGAAAGAATGCTGAATACTCCCTTTTCTTCAGCATCTTGAAAACTTAATCCATCGACCGCCACAATGATTTTCGGAACCATAATCTCCCCCCTTTTTTTGCCTAAGGAATCATAAGCATTAACTAACTACGAGAAATCTCAGGTCGTGATATATATCGGTACGTTTAAGTATTGTCTTTAATTTCATAATTATTATTGACATACAAACATGCTTTACCTATAATCCGCTCGCAAAATACTCGTGAATACAGTGTATTCAAATAATATATTACCTACATTTAATATTAAATTATATTAAATAAATTAACTGCAATATGAAGCTGGAATTCTTGTAAACACTGTAAAATCTCTTTATTCGTAAAAATCTTTTACTCTTGAAACATATTCTTAAATAAAAAAAATACCATAACAGATTAAGAGGAGGTTACTTATTTACTAAATTCGAAATATATAACCTCAAGTTCTCTTGGATTAAGATTCCACGTACAAGGAGCCGGATACTGCCTATTAACTTTCAGGTTGATTGGTGAGCCCCTCTGCAAGGAAATCATATTAACACCCTTCAGAATCCTTCCGATCCAATGATCGGTCCATTTGTAGGGCTCAAATTAATGTGGCACATGTTTTGGAAACCTAAAGCTATAGAGGATCGAAAATTTTGTCACAGAGCATAGAATATGATCACCCATATAAAATTGAAACCCTATTACATTTAAAAGTCAAGGTATGTAGGTTACTTGATTGCCTCACGGGATAAGATGACGACTGACCGATTTAAGGATTAAAGATAATAATTAAATTAACCGATAAATATAAGGTATTTCTATGTCATTTTTTCACAAAATGTTTCAGGCAGTAAATATGCAATTGACTCTTTTGCGAATTGATATAGCAGGGGGTCGGGGTCATCTTTATTAATGAAGAGACGCCAGGGAGTCTGAAAATGAAGAACATAAAATTGGTTGTGAGAAATGATTCTATATCAGAAAATAGTGAAGAATTGGAGGTAGAAACACAAGTTTGGCCAATGGTTGGTTTGTCTGTAGGTAGTTTTATTCAATTAATTTCAATGGATCAACAAACGTGTATTTTGGAGGTTTATCAAAGTGTAAATAAGAAGGGAGCTTTCTATTTTATTGAAGGTTCACTTTATAATGCTATTTGTGGAGACCTCGAAGGTGAAGAAGCCGCGATGGAAATGATTTCCTGGGAGAAGGTTAGAATTAATATTAATAATGATTTGAACACAAATGATGTTGCAAGGAAGATACAAAAGGGACTTATGTCTCTTTTGATGGAGAGTTCGAGGCGCAAGGATGAATCAGACTGGGACCGAAATCTTAAAGGGTCAGAGGATGTTTCTAAAAAAGATAAAAATGATCACGATGCCATGGTTATACCGGATAGTAAGGAAAAGAGCGGTGCACAGGCCAGATTCAAAATGAAACTGGATGAATGTGTTGAAATATGCAAGAGGGATATGGGGAATGCTCTAATTTCACTAAGCGTGATATCAATGACTAGCGGAAAGACTTTGGGGGGCTATAATTCAAGTTCTGAAACAGTAATTCTATTTAACGAGATTACAAATTATATAAAAAAAATATTAGAGGAAAGTTCATCCGAGACGCTTGGTAGGTATTACATTGTGGATCTTCTAAAAGATAACCAAATGCTTTTTTCTCTCCTTTGTGGCAAAAATGAATACCAATGGGGTATAGTATTTAAAAGCAGTGAAGTACAGTTTGGTCTTTTCTTGAATGTAATTATACCTAACATTATCAAGGTTTTTGAAGATGCTATATCCACGCTGAGTCATGGGAGTAGTTCAGGCCAAGGGATCCATTAGGTAAGGAGCTTTTATTAAGCATGCAGAAAGAGATTTAAATGGCCTTGAGATGTTTGTCGTGTATATCTTAAACTTATTTAATGACATGCGCAAAGCAACTCAGGTTTCTTAACGCTTTTTATAATTCTGTCATAATCTGGAAGGATAAAAGAATAATGAAAGGGGGGAGGATAAATTAGAGAGGTATTGGCATGGGTTTTAAGGAGGTTAAAACAAAATGAAAAGGAGGAAAAATGAACATACAAAAATTAAATGATTGTCTGGAGAATTTGAAAAGAGATTTAGGAGAGGGTCTTATTGCATCTAGTATAATTTCAATGGCTGATTTTCAGACATTAGTGGCAACGGAGAAGTCGAGCCCTGTTGCTGCTTCCCTCTTTGGTGAGATTACGAATTTTATACAGACTTCACTTGCTAAGGGGCCCTACCCGCAGATTGGGAAATTTTATTATTTGGATCTTGTTGGGAATAAGGGGCTTATCTTTATTCCGCTTGGTGACTACCAGTGGGGGATATCGATTGACACTAAGAAGTGCAAACTCGGGCTTCTCCTGAATATTATTTTACCTACAATGATTACTAACTTTGAAGAGGCGGTCACATCTTAATGACCTAAGGAGGTAGCAATGGGAGAGAAATTGGTACGTATATTTGAGATTGTTACAGAGCAGGCAGGTTTTAAAGGAAGGCTGGAACTCGCTACCAAGGCGGGTATGACTATGGCTCAAGCTGCGGAGATGAAGGATACAGAAGAACTTGTGAAAAAATTGAAGGCTGCGGCCAGCGAAATAATCGATAAAGGATTATAATAGATTTATAATTAAGAAAGTTCTGTAATCAAGTATAGGTGTGTTCCCCGATACACAACCCATGTCTTAAGCTCCAGTGATCTTTGGGGAATTATACCTAACATGGATGTGACATAATTAAGGCATGTTTTTCCTCATGTTTTTCCCATATCCTGTCTCTTGCCGCTTTATGTGTTACAGACATGTAGGAAGAGCTAGTAACGTATTGAGTAATAATGCTGGTTTTATAAAAACTACAGAGGTACAATGTGCCAACATTAAAGATTGTGGCTTGAATATCTGCCGCATAGCTTGTCTACAGACCGGCATTGGGTAGGGTGAAGTGCAAAGTATCAAGAGCCTTCCAATGGCAAGATTTTCACTACAGGCGCGGAGAACAGGGTGACTATTCATGTATCACCATTGGGTAGCAAATAGAATATGAATTTAGCACTGGGTGGGGAACAACTCGACAAGATATACGATACCATGAAGTCGAGCCTGATCGAGATTGGTGTAGAGACTGCAATGTTACTTGATACGGCTGGAAATGTGATTACATCAGTTGATGACGGTAGTGACAGGCATGATGTTTATTCATTGGCGGCTCTAGCTGCTGCCAATTTTAGTGCTATGCGTAGTATGGCAAAAATTGCAGGAGAGGAAGAGTTCTCGCTTTTATTTCATAGAGGACAAAAGGAGAATATCTATTTAAGCGCAGTAAGCGATGATTTTTTATTATTCGTAATTTTTAATAATGAAATGCCTTTGGGGCTGCTCAGGTTAAAAGTCGCAAGGGTTATCGGAGAGCTGCTCGGAGTATTAATCACTGATTCCTCTCCTTAAGTATGTAAACAGCACTCTTACACTGTAAGTGAATTTAATGAAAATGTTCTTGTGAGTAGGAGGAATACGATTTGGCGTTTATAAATCTGAAAGATAAGTTGATACAGGCCAAAATAGTATACTACGGTCCCGGCAAAGGTGGTAAGACAACAAATTTGGAGTACATTTATAACAAGTGTCGGGAGCAGATAAATTCTAAAATGGTTACTATAAAGACAGAAGGCGACCGGACATTATTTTTTGATTTTTTTCCTTTCGATATAGGTAAAATAGAGGGATATGATGTAAAAATACAGTTATATACAGTACCAGGGCAGGTAAAGTATAATTCGACGAGACGCTTGGTGTTGAAGGGCGTTGACGGGATTGTATTTGTTGCGGATTCTGCAGAGGAACGAAGAAATGCGAATATCCTCTCTCTAAAAAATTTACAAGAAAATCTGACCCTTTATAAAAAGAACATATTTGATATACCCTTGATAATGCAATATAATAAAAGAGATATTACTAAGGAGGGGATTCCTATTTTGGATTTAGAAACGATGGAGAAAGACCTCAATGACGATTTAAAGGTGCCATCCTTCGAAGCTAGTGCTCTGAAAGGTGATAATGTGATTCAGACCCTTAAGAAAATAATATCGGCAACGATGGCTTCTTTGGAAAAGGAACTGAAATAGGAGCGTGGAAAATGGAAATAAATAAAGAATCCCCATTCATTCGCGGCATAGAAAACCGCCTCGATGCAATTTTCGAATCAGACAACAAGCAGCCTGATCAAGCAGAAGCTGATATACGTAATCTTAAAGAAGATGATTCTCTGAAAGAAGTGACCAATGAGCGCGATGTCTCTGATATGTCTCAGATCGCTAGCAGAAAAGATTTCAAAGTCAATGAAGTGATAGACCCAACCCAATCCTCATTTATACGCGGCATAGAAAACCGCCTCGATGCAATTTTCGAATCAGACAACAAGCAGCCTGATCAAGCAGAAGCTGATATACATAATCTTAAAGAAGATAATCCTCTGAAAGAAGTAACCAATGAGCGCGATGTCTCTGATATGTCTCAGATCGCTGGCAGAAAAGATTTCAAAGTCGATGAAGCGGTAGACTCAACCCAATCCTCATTTATACGCGGCATAGAAAACCGCCTTGATGCCATTTTCGAGTCAGATAACAAGCAGTCTGATCAAGGAGAAGCTGATATACTTGATCTTAAAGAAAATGATCCTCTGAAAGAAATAACCATTGAGCGCGTTATCTCAGGAGTTGATCAAGCCGCTGGCAAAAAAGATTTTAAAGTCGATGAAGCAATAGACTCAACCCCGTCTCAATTGCTACAAGGAATAGATAGCCGCCTTGATGCCATTTTCGAGTCGGACAACAAGCAGTCTGATCAAGCAGAAGCTGATACACTTGATCTTAAAGAAAATGATCCTCTTAAAGAAGTGAATGTTGGCCCCGATATCTCCGGAGTTGATCAAGCTGATGACAAAAAGGATTTTAAGATCGATGACACAATTGAATCAACCCCATCCCAACTGCTACAAGGAATAGATGACCGTCTTGATGCCATTTTTGGGGCAGAAATTTCAGGGATGCATCATCTCGAAGAAGATGATGCTTTGAAGGAGGTAACTATGGGAACCGATGTTTCTGATATGTATCAGGACGATGGGAAGAGAGATTTTAAAATTGATGAAACTATAGGCATGACCGCAGAACCCTCATTTGGTCATGAAAGAGAAAACCATCTTATCTCAGAGGATAGTAATATGCCTGATCATACACAAGAAGCCGGTATTCATAATATTCCAGGGCCTGAAAGCCCGAAAAAGGCTGTAGCAGAACTTGAATTGTCAAATGAAAGAGATGACAAGGTGGAGCGCTTCGAACAACTATTCGAAGAATTGGTTACTTCCACTTCAATATGGTATTCACCCCTAAAAGACCTGAAAAGTACAGTTCTTTCGATTGAATGGGAATTGACTGAAGAAATCATGGAGAAGTTCGATGACGAGATTAATAAATTAAGTAAGTTATTTGCAGAAGATAACATTGTTCTTGGTTTTCTCAGAATCCTTCGCTTCTTGGGGAGATATATAAAGGTAAAGGGTATTGAATCCCATTATGTTTCTATAAAATTACTTCTTTCTGTATATGATGATCTTGAAAGAGTGTTATTAACAAGAGAGATAACGGAAGAAAAAAAACATGCAGTTCTGCTCGGAAATATTGAAAAATATAGAGTGTGGGTGGAAACGGTGGATCTCGCAACACCTGAGGAAAGCAAATGGGTCGGAGAAGAAATACCCTCAGAGGATGTGAGAAAGACGATTCCTGAAAGGCATAAGGAGGATGTCATAACTGAGCCGGTCATCGTATCAGAGACGAAGGAGATAACCATGGAAGAATCTATACGCCCATCCAAAGATGAAGTATCGTCTTTAGACTCCATCTCTGGAATGACTCCGCATGAAGCTTTTGCTTACGCTTTGGATGAAATAAAAAAGGTAATCAGCGCTGAATTCAGCGCACTGAAGGCAGAACTAAAATTGTGGAGACAGGGGCAATAAATAGGGCTTAGCTCATATTTTAACTTGGCTGTCGCCACAGGGCATTGTTTATTATTGCTGAGATTAGCGCTATCTGACTTCTTTAAAATAAATACAATATATTGTATATGGAGCGTTGAACATGATCGTATTTTGTGAAGAATGTGGAGAAAGATATATAATAGAACGTAATGAAATCAAAGAGAAAGTGATCACGTTCAATTGCAGGGTTTGCATGGACCCCATAAAGGTTTTACTGCCGGACACCATAGTTGTGCCTCCGGCAGGTGATGAGGGAACTAGAAACTAACTTAATAACCCATGCTCACGTTAAATTTCATAATATTCTAGATTGAACAAACCTAAATTCGAAGAAAAGGCGAGGGAATGGACATTAAAAATGAATCATTAGATATGTTTCATGAAAAGCAAGAGCTGGACATTTTTCTGTCAAGTTTTAAGGCCATCCATCTGCTTGATGATATACCTCAGGGAAATGGCATAGTTACTGCTGGGGCAGAAAAAAGTTCGCCGGTATTCGATCAGTATAAATCATTATATTTAATCCATGAAAAGGAAGAAACGGACATTTTTTTGTCACGTATAACAACTATAAAACCTCCTGATGAAATTATACAGGAGAAAGCCGCAGTTACCACGGAGACGGACGAAAAGTTACCGGTTTCAGATGATTTATCCCCCTTTAAATCAGCAGAGAGTCAGATTCGGTCTGATGAAGAGGACCGACCCGCTAAAGGTAGACGGGAGAAAATTGTAATTGCCACAAGGTCAAAAGAAGATATGCAAATATCCTTTGCTTTACCGGAAGATAAAAAAGTGGCTGAGGATAGATTATTTAATGTGACGGATGCGAGCGCAGAGCAGCTTCAAACAGACGATCAAGATACTAAGGACAAATCCGTATTTGCGAAAGAGCCGCCTAGGTTAGTTCAGGTGCAGGAAGTTGCCATCCAGATGTCAGATGCTGTAGTTGTACCCCCGTCGGCTAAGGTCGGAATTGAGGAACAAACTGTTGTACTGAAATCTGAACAGAAGATTGAAAGTGCATTAGAAAGACCCAGTGCTAAAAAGATTATAAAACTGGAAAAGATAGTCCCTGAACTTCCAATAAAGAAAAGCAAACAAGTCTCTTGGGGCGCCAGTATGCGTTTCTTTGCCCTCTTCCTGGTCTTTATCGTTGTGATGCAGGGCTATCTTTGGATGTATCCTGAGGTGGGGTATCAAACAATTGAATGGGTGCATTCTAATTTCCCCATGATGGATCAGCTTTTAGGGATTGAGAAAGCACAGAAGCAGGATATCATCACTGATCAGGTTGAATTCATCAATGTAAGACAGAGATTTGTAAAGAATGAATCATTAGGAAACCTCAGGGTCATAGAAGGGGAAGTTGTAAATCAGGCAGCTTTTCCGATTGCAAAAATAAGGGTCATCGGAGAGCTGTTCGGTACTAATGAGGCTTTGTTGGCTGCGCGGATATCTTATTGTGGAAAGATTCTCCCGGACGAGACACTTGAGCGGCTCAAGGAAGAAGAAATTCGCTCGGCACTATCTGTTTCTTCAGGTGGCAACTTGTCTGACAATAAAATATTGCCCAGGGGTCAGATACCATTTATGATTGTTTTTACACACGAACCATCAGGTGTCACAAAAGCTACCGTTACGGCCGTGGGGGCTGAAAAAATCTCACCTTGAACCTGTTTATAATAGATAATTTTATTCGCTTAAGCAGAGTCGATTTTATTTTATACATGCCCTGAAAACCTGCTTTAGATCAGTAAGGCCTATTATAGCTTTCGATATACCATCCTGTAGCAGCGTTCTCATACCTTCGGAAATGGCGTTCTCCCTTATAGTTTCAATTGTCGCACGTTTGAGGATCAGTCTTTTGTTTGTATCTGTGTTGATAAGAAGTTCATGAATACCCATCCTTCCTTTGTACCCTGAGTTTTCACAATTATCACAGCCCTTAGGGCGGTAAAGGTTAAGGCTCTTTGCTCCGGGCACATTCAGTTTATCAAATAATTTTTTTCCATAAGCTCGAACTACTTCTTTATATTCTTCATCCGTAGGGTGATAAGCCTCTTTGCATTTCTTGCAGAGCGTCTTTACCAGTCTCTGCGCCAGAATACCCAACAGAGAATCTGAAAAATTAAATGGATCAATTCCCATGTCAAGCAGTCTGGTAACAGTTTCAGGCGCACTATTCGTGTGTAATGTACTATAGACGAGATGTCCGGTCAATGATGCCTCAACCGCAGTTTTTGCTGTTTCATAATCCCTCATTTCGCCGACCATAATAATATCCGGGTCCGACCTGAGGAAGGATCGCATTGCAGCAGCAAAGTCAAATCCAATTTTAGAGTGAATCTGAACCTGTCGAAGCCCGCGCTGTGTAATCTCAATGGGGTCCTCTGCTGTCCATATTTTCCTATCCGGCTTATTGATATAGCGCAGGGCTGCATGAAGCATTGTTGTCTTGCCCGATCCGGTCGGTCCGACTACAAGGATTATCCCATATGGTTTTTCACAAAGCTTCAGCAGTTCTTTATAATTCCTTTTAGTCAAACCTTGGGCTTCCAGGGGTATTAACTTCCCCGCCGTCAGAATACGCATCACCACATCTTCGAGATTTTCCTGAGTCGGCATAGTGGCTACGCGGAGTTCTATAGCCTTCCCGTCCGGACGCTTCATTGTTATCTTACCATCCTGCGGTAGTCTCCTGACCGTTATATCAAGAGCCGCCATGATTTTAATCCTGGAAACCAGGGCTGCCCTGAAACTATAAGGTACAGTCATGTGGGGGATGCAGGTGCCGTCAATTCTGTAGCGAATTCCCACGTTCCCTGCTTCTGGGTCAGGTTCAATATGAATGTCTGAGGCGCCTTTTGCAAACGCTTCATTTATGATCTTATTCACAAGCTGAATGACTTCGTTGTCCGATTCTTTGATGTATGCTTCCCTAATGGCAGCTTGCTTGGCCATACCGAGAGATTCCGTGATGACCTTACTTTCAAGTTCTTTAGCGTCTTTGTCTGCCTCGTCAATGACTTCACTTTCAGTCACAAGCTGCATCAAATCTTCTTCTGAATCTATGATGACTGCCTCGCCAACCGGGGTTTCATCACTATCATATTCTTCCGAAGCATCACTTTCATCCGGTTCAGCAACTTCGGGCTCATAAGCATGATTAATGAATCGTATAATGTCTTCAGGAAGGGCGACATCATATTTTATATCCGCCGAATTTAGAGTACTTTCAATTAATTTCCTTTTCTGCAAATCGTGAGGATCTTCAACAATGACATGGATGAACCCATTAACTTCCTCAAACGGGATCCAAAGATTGCGGAGGAGATGGCTTTGTTCGAGTTTTTCTAATAGATAACCAGGAATTGCGGTTCTACGATTGAACTGAATAAATCTGCATTTATAATATATTTCAAGTGATTTGCGGATGTCATCCCTTAAGATATTATATTTTTTAATTAAAATAACCTCAAGGGCTTCCTTTTTAGCCATTGCTTCGCTTCTGGCTTTTTCTAATTCCTCTTCAGTGATTAAATCTTGACTGATAAGGTATCTAAATTTTGTCTCTTTCTCTTTCGTTGGTTCTTTCTTTTGATGTTTATGAAAAGCGGCGCCTAAAGCTTCTGAGATTTCGTGGAGCATAACGGGTTCTTCCTCGGCGAATTCGCCTGAAGGGTCTGTTTTGTTGATTATCTGGATAACACCCATTGACTCACCGTTGTATATAATAGGCACAGCCATGACTTGCTTTGTTCGGGCCCCCGATATTTTGTCGATTGCAGCGTCAAATGTCAGCTCCTTGTCAATATTTCTCAACGCTTCTTTATTGTATACATCAGCAATGGTGATCGAATTTCTGGTTGCAGCGACATAGCCCGGTATACTTTTTTTATCAATAGACAGTCTTATTTCTTCCGACTTGTTTCCTTTAGTAATATTGGTGTAGATCTCTCTTTTAGACCGGTCTACAATAAAAATGTTAAATGATTCAACTTTGAAGAGATCTAAAATATAATTCTTCGTATCAGTGAAAATCTGATTTATATTCTCTGATGCATTGATTGACTCAGTGATCTCCTGCAACAATTCTTGTACGCGCTGGAATTCTTGAAGTTCCGAAATTTCATCTAACTCATTGACGTCCATTGTATTACTCCGCTTATCGTGACTTTATAAAAGATTCATGAAATCAAAAAGATGATAGGGTCCCAATTATACACTTTCCAAGAAAGGCCAGTAGGTATAAGCCTGCGGTCACACCTGGCAACTGGCTATCTATGGTGAGCTACATGGTATTTATATGCAATAAATGTGCGCAATCTTTTCAAATATATGCTTTTTTTATTAAAGCCGACATTCGAAGTCAAGATTTTTTGTGAGCATAGAAATAAGAGCAGTGGTAAATGCTCTCTCGGAACGTTTACCTATTTTGTACTCCCGCTCCTTAACTCTTGGTACCAGTCTATTGTTTTTTTCAATCCATCTCGAAGTGTCATCCTTGCCGCGAATCCAAATTCCTGAAAGGCTCTCGTAGTATCCAGCATCCTGCGTGGCTGGCCGTCGGGTTTATCTTCATCCCATATGATCCGACCTTGAAACTCAGTTAGCTCAGTGATTAATTCAACAAGGTCTTTAATTGATATCTCGCATCCGGCTCCAATATTGACAGGGTCATTCTTATTGTAGGATTCTGTTGCTAAAACGATGGCCTCGGCAGCATCTTCAACATAGATGAATTCGCGTGTGGCCCGCCCGCTTCCCCAGACAACGATCTCTCTTTCATTATTCATTTTTGCGTCAACGCATTTTTTTATCAGCGAGGGAATAACATGAGAGGATTGAGGATCGAAATTATCGCAAGGTCCGTATAGATTGACAGGAATGAGAAAGATAGAATTGAAACCATACTGCTGGCGATAAGCCTGAGATTGAACGAGCATCATTTTTTTTGCAAGGCCATAAGGCGCATTCGTTTCTTCAGGAT
>Ga0326726_10002508_pt1 | contig 16851 bp, 8 predicted proteins | sample MHFenrmetagenome_2_FD_207603 | JGI IMG/M metagenome (GOLD analysis project Ga0326726, IMG submission 207603) | Lab enriched peat soil microbial communities from Michigan Hollow, Ithaca, NY, United States - MHF15MN | ecosystem: Environmental > Terrestrial > Soil > Wetlands > Peat | place: USA... | reverse complement strand
AGGAGGCGATGGACAAGAAGGTCGGCGAGCTGCAGAAGGATCTCGAAGCGCTGGCCAACGACACGCGCCGCGATCAGAAGGACGCGTCACGCAAGCTCGACGAGGCCGCGGGATCGATTCGCGACAAGCGCGTGCGCGAGAAGATCCGCTACTCGAAGAGCCAGCTGGGCGGATCGCCCAGCGACTACGCGAAGGCGATGGAAGACGACATCTCCGCGAACCTCGACGCGCTGCAGCGGAAGATCGGCGAGGCTGAGGGGGCGCTGGGCAACCAGACCAAGAAAGACGCGCTCGGGCGCGCCGCCGACAAGGCCGGCGATCTCGTCCGCGGCCTGCAGTCGTTTGGCGAGCGCATGCGGCAGCAACAGCAGCAGGCACGCAACGGACAAGGTTCACAGGGGCAGCAGCAGAACGGCCAGCAACAGGGCCAACAGAATTCACAGGGTCAGCAAGGACAGCAGCAAAGTCAGCAGGGCCAGGGCCAGAAGCAAGGGCAACAGGGCCAACAGGGCCAACAGGGCCAGGGCCAGCAGGGCCAGGGGCAGCAGGGACAGGGCCAGCAGGGCCAGGGGCAGCAGGGACAGGGCCAGCAGGGGCAGAACGCGCAGGGCGGCCAGGGCCAGCAGGGTCAACAGGCGCAGCAGGGCGGCGCCAACGGTGGCAACGCCGCCGGACCATACGGAGGCGGCCCGCGCAACGGCAACGAGACGTCGACGTCGGGGTTCCGCCCGTTCGACCCACGCCAGTTCGCGCGTGAGTTCCGCAACTGGCAGGGTGATGCCGACCAGCTGCGGCGCGATCTGTCGGCCGCCGGCGTCAGCCCGCGCGATCTCGATGACATCGTGAACCAGCTGCGGCAGCTGGGCGACGAGCGCGCGTACGGCAACCTGGAAGGCATCGACAAGCTCCAGACCGCCGCGCTCGAGAAGCTGCAGGCGTTCGAGTTCGGTCTGCGCAAGAAGGCGAACCCCGAACAGGACTCGCTGGCGCTCTCGGGCTCCGACGAAGTGCCCGCCGGCTTCCGTTCCCAGATCGAGGAGTACTACCGGCAGCTGGCGAAGAACAAGAAGTAACAAGTTAGAAGTAACAAGTTAGAACTGACAACTGAACACAGCGTGTTCCGGTTCGAGGTTCTAACTTGTAAGTTGTCAGTTCTAACTTCGCCGAGGAGACCATGGCCTACAGGCTCTTGATCAACGGCCGTTCCCACTCTGTTGACGTACCAGCGGATATGCCCCTGCTGTGGGTGATCCGCGACGTCGTCGGTCTCAAGGGCACGAAGTTCGGGTGCGGCGTGGGCCAATGCGGCGCGTGCACCGTGCACGTTCGCGGCAAGGCCGTCCGATCGTGCCAGACGCAGGTGCAGGCGGCCGCCGACGCGGCGATCACGACGCTCGAAGGCCTGTCCGCCGACGGATCGCATCCCGTCCAGATCGCGTGGCAGGAGGTCGACGTCCCGCAGTGCGGCTACTGCCAGGCGGGACAGATGATGTCCGCCGCCGCGTTGCTGGCGTCGATCGCGAAGCCGAGCGACGCCGACATCGACAAGGCGATGAACGGCAACATCTGCCGCTGCGGCACCTACGTCCGCATTCGCGAGGCGATTCACAAGGCTGCCGCGCTTGCGGCCGCGCCAAAAGCAACCGGCTCCTCTGCTGGCGCGCCCCAGCGCCAGTGGGAAGAAGCAGGGGGTGCGCTGTGACGCTCACCCGCCGCAACTTCCTCCGCGTCTCCGCCATCGCGGGCGGCGGCGTGATGATCGCCAGCTATTTCGATCCGGTCGAGACGCTCTTCGCGCAGATCCCCGTGACGAATCCGGCGCTGACCGCGGCGGCATTCATCACGATTTCCGCGAACGGCATCGTCACGCTCGTCGGAAAGAACCCCGACATCGGCCAGGGCGTCAAGACGCATCTGCCGATGATCATTGCCGAAGAGCTCGATGTCGACTGGAAGGACGTCAGGATTCAGCAGGCCGACCTCGACCAGGTGAAGTACGGCCCGCAGAACGCGGGCGGCAGCAACGCGACGCCGACCAACTGGGATCCGCTGCGTCAGGTCGGCGCCGCGGGCCGCTATGTCATGGTGGCCGCCGCCGCTCAGACGTGGAATGTTCCTGAGTCCGAGCTGACGACCGCGAGCGGGCGCGTGACACACGCGAAGAGCAATCGATCGATGGGCTATGGCGAGCTCGCCGCGAAAGCCGCGACGATTCCAGCGCCCGACGTCACGAAGCTCACGCTCAAGGACGCGAAGGACTACAAGATCATCGGCAAGTCGCACAACGGCGTGGACCTGCCGTCGATTGTCACGGGCAAGCCGATCTTCAGCATCGACCTGAGCGTGCCGAACATGCTCTGGGCCGTCTACGAGAAGTGCCCGGTGTTCATGGGCAGGGCCGTCTCCGCGAATCTCGACGTCATCAAGCAGCAACCCGGCGTGAAGCACGCGTTCATCGTCGAAGGCACGAAAGAGCTCCTCGGTCTCCACAGCGGCGTCGCGATCGTGGCCGACAGCTGGTGGCAGGCCCAGAGCGCGCGCAGGAAACTGCAGGTCACGTGGGATGAAGGCCAGATGGCCGAGCAGTCGAGCGCCGGCTATGCCGCGAAAGCCGCGGAGCTCGCGAAACAGAAGCCCGCGTTCTCCCTGCGCGCCGACGGCAACGCGGACACCGCGCTCGCCGGCGCCGCGAAAGTGGTAGAGGCGTCGTACTCGTATCCGTTCATCTCGCACGCGCCGCTCGAGCCTGAAAACTGCATCGCGCAGTGGAATGGCAACAAGCTGGAGCTGTGGACGCCGAGCCAGACGCCGCAGAACGCGCGCACGCAGGCGGCAACGCTGTTCAAAATCGAGCCGAACGACGTGACCGTTCACATGGTGCGGGCGGGCGGCGGCTTCGGCCGCCGGCTGACGAACGACTACTCGCTCGAAGCGGCCTGGATCGCGAAGGTCGTCGGCGCCCCCGTCAAGCTGCTCTGGACGCGCGAAGACGACATGCGCCACGACCACTACCGCCCGGGCGGCTGGCACAACCTGAAGGCCGGCGTGGACGCGAGCGGGAAGCTCGTGGCCTGGAAGAATCACTACGTCACCTACGGCGAAGGCACGACGTTCGCGCCTCAGGCGCAGATCAACAAGGACGAGTTCCCCGCGACCTATGCGCCGAACTTCGTGTTCGAAGCCTCCGTGATGCCGACCGGTGTGCCCACCTGGGCGCTGCGCGCGCCGCGCAGCAACGGCTTCTCGTGGGTGTTCAACTCGTTCATCGACGAGCTCGCGCTCGCGGCCGGGAAGGATCCGCTGCAGTTCCGGCTCGACATGCTCGATTTGCCGCGCGTCGCGTTGATGAAGGACCGTCCGATCGGCCTGACCGACGGCGAGGTCGATGCGGCGCGCATGAAAGGCGTCCTCGAACTCGTGCGTCAGAAGTCAGGCTGGGGCAAAAAGCTTCCGGCCGGCACCGGCATGGGCGTCGCGATCCAGTTCGCGCACCGCGGCTACTTCGCCGAGGTAGCGCAGGTGCGCGTCGACAGTAACAACAAGATCAAGGTCGAGAAGTTCTGGGTCGCCGCCGACATCGGCCGCCAGATCATCAACCCGACCGGCGCGGTGAACCAGGTGCAGGGCTCGGTCATCGAAGGCATGAGCCACCTGATGAACTGGGAAATCACCATCGACAAGGGCCGGGCGGTCCAGGGCAACTTCAATCAATACCAGCCGACGCGCATCACGCAGGCGCCGCCGGAAATCGAGGTGCATTTCCTGACCTCGGACAACTTCCCCACCGGCCTCGGCGAGCCCGCGCTGCCGCCGGCCATCGGGGCCCTCTGCAACGCGATCTTCGCGGCCACCGGCAAGCGAGTGCGTTCGCTCCCGTTCGCCAGGTCGGGCTATTCGTGGGCATAGACGCGATCACGTAGTAGTGAACCCGCCTTCCATCTCATAGGTAACGGATTTCCCACCTTGTGCGGGGTCGCGGACGGCTGAGTAAGGATTTGCTCTGAAGAGAGCGGGCAGATCTCTTGCACGACGTCAGCCGCCAGCGGATGCTCGAAGACATTTTCCCAGGCCAGTCGGAGATGGCGCGGCGGATGCGCGGGCTCGATTGGTCGCAGACCGCGCTGGGCCCGGTCGATCGGTGGCCGCAGTCGTTGCGAACCTCCGTCAGCACGTGCCTCGATTGCGCGTTCCCCATCGTGCTGTGGTGGGGTCCTGAACTGGCGATTCTGTACAACGACGAGTACAAGCAGATCCTCGGGCCCGAGAAGCATCCATCGGCCCTCGGGGAGCGAGGCGCGAAGGTCTGGGCGGAGATCTGGGACGTGATCGGGCCGATGCTGAAGGGCGTCGTCGAACGCGCGGAGCCGACGCGGTCACGCGACCTGATGCTGCAGATCGATCGCGGGTATCTCGAAGAGGCGTACTTCTCGTTCTCGTACAGTCCGATCCACGGCGAGCAGGGTAAAGTCGCCGGGATCTTCTGCCCCGTTATCGAAACAACCGACAAGGTCATCGGCGAGCGGCGCCTTCGCACGCTCCGCGATCTTGCCGAGCGGTGCAAGGGCGCGGACAGCGAGGACGCCGTCTGCACGACGGCCGCGGACGTCCTTGCCGCGAACCCGTTCGACGTGCCGTTCGCGATGGTCTATCGCATCGACGAGGACGCCTCGGCCGCCTGTCTCGCGGCGGCGGCCGGCATCCCCGCGGCCACCGCGGCATCGCCGCGACACGTCGCGCTCGATGCGGCGGAGCCGGGACCGTGGTCGCTCGGCGCCGTCGCGCGATCCGGTCACATCGTCACGGCCACCAGCCTCCGCACGCACTTCGACGTCCTGCCGGCCGGCGCGTGGACGTCGGCGCCGCACACCGCGATGATCCTGCCCGTGCTCCTGCCGGGCCAGGACCGCCCCCGCGCGATCGTCGTCGCCGCTGTCAGCCCGATGCGCGCGCTCGACGATGACTACCGGACGTTTTTCGGGCTGGTGGCCACGCAAATCGCGTCTGGCCTGGCCGATGCGCGAGCGCTCGAGGAGGAACGCCGGCGCGCCGAAGCCCTCGCGGAGCTCGATCGCGCCAAAACCACGTTCTTCTCGAACGTGTCGCACGAGTTCCGCACGCCGCTGACGCTCATGATCAGCCCGCTCGAGGATCTGCTGGCGGGCGGCGCCGCCCTGCCGGCGGACGCACTGGCCTCCCTGGACGTCGCGCACCGTAACAGCCTGCGGCTGCTGAAGCTGGTGAACACGCTGCTCGACTTCTCGCGCATCGAGGCCGGACGCATCGACGCGACGTATGAGCCGACCGACCTCGCCGAGGCGACCGCCGAGCTCGCCAGCGTGTTCCGATCGGCGATCGAGAAAGCCGGCCTGAGGCTCAGCCTCGACTGCGCGCCGCTGCCCGAGCCCGTGTACGTGGACCGTGACATGTGGGAGAAGATCGTCCTGAATCTCCTGTCCAACGCGTTCAAGTTCACCTTCGACGGCGACATCGCCGTCGCGCTGCGGTGGCTCGGCGATCGCGTGGAGCTTTCGGTGCGCGACACGGGCAGCGGCATCGCGGAATCCGAGCTGCCGCTCGTCTTCGAGCGGTTTCATCGCGCGAAGAACACGCGGGCCCGAACGCATGAAGGCACGGGCATCGGCCTCGCACTCGTGCAGGAGCTCGCGCGCCTTCACGGCGGGTCCGTGGCCGCGACGAGCCGTGAAGGCCACGGCAGCACCTTTACGGTGAGCATCCGCACGGGGACCTCGCACCTGCCGCCTGAACGAATCGCGGCGGCCCGCCAGCTGCCGTCGACGAGCATCGGCGCGAGCCCGTATGTCGAGGAAGCGCTGCGCTGGCTGCCCGGCGCGGGCGAGCCGGCCATGCCCGACGAGACGCTGTCCGAGATTCCAGGCGCGGTGGTCGGCGCATCGTCAGCGATACCCGCGCGCGTGCTCGTCGCGGATGACAACGCCGACATGCGCGACTACGTCAGCCGGCTGCTGGCGTCGCGGTACCGCGTCGAAGCCGTCGCTGATGGACGAGCCGCCCTCGAGCGCATCGAGGCCGATCCGCCCGACCTGGTGTTGAGCGACGTCATGATGCCCCGGCTCGACGGCTTCGGCCTGCTCGCCGCGGTTCGCGGCGACGAGAAAACGCGAGGGCTGCCGGTGATCCTGCTGTCGGCGCGCGCGGGCGAAGAAGCGCGCATCGAGGGCCTGCGGGCCGGCGCCGACGAGTACCTGGTGAAGCCGTTCAGCGCGCGCGAACTGCTGGCGCGCGTCGGATCGCAGATCGAACTGGCGCGGCTCCGCCACGAAACCGAGCAGGCGCTGCGCCACCGGAGCGAGCAGCACGAGACGCTGCTCAACCAGGCCCCGCTCGGCGTGTATCTCGTGGACGCGGATTTCCGCATCCGCGAGGTGAATCCCCTCGCACGGCCGATGTTCGCCAACATCCCGGGCGGCGTGATCGGCCGCGACTTTTCAGAAGTCATCCACATCCTCTGGGAGAAGGAATACGCGGACGAGCTCGTCGAGATCTTCCGCACCACGCTGGCCACCGGCGAACCGTATGTCATGCCGGAACGCGTCGAGTTCCGTGCCGATCGCCGGGTCTTCGAGTACTACGAGTGGCGCCTGGATCGCCTGACGCTGCCGGACGGCCGGCACGGGCTGGTCTGCTATTTCAGGGACATCTCGCCGCAAGTCCATGCGCGCCTGATGCTCGCGTACTCCGAGAGCGAGCTGCGCGAGGCGGACCGCCGGAAAGACGAGTTCCTCGCGCTGCTCGCACACGAACTCCGCAATCCGCTCGCCCCGATCCGCACGGGCCTCGAGCTGATTCGGCTCTCGGGGGATCGGCCCGCGACCGTCCGCCGGATGCGGGCGATGATGGAGCGCCAGGTCGGGCACATGGTGCGGCTCATCGACGACCTGCTCGACGTCTCGAGGATCACGTCCGGAAAGATCGTGCTGCAGCGCGTGCCGGCGCCGATTGACGAGCTCGTCCAGGGGGCGGTCGACGCGCAGCGGGCCGCGATCGATGCGGCAGGCCTCACGCTCGACGTTCAGCTGCCCGATCGCCCGTGCATGGTCGACGTCGATCCGACGCGCTTCGTGCAGGTGCTGTCGAACGTCCTTCACAACGCGGTGAAGTTTACGCCCGCGCGCGGACAGATTCGCGTGGCCGCACAGACGCAACCGGCGGATTCGCCGGAAGGCGAATTGACGATCGCCGTCTCCGATACCGGCATCGGGATTCCGGACCACATGCTCACGCGTGTGTTCGATCTTTTCGTGCAGGGCGAACACGACGCCGGACAGCAGCACAGCGGACTCGGGATTGGACTCGCGCTGGCGCGGCGCCTGATCGAGATGCACGACGGGAGTATCGACGCCGTGAGCGACGGAATCGGCAGGGGCAGCACGTTCACGATCCGCGTGCCCCTGTCCAGAAGGCCGGCTGAATCATCGCCGGCGCGCAACGACGCGCGGCACATGAACAGCCGCGTCCTGATCGTCGACGACAACCAGGATGCCGCCAACTCGATGGCGATGCTCGTCCACGCGCTGGGCGGCACGGCACAGACCGCGTACGACGCCGTCGGCGGCCTCGACGCCCTCGAGGAGTTCCAGCCGGACATCGTCGTCCTGGATATCGGGATGCCGGGTGTCGACGGCTACGAAATGTGCCAGCAGATCCGGCTCAGGCCCGCCGACCGGCACATCGTCGTCATCGCGCTGACGGGCTGGGGGCACCCTCAGGACAAGCAGCGGGCGCTCGACGTCGGGTTTGACGCGCACCTGACGAAGCCCGTGGACCCGGCCGCCTTTCAGGAACTGCTCGCCATCAGCCGCACGGGCGAACGACAGACGGCCTGACGATCTTCCATCGTGCGCCAGACGCTTCCATTACAATGGCGCCTTTGGAGGATCCGAATGCGCGCAGCAATTGCCGGTCTGACACTGATGTTCGTCTCGTCCGTGGCGTTCGCCCAGCAGCCGGGTGCGGCGGCGCCGGGCGCGGGAGCGCGGACCATGGTCTCGGCCGCCGACGTCGCGGCGCTTATCGCGAAAGCGCGAGTGGATCGTAAAGAAGGCCAGGCGCTCCTCGCGCAGTCGATGATCCAGCTCGCGCCGTATAACGTCAGCCTCGAGTATCGCGCGGCCGTCGCCAATGCGGCCGTCCACGAAACCGAGGCCGAGCTGTTCTACGTCGTCGACGGGTCGGCGATGCTCGTCACGGGCGGAAGGCTCAAGGAAGAAAAGCGGACGAACGCGGCAAACCTGAGCGGGAGCGGGGTCGAGGGCGGCGTGTCACGTCACGTGTCGAAAGGCGACTTCGTCATGGTGCCCGAAGGCGTCCCGCACTGGTTCAGCGCCATCGACGGCACCGTCGTTCTGATGTCGCTTCACCTTCCCCGCGCGCCGAAGCCAACGACAGCACCCTAACGCGCCGGGGACCGAAGCGACCCGGCTCAGACGCCGGCGCGCTGCGTCGGCTGTCCTTCAGCTGCCTTCGGAACCAGGTGCCAGTCGAACGAATAGCAGCCCACGCGCGGCGCCCAGTGCATATACGCCGCGAGACTGGACGGGATGTTGGCCATCGCGCCAAATTGTTTCTGCACGCTTTGAAACGAGCGTTGTTCGGCCGGATCGGCATCGGGCTCCAGGCTGTTGAGAAGATTCTTGATGGAAGTCTCCGACGGCCCTGATGCGAGCTCGACCAGCAGCTTACGGCCCACCGACGGGAACCCGATGTTGATGGCCAGCAGGACCAGCGCGGCGCGATAGGTTCCCGTCGACGAATTCGACAGGAACTCCTCGAACGCTTCCTCCGACGCCCTGATTCGCAGCAGACGGTAGATGTTCACGAGCCGCTTCGCCAGGCGAGGCGTGTCGATGAACGCGTAGAGCTCCTTGAGAAACTCTTCTTCGAAATCCTCGAAGAAGAGCGTCTCGACCGTTTCCTTGATGTCGATGACGTCTTCATCGTTTACCAGGAGCTTCTGGTCGCCGCCCTGGTCCTTTTCGTTCGTCTGTTCATCCTGCTTTCGTTCGTCCTGCTTTTCTTCTCCCCGCTTTTGCTCCTCCTCTTTTTTCTGGTTGAGGCGCGCATCGATTTCCGACCGGGTCGGGATGAGGTCGGCGACCAGCTGTCCGAAGGCGTCCCGGTTCATCGCTCCGAGCGAATATGAAATCTGGAAGATCTTCTCGAGGTAGTTCTGGGCGCGGAATGGAGACGTAGCCTGGATTGGCTGCCCGGTCCGTTGGCCCTGCGTCATCGTCCGGCCGTACATCTCGTTCAGCGAACGCTCGAGCCATCGCGCGTCCACGCCGACGACGACGTTGAAGATGTCGAAGGCGAGGAGGAGGTGGACGGCTTGCAGCACCTCGACGACCTTGTCCGGGTCGCAGCGATCGAGGTCGTCGATGTAGAGGATGATTCGATCGATGGGCCGTGTGCCGAGCGTCTTGAGGTCATCGAGCAGAGTGCCCAGCTCCTGGAAATCCTGCCGGATGGTCGAGATGAGCCCCACGTGGGCCAGGTACGCGTTCGACGCCCGCCTTTCGGTCAGGAAGTCGTAGACGAGGCCGCCCGCGTTGATCCGCTGGATCTCGGCTTCGGCTTCGGCGCTGCGCTGCTCGGCGGCCGCGATCTCCGAGTTGGCTTTCTGAATCGCGGCATCCAGCGTTTGCAACTCCTGCGCGAGCTTCTCTTCGTCCTTGGTCGGCGTGCTCTCGGTCCAGGCACTCGCCACACTCTGCCGCAGCGTGTCCGCGCTCCTCGCAGCCCTCGAGACCTGGTTCAGCTTCCGCGTGCACCACGTGAGTCCGGCGCTGGCGACGGTGAGCAGCTCGTAGATACGCGGGGCATCAACCCACTTGTGAAGCATCACGACGACCGCGAGCACCGCGGCGATGGCGACGGAAGACGTGATCAATGAGTTGCGATCCCGGAAAACCGCGCCGAGAGCGCGAACGAGAACCCTTGCGTCCCCGTCCAGCGCCTGCAGCTGCGACTGCATCCGCGTAATGTCGTCGATACCCGTCACGGCGTTGTTGAGGCCGAGCGCCGCCACGTCTTTTTTCAGAGCGCCGAGCTGTGTGTTGAACTCGTCGCCCTTGATCAGCTTGTTCCAGACGCGTTGAAGGCGCGCGACCGAGAGCTTCGATTCAGCCTCCGTGCGCTTCCGTCGCGCCTCCTCGAGGTCGACGGCGGCCGCGGCGCGTCGATTCGTGGCGGCTTCGCGCCGATCTTCGGCCTCCTTCCGCAGCTTCACGCTCGAATCGAGCTTCGTGTGGAGCTCCTGCCGCTTCTGGGCGGCCTTGGAGGGGTCCTTGCCGGCGATGTTGTCGGCGATGCCCTCGAAGATCCGCAACGCCAGGCTCGCCCAGAGACTCGAATCCTGGTAGTGCCAGGCGTTGAACGTGATCTGCACGGCGTTGGCGGCGTACGTGCCGCTCTTGTCCACCTGCGCGAGCTCCTCGACACGGGCTCTCAGCATCCCCATGAAGAAGGATTTCCCCGAGCCCCAGCGGCCGAACAATCCCAGCGCAATCGGCGGGTGAATGTCGCGCGCCGCCAGCAGCCGTGCCAGACGCCTGACTTCGGGCGCCATCCCCAGCCGATCCTTGTCGAGCGAGATCTTTTCGAGGACGAGGTCGTTGTCGAACACCACGCGATCGGAACGTGAGCTGCGTACCGGCTCGTCCTGGCTCTGCTCGGCGTTGGCGGCTTTGGCGTTGTCGGCTTGGGCCTGGGCGACCGATCGGAATGTGTCTTCGTGCACCCGATCCCAGTGCAGCTTCTCGTCCGGGTAGGCGCCGCCAATCCAGTCGCGAAACGCGGACGACCAGCGCACGCGGGAGATCCTGATCGAGCGAAGATCGCCTTCGTGCCCCGCGGGCTGATAGATGTAGGCGGCCATCAAGTGGCGGACGTCGATCGGTCCGGACGCCGCCGGCTGGTTGGGAACGTCCGGACCGCCCGGCCGAAGTTCGCGGGCATTCGTCAGCAGCTTCTTCGCTGAAATCGTGTAGACGAGGGCCTGCTGAACTCCGGCGGATGAATCGCCCTGCAGGTCTCTCAGCGCCCGCTCCGGCAGTCCCTTGCGCGCAAGCAGCGCGGCCCGATCGAGTCCCTGCTCCGCATATTTCTGGAAGAAACGGCAACAGCCGTCCGGAGCTCGCAGAAACGCGTAGAGCATCGTCGTGAAGCTCACGTCGAACTGTTCTCGATCCTTCGCCGCGCGATTTGCCGCCGAGGCGAGGCTCAAGACGGCCTGAAGTTCAGGCGTGACGAGCCAGCTCTCCGGGACGGTCTCGGTCTCGAGCCGCAGTTTGAGCGTGAGTATCGGTTCCATGCCTTGTCTGCCCTCCAGTGCCCTCCAGCGCCTTGGGTTATTACGCGCAAAACAGGCAACTTTGGGATCGACTTCTCCACACCACGCTCTTTTGTTTGACGTAGAAGACCCTTACGTTATTGGCCCAACATGTCCTATTCTGATCCACTATGGCATTTGGTCAACTCTGGCTTCATTTCGCACAACTACCTGAACTCCAGCGACTTATGTGGACAGGCCGAAATGCGCCTCTTCCGGGCCTCTGTCTTGCTCCAAGGCACAGGTCGCTCTATGTGTGCAGATTCCGTGCGTCGTCTCGTCTCGCAGTGCCTCGTTGCCGGGGCGATCGTGTGCGCGGCGTCGTCCGCCGCCGCCGAGGAACACGGCCGGCTGTTCGGCGTGCTGCCGAACTACACGACCGTCGACAAGCAGCCGGAAGCTTCGGCGGGCGAAAGTCTGGATGTGCCGCCAATGTCGGCGCAGTATTCGTTCAAGCTCGCGAATCTGAGTTCGTTCGACCCGGTCGTCTTTCCGTTCGTCGGTCTCAAAACCGCGCTTGGCGCGGGCGCCTCCTCTGATTCCAGCTTCGGCGGTCGGTACGGAAAGGCGTTTGCCGACAACGCGATTGGCAACTTCATGACGATGGCTATCGTGCCTTCGTTGTTGAAGCGGGATCCCCGCTATTTCCGGCAGGGCCAGGGCGGCCTGTTCCACCGCATGGCATACGCAGCCAGTCGGAGTGTCGTGGGGCAAACCCGTTCGGGGGACCCCAAGTTCAGCATCTCGAAGGTGGGTGGAAACCTCGCGGCAGCCAGTCTGTCGAACCTGTACTACAGTCCCGCCGACCGGACGGTCACCGCAACGATGTCGCGCTGGGCCTCGCTGATGATGTGGAACACCGTCTCGAACGAGCTCAAGGAATTCTGGCCCGACATCCACGCGAAGCTCCACAAACAGTAACTCGGGACTCGGGGCTCGGGACTCGGGGCTTGGGACTTGGGGCTCGGGACTCGCAGCTCGTGAGGACGCAGAGGAACATCTCAGTAGCGAGCCGCGAGCCGCGTTGTAATATCTCCACATGTCCAGCCGCACTTCACGCGTGGGGAAGATGACGCGTCGCTCGTTGCTCAAATCGGGCGCCACGACTCTCGCGGCGGCGGCCGCTATCGGCGGCGACGCCTCAGCCCAATCGCCGTCGGCCCCCGCGATCCAGAGCGGCACGAATGCCGGACGGAGATTCCGAGGCTTCGTGCGGCACGGAACGGGAGTCGGCCTCGAAGACTTGAGGCTCAACGCGATCCAGCCGCGGCAGGTTGTCGTCCGCACCGAAGCGGCGGCTCCTTGTTACACCAGCGTGCGCGGCGCGCTCGGCACGAACCAGGCCCGCCGAGCCACCATTCCCAATCACTGCGGACAAGGCGTGGTCGAAGCCGTCGGGCCCGATGTGCGGCGCGTCCAGCGCGGCGATCGCGTCGTGATCGCCGGCACGTCGCAGTGCGGCGCCTGCTACCAGTGCCTGCACGGCCGTCCCGACTACTGTCAGTTCACCTCAGGCGGCGATGACTTTCCGCCGTTCGCCGCGATGACCGACGGCACGCCGGTGTACGGCGAGGCGGGCATCGGCGGCTTCAGCGAGCTGATGGTCGTCTACGAGGAGTACTGCGTCCCCGTGTTCACCGACGTTCCGCCGGCGCAGCTCTGCCTGCTGGGCGATCAGCTCACGTCAGGCTTTGCCGCCGGCACGAGCCTCGTCAAATTCGAACCCGGCAGCGACGTCGTGGTCTTTGGCGCCGGACCAGTGGGCATCGGCGCGATTCAGGCCGGCCGCGTCATGAGCGCCGCTCAGGTCATCGCGATCGAGCCGATCAAGTACCGCCGCGAGTTCGCGCTGAAGATGGGCGCGACGCTGGCGCTCGATCCGGTGGCGGAAGGCACGAACCTCGTCGAACGCATTCGCGAGCTGTGCAAGGGTCCGACCGATCGGCGCTTCGCCGGCGGCACGAGCTGGGTGAAGTCGCCCTTCTCCGCCCAGTCGCGCGGCGCCGACTTCGTCGTTGAAGCGGCGGGATTCCAGGCCATGACGCCGAAATTCGAGGCACAGCCCGATCCGACCAACGTCAGCACGGTGCGCCAGGCGTGGGACTGCACGAGAATGGGCGGTCACACGATGCTGATGGGATTCACGTTGCAGGAGGTCTCCTTTCCGGGTCCGGCGCTCGCGCTGCTCGGACGGACGATTCATCCCGGACAGCAGGGCGGGCTTCACATGATGCGCGACATCCCGCGCTTCGTCAGGCTGATCGAAAAAGGCAAGCTCGACGCGAAGTCAATGATCACGAAGACCTACACGGTGAACGAGATTCGTCAGGCGTGGCAGGATTGCGGAGAACGGGCCATCATCACGGGCGTGGTGCTATTTACGTAGGGGCTGGAGGTTGGAGGATTCATGCGTTTGCGGATGACGACAACTCTCGGGTTCCTGGCGGTCGCGACAATGGCCGCGGGACCGGCGAAGTATGCGGCACCGAAAACGGCGTGGGGCGATCCGAAGCTCGAGGGCGTCTACACGAACGACGACGAGACGGGCGTGCCGTTTGAGCGGCCGGCGGAATTCGAGGGCAAGAAGATCGAGGACATCACGGCGGAGGAACTGGCGGCGGCCAACAAGCGGCGCAACGAGCAGTTCAACGCCGGCGTCGCGGGGACCGAGTTCGCCGGCGGCCTGCGTCCGCCGACGCATCTGATCTTCGACTCATTCGATCGCAGGAACAGCTCGCCGTGGCTCGTCGTCGATCCGCCGGACGGGCGCGTGCCGCCGCTCACCGAGGAAGCCCGGGAGCGCCAGCGGCGTCCCGCGTCGATCGGCCTCGGCCGCGGCGTCAGCAGCAACATCAACGCCGTCGGGCCGTTCGACAGCTATGAGGATCTGGGGCTCTACGATCGCTGCATCACGCGCGGCATTCCCGCGTCGATGATGCCGGCCGGCTACGGCAGCTTCTACGAGATCATCCAGAGCCAGGACTCCGTGTCGCTCCGCTACGAGATGATTCACGAGCACCGCCTCGTCCCCATCGAGCGCGGCAGCGCACAACATCCTCAGAAGGCGCACCTCAGCCCGCGCATGCACCTCGACCTCGGCGATCCGCGCGGGTGGTACGAAGGCGACACGCTCGTCGTCGAGACGACGAACTTCACGGCGCGGAGCGCGTATCGCGGCGCGAGCGAGCACCTGAAGATGACGGAGCGCTTCACGCCGGTGGCGCCGGGCGTCGTCGACTGGCGCGTGACGTTCGACGATCCGCACACGTGGGCGCGTCCGTGGACGTTCGCGATGGTTCTGAAGCAGGCGAAGGCCGGTCAGAAGGTGTACGAGTACGCCTGCCACGAGGGGAACTACGGGCTGAAGAACATCCTCACCGGCGCCCGCGCGGCGGATCAGTCCGCACCCTAGTTTCCGAGTTACGGTTCTCGCGCAACGTCCTCCCATGACCTCCGGCATGGGGTTACACGGTTGCTGCCATCGATTACCAGAGTGGCAGCGAAACTCGCAATTCGCCTCCTCCCGCCGGCAGCCCAAATTCTTTGTGCACAACCCATTGAATACCTGCATGGGCATCGGCACAGTGGTTGCCGCGTAGTCGCCGATCGTTCATCCGACCGCTGCCCCGGAGGATTGTCATGGGCCGCAGATCTGTCATCACACTGCCGATCACGGTTTTCGCGGCGATTGCGGGCTTCATCGTCATCCTGTCTGGCCAGCGGCCGCCACAAGCGGCCGGCGCGCCGCAGATTCCAGAAAATGTTCGGGCTCGTAGTCGACAGTCTGGCACCGCCCGTGTGCTGGTCGAATTCAAGACGCCCTCGCCGCATGTACCCGAGGGCAACCTCTCGACGGCCAACGCGATTCGTGATCAGCGCCTGGCGATCGCCGGTCGCGCTGCCGCACTCCTCGCGAAGCTGCCGCAAGGCTCGCAGCGCGTCCTGCACCGATTCTCGACAGTCCCCTACGTCGCTCTTGAAGCCACGCCGGCCGGCCTTGACGCCCTCGAAGCGCTCGCCGCGGACGTCGCCCATGTGTGGGACGACGCGATCGTGTATCCGACGCTCGCAGACAGCGTGCCGCTGATTGGAGGCGATCAGGCATGGGCCGCCGGCTACGACGGCAGCGGCACCATCGTCGCCCTGCTCGACACGGGCGTCGATTCGACGCATCCGTTTCTCGCCGGAAAGGTCACGGAAGAAGCGTGCTACTCGAGCACCGTGGCGAATACGAGCGTGACGTTCTGTCCCAATGGCCTCGACGAGCAGATTGGTCCGGGCTCGGCGGTGCCGTGTTCTCTCGACGGTTGCTTTCATGGGACGCACGTCGCCGGAATTGCCGCGGGCAACGATCCCACGAGCAACCAGCCGCCCGGCGTCGCCAAAGGCGCCCATCTGATGGCGGTCCAGGTGTTCTCCAACATCATCGACGCGCAGAGTTGCGGCGGCACAGCCCCATGCGCCGGCGCTTTTACGTCGGACATCATCGCCGGGCTGGAGCGCGTCTACACCGTTGCGCTGGCGGGGCAGAACATCGTCTCGGTGAACATGAGCCTCGGCGGCAACCTGTTCAACCAGCCGTGCGACAACGAGCCGTATAAGCCGATGATCGACAACCTCCGTGCGATCGGCATCGCATCGGTCGTCGCCGCCGGCAATTCCGGATGGTCCGGCGGCCTGACGACTCCGGCCTGCATCTCCTCAGCGGTCAGCGTCGGCTCGACGACCAAGGCCGACACCGTGTCATCGTTCTCGAATGACGCGCCGTTCATGTCGCTGTTTGCGCCTGGTGAATCAATCACGTCCTCGTTGCCGGGCGGATCCTACGGAGCGCTCAGCGGAACGTCGATGGCGGCGCCGCACGTCGCCGGCTCGTGGGCCATCCTGAAGCAGGCGGTTCCGTCCGCGAGCGTCACTACGTTATTGAACGCGCTTCGGAGCACGGGCCTTCCAATCACGGACAACAGGTTCGCGTTTCTCGGCATCGGGGAAACCGTTCCCCGCGTAAGGGTGTTCGAGGCCCTGAGGAGCCTGGTGCCGATCTCGAGTCCACCTCCGACGATCGCGACGCTGTCGCCCACGTCCACCCGAGCCGGATCCGGAGCATTCACCCTGACGGTGACCGGCAGCGGCTTCAACGCGTCGTCGCACGTGGAGTGGAACGGCGCGGCGCGATCGACTCAGGTGATCAGCAGCACGAAACTGACAGCCTCGATCCCGGCGAGCGACGTCGGCTCGGTCGGGACGGCGTCCGTTCAAGTGACGACGGCGCCGCCGGGTGGCGGCACTTCGGCCACGCTGACGTTCACGATCGCTCCTCCGCCGGCGCTCAGCGTCAGCGCATCGAGTGTCGGTCCTGGAAATCCCGACACCGTCACGCTCACGAACGGGCTCGGTGGGCCGGGCGACTGGCTCGCGATGGCCGCCACAAGCGCACCGGACAACAGTTACCTGAACTGGACGTACGTCGGTGCCGGCGTGAC
>Ga0326726_10002506_pt1 | contig 16853 bp, 14 predicted proteins | sample MHFenrmetagenome_2_FD_207603 | JGI IMG/M metagenome (GOLD analysis project Ga0326726, IMG submission 207603) | Lab enriched peat soil microbial communities from Michigan Hollow, Ithaca, NY, United States - MHF15MN | ecosystem: Environmental > Terrestrial > Soil > Wetlands > Peat | place: USA... | reverse complement strand
GTCGGCATGAACATATCCGCGTCTGTGGGTTCGACGGGCCGGTCCTCGGGCTCGTCGCGGTCGAAATCGGAAGTGAACGTCACGAGCGGTATGCGACGCGTGTCATCGTCCAGCTTCAGCATCGAAAGTACATGGAAGGTCGCCGCATCGTCGACGTCCAGGCAGAGAATAATCAGGTTCGGCTGCAGGCGCTTGATGTCGGAGTAGGCGTGTCGCGTCGACTGCACGAATACAACCGCGTAGCGCCCCGTGCCGAGGACAGGTTCCAGCAACTTCAGGACATCCGGTGTGCCGTTGACGATGGCGACTTTCTGGACGGTGGTCATCATGGCGTCGGCTCCTACCGTGCCCAAGGCTCCTTCAGGATTCGTGCCACACAGTCAGCCGAGGATTTCCCAGTGATTTCGCCCCTTCTCGTGCGAGGATCCGTTGGCCGGCCTGCGCCGAGTCCAAATGCTCCCCTATGGTAATCGGCGTTTTTCCCCAGTTCCTCAGTTCGGTCCACTCGCGATGATCTGGGCGATTGTCGGGTTGGCGTATTCGGTGGTCTACGCCGCGACGGTGGTCGCGCTTGGAGACCCTCATCTCCGGCTGCTGGTGGGCAATGCCGCCTTGCTGCTGCCTCCGCTCGTGCCCCTCGCCATCGTCGTGTGGCGGTGGCGCCGCTGGAGCGGCCATGAGGCCGTGTACTGGGGAGCGATCGGCGCGTGGGCATTGCTCTGGTTCATCGGCCAGATCGGATGGTCCGCCGACGAGGTCCTGCACGCGACGCCCCTGCCGTGGTTCAAGTGGCACATCGTGTTGCAGCTGTGCGGATCGGCGATGCCGCTCATCGCGCTCGTGGCGCGACCGCACCGCCGCGAACCGCCGGACACCGCTGTGACCAGCGCCCTCGACATCACGGTGCTGGTAGTGCTCACGGGTTTTCTGTACTGGTCGCTCATCATCGCTCCGGGCACCGAACCCGCGCAGTCATCCACGGCTCTGCGATCGCTCGCCATCGTCGGTCCGCTCGTGCGACTCGCGGCCGTGGCCGGTCTGCTCTGGGCGTCCTGGGACGCGCGCCAGGGGCCCTGGACTGCGGTGTACCGCCGGATGGCCGCGGGCCTGATTCTCGCGTTCGTCGTGCTGACGGGGCTCTCGCTGATCGCCGTCCGCGGCGACTATCAGACCGGATCGCCGGCCGACGTCGGTTGGATGCTGCCGTTCTTCTTCGCGGCCTGGGCCGCCGAGTCCGCGCCGGCGTCCAGCGTCGAGCGGCGCGCGGTGGGCGTTGCGCCCGTGCGTCACTCGTCGGCCGCGCTGCTCTTCGCCGCCCTTTTGATGGTGCCGTTTTTTGGCTACGGGCTCGTGTATCTCATGCCGCTCGGCGAAGCCGTCGATCGTCTGCGGACGATGGCGACCGCGGCCACGCTGGTGGGCGGCATCGCGCTCCTCCTTGTCCGGCTCCGCGTCGAGCAGCGGGCGGTCGAACAAGCCAACGATCGCGTGCGGCTGCTGGCCACGGCGTGCGAACAGTCGGGTGAGCTGATTGTGATCACCAGCGGCAACCGAGTCGAATACGCCAACGACGCGTTCTGCCGCGCCATCGGCTATACGCGGGACGAACTGGAACAGGTGACGCCGATGCAACTCGTCGCCGCAGAGTCACAGGCCGACATCCCAGCGCTCCGTGAGCGGATTCGGGCCAAGCAGAGCGTGCGCTCGACGACGGTCATACGTCGGCGCGACGGGAGCACGTTTCATGCGGACTGGACCGCGTCGCCGATTCTCGACGCCACCGGCCGCATCACCCACATCGTCGGCGTCGTGCGCGATTTGACCGACGATCTCCGGCTCCAGGATCAGATCGTGCGGAGCGAGCGCATGTCGGCGATCGGCGAGCTCGTGTCCCGCGTCGCGCACGAGCTCAACAATCCGCTGCAGTCAATCATCGGCACGGCGCAGGCGGTGCTTGGCGGGGCCCGCGATCCCGCGGTGCAGGCGGATCTCGAGCGCGTACGGCACGAAGCCGATCGCGCCGGGAGCATCGTGCGCAATCTCCTGGCGTTCGTTCGCAAGACGGCCGGCGAGCGCGTGCTCCTCGACCTCAACGAGGTGGTGCAATCGGCGGTCAGGCTTCGCGTTTATGGCGTCGAGATCTCCGGCATAGAGGTGCGCGAAGAGTACGCGCCCAACCTCGCGCTGGTGAACGCCAATCGCGACGAGATCCAGCAGGTCGTGGTCAACCTCATCATGAACGCTCAGCAGGCGATGACCGCCGCAGGCGTGCGCGGCGTCCTGGGTGTCCGCACGGCGATGGAAAAGGACGGGGTGATCGTCGACGTGCGCGACGATGGGCCGGGCATTCCGCCGGAAGTGGCCGGACGAATCTTCGAGCCGTTCTTCACGACCCGATCCGCCGGATCCGGGCCGGGCTTGGGCCTCTCGGTGGCATTCGGCATCGCGACCGCTCATGGCGGCACGCTGGAACTGATCTCGACCGAGCGCGGCGCCTGCTTCCGGTTGACGCTGCCCGGCAGCGGCTTCCCAGGGCCGCGCGTCGTTCACTAGAATGGGAAGTTCATGCCCGCCCGTGAGGTCGTCGAAGTCGTCATCGTGGGCGCCGCGCGGACGCCGATCGGGAAGTACGGCGGATCGTTTCGCGACGTCCATCCTGCCGAGCTGGGCGCCGTCGCCGCGACCGCGGCGATCGCACGCGCCGGTCTTCAGCCTGCCGACGTTCACGAGGTCGTGATCGGCCACGGCCGGCAGGCCGGCTCCGGTCCCAATCCCGCGCGCCAGGTCGGCCATCGCGCCGGCATTCCCCACGCCGCTCCGGCGCAGACGATCAACAAAGCGTGCGCATCGGGCCTCCAGGCGATCGTCGCGGGCGTGCAATCCATTCTCCTGGGTGAATCGGATGTGGTCCTGGCGGGCGGCATGGAGTCCATGAGCCGCATGCCGTATCTCATGGACGCCATCGACGCGCGGTGGGGCCACAAGATGGGGAACTTCGCGCTCGTGGACGCGATGTACCGCGACGGATTCCAGTGCCCCCTGTCGAACCTGATCATGGGCGAAACGGCCGAGGTGCTCGCGCGCCAATACGGCATCACGCGCGAGGCGTCGGATCAATTCGCGCTCGAGAGCCAGCGAAAAGCGAGCGCGGCGATGGACGGCGGGCATTTCTCGCGCGAGATCGCGCCGGTCACCGTCACAGTGAAAGGCGAGCCCGCGACGATCGACCGCGACGAGCACCCGCGCGGCGAGACCACCCTCGAGAGCCTCAGAAAATTACCGCCGGTGTTTCCAGAAGTCGAGGGGCAGCCCGGCATCATCACCGCCGGCACTTCGTCTGGAATCACTGACGGCGGCGCCGCAGTCGTGCTGACGTCGAGCGACACGGCGCGCGCGCGCGGGATCAGGCCGCGCGCCAGGATCCTTGGGTGGGCGAGCGCCGGCGTCGACCCGCGCGTCATGGGCATCGGCCCCGTGCCCGCGGTCCAGAAGTTGCGCGATCGCATCGGCCTCGGCATCGACGACTTCGATCTGGTCGAGCTCAACGAGGCGTTCGCGCCGCAGGTCCTCGCGGTGCTGACGGACGTCCCGATCGCCGCCGACCGGCTCAACGTGAACGGCGGGGCGATCGCGCTCGGCCATCCCATCGGCTGCACCGGCACGCGCATCGTCGTCACGCTGCTGCACGAGCTCGAGCGGCGTGGGGCGCGACGCGGATTGGCAACCTTGTGTGTCAGTGGGGGACTCGGTATGGCGCTCGCCATCGAGCGAGTCTGAGAACGCCATGCACATCCTCAGATCCTCAGATTCTCACATTCTCAAATGCGCATAGCCGTCATCCCAGGCGACGGAATTGGCGTCGATGTCACGACTGAAGCGGTGAAAGTGCTCCGCGCCGTCGGCGATGTGTTCGCCCGCACGTTCGAGATCGAGACGCTGCCGTGGAGCGCCGATCATTATCTGCAGACCGGCGTCACGATTCCGCCGAACGGCTACACGATGCTGCGCGACGAGTTCGACGCCGTGTTCATCGGCGCGCTCGGCGATCCACGCGTCCCCGACAACAGGCACGCGCGCGACATCCTGCTGGGCACGCGCTTCGAACTCGACCTCTACGTCAACTACCGGCCCGTGAAGCTGCTCGACGCGCGCCTGTGCCCGCTCAAGGATCGCAAGCCTGCCGACGTGAACTTCGTCGTCTTTCGCGAGAACACCGAAGGCCTGTACGTGAACGTCGGCGGCCGCTTCAAGGCCGGCACTACAGATGAGGTCGCGATTCAGGAAGAAGTGAACACGTACAAGGGCGTGCATCGCATCGTCAAGCACGCCTTCCAGTACGCGAAGGCGCACCGTCGCCGCCGGGTCTGCATGGCGGACAAGAGCAATGCGATGACGCAGGGCCACGCGCTCTGGCAGCGCGTGTTCAAGGAACTGGCGCCGGAGTACCCCGAGGTCGAGCCGCGCCATCTGTACATCGATGCGCTCACGCTGTTGATGGTCCAGGATCCGCCGCAGTTCGACGTCATCGTGACGAACAATCTGTTCGGCGACATCATCACCGACCTTGGGGCCGCGCTGCAGGGTGGCCTCGGGATGGCCGCGTCCGGCAACCTGCACCCAGGCAAGACGTCGATGTTCGAACCCGTCCACGGATCCGCGCCGCCCCTGGCGGGGAAGAACGTCGCGAATCCGATGGGCGCGATTCTCTCGGCGGCGCTGATGCTCGAGTACCTCGGGCTGGAGAACGAAGCCGCGGCAATCGAAGGCGCCGTGCAGGACGCCGTGACCGCGGGCCAAGGAACGAAGGAAATCGGTGGCGCGCTCGGAACGCGCGAGACCGGGGACTACATCGCGAACAGCGTTCGAAAAGAAGGAACCACAAAGAGCACAAAGAAAGAATGAGCACGAGTTCTTCTTCGTGATCTTCGAGGTCTTTGCGGTTCATTCCCGAGGTTGACTATGCAGATTCGGACAGTCGGCGTATTGGGCTGCGGGCTTATGGGTTCCGGCATCGCGCAGGTGTGCGCGGGCGCCGGGTACACGACGATCGTCCGCGAGGTCGACGACGCGTTCCTTCAGAAGGGCCTCGGCCGGATCAAGAAGTTTCTCGAGGACGGCGTCGCGAAAGGGAAGGTGACCGCTGACGCGCGCGACGCGACGCTCGGTCGTCTGTCGGGGACGACGTCGGTCGATGCGCTGAAGGACTGCGATCTCGTCATCGAGGCGATCATCGAGAACCTCGACGAGAAGCGCCGGACGTACGCGGCGGTCGAGCAGACGGTCAAGGACCATGCGATCATCCTGTCCAACACCTCGTCACTCTGCATCACCGAGCTCGCGGCGACGACGAAGCGGCCCGATCGGTTCGGCGGCCTGCACTTCTTCAACCCGGTCCCGCTGATGAAACTCGTCGAGGTGATCCGCGCGCTGACGACGAGCGACGACACGTACACGACGGTCTTTGCGTTCGCGCAGTCGCTGGGCAAGGAGCCGATCACCGCGCCCGATCGACCGGGGTTCATCGTCAATCGTCTGCTGGTGCCGTATCTGCTCGACGCGATCCGCGCGTACGAGAACGGGCTCGGCACGCTCGAGGACATCGACAAGGGGATGAAGCTCGGCTGCGGCTATCCGATGGGGCCGTTCACGCTCCTCGACTTCGTCGGCCTCGACACGACGTACTACATCGCCAACATCATGTTCGAGGAATTCCGCGAGCCCGCGTACGCGCCGCCGCCGCTGCTGAAGCGAATGGTCCTCGCCGGCCGGATGGGCCGGAAGAGCGGACAGGGCTTCTATAAGTACTGACGTCTGCGTCATGGAGTGTCGCCGATGGATCTGAATCTGAGCGTCGAGGAACTGCGGTTCCGCGACGAGCTGCGCGCATGGCTCGCCACGCACGTCCCGGAGAATTGGGAGCACCGCCACGACGAGTCGGTTGATGCGCATTTCGCGTTTCTCAAACAGTGGCAGCGCACGCTGTACGACGGCGGCTGGGCCGGCATTTCCTGGCCAACCGCGTACGGCGGCCGCGGCGCGAGCCTGATGCAGCAGGTGATCTTCTGGCAGGAGCTCGCGCTGGCGGACGCGCCGCCGATGGCGAACGTGCTCGGCCTCGGGCTTGTCGGCCCCACGATCATCGCGTTCGGCACCGACGCACAGAAGGCGCGCTACCTCCGGACGATCCTGAGCGCCGAGGAAATCTGGTGTCAGGGATTCTCGGAGCCCAACGCCGGATCGGATCTCGCCGGCCTGCAGACCGAGGCGCGTCTGGAGGGCGACAGCTACGTCGTCAACGGGCAGAAAGTGTGGACCAGCTACGGCTGGGCCGCCGACTGGTGCGAGCTGGTCGTGCGCACCGACCCGAGCGCCCCCAAACACAAAGGCCTCACCGTCCTGCTCGTGGATATGAAGACGCCGGGCGTCGAGGTGCGGCCGCTGAAGCAGATGACCGGCGAGACCGAGTTCAACGAGGTCTTCTTTCGCGACGTGCGCGTGCCCATCGAGAACGTCGTCGGCAAGGTGAACCAGGGATGGGACGTCGCGATCGGCACGCTGATGCACGAGCGCGGCACGTTCGGCGCCGGCCTGCAGATCACGTACAGGCGCAACATGGATCGGCTGATCGAACTGTCGCGCGAAGTGCGGCGCGGCGGACGTCCGGCTGCGCTGGATCCGGTCATCCGCCAGAAGCTCGCGCAGTGTTACGCCGAAGTCGCGATCATGCGCGCGAACCAGATGCGCGCGTTCAGCCGCATCAGCGCCACCGGAGTGCCGGGGCCTGAGGGATCGATTCAGAAGATCTTCTGGAGCGAGCTGAATCAGCGCCTGCAGCAGATCGCGCAGGAACTGCTCGGTCCCTACGGTCAACTCGAGGCCGGCGACGGCCGAGCGATCGATCGCGGGGCGTGGTCGTACGGCTACCTGCGCGCGCGCGGCAACACGATCGAGGCCGGGACGTCCGAAATCCAGCGCAACATCATCGGCCACTTCGTGCTCGGCCTGCCGAGGAGCTACTGATGCAGTTCGGATTGAGCGAAAGCCAGACGATCCTCCGCGACAGCGCGCGCGAGTTCTTCGCCGGCGAGTGCCAGATGGCCCGCGTGCGCCGTTTGGCGGAGAGCGATACCGCCCACGATCCGGCGCTATGGGCGAAGATGGCGGAGCAGGGCTACACCGGAATCATCTTCGACGACGCGTGCGGCGGCGTCGGGCTTGGCGTCGTCGAACTCGTGCTGCTGATGGAAGAGGCCGGTCGCGCGCTGTTACCTGGTCCGCTGTTCTCGACGGTCGCGCTCGCCGGCGCGGTGATCGATGCGTGCGCGAGCCCGGCCCAGAAGAAGAAGTATCTGGCGCCGATCTGCCACGGCGCTGCACGGGCGACGTTCGCGATGCTCGAGTCCAGCGCGAGTTGGGATCCCGCCGACGTCGAGATAGTCGCGAGGAGCGGACGACTGACCGGTGAGAAGCTTTTCGTGCCCGACGCGGCAGTGGCCGACTGGATCGTCGTCGTCGCGCGCGACGGTGCGTACGTCGTCGATCCGAAGGCGCCTGGCGTGCGGATCGCGCCGATGACGGGGATGGATCTGACGCGCAAGCTGTACGCGGTGACGTTCGCGGACGCGCCGGCCGAGAAGCTCGATCGCGGCGACGGGCTGTCGCGCGGCCTGCAGGTCGCGACCGCGGCGCTCGTCGCCGAGATGGTCGGCGGCATGCAGCGCACGCTCGACATCACCGTGGACTACGCGAAGACGCGCAAACAGTTCGGCAAACCGATCGGGAGTTTCCAAGCGGTGCAGCACATGTGCGCGGACATGTATCTGGAGACTGAAAGCGCGCGGTCAGCCGCGTACTACGCCGCGTGGGCGCTGCAGGATGACGCGCCAGACGCGACCGAAGCGGTGTCGATTGCCAAGCTGTACGCGAGCGACGCCTGCCGCGCCGTCGGCAACCGCGGGATACAGATCCACGGCGGCATGGGCTTCACCTGGGAGAACGATCTGCACCTGTACTATCGCAGAGCGAAATCCTCCGAGACGACGCTCGGCGACGCGACGTTCCATCGCGAGCGCCTCGCGCGCCTCGTCATCGTCGCGGCGCCAGGGACGTAGCGCCGGCGTGACAGCGTTCGTAACGCCGACCTTGGCGACGGACTCCGACCCTCAAGCCAGCGGACGTGAGGCGCTGGTTGGGAAAAGGATCTTAGCGACGACAAAAAGTCTACTTGGGCAAGGCATTCTTCAGGCGTACCCTCAGGCACTTAGGGAAGTTGGGCCCAATTCCAACGATTCCTGGATTTGTTCTAGTGGTATCACTATTGCCAGCAGGCCCCGGCGGAGGCCGTGATGTACCGACGTAACGAACCGCTGAGTCTCGCCATCGCCCGAGTCGTCAGCGTGGTCTTGATGACGTTCTTCGGTTTTGCGGCTCGTGCCAGTGCCGGTCCCATCTTTACGGTCAGCCTTTCAGCGGACACAACGAGCCTGTCGTTCGCAACGACAGTGTCCAATTTCACCACGCCAGTTAATACGGGAGGCGGACCGGCCACCGCGATTCTCGGTGCACCGGACGGAATCGGAGGCGTCAACCCCAACAGTGCACCGTTCGTCGATTTCGGCGACGGGAACCTCGCGCTGCCTTGGGCGGTCACCATCGGCTTCGCAACAACGTTCGGCGACGGCCCCGGAGTGGACGCGCGAATCTTCGACACCCAGCTGGATCCTACGGAGGGGTTCTTCCTGTACGCCAGCGCGGACGGAACCAATTTCAGCTTGCTCGGTGAGTATCCCGGGCCCGTCTCGCAGATCGCGCCCTACAACACGATCGACATCGACTTCAATGGTACTGCCCTCCCATCCGGCGCCCAATATCTCAGATTCGTGGGAGACCTGGGGCACACCGACGCTTTTACGCGTGGCCTTGATTTCGACGCCGTTGGGGTATTTCCACGTTCGGGCGGCAATTCCGTACCCGAGCCGGGAACACTGGCCTTGGTCGCGACGGGATACGGCTTTCTGCGCTCGTTTAGGCGACGAACCAAGTTCTCAGACTCTGAGAAAGCGTGACGTGCGCGCCGAATAGGCCGATCGAGGTCAGCGCGGCGGCGAATGATCGCGAGTCGAAAGCGGGCCGTAAAGCGCGGATCACCATTCAAGAAGCCATAAGACCAGCCCGGTAGCGCGCCGGCCTCCGAGACGACGCTCGGCGACGCGACGTTCCACCGCGAGCGCATCGCGCGTCTGGTGATCGACGCGGGCGCGTCCACGTCGTAGTCGCCGCTACGACATCGATCGGCCCGCTGATGCTCTGTAGCACAACGACACACAGGCGTGCTACGCTAGTCACATGAAGGCCTACATCCATGCCAGGCTTGGAGACGCCGAGCGCGGCGTCCTCGGACGGCTGAAGGCATCAACCGGACGGACTGAATCCGAGATCCTCCGGCGAGGGCTTCAGCTGGTGGCCGAGGAAGAGGGGCATCGGAAGAGCGCGCTCGCGCTCGCCGGGTCCAGCGTGGGCCGGTTCAAGAAAGGCCCGAAGGACTTGTCCACCCACAAGAAGCATCTCCAGGGCTTCGGCGAGTGAACGCCGCGGGTGTCCTTCTGGACACGGGCCCGCTCGTCGCCCTCCTGTGCGAGAACGACGCCAATCATGCGCGCGCCCGCGAGCTGTTCGCCGAATCTGTGCCGCCGTTCCGATGCTGCGAGGCCGTTATCGCCGAGGCCTGCTTCTTGATGAGGAGAGTCCACGCGGCCGGCCCTGCGGAAGTGGCCGCGCTCGGAAGACGTGGCGTGTACTCGATCGCGCTGTCGGCGAAGGACCACTGGCCCAACATCGAGGCGCTGCTGCGAAAGTACGCCGACCGCCCGATCTCCCTCGCCGACGCGTGTCTGATCCGTTGCGCCGAGGTCCACGAGGAACCGCGGATCTTTACCTTCGACGGCGATTTCCGTGTCTACAAATGGGCCCGCACCCGGAAGTTCAACCTGCTCTGAGCCATGTACTGCCGTAGAATCCCCGTGAAGACGTTTCTGATGTTCCGCGCGCTGACCCTGGTCACGCTCGTCGCCATCCTGTCCGGCGCCGTGTCGGGCCAGGAACTCGCTGTGCTGCACATCAAGGTCACGCTGATAGACGCCGATCGTGCCTCGGTACCTATCCCACGTGCCGCGCTGCTCATCAGCGACAATCCCGCCACGATCACACCGAGGCGCGTCGTCACGAAGGCTGACGGTACTGCGGAGATCAGGCTTCGCCCGGGAAGCTACACTGTGGAGTCGGATGAGCCGGTCGCCTTCGACGGCAAGGGTTATCAATGGACGCAGACACTGGACGTCAAAGCCGGACGCGACGTGGTCCTGGAACTGACCGCCGCGAACGCGGAAGTCGGGCCCGCACCGGCGCCATCATCGTCTCCGGCCTCGTCGTTCGCAGCGACTGAGAGCGCCGCCGCGCTCCTCCTGCCTCAATGGAGGGACAGTGTCGTCGCCATCTGGACGCCGGAGTCGCGCGCGTCGGGATTCATCGTCGACGCGAAAGGCCTCGTCGTGACGAATCAGCGCGTCATCGGCGGGGCATCTGCGGTCGAGGTGCAACTCACACCGTCCGTCAAAGTGGCGGCGCGCGTGCTCGTTGCCGATCGCGCGCGCGACGTCGCGGTCCTCTGGATCGATCCTGCGGCCGCCGCTTCGGTGCGCCCGATTCCGCTGAACTGTGCGGACTCGTCGACGCGGCCGATTGCCGGCGGCGAGAAGCTGGCGGCCCTCGGCGCGCCGCTTCGCGGGGAGAAGGACGTGTCGACTGACTTGCGGCTTGCGTCCGGCAGCGTGGGCGGACCGGTCTTCAGCACCGCCGGCGGTCTCGTTGGACTGTCGTCGCTCGTGGACGACGAGGATGAGAGGAGACGCCGGGGCGCGCGCGTCGTTCCGGTCGATGATGCCTGCGAGGTGATGAAGACTGCGGAGAAGGCGATGCCGACCGCACCGCGGCCGGTCCCCACGCATCTGCCGGTGGAGCCGCTGCGCCCATTTCCCACTGAAGCGCTCGACGCAGCCGTGAAGAGCCGGCAGGGCAGCCTGAACCCGTATCAGCTGTCAGCGTCCGGCTTCGACGTCGCGTTTCTCACGCCGGTCATCATCCGCGGCGCGCAGCAGAACACACAGCAGGCGAACGCGCGCGGCCCGGCGATGCAGCTGAGCAGACAGATCGTGGCGACGGATTTCGGCGACTGGTCGGAGTACCTCGCGGACGTGCCGCCGGTCCTCGTGGTGCGCGTGACGCCGAAACTCACCGAAGGCTTCTGGACCACGTTCGCGCGCGGCGCCGCGTCTACGCAGGGCATGGCGATACCGGCGATCAAACACTTCAAGCCGGGATTCTTGCGGATGCGCGCGATGTGCGGCGACGTCGAGGTGATCCCGATCCACCCGTTCACGCTCACGCAGCGCGTGTCCGAGACCGACGCCGTGCGCGAAGGCCTCTACGTCTTCGATCCGCAGGCGCTCGGGCCGCACTGCCCGTCCGTCAAGCTCGTGCTCTACTCAGAGAAAGACCCGGAAAAGTCGGACACACGCGCCGTCGATCCCAAAGTGATCGAACGGATCTGGGAAGACTTCGCCGCCTACCATGCGAAATGACGGCCCCCCTTGCGGGCACGTGTGCTTTTCGATATAAAGTGCTATGCGCACACAGTCGAGTGTCCCGCTCGAGGAGCAAATCGCGCAGTGGCGGGCGTCCCTCCGCCGCCGGCAGGCGGTTGTTGGTCCTGACGTCGAGAAACTCGAAGGACATCTGCGCGACCAACTGGTGGCGCTCACCGAGGCCGGCCTGGCCGAGGATGAAGCGTTCCTGGTCGCGGTCAAGCGCACGGACAGCCTCATAGGGCCAGGGCCCGACGCTGCCGATCGGTCGAACACCGCGCACGCCGAGACCCTCGTCGTCCTGAGCCTTGCCGTCGCGGCGGCGGTTGCCGTCAAAGTGCCCGCGCTGTTCGGCCATCCGATCAACCCGAATGACGAGCTGCCGTTGTTCTACGCCAGGAACGCCAGCCTGTTTGCCTTCCCGCTGCTCGCCGTCTACTTCCTGTGGAAGCGAGGGTCGGACGTTGTCGGCGGCCTCTTGCTGGCGCTGCCCTTCGCGGCCGGGGCGGTGTTCGCCAACGTCTTCCCCTTCAGCAAGGGCAGCAACACTGAGGTGCTGACCGTTCTGCACGTGCCAATCGCCCTCTGGCTGGCCGTGGGCTTCGCGTACGTCCGAGGCCGCTGGTTCGCCGACGGTGGGCGCATGAACTTCGTCCGGTTCTCGGGCGAACTGGCGATCTACTACGTGCTCATCGCGCTCGGCGGGTTCGTCGTCACCCTCTTTACGTTCATGATGTTCCGCGCCATCGACATGAATCCCGACTGGTTCGTCGCGGGCTGGCTGCTCCCGTGCGGCGCGGCGGGCGCCGTCATCGTCGGATCCTGGCTCGTGGAGGCGAAGCAAAGCGTCATCGAGAACATGGCACCGGTGCTGACCAGGCTGTTCACGCCGCTGTTCACCGTGCTGCTCCTGGTGTTTCTGGCGACGATGGCGTGGACGGGCAGCCCCATCAACGTGAAGCGGGAAGTGCTGATCGGCTTCGATCTGCTGCTGGCGGTCGTCGTCGGGCTGGTGCTCTACGCCGCGTCCGCGCGCGACCCGCAGGCACCGCCCGGCTTCTTCGACGGCCTGCAACTGCTGCTCGTTGTCAGCGCGCTCGTGGTCGATGGGGTGGCGCTCGGGGCGATCGCCGCCCGCATCTCCGAGTTCGGCTTCACTCCCAACCGAGTGGCGGCGCTAGGCGAGAATCTGATTCTGCTCGTCAACCTGGCGTGGTCGGCGTGGCTTTATGCGTGCTTCCTGCGTCACCGGGGCTCGTTTGCCGTTCTGGAGCGATGGCAGATCGCCTATCTGCCGGTGTACTCCGTCTGGGCGGCACTGGTGGTCGTCGTGTTCCCGCCCGTATTCGGCTACCGTTGAGGCCCCCGCTCTGTTGGGCTGCGCTCCGTGTCAGCCAAGCGCGCCGCCGAGCCGCTGACGAATGATCTGGTCGGCCTCGGCCATGATGCGGTCGATCAACTCTTTCACAGTCGGGATGTCGTGGATGAGACCGGCGACCATGCCGCACGACCAGACGCCGGCGTCCATCTCGCCCTGCTGCATGATCTGCGGATAGACGCCGGACACATCGTGCGCGATGTCCGCGAACGTGAGCGCCGATCCGAGCGTTTTCTCTTTTTCCAGGACGCGCTCGGTCGCGGCATTCTTCAGGACGCGCTCGGTGTTGCGCAGCGGCCGCATCACCAGGCGCGTGTCCAGCTCGCTCGCGGCGACCAGCGCCTGCTTGACGTGGTCGTGCACGGGCGCTTCCTTGGTCGCGATGAAGCGCGTGCCCATGTTGATCCCGTCGGCGCCGAGCGCGAGTGCTGCGATCAGCGACCGTCCGTCGGCCATCCCGCCCGACGCGACGAAGGGAATCGACAATTCTTCGGCGGCTCGCGGCAGCAGGATGAAGTTCGGAATGTCGTCTTCGCCCGGGTGCCCCCCGCATTCGAAGCCGTCCACGCTGACCGCGTCGCAACCGATCGACTGCGCCTTGAGCGAATGGCGGACCGACGTGCACTTGTGGATCACTTTGATGCCGGCATCCTTGAGCGCCGGCAGCCACTTCTGCGGATTGTTGCCGGCGGTCTCGACGATCTTCACACCGCCGTCGATGATCGCGCGGACGTACCCCGGATAGTCGGGCTGCATGACAGCGGGGAGGAACGTCAGGTTCACGCCGAACGGCTTGTCGGTCATCTCCCGGCAGCGGCCGATTTCGGCGGCGAGCAGATCCGGCGTGCGCTGCGTCAACCCCGTGATGATGCCGAGTCCGCCCGCATTCGACACCGCGGCCGCGAGTTCCGCGAAGCCGACGTAATGCATACCGCCCTGAATGATGGGATGCTCGATCCCGAAGAGCTCAGTGATCTTGGTTTTCATCCGCGCTGATTCTACTTGCCGCCGAGGCGGAGCATGTTCTCCAGGGCGTGGTTGCCTTCGTGGCAGGCGTATTCGTAAATCCGGTACGGCTCGTCCCGGTTGAGCGGAAACGACACCGTCCAGGGTCTGGAGTAGACGTTTGGATCGTCGATCGTGGCTTCGTAGCGAATCGTGTTCGCGTCCACACGTGTGAGACGCTCGATCGTATGACAGGCTGCGCTCTGCGGTATGCCTCGAAGCCAGCCCGCCGCCGCGTGCGTGGCAATCCAGCCCTTGCCGTTGAAGTTGGTCGTGTCCACGACGAGCGTGTCGCCTTCCCAGTGACCAACGGAGTCGCCGTTCCACGATCTCGCGTCAGGACCGGCATGCGGACGGCCGTCCAGCGGAATCACACGCGCTTCATGAATCATCTCGGAATGAAAGACGATGAAGTCGCGTGTCTGGACGATCTGGTGGCCGTTGTTGTACGCGCTGGGCATCATCGACGAGGGCACGCCGCGCGTGATGCAGCGTTCCCAGGGGCCGTAGCGTTCGAGCGAGTCCGAGGGCTGGGCAAGCGTCGCGTTCCGTGCGTCCATCGCCTCGCGCTTCAGCGGAACTCTTCCGTTCGGCGGATCGATCACCATCGATGTCCGCCGCGGACTCTTCGGACTGTCCTGCACGAGCCAGTCGGCGGTACTCACCGCCAGGTCGCGTGGGAATTGTTCGTCGGCGCCGAGGCGCTCGAAGGGCGTCGCGTCGTAGTTCGTCCACATGCCTTCGAGGTCGGGGTGACCGTCGGGCGTGCGACTCATGGTCCACTTTGCGTCCCCAGCCTTCGGGGTCGACTGCGGCGCCCCGAGGAGCAGCGGGCTGCCGGCCAGCACGAGCGCCGGAACGATGATGCGGGTCAGCATCGCTGTAGATTCTAATCGCGTTCCCGCGGACCTCCGCCCGTATAATCGCCACCGTTGACCCCGGTCAGCCAAGACATGGCCAAGCGTCTGCTCCTCGCCACTGTGTGCGCAATCGCCGTCACCGTGTGGGCCCAGTCGCCGTCGATCACGGTCGTGTTGACCGGCCAGTCGATGATCCGCTCGGATCTTCGAACGACGAAACCGTCGGCCCTGCCCCTGATCAAAGGCATGCTGAACGGGGACGTGGTGTTCACGAATCTCGAAGCCGCCGTCGCCGAACCGGGCGAGACGATTCATGAGGGCAGAGGATTTCTGACGCCGCCCGAAGCGCTGGACGCACTGACCGCGACGGGCTTCAACCTGCTGGCGCTCTCGGGCAACCACGCGTTCGATCTGAAAGAGACAGGCATTCGGAACACACTGCGTGAGACCGACCGTCGAAAGATCGCCCACGCAGGGACCGGGAACAACATCGCCGACGCGGCAGCGCCGGTCTATCTCCAGACACCCAATGGCACGATTGCGCTCGTCGCGAGCGCGTCAGGACTGATTGCAGCCGGCGCGCGCGCTACTGCGGAGCGGCCCGGCGTCAACGAACTTCGCGTGATGGCGGGGGACCGCGAAAACGAGGCGACCGCCGATCTGCCCGGCGCACCAGCAAACACGCCGCATCCGGAGGACGCGAAGCGCATTCTGCAGAGGATTCGCGACGCGCGCCAGCGCGCGAGCCTCGTGATCGTGTATCAGCACAACCACGTGTTCGCGAATCGATCGTTCTCGACACTCTTCACCGAAGGCCTGCCGGAGCGCCTCGCGCCGAATCCGTGGCTGGTGAAGTGGACCCACGACGAGATCGACGCGGGCGCCGACATCATCGTCATGCACGGCGCGCCGCTGCTGCACGGCGTGGAGATCTATAAGGGACGGCCGATCTTCTACGACCTCGGCAATTTCATCTACAACGTCCCGCCGACGCTGACGTACATCGACGAGCCGATGGCGTGGGAGAGCGTGGTGGCGACGGTCCAGTTTCAGGCGCGGTCCCTCGCGTCCATCTCGTTCCGGCCCGTCGTCATGAACACGATCGGTGACGGGCAGCCCGACGTGCACGACGAGTACGCGAGCAACGAGTTCCTGGTCACGCGCGGCCTGCCCGCGCCGGCGACGGGAGCGAGAGCAGGCTACATCCTGGAGCGCCTCGCCGATGCGTCGAAGCCGTTCGGGACGAGGATGGAGATCCGCGGAGACACCGCGACGGTCACCGTAACCGGCAGGTGAAGGAGAGACCCGATGAGAGCAGCGTCACGACTGGTGCTCGCGTCATTACTCCTCGTCTGGGCGCACTCGGCAGCGGCGCAAACCGTCGATGAAGTGGTCGAGAAGTGTGTGGCCGCACTCGGCGGGCGCGCGGCGCTCGGCAAGCTGACGTCCCGATCCGCCACCGGAACGATCACGTTGTCGACGCCGGGCGGCGATCTCACGGGCTCGATCGAGATTCTGAATGCTGTGCCGAACAGGTCGCGCACGCTCATCAAAGTGGATGCGTCCTCTCTTGGCGCCGGCCTGGTCGTCGTCGATCAGCGATTCAACGGCGTCGCCGGCTACGTCATGGATTCGCTCCAGGGGAATAGCGACGTCACCGGCAATCAACTGGACAATATGCGGAACGGCGCATTTCCCACACCGCTCCTGAACTACAAACAGATGGGCGCGACGGCGACGTTGAGCGGCAAGGAAAAAGTGGGTGACCGCGACGCGTACGTGGTCATCTTCGAACCGGCGAGCGGCTCCATCGTGCGGCAATACATCGACGCGGAAACCTACCTAACGCTCAAAGCCGTCGCGAAAGTGGACGTGCCGCAGCTGGGCCAGGAAGTGGAGCAGACGACCGAGTTCTCCGATTATCGCGACGTCGACGGGATCAAGACGGCGTTCCGGGTCGCGTCGACGTCG
>Ga0326726_10002505_pt1 | contig 16854 bp, 12 predicted proteins | sample MHFenrmetagenome_2_FD_207603 | JGI IMG/M metagenome (GOLD analysis project Ga0326726, IMG submission 207603) | Lab enriched peat soil microbial communities from Michigan Hollow, Ithaca, NY, United States - MHF15MN | ecosystem: Environmental > Terrestrial > Soil > Wetlands > Peat | place: USA... | reverse complement strand
AATGGCTTCTTGGTGGCCGCGAACGCGGCCTTCGCGGTCTGCCGCACCTTGTCGTCCCACACGCCGGCCAGGCGGTGCTCGGCACCGGTACAGAGCGCGCTGCGCGAGCCCTTCATCATGTAGACGACGCCGCCGATCGTTGCCGCGACCACCACGATCGCGCTGGCCGCGATCCACCGGCGTCGTTGCAGGTGGGGATCGATCGAGAGCTCGGCGATCACATCGTTCATCGACGGGTAGCGCTGATCGTGATCGATCGCGATCGTGCGCAGCACGACGCGCTGGATCCGCACCGGCACCTTGGTCTCGGCCGGCGGCTTCGGCGACGGCGCGCTCGCGCCGGGTGCGAGATCGCGCTTGTCGTAGGGCCGCGTGCCGAACAACGCCTCGAACAGCGCGACCCCGAACGCGAACTGGTCGGTGCGCGCATCGGCGACCTCGCCCTTGTAGACCTCCGGCGCCATGTACGCTGGCGTGCCCACCACCGCACCCGCGATGGTGAGCTTCTCCGACAGCGGACTCCGCGACTCCACCGACATGTCCGAATCGCGCCTGTCGGGAACGTCGTCGCTCGGGCGCAATCGCGCGAGCCCGAAATCCATCACCCGTACGCGTCCGTCCTTGCCGACGATCACGTTGTCGGGCTTGAAGTCGCGATGCACGAGCCCGGCCTCGTGGGCGGCCGCAAGGCCGAGGCCGGCGGCGAGCATGACCGGCAGGACGTCGCGCCAGGTCCGCGGTTTCGATTTCAGCCAGTCGCGCAGCGTCTCACCGTCGACCAGCTCCATCGCGATGAACACGCGATCGTCGGCGAGTGCGCCGACGTCATGCACGGCCACGACATTAGGATGCGAGAGTCGCGCGAGTGCCTGCGCCTCGCGAAGCAGCCATGCCTTCTCGCCAGTGCTCGATCCGCCCGGCTGGGTCTGCAGCAGCTTGATCGCGACCTTGCGATCGAGCTCCGGGTCGAAGGCGCGATAGACCACGCCCATCCCACCCTCGCCGAGCACGTCGAGTACGACGTACCGCCCGACCAGCGTGCCGCGGCTCAGGTACGCGACCTTGACCGGTGCCCCCACCTCCTCGTCGGTGAACGAGCTCGACGGTACGGAACCGGCGCCCTCCCGCCGCGTCGCCTCGGTCGTCGAGCTCGGTGGGTTCGAACCACGACCTTCGCCTTCGCGCTTCGTCACCTCGGTGGCGGCGTCTGGCCGATCGTCATCCGTCGGGTCGCGCGTGATCATGTCGCCAATCGACGTCCCAGCATCGAGCTTCTCACGATGCGCGAACGGCGCGTCAGCTTTTCGCCGCAGCTGCGGTCACCCGATGCACGTCGAGCTGGACGCTACGTGCGATTCGCGGCGTCGAGCCAGGCGTGCTGAGCGCGCGCGGCCTGGGGCGTCATCTCGTCGGCGATCTTCGCCGTCACCTCGTCGACCCAGTCCGGGAACGGCGTGACGAAGTTGCGGTGCTCGCCGGTCGGCATGTGCTCTTGCTGGAGCGACGCCGCGGCGTCGACGGGCACCACGCCGTCGCGCGTCAGACGGACGAGCGCGGGCCAGGCGCGGCGGTGCACGAACGTCACCTTGCCATCGATCAGCTTGAAGCAGCGGATGTCCTCGGAGTCGTCGATCTCCGACAGCGCGGCGAAGATCGCCTTGCCCTTTGGGTGCGCCCACCAGCTGCCGACGATCGGTTCGCCGGCGACGGCTTCGGCGATGTTCGGCACGGGCCCGTGTGCAGACGCGAGCACGACGCCCTGCTTCTCGACGAGCTTGACCCACCGCGAGACGCGCGGCGCGCGGGTTCGCTTGGCGGGACGCGTCTTGGTCTTCGCCTTCGCCTTCTTCGGCTTGGCCTTCGTGGCCTTCGCCTTCGGCTTGGCCTTGGCCTTTGGCGTCGGCTTCTTCTTCGGGGGCTGTTTCTTCACCGCGGGATAACGAAGAGGAAATCACGTGGCGGGACAAAACGGTAGCCATCCTCGGTCACACGGATGATCTCCGAGCCATCTTCGCCCAGGAGGCGGCGAATGCGCATGATGTTGGTGAACAGGGCGGCGTCGTGACGCAGCGGGTGGTACTCGACGTTCCACACCGCCTGGACGATCGCCTCCTTCGAGAACACCTTGCCGGGGGCGGACGCGAACAGGAACAACAGGCGCTTCAACAAGCTCCGGCGGCGCAGATCGGCGAGCTCCTGGCCGTGGCGCCAGATAACCTCGCGAACGCCGTCGACGGCGAGCGCGCGCCCCGGCAACCGCAACACCTCGGGGTTGGCATCGGCGACGTCACTCGGTACGCCCTCGGCGTCGATCACGCGGAACGGCCGCTGGGCGGTGAGCCCGAGGTCGGTGAGCAGGCGCGCCGCGCCTTCGATCGCGGTGCCGGCCATCGTGGCGGCGCTCGGTGCCGACGGATCGGCCACGGCCTCGTGACCCGAGATCGCGTCGAGCGCGGCGTGGGCCACGAGCCGCTCGACCGGCAGCCCGGCCGTGAGCGCGAGCTCGGAGGCATCACGGGCGTACGCGACCGCGGAGGCCGCATCGTCGTCATCGCGGGCGAGCGCCGACAGCGCGAGGAGCGCGTGGACGCGGGCGCGCACGAGTCCGGCGGCGGCCGCCTCACGGGCGGCGCGGGTCGCCGCGGCGCGCGCGTTGCCGCGATCGCCGCGGGCGAGCTCGAGACGCGCGACGATCACGAGCGCCGAGGCGAGCTCGATCGTGCGATGCGAACGCTCGGCGAGCACGGCGGTATCGCGCGCGAGCTCGAGCGCCATGCCGACGTCGCCGGTCGCGAGCGCGACCTCGGCGGCGGCGAGGCGACGGTCGAGCTCGTCGCGCGACTCGGCGCCGGCATTCTGCGCCAGCTCGACCGCGCCGGCGCGCTGGCCCGAGAGAGCGCGCGCGGTCGCGAGCAGCACGGCGACGGAGGCACCCGCCGCGGCGTCGAGCGCGGGCGAGCCGTGGAGCTCCTCGAGGCGCGGCAACGCCGCTTCGGTGCGGAGCTCCATGAGATCGATCGCGGCGACGACGGCGGTGCCGCGCGCGGCGAGGTGACCGAGCTCGCGGCGCACGCTCGACGCGAGGGCTGCGCTGGCCAGCTCGGCGGCGATCGCCGGCTGCCCGCGCAGGATCTCGAGCTCGGCGAGATCGAGCTCCGCGCGCAGGGCGCCGAGCTCGTCGCCGCGTTCGCGACGCGCACGGACCAGATCCTGGAGCAGCGACGCGGCGCCACCGGCATCACCGCGACGGCGCGCCACGAGCGCTCGCGCCGCGAGCACCTCGTCGGCGACGGCGACGGCATCGAGATCGCGCGCGACCGCATCGGCGGCATCGAGCGCGGTGACCGCCTCGACGAGGCGACCCTCGCGCGCGAGCCCGATCGCACGGCGCGCGTCGATGATCGCGGATAGCTCGCTGGCCTCGAGACACGCGGGCACGCTCTTGCACGCGCCGTGAGCACGCGCGAGCGCGGTGCGCATCGCGGCGACGCGACCGACGTACTCGTCGACACGCGCGGCCGCCAGGTGGGTGCGAGCCCGCGCGAGCGGATCCGCGGCCGACAGGTCGCCGAGCGCGCCGAGATGCGCGGCCGCGGTATCGGGCTTGCCGGCGAGCAGCTCGAGCTCGGCCAGCATCGAGAGCGCGCGGGCGCGTTCGCTCGGATCGGCGGAACCGACGAGCCCGGTCAGCGCGCGCCGCGCCCCGGCGACATCGCCGGAGGCGAGCACGAGCTCGGCGTGGATCAGCGGCGATACCGCACCCGGCGCCGCGGTCGCGCGTTCGAACGCCTCGGTGAAGCGGCCGCCGCGCACCGCGATCTCGATCCGCAATGCCGCGAGCTCGCGGGTGTGCTCGGGATCGAGGAACGAGGTCAAGGTCGGCGCCTGGCCGGTGTCCTTGACGTCGCCGTGGGTGCCGGGGCGCTTGCGAGGTCGATCGCCGAGCGCGTCGAGCAGGGCCTCGAACTCGCCGGCGCCGCCGCTGCGTGCGGCGAGCTCGCGATCCTCCAGCAACACGTCGGCCGCGCGGCCGCGCTCGCCGGCGGCGATCCAGTGCCACACGACCTCGCGCACGCGCGTGATCTGATCCATCGCGCCGAAGGCGCCGTCATCGCCGGCCTGCCAGGCGAGCCGTGGACCCGCCGAGATCGCGGCGGTGCTCGCGACGAGCTCCGCCGCCGCGGCCGACAGCCGCTGCTTCGATTCGTTGTCGAGCTGCGCGAGCACGTCGACGCGCACGACCTCGTGCAACACGACGCGGCCGTCGCCGACCGCATCGACGAGCTGGCGCGCGACGAGGCTGGTCAGCGCTGCCTCGGTATCGACCCCGGGTGCGAGCGCCGCGACGGCCGCGGGGGCGACCGGCTGGCGCAGGATCGCGAGCGCCTCGAGGGCGGTGCGGGCCGGCGCCTCGAGCGCGGACAGGTCCCACGCCTGCTGGCCGAACCGCGACCGCGCGTATTCGCGACGCAGCGCGAGCGGCACGCCGCGCGTCCGCGAGAACGCGTTGTCCCAGCCTTCGGCGTCGCCGAACGTCTCCTCGAGGTGCGTCCACATCGCGGACGCCGCATCGATATCGAGCCCGAGGAGCTCGATCTCGGCGATCGACGCGCCGACGGCGGCCGCGAGCGGATCGCGACCGACGACGAGGATGCGACCGAGCGCGGTCTGATCGAGGAGCAGCGGCGCGAGGAGGTTCGTCGCCTCGTCGATCCTGAGGTGCTGGATGTCGTCGATGACGAGCACGCGTGACTGCTTCGACAACGTGGACGCGAGCGAGCCCGGCACGCACCGCAGCGCGCGCTCGGCTCGCGATCGGAGCGCGGACGCACGATCGCCGGGATGACAGTCGATCACGGTGCACGGGGCGCCGAGTGAGGGCGCGAGCTCGGCGACCAGTCGGGTCTTGCCCGACCCGAGCGCGCCGTGCAGCGACACCAGCGAGACGACCGAAAGATGTTCCTTCAGCTCGGCTAGCTCTTGCTGTCTGCCGACGAAGGGCACCGGGCCGATGGGGGTCATGGGGTTCGTGATCTTTGCGGGACGTCGGCGCATGGAGGGCTATTGGCCCTGTCAGCAATCAACGCGCCACGATTACAGCGAAGATCGCGGCCGAGAACTATGCGTTAACCCTGCGATTGATCGTGCCACATTGTAGGCCTGCTTCCGACTCTCACACACACTGATATGGCGGCGTCGCGACTTCCGCATCTCGTATGGGACGGGAGTAATCGATCGTGGGGACCGCAGGCGTCAGTCAGTGCCAGCCAGCAGGTCGACGAGCGAGGCGATCCCGCGGTCCCATTCTGCCTGCTCGTCCCGCCGCTGGCGGACCAGCTTCTCGATCGCCGGGTAGGCGGCGACCGCATCATCGACCCCGTGATCGCGCCCGCGCTGGTAGGCGCCGAGGACGATGAGGTCGCGGTGCTCTTCATAGACGGCGAGCCGCGCGCGGGTCTTCGCGGCGGCCTCGGCGTGCGCCGGATCGATCACCCGCGCCATGAGCCGCGACACGCTGCTGACGATATCGATCGGCGGGAAGTGCCCGCGCTGCGCGAGCCGGCGGTCGAGGACGATGTGGCCATCGACGAGCCCGCGCACCTCGTCGGCGATCGGCTCGTCCATGTCGTTGCCGGCGACGAGCACCGTGTAGATCGCCGTGATCGCGCCCGCGGCCGTCGCCCCTGCCCGCTCGATCAACCGCGGCAACAACGCGAACACGCTCGGCGGATAGCCGTGACGCGCCGGCGGCTCGCCCACCGACAACCCGACCTCGCGCTGCGCCCGCGCGACGCGCGTCAACGAATCGACGAGCAGGAGCACGCTCGCGCCGCGCCGCTCGCGAAACCACTCGGCGATCGCGGTCGCCACGTGCACCGCACGCAACCGCACCAGCGGTGGCGCGTCGCTGGTCGCGCATACGACGATGGTCTTTGCGCGCGCCGGCGCCAGCTCGTCGCGAAGCAACTCCGCGAGCTCGCGGCCGCGCTCCCCGACCTGACACACGACGATGACGTCGGCGGCCGCGCCGCGCGCGATCTGGCCGAGCAACGTCGACTTGCCGACCCCGGCCCCGGCGAACAACCCGACGCGCTGGCCGCGCCCGAGCGTCAACATCGTGTCGATCGCGCGCACGCCGGTCGGTAACGGCGCGGTGATCGGCGGGCGCTCGAGCGCCGGCGGCGCGATCCGATCGACCGGCCACCGCTCGCCGGTGAGCGCGGGACCGCCGTCGATCGGCTCGCCGAGGCCATCGACCGCGCGCCCGAGCAGATCGTCGCCACAGCGGATCGCGAGCGCCTCGCCGGTGCGCCACACCGCGGCTGCGGGTGCGACCCCGGCGAGCTCGCCGAGTGGCAGGAGCAGCGCCTGCTCGCCATGAAACCCGACGACCTCGGCACCCAGTGGCTCGCGATCGCGGCGATCGATCCGCACGAGCTCGCCGAGCGCGACGCCGGGAACCACCGCGCGGACGAGCAACCCGACCACATCCTCGACGCGGCCCGACTCGTACGCGCCGGTGACGTTCGGCGACACGAGCACGGCCGTGCCGCCGGTGGTGTTCGCGCGCTGATGCGTGACGAGCGCGTCGGCGAGCGTGCGTGCGTCGTCCTTGAGCTTGGTTGCCTCGGCGTGGGCTCGCGCGACCACACGCTCGGCCTCGGCTCGGGCATCGGTGAGGATGCTCGAGGCAAGCGCCTTGACGTCGTTGTGGATCTGCGACGCCTCGGCCTTCGCGTCGGCGACGAGCTGCTTCGCGAGCGTACGGGCGTCGTGCTCGTCCCCGTCGATCACGCGACCCGCCTTCATGCGATCATTATCAGGTACCCGCGAGCGCCATCCAAGTGGGACTGCGATCGAGGCCTGTCGCGGCGCCCGCGGCGAACCCGCGTGCGACGCCGAGCCCCACGGCGCGCGGCAGTCGCGCCACGACCTGGCGTCGCACGATCGCCGACAGGTGGGGTGCGACAGCACTCGCCCCGATCTCGACGACGCGAATCTGCTCGTCGCTGCGCTGCGCCTCGCAGCGCTCGATCGCGGCCCGGATCGGGCCGAGCTGGCCCAGGCGCGGTGGCTGGCGGATGCGCTCGGCGGCCTCGCGCAGATCCGGACCGAACACGCCGATCGCCGACGACCCGAGCGCGTACGCCAGCTGATCGGCGCCGATGCGCGCGAGCCAGACCAGCAGCGTGTCGGCATCCAGCCCGGCCACGTCGTCGGGCGTGCGCACCCGCACCTTGCCGAGCGGCGGCATCGCGACGAAGCTCGCGGTCGCCCAGCGCGCGAGCCAGACATCGATCGGCTCGGTGCCACCGCCCGCTGCGACGGCGGCCCGGGCGCGCCGGGGAAGCGGCGCGAGCGCGGCTTCGATCCAGGTCGGATGGATCGCGCGGAACCCCGCCGGCACCGGTGCGCGCGCCTGCGCAGCCCACTCGGCGCGCGTGAGCTTCAGCTTGCCGAGGTCGAGCTTGTCGAGCTCGGCAACGGCCGCGCGCGCTTCGGCACCGACCGGGCCCGCGATCCGCGCGAGCACGCCGTCGCGATCGCCGCCGAGCTTGCGCGCCGCCACGGCGAGCACGCGCCCGATCATCTCCGTCACCGCTCGCCGGTCCTTCGCTCGCCGGCCCTCTCCGAGCGCCGCTCGCCGGTCCTTCGCTCGCTCACATCTCGTGCCCGGTACCGGTCTCGGCGCGCCGCCGGCGGCGTTGCGGGCGCAGCTTGTAGCGAAGCAGCTTGCCGCCCGGGCCGCGTGGCAGCGCGTCGACGAACTCGATCCAGCGCGGGTACTTGTACGGCGCGAGCGTCTGCTTGACGTACTCCTTGAGCTCGGCCTCGAGCTTGGGGCCGCCCTCCGCGCCGACGTTCGTCACGACGAACGCGAGCGGCTTGATGAGGCCCTCCTCGTCGTCGGCGCCGATCACGGCGCACTCCCACACGCCCTCGTGAGCCGTCAGCGCGCGCTCGACCTCCGACGGCGACACCCATTTGCCGCCGACCTTGAACAGATCGTCGACCCGGCCGCAGTGGTGGTAGAAGCCCTCGCGATCGACCATGAAGCGATCGCGAGTGGTGAACCAACCGTCGAGCCGGATCTCGCTCGTGCCGCCCTGCCCGCCCCAGTAACCGTTGAACAGCGAGCCGCAGTGCAGCTCGAGCGTCCCGATCTCGTCGACCCCGACCGGATCGCCATCTTCGTCGACGAGGCGGACCTGCACACCCGCGAGCGGCTTGCCGCACACGCCCGGGCGCGCGCCCGGATCGTCGCTGCGCCCGGCGAGCGCGAACTGGAAGATCTCGGTGAGGCCGTAGCCGACCACCACCTCGGTGCCGAGCACGGTGCGGATGCGCGGGATCAGTCGCTCTGGCATGCCCTCGGCGCCGGCGACCGCGTTGCGCAGCTTGGCGAGCGGCTTCACGATGTTTGCCTTCTCGGCGTCGTGGGCGAGCTGGGCGTACACCGACGGCGTCGCGAACAGCACGGTCGGCTTGAACGTCTTCAGCGCCTCGAACAGCGGCTGGGATTGCGGCTGCGCCGGGAACATCAGCGACTCGGCCTGGAGCGCGAGCGGCAGCACGAGGCCGGCGCCGAGCCCGTACGCGGTCGACAGGCGCGCGACCGACAGGATGCGGTCGGCCGACGACAGCTGCAGGAGCTCCTTCGCGAACGAGTCGCGCGCGGCCTCGATCGTGCGCTGCGAATGCGGGACGGCGCGCATCTCGCCGGGACCCGAGCCGGCCGAGTACAGGAGCAGGCAGACGTCGCTCGCACCGCTCGGAGCCGCCGGCTGAGGCGTGGCCGCCGCGATGATCGTGTTGAAGTCGTGGCTCGAGGGCAGCTTCGCGCCGACGCAGATCACCTCGCGGAGATCCGGGGTCTCGTTGCGCACGGCATCGAGGACCGCCTCGTGGTTCTCGTCGGTGATCGCGATCACCGCGGCCGCGTGCTGGACGTAGTCCTGGACGTCATCGGGCGTCGAGAGCTCCGAGATGGGCACCGCGACCGCACCGGCGTGAATGGTCGCGAGGATCGCCGCCCCGGCCTCGAGCGTGTCGCGCATCAGGATGAGCACGCGCTCGCCGCGTTGCAGGCGCAGGGTGCGCAGGGCGGCCGACAGACGCGTGACCCGATCGTTGAGCTCGTCGTACGTCCACGCCCGATCGCCCTCACGCAGCGCGGTCCTCGGCCCGGCACCCGCCGCAAGGGCGCTGTCGAGCAGCCAGGACGCGAGGTTCCCGCTCGTGGACATGCCGCCGTAATCGTAACGGAGTACCGAGGCGAGGACAAAAAGAACGAGTAGATTCCCACCATGCGCGTCGTCGGCGGCAGTCTGGGAGGCCGGGTCCTACGTGCCCCCGCGGGTGCCGATACCCGGCCCACGTCCGAAAAGGTGCGCGAAGCCCTGTTCAATATCCTCGGCTCGGTGGAAGGGAGCGACGTCCTGGACCTGTTCGCGGGCTCCGGCGCGGTCGGGATCGAGGCCCTGTCGCGCGGCGCGGCCCACGTGACGTTTGTCGATGCCGCCAAGGCGCCGCTGGCGGCGATCCGGGCGAACCTCGCCGAGCTCGGGCTCGCGGACCAGGCGACCGTGGTCGGCGCGGATGCCATCGCCGCCGTGGCACGCCCGCCGCGCGCACCGTACCGGCTCGTGTTCGTGGACCCGCCGTATGCCTCCGACCTCGCGGTCCGCGCCGTGCTCGCGATCCCGGCCGCGCACCTCGCCCCCGACGCGATGATCGTCATCGAGCACGATCGCCGGCACGCGCCTCCCGAGACGCTCGGATCTCTGCTACGAACGGATCAACGTCGCTACGGCGACACCCTGGTCTCGTTCTACTCGCGCGGGTCCATATGAGTACTTCCAACTCGATCGCCGTCTACCCAGGTACGTTCGATCCGATCACGAACGGCCACCTCGATATCCTCGAGCGTGCGTTGCGGCTGTTCGACCGCGTGATCGTCACGCTCGCCGTGAACGAGCGCAAGCAACCGCTGTTCACGGTCGACGAGCGGATCCAGTTCATCAAGGACGCGATGCCTCGCAACGGCGACCGGCTCGAGTTCGCCTCGTTCAGCGGCCTGCTCGTCGACTTCTGCCACGAACACGACGCGAAGGTGATCGTGCGCGGGCTGCGCGCCCTCGCCGACTTCGAGTACGAGTTCCAGTTCGCGCACATGAATCGCCGGCTGGCCCCGACCGTCGATACGGTGTTCTTCATGACCGACGAGCGCAACCACTACGTGAGCTCCTCGCTCGTGAAGGAAGTCGCGAGTCTCGGCGGTGATGTCACGGGCCTCGTACCGGCGCCCGTGGTCACCGCATTGGCAGAGAAGTACGGGCAAGGGAAGAAGAAGTCATGACGATCAAGATCGCGTCGCGTCTGGACCCCATCAAACCGTCGCTCACGCTCGCGGTGACCGCGAAAGCCGCGCGGCTCAAGGCCGAGGGCGTCGACGTCGTCAGCTTCGGCGCCGGCGAGCCGGACTTCGACACGCCCAACTACATCAAGGACGCCGCGCGCGCGTCGCTCGACAAGGGCGTCGGCAAGTACACCGACGTCGCCGGCACGGCCGCGCTCCGCAAGGCGATCGCGAACGAGATGTCGACCGTGCACAAGACGAAGATCGAGCCCGAGAACGTGCTGGTCTCGGCCGGCGCGAAGCACTCGCTCTACAACCTGTTCATGGCGGTGATCGATCCGGGCGACGAGGTCCTGATCCCGGCGCCGTACTGGGTCAGCTACCCCGACATGGTGATGCTCGCGGGCGGTACTCCGGTGTACCTGCCGACGAAGGCCGAGGATGACTTCACGGTGACCGCCGCGCAGGTCGCCGCCGCGTGCACGCCGAAGACGCGCGCGATCGTGCTCAACAACCCGTCGAACCCGACCGGCGCCGTGTACACGCGCGCGCAGATCGAGGCGCTCGCCAAGGTCGCCGTCGAGAAGGACCTGCTCGTCATCTCCGACGACATCTACCGCCAGCTCGTCTACGGCGGCGCCGAGTACGTGTCGATCGCCGCGCTGTCGCAGGAGCTCGCGGATCGCACCGTGCTGATCGACGGCGTGTCGAAGACGTACGCGATGACCGGCTGGCGCATCGGCTACACCGCGGTGACCGCCGCGCTCGCACCGATCGTCAAGGCGATGATCAAGATCCAGGGCCAGTCGACCTCGAACCCCACGCACATCGCCCAGGCCGCCACGCTCGCGGCGCTGACCGGGCCGCAGGACGACGTCGAGGTGATGCGCAGGGCATTCGACGAGCGGCGCATCGAGATGCTGAAGCTGCTGCGCGCGATCCCGAACGTGAAGTGCCGCGAGCCGAAGGGCGCGTTCTACGCGTTCCCGGACCTCAGCGCGTACGTCGGCAAGACCACCTCCGACAACAAGAAGCTCGCGAACGACGTCGAGCTGTGCGACTGGCTCGTCGACGTCGGCCGCGTCGCGATCGTCCCCGGCTCGGGTTTCGGCGCCCCTGGGTTCGTGCGGCTGTCGTACGCGACGTCGATGGCGAACATCCAGGAGGGCGTCGGTCGTCTCGGCCGCGCGCTCGCGACGCTGAAATGAAGCATCTGCTGGTGCTCGCGTGTCTCGCTGGCTGCAAGGCCGGCGCGGCCGATCACCTGAAGACCTGCCGGGTCGCGCTCGACACGTCGCCGGCCGCCCATGGCAAGGTCGGCGGGCTCGTCGCCTGCGCGCCGCTGTTCGCCTCCGGCTGTGCCGACGCGCTGACGAGTGTCGGCGCCAAGCCCACCGTCACGACGCTGCCGCACGTGATGAAGGCGTGCGCGGCCGCGTACCCGAAGGTCGACGCGACGCTCGCGCCGACCGAGTTTTTCGCCGCGGCACTTGCCGGCACGAAGGACCTCAAGGACCACGAGGGCGACGCGATCGGCTCGCTGCTGGTGAGCGAGCTCAAGCCGCCCGGCGTGCCGATCCACCTCAAGCCCGACTCGATCACGATCGAGCACGGCGCCACCTTCGCGGTGTCGGCCGAGCCGACGACCGAAGAGGTGAAGCCGGCGGTCGACGCGATGCTCGCGGCCGGCGGCGGCCTCGGCGGCGTGTGGATCTGGGGCCGCGACGATGCGCCCAAGGTGTACCTCGCGGTGGTCGACGCGCTCGGCGATACACCGTACCGGAACTGCCTCCGCGACGGCTCGAACTGCCAGCCGTAGCTCGCGTTCCGCGTGTACAGTCGCGGCGCATGTCCCGCGAGTTTGCATTTCCTGGAACCCGGCCGAAGTTCGCACCCGATCGCGTCGTCGATATCGTGCACCTCGCGCTGGTGCTCGATGTCGATCCGGCCAAGCGCACGGTCGCCGGCACCGCGACGCTGCGCGCGGTGGCGCTGACGGCGACGAAGGCGGTCGTGCTCGACGCGGTCGAGCTCGCGATCGACAAGGTGACCGTCGGCGGCAAGCCGGCCACGTACCGCCACGACGGCAAGAAGCTGCGCGTCGACCTGCCGGCCGAGGTCGCCGCCGGCGGCGAGCTCGTGCTCGCGATCGGCTACAAGGGCGCGCCGCGCCGGGGCCTGTACTTCGTCGGTCCCGACGACGGCTATCCGGCAAAACCGACGCAGGTCTGGACCCAAGGTCAGGACGAGGACTCGCGCTACTGGTTCCCGTGCTTCGACGCACCGCACGAGAAGGCGACGAGCGAGGTCATCGTGACGGTGCCGGCGTCGATGTTCGCGCTGTCGAACGGCACGCTCGTCAGCGACAAGACCTCCGGGGCCAAGCGCACGTTGCACTGGAAGCTCGACGTCCCGCACAGCTGCTACCTCGTGACGCTCGCGGTCGGCGACTTCGCGATGATCGAGTCGAAGTGGCGCGACGTGCCGGTCGTGTTCTACGTCGAGCGCGGTCGCGAGGCCGCCGCGGAGCGCACGCTCGCGCGCACCGCGCAGATGCTCGAGCTGTTCTCGGAGCGGTTCGGCGTGCCGTATCCGTATCCACGCTACGCCCAGGTGTTCGTCGCCGACTTCATCTTCGGCGGCATGGAGAACACGAGCGCGACCACGCTCACCGATACCGTATTGCTCGACGAGCGCGCGGCGATCGACTACGACGTCGACTCGCTGGTGGCGCACGAGCTCGCGCACCAGTGGTTCGGCGATCTCGTGACCTGCCGCGACTGGGGTGAGGGCTGGCTCAACGAGGGCTTCGCGACCTACTCCGAGTACATCTGGCGCGAGCACCACGAGGGCCGCGACGCCGCCGACCTCGAGCTCGAAGAGTGGGGCGACGCGTACATGGGCGAGGACTCCGGGCGCTACCGGCGCACGATCGCGATCAAGCTCTACGACGAGCCGATCGATATCTTCGATCACCACCTCTACGAGAAGGGCGGTCGCGTCCTGCACATGCTGCGCGACCTGCTCGGCGACGCTGCGTTCTGGAAGTCGCTGAAGCACTACCTCGAGAAGCATCGCCACGGACTCGTCGAGTCGCGCGACCTCGCACGCGCGGTCGAGGACGCGACCGGCAAGGTCGTCGACTGGTTCTTCAGCCAGTGGGTGATCGACGGCGCCGGGCACCCCGAGCTCGACGTGAAGGTCGAGTGGGATCCGGCGACGTCGATCGCGGCCGTCACCGTCGAGCAGACCCAGAAGACGGACGCGCGCACGCCGCTGTTTCGCATCCCGACCCGGATGCGTTTTCGCGTCGGTGACAAGGACGTCGACCACGCGATCGAGATCACGGACGTCAAGCACACGTTCCGGATCCACCTCGACGCCGAGCCGACGCAGGCGATCTTCGATCCGGGACACGTCCTCCTGGCGAGCCGCAAGATCGACAAGCCGGAGCCGATCTGGGTGGCCGAGCTCGCGGGCGCGACGCTCGCGATCGATCGCGTCGCGGCCGCGCAGACGCTCGGCAAGCGCGGTGGCGCCGCGGCCGAGCACGCGCTCGCGACCGCGCTCGACAAGGACGTGTTCTGGGCCGTGCGTGGAGCCGCGGCCGCCGCGCTCGCGATGATCCGCACCGACACCGCGCGCGATCGCCTGATCAAACGCTTGAAGGGCGAGGTCCAGCCGCGCGCGCGGCGCGCGATCGCGCGCGCGCTCGGCGACTTCGTGCTCGATCCCCATGCCGGCAGCGCGCTCGCGTCCGTCGTCGACAAGGGGGACCCGAGCTACTTCGTCGAGGCCGAGGCCTGCCTTGCACTCGGCAAGACCCGCACGCCGCGCGCCGGCGAGCTGTTGCGCAAGGCCGCGACGCGCGAGTCGTTCACCGACGTGATCCGCCAGCACGCGTACCGCGGCCTCGCCGAGGCGCGAGACGACAGCGCGCTCGGGCTGCTCGCCGAGGGCATCAAGTGGGGCCGCGTGACGCAGGGCCGCCGCGCCGCCGCCGGCGCGCTTGCCCAGCTCATGCGCGGGCGTCGCGATCGCGAGTCGCGCGACGTGCGCGAGCGCATCGAGCTGCTCCTCGCCGACAAGGACTTCCGCGTCCAGGCCGCGGCGATCGAGGCGCTGGCTGTCGTCGCCGATCCCGCCGCCATCAGCTCGCTGCGCCGCATGATCGAGCGCGAGCTCGATGGCCGGCTGCGCCGCCGCGGCAAGGAGGTCGTGCGCGATCTCGAGGAAGGCGCGCCACTCGCCGAGGATGTCCGCCGGCTTCGCGACGAGATCGGCGAGCTGCGTGCGCTCGCCACCGCGTTGCGCGAGCGGGTCGAGGTCCTCGAAGGGCCGAGCAACAAGAAGCCGAAGAAAGACAAGAAGCCGAAGAAGAAGAACCGGTGATCGTCGCGCTCAGGTCGCGGTGAGCTCCGCGACCAGCTCGGTCATCGTCGCGCGCGCACGTGCGAGCTCGTCGCCGCGCAGCGTGACGCCGCCAACCACGGCGTGACCACCACCGCCGTGACGCGCACACAGCGCGCCGATGTCGATGTCGCCGCGGCGCGTCCCGGTCGTCCACGGATTGACGCCGACGGTGATCTTGATGCTCGACGGCGTACGGGTACCCGTCACCGCGTAGAGCGAGCGCGGAAACAGCAGATAGCCGAGGAAGCCCGGGCTGCGCGCGCCGAGATCGTCGAAGCGATCGAAGACGATCACGTCGTCGTGCCACACGCCCAGCCGCTTGATCGCGTCGAGCTCCTTCGCGCGCTCCGCCTCGATCATCGCGAGCTGGGCTTTGACCGCCGGACGCTCCGCGACCTCGGCGAGCGACGCCCGTGACAGCCAGTCGACGTAGTGCGTCGTGTCGAGCGCGGACCGACCGTGCGCGAGCCACGCGGCGAGGCGCTGCGCCGGCACGTCGAGCGCGACCGCGGCCTCGGCCGACTCGAACTTCGCGGCGTCGATCTTGTCGGCCCAGGCCACCGCGTCGACGAGGTGCGGCGGCGGACGCCAGGCGTACCGCGCCGTCAGCACGCGCGCCATGAAGCCGGCGCACGACGGCGCCTTCGGATCGAAGTACCAGGTTGTCTGGTGCTCGCGCTCGAACACGTCCCGCAGCACCGGCGGCTGGAATGCGGTCGGGTGGTGATCGAACCACCACTTCATCCTGGGATCGGCGCAGAACCGAAAGTCGACGCAGGCGTGGTCGTCGGCATCGAGCGGCACGCCGTCGAACGGGTTGCCGTCCCGATGCACCATGCCCACGGGCCGAACCTCGACCGCCTTGTCGTAGGTGTCGCGATAGAAAGCCGCGAACAACGCCGCCGAGGTGGTGCCGTCGAAGCAGGCGTCGTGGAAGAAGATCTTGAGAACGCGCGCCAGGGCGTTCCGATGATACCCCTTCGCCGGGATCCACACAGATTATGTCGTCGGAGGTAGCAGGTGGTAGGTTCGGCCCATGGGCCATGGCGCGCACCAGCTTGTTCTAACTGCACATCTCGTCAGCCTCGTGCTGTGGATCAGCGGCCTGACCGCCATCTACTGGATGCTGCGCTTCCACGACCACGCTCCGAAGGAAGCCCACGAGCAGCTGACGCTCCAGGAACGCGCGCTCGCGCTGTCGACCGATATCGCGGCGGCGGTCGCGATCGGGTGCGGCCTCGCGCTGGCGTTCTCGCCAGCCAATCTATTCGTGGTGAAGCCGAACGTCTGGCTGCACATCAAGCTCACCGCGGTGGTGCTGATGATCTTGCCGGTGCACGGCATCCTGCGCGGTCGGATCAAGAAGTTCGGCATGGGCAAGATCACGCCCGTGCCGACGTGGCTGTGGTCGATGCTGCTCGGCGGCGTCACGATCGCGATCTTCTGCGTGACCACGAGGCTGACCGCCGTGTTCGGCGACTAGCGTGCGCACCATCCTGCATGTCGATCTCGACGCGTTCTACGCGGCGGTCGAGCAGCGGGACGATCCGAAGCTTCGCGGCAAGCCGGTCCTCGTCGGGGGCTCCGCGCGCCGCGGCGTGGTCGCGTCGTGCTCGTACGAGGCGCGCACGTTCGGGATCAAGAGTGCGATGCCGATGGCCGAGGCGCTGCGGCGGTGCCCGAAGGCGATCGTGGTGCGCCACCGCATGGATCGGTACGTCGAGGCGTCGCACCAGTTCTTCAAGATCCTCGGCGACTACTCGCCGGAGGTCGAAGGTCTGTCGCTCGACGAGGCGTTCCTCGATTGCACCGGCACCGAGCGGCTGCTCGGCGATCCGCGGGGCATCGGCGTCGCGATCAAGGCTCGCGTGCGCGCCGAGCTCGCGCTCGTGGCCTCGGTCGGCGTCGCGCCGATCAAGTTCGCCGCGAAGATCGCGTCCGATATCGACAAGCCCGACGGCCTGCGCGTCGTCACCGAGGACGGCTTGTTGCCGTTCTTGCACGCGCTGCCGGTGACGCGCTTGTGGGGCGTCGGCGAGGCCACCCGCGAGATCCTCGCGAGCATGGGCCTGGCCACGATC
>Ga0326726_10002504_pt1 | contig 16855 bp, 13 predicted proteins | sample MHFenrmetagenome_2_FD_207603 | JGI IMG/M metagenome (GOLD analysis project Ga0326726, IMG submission 207603) | Lab enriched peat soil microbial communities from Michigan Hollow, Ithaca, NY, United States - MHF15MN | ecosystem: Environmental > Terrestrial > Soil > Wetlands > Peat | place: USA... | reverse complement strand
TCAGGATCTCGGATCCCTAATCGTTTCGCAATGACTTGTTGCGTTAGCTTCCCTTCAAGAAAAATCCGGACGGCTTCTTCCTTGATCTCGCTCGGGTAGTGGATACTCCCTTTCTTGCCAGTCATAATAAAAGCACCTCCTGTGTTGTATTATCACATGAGGTGCTTTCTTTTTGTGTCCGAGTTTAGGGGTTCACTTCACTTTCAGCCGGGGATTTTTATTTATTTCAGCAGGGTTGGGATTTCTTCGGGGTGCTTGGCAACTTTAACCCCCACGGATTCCAGTGCTTTTACCTTTTCTGCAGCAGTCCCTGCGCCGCCTTCGATGATCGCACCCGCATGCCCCATGCGCTTTCCGGGAGGAGCGGTTTGTCCGGCAATAAACGAGACCACCGGTTTGGTCATCTTGGATGCGATGAACTGGGCGGCTTTTTCCTCATCGGTACCGCCGATTTCACCGATCATCACAACTTTTTCGGTTCTCGGATCATCTTCGAACATGGTCAAGCAATCAATGAAGTTTGTGCCGTTGATGGGATCGCCTCCGATACCTACACAGGTAGTGGCACCAAAACCGGCAAGCTTCAAGGCATAAAGCACTTCATAAGTCAGTGTGCCGGAACGTGAAACGACACCAACATCGCCGGGAATGGCAATGTTTCCAGGGATGATCCCCACTTTGGCCTCCCCAGGCGTTAATAAGCCCGGGCAGTTGGGACCAAGCAGCCTGACTTGCTTCTGGTCCAGATATTCGCGCACTCGCATCATATCCTGGACGGCTACGCCCTCGGTGATGCAAACAATGAAGCGGATGCCTGAGTCTGCGGCTTCGAAAATGGCATCCGGCGCGAACGCTGCCGATACAAAGATGATGCTGGTATTCGCACCGGTCGCGTCCACAGCCGCCTTGCACGAGTCGAAGACAGGTACTTTACCATCCAGCACCCATTCGCCACCCTTGCCGGGGCGGGTTCCTGCAACCACCTTAGTACCATATGCCAGCATTTGCTGCGTATGGAAAAGGCCTTCATTACCGGTGATACCCTGCACCAAAAGTCGGGTATTTTTATCTACTAGTATGCTCATCTTGACCTCCTAAGCCTTTGCCGCTGCCACCGATTTCTTGGCTGCATCGGCGAGGGTTTCGGCGGTTATCATATGGGCATCTGCCAGGAGTTTGCGTCCTTCTTCGGCATTAGTGCCCACCAGGCGTACAACCATGGGAATGGTCGGCTTGACTTCATCCAAAGCGGTAAGAATTCCCCTGGCAACCTCATCGCAGCGTGTAATTCCCCCGAAAACATTGAATAAAATGGCCTTTACATTCCTGTCACCCAGGATGATGCGCATGGCTGCCGCGACCTTGTCCGCCCCCGCACCTCCGCCAATGTCCAAAAAATTGGCGGGTTCGCCACCGAATAATTTGACGATGTCCATGGTGGTCATCGCCAGACCTGCACCATTGACCATGCAGCCGATGTTTCCATCCAATTTAATAAACGAGAGTCCATATTTTCGAGCTTCAGTTTCTGCAGGTGCTTCCTCGTCAACATCCCGCATTTCTGCCAGGTCTGGATGTCGGAAGAGAGCATTGTCGTCCAGCAGCATTTTACCGTCCAATGCCAGCAGGGATTTTTCCTTCAGGATGACCAGCGGGTTGATCTCTGCCAGGGTGGCATCGCAATCCATGTAAGCCCGCCAGAGACCACGGCAAATATCTCCAAACAACTTCCAGTATTCCTTGGGCAGGTCAATGCCAATGGCGATGTCGCGTGCCTGGTAATCACGCAGCCCAAGCAGAGGGTCGATATGGACCTTGATGATTTTCTCCGGGTTGGTGCGGGCAACTTCTTCTATTTCCACGCCTCCCGCAGCAGAGGCCATAAAGACAGGGCGCCGCGCCGCACGATCATTGGTTATCCCCAGGTAGATTTCCTGACCGATATTCGCCGCCTGGTCCACCAGCACTTTTCGTACCGGCAGCCCCTTGATTTCCATCCCCAGAATTTGAGTCGCGACTTCTTCTGCTTCCTTGGCTGTCCTGGCAAGTCGAATACCCCCCGCTTTTCCGCGTCCACCAACCAGCACCTGCGATTTAACAACAACACGGCCACCCAACTCTTCGGCGATCTGTTTCGCCTCGGTAGCGGTAGCCGCTACCCGTCCCTTTGGGATCGGGATGCCATACTTGGCAAAGATCTGTTTGGATTGGTATTCATGCAGTTTCATGCGAATATTTCTCCCTTTGTGGTATTTAGCGGAGGGATTATATCATTTAGTATTTTTTTGACATGTGCAATAAATAAGCAACCCCGAATGACATTCGGTCGTCTTAAGGCATGCTGAAGCGCATTACCCGGTCGTTTGCTCCATCGCATACCCACACATGTCCATCCGAGTCAACTGCGACCCCGGTGGCCAATCCGAAATTCTCCACAGCTGTTCCGTAATCACCCCATGTACGTATGAACCCGCCGTTCGCGGAAAATTCAAGAACCCGGTAACCTTCCGGGTCGGTAACAAAAATATGACCTTGATCATCTGAAGCAATATACGGTTTATTGTCCAACGATTCCCCGTACCAACCGGAAATGTCCCATTGAAGGAGGGGTGAATAGGTCGCACCATCTGCGCTTGGCACAAAGGCCTGGACTCGCTGGTTCCAGGTATCAGCGACGTACAGGTATCCTCTGGGATCGAAAGCAAGGCCTACCGGTTCCTCAAATTGTCCGATGGACAGCCCCTCACTGCCAATTTGCTGGATGAAATTCCCGTCCGGGTCGTAAATGAGGATGCGCTTGTTGCCGGTATCTGCCACAAAAACGCGACCTTGGGCATCCACGGCAATTCCACGCGGACCCCATATGCCCAACGAATCGGTAGTGGTTGGATCGTAAAGAGGTTTCCCCCACATTTTGACCGGTTCTCCGCTGGATGTGAATTTCTGAATGCGATGGTTCCATGTATCTACAACATAAACGAATTTCCCATCCGGGGAAACCGCAACAGCCCATGGTTGATTAAAGGTTCCAGGAGGAGCATCTCCCAGGGTAAGGTCTGCGAAGGACCCCCATGAATTTAAGAATTGCCCGCTGGCGGAAAAATGATCTATCCGGTTGTTATTGGTATCTGCCACATACAATGTCCCATCTGGAGCGATCGCAATCCCGTGTGGCGCATTTAATTGGCCGTCGGCCGTGCCATTCGTTCCAAAATTGAGATCCGCGGATATGACCAGCTTCCCTTGGGCATATGGATCAGCCTGGATTGTTGTAGATTCGATTATGCCGTACTCCCAAATTTCCGCTGCAACATCTTTCCGGATCAATAATTCCATTTTGTCGCTTGGGCTCCAATTCGGGACTGTAAACCCTGCTTCATTGGTAACTTGCGAATATTGCGAATAATCCCGGTTGAACCAGATTTGCCATACAGCCGATCGCAATGCCGCACTGGTGAGTACCCCCTTCACGCGATCCCATGTCAGGTTGAAATAATCCTGGTTGGGCCATACCATACGGATATAATTTTCCTGGTAGTAATCAGAACCAACGATGGATTTAATGGCATCAATGTTTTTCTGATCAACGATAATAACCGGTGACCCGCGTAGATCCGCGCCTGGCTGATCAAAAGCAACCTTGTTGGAGTAATGACGCAAATACCAGGTGAAAGGCCAAGCAACGCCGGCATCGGGTGAACTGCTATCATACGCCACGGATAAGGTCTTCCCGCCCGCTGTGCGGCTGGAAATTGAATAGATTTGCGTCATGACGTCATTAATGCCGGTCGCACCGTGGGCATAGACCAGGTATTCAGTGGCGTCATTTGGATGGATAAATGCCGCGCGGACGGCGGCTCGGACGGTCAGGACGCCTAGCAGGCCAAAAAATACCAGGGTAGAAAGTCGCAGTGCATTCCGGATACGCCAATCATGTAAATACCAGACAAGCGCGGCGGCGCTGATAATGGTAGTCGCCAATGAGAATAAAAACATACCGGTAGAAGATAATTGTGCCAGTTCCTTTCCCTGGAAAGGTGGATCTGCCCCCAAACCCATAATCAAGGTTCCTGAAAACCCAACAAAGAATATTACAAGCAAAAATGTTGCCCATCCGCCTCGTTCCTTGAATTTATCCCAGTCCAATCGCTCGATTATTTGTCCCAAGCCCCAGCCACTTAATAGGATCATTGGAAGTGTAATGTGGACTGTCAGCCAGGGCATTTTCTCGCCTGCGATAGAATAGGCGATCAAGCTGGATGCAGCCCACCAGAGCAGCAGAGTAAAAGTGGGGGCAGCTTCCTTATTTCCTGAATCCGGTACAACAAATTCAATGGAAGAAATCTGCGATGGCAGCGGGGCAGGCGATTTTCGGCGCAGCCCTAAAATTGCTGCCAAAACGAAACCGAGCGCTGGTATAAACTCGTAAACTGGAATTTGGACCAGGATGTAGTAATACCAGGGTTGTCCGCCGCGTTGAACACCCTGTTGCGCCAGCCAATAGCCCAAGGAGCCAACCAACCCAGTTGCCAGTCCGGGCCAATTGCTAAAAATGCTGGTGTAGAAGAATATGTAAATACCCCAAAAAATAGAGGCATTAACCAGCCAGCGTTTCCAATCCCACAGTAATCCCATGACGATTGCGATAATGCAAAGCACCAGCAGGATGGACGCGGTCTTAATTGGGCCTTGAACCCAAAGAGCTGTTAAATTCCAGCCTGGCCAGGTAAAAGCGTAGTCGAGCGGATTCCACCCCAGCGCTTTAACCGGGAGAGGGGACAATTGTGGTATGACGAATGTTCCGATCAGTACAAGCATATCAAAGGATCGCTCGATCCGCAGGTTTTTCCATCCATATCCAAAGATCAGGAGAGCCATCGAAACGATAAAGCACAATACTGCAACTAACAGGAATATTGCCACCAGGGAAACAGGAGACGTGGGTTGCAAGGTTGTCAGTGCGTTACCCGGGGCGAGTGGTGCGGAAGTCTGGCTGGAGTCTGCTAATAATTGTGGATTGGAGAAAATCGAATACCCGAGAGAAAGGCCGACCAGGACCACCCCGGCCAAGAGTGTTACGAAAAAGCCATTAAATATCTTTTTATTCTTCCAGGGCGAATGGGTAACTCGCAGGATCAAGAAGAATGCCAAAAAGAGCATTGCCTGTGCGATGTAAATGAAAGCAGTTTCTTTGACGGTGAAGTGTAAGGCGGTCGCGATCGTCAGAAGAAATAAGTGTCGTTTCTGGCCGGTTTCCAAATATCGTAAGATGGCGTATAGCATCAAAATCCCCAGCAAAGCCACGTAGGCTTCGTTGCGCGCATAGCGCCCGTAATAAAGCATATACGGAGAGATCAGCATTAGTCCTGCAGCGATCAGCATTCCAGCGCGCCCCAGGTAACGTCTCCAGTTCCAAAGGATGACCACTGTAAGAATGCTGGCAAGCGCATAGGGTAGCCGTGCGGTGAAATCGCTATCCCCGAAAAAAGTGTAAATCAAAGCCAGGATGTGGAATTGCAAGGGGCCATGTGTGGTGGGTGTGTGCTGGTAACCTTGTCCGATCGAATACAGCCAGGAATAATAAACGTGAATACTTTCGTCGTGGCTCATCACCCGAACTCCCAAGTTATAAAGCCGGCTGACTAGCATCAGGATAATAATGGTGGCGAAAATGAACATTTCCCCGGTAAAAAAAGGGAACGAGGGAAAAAGGGGACGGTCAAGCCAGGAAGGTTTACTCGTAGAATTTTCCATGGAAATTTGCCTTAATTACATTTGTACAAAATTGCGCATAGCCACTATATCCATATTAAATATTTTCATCTATTGCTTACTTGCAAGCTGCCCACATCCCGCGGCAATATCAATTCCTCGTCTTAATCGGATCGTACAGGGAATACCAGACCTGGTCAATATTTCTTTAAATTCATTCGCACGACTACGAGTCGTGACCTTCCCGGAATAACCCTCAGTTGGGTTGAGGGGGATTGCGTTAACATGACAAAGCATTCCTTTTAGTTTACCTGCCAGTAAATGCGCTTGCTCAGGAGTGTCAGTTATTCCGTTTATCAAGGCCCATTCGAACGTGATCCGGCGGCTGGTGGCCGCGATGTAATCCCGGCAGCTTTCCAGCAGATCGTCCAGGGGATAGCGTTTATTGATGGGCAGCATGGATGAACGCATTTCATCATTTGCAGCATGGAGGGAGATTGCCAGGTTGACTTGACGCTTTTCTGCAGTGAACCGCCGTATGGCAGGGATCAGCCCAACGGTGGAGATGGTAAACCGTCGCGCCCCAAAATTGTAACCGACCGGGTCGTTTAACCGGTCAATTGCACCCATGGTATGGTCGTAATTATGAAACGGTTCTCCCATCCCCATTACCACCACGTTGGTAACCACTTCCCTTTGCTCGTGTAACAGTCGTGCATAATACATCACCTGGGCAACAATTTCCCCCGTTGAAAGGTGGCGCTTGAACCCCATTTGCCCTGTAGCGCAAAATACACAACCCATGGCACAGCCAGCCTGTGTGGAAATGCAAATTGTTCTACGACCCTGACCCACTCCTGGTTTTTGTCCTTGCCAGATCCCAGCCCTGGGATCATATTTCATTAACACCGTCTCAATTGCCTTCCCATCTGACAGCGCGAATTGCGTTTTAATGGTCTCGCCATCCAATGAAATGAGCGTCGCGCTTGGAATTAATGGGGTAAAAACAAAAAAGTCATCCAATTTCCGGTGTAAATCCACAGGAAGCGTGGTAAATTCCTTGGTCGAATTCCAGAAATTGCAATAAAACCCTTGCCAGATTTGCCTGGCGCGGTAGGCTGGTTCACCCCATTGCGCAAGAAGGGAGGTCAACTCAGGCAGACTGTAATCATATAGCAAGGATTTACTCATCGATTAAATTCTATCACACCATTAAAAATGCGCAGCCTAGTATATGGCAGCGCAACGGCAGGGGGTGATAAAAATGTAAAACCAAAATGCAGGTATCTTCTATATGACCAGCGTGTATAAATCTTGCGCAATGAACTCCACGGATGGTCTCCACGCCTCGCCTTGTTCCCTGGTGCTCACTCCACTTAATACCAAAGCCACCGGGCATCCGTTCGCTTGACCTCCGGCAATATCAGTCTCGAGGCGGTCCCCCACCACAAGTGTCTCTTCCCTGGAAGTACCCAGCCTTTCACGCGCCAATTCGAATAATGCGGGAGCGGGTTTTCCGGCATATATTGGCTTAGCGCCAGTAGCTGTAATAATTACGGAAGCCCACGCGCCGGCACCGGGAATTTCCCCCCGTGTCGTGGGAAAGGTCTTATCCGGGTTTGTGACGATAAAAGGAGCTCCGCCTCGAACCAGCAATGCGGCTTCACTCATTTTTAAATAATTTATCCCCCGGTCAACTCCCATAACCACCGCTTGTGCATTTTTAGCTTCTTCCATGGATAAAGGTATAAAATTTTTATCGCGCAAAGCACCCAGTAACCCGGTTTCCCCTATTACGAATATCGGACCACCAGAGGGCAGGGATTGACTCAGCAAATGTGCAGCGACCAAGGAAGATGTCACCACCTGCCAGGACTCTGCGGCGATCCCAAATCCCGCCAGCCGATCAACGTACATCTCGGGAGTGAGTGTCCCGTTATTTGTGGCGAATGCGACTTTAAGTCCCTTCGCATGGATAATGTTAAAGGTCGCGCTGAGATTGCCGATTGGCTCATCGGCTTTCCAGAGAACACCGTCCATGTCGAGTATCAGGGACTTAATGGTTAAAGGAAGCATTTGAGATAATAACATGGGCAGATGTCCATCTGCCCATGTTGATCATTTCTTGGTTGGGATTTCTAGCACCTGGTCCACCAGCCCGTAATCAACGGCTTGTTTTGCATCCAGGTAGAAATCACGCTCGGTATCCTGTTGGATCACATTTACTGGTTTACCCGTGTGCCTTGACATGATGTCATTTAACAATGTTCGCAGTCGCAGGATTTGCTTGGTCTGGATTTCTATGTCGGTAGCCTGCCCTTGTGCCCCACCCAGCGGCTGGTGCATATGGATGGTGGCATTCGGCAGTGCATAACGGCGTCCCTTTGTGCCGGCAGTGAGCAGCACGGTCCCAAAGGAGGCAGTTACGCCCACTGCAACGGTGCTAATCGGGTTGGAGATCATCTGCATAGTGTCATAAATTGCCAGGCCTGAATAAATTACGCCGCCAGGGGAATTGATGTACATTTGGATTTCTTTTTCCGAGTCCTCGCGGTTGAGGAAAAGCATTTGGGCAACAATGACATTTGCCACCTGGTCGTCGATGGCTGTTCCAAGGAAGATGATACGTTCCTTTAAGAGCAATGAATAGATATCATAGGCTCGTTCACCGCGGCCTGATGATTCGATCACCATGGGAATAACGTTCTGAATATTAGGATCCATTTTTACTCCATTTCTTAGAATGATAAACGGCTCTATTTGTTCGGGACCGTTTTTTTCTCTTTCGGAAGAATAGCTTTACTCACTTGCTTTTTTGAACCTTCCACAGGTTTATTTGATTTGGGCAAAGCGGTTGCTGCGGGGGAACTGGTACTCCTGGATGCTTTAGCAGTGGCACTTTTCTTTGAAGGAGCTTTGACTGCTTTTTTGGGCATCGGGTATATTTCTTCAACAGGAAGCTCCGGGGCTTGACCGGTGGCAATATCCTTGAGTCTGTTCAATGTCTGCTGGACATACGCCCGGTTGGCAGATTCCATTGCCACAGCATTCATTATCTGCTTGGGGGGTTGTGCTTTACCCTTCATCAATTTTTGAAAATTGGCATTGCCCTGGTATTCACCCCAAGTCTGCTCAAAAGTGGACTGGAGCATTTCCTTGCTGACGTCGATTTTTTCACGTTTGGAGAGTTCATCCATAATCAGGGAACGCTCCAGGCGTTTCATTGCAATCGGTCGAGCTTCAACATCTTTAAATTTAGTCTCATCCATTTCGCGGGATTTGAGATATGCCGCCATATCCATTCCTTGTTCCGCTAAGCGTGCCTTCAAATCCTCCATTACGTGATCCAGTTCATGGTTCAGCACCTGCGGCGGGTATTTTATTTCAGCCTTCTCTTTAATTTTTTCGATCAACTTAGAAAAATAGTCGTCATCATATTCGGCTTTGGATTGTGTTGCCAGGTTTGCTTTGACTGCTTCCCGCATGGCTTGCACGTTTTCAAAAGGACCCACTTGCTTGGCGAAATCGTCATTTAATTCCGGCAGGATGCTGCCACGCACCATTTTGACTTTAATATCAAATTTCACATTCTGTCCCTGCAAATTTTCATCCTTGTAATCTTTTTCGTATTTGTGACGGATCAATTTTGACTCTTCCGCGCTTAAGCCGATCAACTCTTTTGAAAATCCCTTAAAGGGGAATTCTTCGTTTTTCTCACCCTCACTGACAAATACCGGTAGCCCGGGTCGGTCAATGGCCGGGGCTTCTCCCTCTTCAGCTTTTGCCTTTACCCCTTTAACATCCACCATCACGAAGTCACCCTTCTCGATGGGGCGGTTGACCGCTTCTGTCTTGGCATACATCCGCTGCAATTCAACGATCGCTTCTTCCGTCTTGTCTTCACCAGGTTCTTTCCATTCGTAAGGAATGCGGATGGAGCGATAATCCCCCAAGTTTGTCACCGGGGCAAGCGGTACGGTGAATGTAAATTTTGGTTTTTTATCCAGGTCCTCCACCTTTTCAAGGGATCCCGGCGCGGCCGGATCCAGCTTGGATTCTTCCAACGCTTTGGGATAGACCTCATCCAGAAGCAAATCGACCGCTTCTTCGGATATGACTTTTTCTCCAAAACTGCGAACTACTACTTCGTAGGGAGCTTTCCCGGGACGGAATCCCGGGATGGCCTTGCGTTCAGAAATTTTACGGGCAGCGCGGTGCTTTGCGCCTTCCATTTGTTCGGTCTCCAATTCAACGATTAATGTGACCTGGTGATCATCACGGGGTTGAGTTTCGATTTTCAATGCCTGATCCTTGTATTTATGTTGTTTATTCGTGGTGAAGTGTGGGGAAGACGGGACTTGAACCCGTACGCCTTGCGGCACAAAATCCTAAGTCTTGCGCGTCTGCCAATTCCGCCACTTCCCCGGAACTCGAAGATTATAAGCGTAAGGGGGGTGTGCGTCAATAAAGGGCATGTTGCTGTTAATCTTTTGCATACAGGGGATGGATAATGCTAAAAATCAGGCAGCGTCCAGTTCCTCTGCAGTATAATCGCCGCATTCGTTTTATTTCTTTTGGAGAATGCATTGAGCCGTATCATTAATCCTGAGAGCGCCGGTAAAGAACGATCCCACCTCTCCAAAGCCGTTGTTCTGGCAGTTCGCCAAATGGCTCTGCAACCTGAGCCGGGTAATGAAGCTCGCGATCTGGCGGCTTTCATCGTGTTGGCGCTCGAAAAGATTGCAGGTACGATTGACATTTCTGTAGCCGCATGGGAAAAGCGTGATTATTGGGTCAAAGCAGACAAGTTCAGGATGGAGTGGGCCTGGACAGTCCAAGTGGCAAAAAAAATGAGGAATGGTTTGAGGACGGATAATTGGAGTGAAATTGCGCAAGCGGCTGCGCTGGCTGCACAAAGACTGAACAAGGTTTCCGTTGCTCCTGGAAATCGACTGGGCAAACCATGGGTGGGGGCCTGGGAAGCCCTGAAGAATAATTGAAACAGCCCCGGCGACAAATACCGGGGCTGTCAGTTTGTGGGTAATTATTATGGTGTTGTATAGGTGATTATGAGGCTGGGATTTGTAAAAGTAAGCCTGTCCTTGACCGCATCCATATTCGATCCGGAGAATTGTAAGCGAAGCTGCAGTCGTGCCGTCCCTAGTTTTGAACTCAGAGTGGTTTTCAGCTCCGGGGAGGCTTCGACGTTATTGAGAGCTGTGGTGGACCCCCAATCAACGATATTTCCTGGAGTGTAGCTGGCTACAAAATCACTTGGCTCGAGGGTAAGGCCATAATCTGTCACGTAGCCATTCAGGACACCCAACCCAAACGGATTTCCCTCGGTAGTATAAGCAGAGAAGTCGGGTTTTACCTGTGTGATGGTGGCAGTGGACGGGATGCCGGATATATCATAACTTAAAAACACCTCGGTCGTGCGGGTGATGTCTGCGTTCGATTCCCCTACTGTGTAGTCCGGGAACGGTCCTGCATCCGATCGGATTGTTCCGCTCTCGCCAACCTTGGGAGGAAGGGTAATTGTGGTTGTTGCCACCACCATGATCTTCACTACGAATGTACCTGCTGCCGGTGTGATTCCAAATATCACTCCGTTTGGATCGCGCAAGCGCCAATATCCGGTATATGTTCCGGTTCCTGCCGGCGCCTTCAAGTTATTTACGGTCAGGTCGACCCAATTACCCGGGTTGACAACCCCAGGAGTTAATTGCTGGGTATAACCTGCAGTGACCCCCATTCCGTCCCCATGATCGAAAATGAGCAGGTAACTGGAGTTCCAGGAACAGGTACCAATATTTTGGATTCGCCAGGTCTTGGAAAAAGCCTGGATGGGAGCCATCTTTGTATTGTCAGGAATGGTCACATCAATGGTAGCTGGATCCCAGGTAGCTAAATTGCATGGGATGGGAGTATTGGTCGGCGTATTTATCAAAGTGTTAGTTGGGATGGGTGTATTTGTGGAGGTGGGCACGCTCGGTGCCGGGTTCGTTGGGGAAGCGAGGTTTGCCACCCTGGTTAACTCTGCTGCAACAGTCTGGGCGGCCTGGGTAAACACCGCCTCCGGAGGGATCTGAGTGGATGGACTGACATTACCAGGCAGACTGCACGCTGCAGCTAGGGCCAGGATAATAAGGGAAATAATTGATTTCTTCATCACGTCTCTCCTCTTCTCAATCAGTTTAATGAAATAGTGGGATGAAGTCAATGGGGTAGACGCTTTTTCTCTCTCAATAGTTCCCAAAAACAATCATCTTTAAAAAATATAAGAGGGGATACGACGATCTGAAAGAACTGGCAGACATCATTCAGGTTCGAGGTGGTTATACTCTCTATATGGGGTTAAGTTTGTTCCATGGGTATAATTCGAGTTAAAAATCTCAGTGAAATGGTGGATAATATAGTCTTCCTTCTCAGAACTTGCTTAACCTTCGGATATTATTCACCAATCTACCCACAGCGCTCAATGTGTCAAACAATATGCTAATGGTATACTCTTGGAAAATTACCCTTATGGTAATACAAACTATAAAACAATTCCATCCGTCTATATTGGTAGCATTTTAGTCTGAAAGGATTTTAGAAATGCACTTTTCGCAAATTTCCAGCATTGCCCTTCCAACCATCCAGGCGTACCTAGACCCAGGTACAGGAAGTATTATTATCCAGGTGGTGATTGCCGTCCTGGTCGGCGGCGGAATATTTTTAAAGACTTTTTGGAAGAAAATCTTCCATAAAAAGCCGAAGTCAGAGAATATGACTACCGACCCAACGTCCAGCGACTCCTCGGAGAGCGATCAACCCAAATGAAAGATCAAATCCTGGGTGCATCCTTCCGGGATCCAAGCGGGTTTTTATTTTCGCGCGCGGGCACCCTGTACCGGCAGGTAAACCAGGCTTATCGGTCTGACTATGACTTCCTGTTTTCCTCCGGACAATATAAGCGCCTGACGTCTTCTGGTTTGCTGGTTTCGCACGCGGAGACGTCGGTCGAACCGGCCGACCCTGTCACGGCATATAAGGTGATCCAGCCTGAATTGGTACCGTTTATCTCTTACCCATATGAATGGAGTTTTAGTCAATTCCAGGATGCCGCCCTTATCACGTTGAAGATCCAAAAGATCGCCTTGGAATTTGGCATGACATTAAAAGATGCCAGCGCATATAACATTCAGTTCATGAGGGGCAAACCGGTCTTGATCGACACCCTTTCTTTTGAGATATATAAAGAAAATAAGCCATGGGTGGCATACAGGCAATTTTGTCAGCATTTTCTGGCTCCCCTGGCATTGATGGCGTATCGTGACATCAGGTTAAGTCAACTCCTTCGGGTTTTTCTTGACGGCATTCCCCTTGACCTTGCCAGCCGGCTTTTGCCATCACGAGCTCGATTCAATTTTGGACTGCTTTCGAATATATTTTTGCACGCACGTGCCCAAAAAGCTTATGCAGATAAACCTGGTGAAAAAGCCAGGGTTAATATAGGGATGAGTAAGCAGGCGTTGCTCGCGTTGATTGAGAGTCTTGAGGCTACGGTTGGCAGGCTGAAATGGGATCCGTCAGGAACCGAATGGGGGAATTATTATGAGGTTACTAATTATTCCGATGCGGCATTCGAACAAAAAAAGCATCTGGTTTCAGAATGGATGGAGCGCATCAGACCGGGAATCGCCTGGGACCTGGGAGCGAACACCGGCGTTTTCAGCAGGCTGGTAAGCCGGGCTGGAGGCAATGTTGTTTCCTTTGATGTCGATCCCGCTGCCGTGGAGCAAAACTATCGCCAGGTTAGACGGGAGAAAGAGAAAAATGTCCTCCCCCTTATCTGCGATCTTACAAACCCCAGCCCGTCGATCGGGTGGAACAACCAAGAGCGGCGCTCATTTGGAGATAGAGGCCCTGCGGATGTTGTCCTGGCGCTTGCATTAATTCATCACCTGGCGATATCTAATAATGTGCCAATATCGAAACTCGCGGAATTCTTTTATGAGGTGGGACATTGGTTGGTGATTGAATTCGTCCCAAAATCTGATTCACAGGTTCATAAATTATTGAAAAGCAGGGAAGATATATTTCCTCAATACATTCAGGGTGATTTTGAAAAGATCTTCCAGGATAAATTTACCATCCACGAAGCAATAAAGCTGGTAGATTCAGAGCGCTATTTATATTTGATGGAAAGTCGCAAGGTCTTATCGCAGTAATTACGTTACTGATCCATCAGACGTATTAACTGACGGTTTGCAGGGGCTATTTAAATCGATTCCTTGCCCCAGCTGAAATGAATCGATTCGCGATGAGATGAAAAATTACTTTGAATATTTCATGCAAGGGGGGAGATCCGGCCTTCCAAATCCGTCCTCGCATTCAAAGATCGTAATTTCCTGAAGTCATTAGTTTGTTTCCTGTTTGAATTAATAGAAATAATGTTCTATTATCAGATAGATGGCATGTATTTGCCAGGAATTCACGCTTTTCTGTTTGCACATTAATTATAGAATGTCATGCGAGAGCTTCAAGGCTATGGTTGCCAGCATTGAAGGGCATAACAACCACTGATTAGAATTATTTACGCACAGTTTTTGAATAAATATGCGTATTTGCAGAATCACCCCAAACGCTTTGCCAGCCAATTTTAGGCAGTCTCTGCCGCTTCAACTAACAAAATGACATCAAAATCAGTCATTCGTTTCTAATCGTTTTCGCGCATGAAAAAGTAAATACAACCTTCTCGAAATTGAACATGATCATTTTCTGCATAATAACATCAGCCGGTTCGCTTTACCCCGGGTTCCCACTGTCTTTCCCTAAAAATTGAAGCCTCCAAGGGGGGTGGGGGAGCAATGCCGAATTCCGCTTTTACAGAGCGGACTAATAAACGGATTCAACCTGCATGCACTGAATGTGCGGCTACCCGTAGAAAAAGATCCGCCAGCTTTTCGCTGCGCACCTGGCTGTGGGGGAGCTTGACCAGGGAGGGATATTGGAATATAATAACTTAGGTTTCGATAAGTATTATTATCATAAGCATAAGGAATACAGCATGGAAAGCCCTACATTAGCCCAAACCATCAAACAGTACCTGGATACGGTTAAAATGGCTCGCAGCGTGAATACAGCCCGCGCCTATTCCAACGGCCTGCATTTATTTGGTTCAGTTCTCAAAGAAAACCATATCGACCCCGACCATTCCCTTGTATCCGTTATCACTGAAGATGCCGCCTCCTGGATGGCCGATGCTCTCAAGGATTTCTCGCCAGCCACCGAACAGCTATACCTGGCAGCCACCGTCCGTTTCTACGAATACCTGGCAGCAGAAAAACTCGCTGAGATCAACCTGACCCGACTGAGGCTCCTGTTGCGACAGCGCTCCAGGCACCCCGGGCAGCGTTTACCCCAGTTTCCCCGCAATGATATCGAGACCGTCCTGAGTCATGTGAACAATTTCACAAACAATCTATCTGGTAATCCGAGTGAACGGTTACGCGCATTAAGAGACCGATCCTTCCTACTCACCCTGGCAGAAACGGGTCTGCGTGTTCACGAAGCCTGCAATTTGCGCCGCGGCGATATTGACTGGAATGAGGGCCGCGCCATCATTATTGGTAAAGGCGACAAACAAGCCGTAGTGCGTTTTTCCGGCCGCTGCCTGGCATCCCTGAGGGATTATCTTTCTGCCCGGGCAGTCCTGGATGGTGGTTCCGGCCGCCCCCTCCCCTCCCTGCCCCTCTTTGCGAGGCATGATAAAGGAGCAGGGAAAAAGATCAAGCCCATCACCACAACGACGGGCAGAAATATAGTCAGTGAACGCGTCCGTCAGGCACTCGGCGACCTGGCTGAAGGCCGGATTACCCCCCACTCGTTCCGCCATTATTTTGTCACCACTGTCCTACGCGCCTCGGGGAACCTCAAACTTGCCCAGGAACTTGCGCGACACGCCAGCATCCAGGTCACCCAACGCTATGCGCATATTTCAGACGATGAGCTGGATAAGGGTTACCACGATATATTCGAAAAATGATTGCTATTGCCCATTGAGGCACCTGAAAAGGATTCTGAGACTTTGAAGCTACCTTTCCAGGCAGGAAAATTCGCCTAATACGCATTAGGGCAATCAACCCAGCAGCCCATTTTTCAGCCCGTCATACTTCCCCACAATTCAGGATAAATATCACTTGCGCCAGATTGTGCAAAACGGCACAATCTAAAATGAAGGTTTTAACAGCCGAGGAGGTTCCCGAGGTGTCGATTTCGTTGTTGCCCAGGAGAAAGGAGACGCCCGCATGACGCCCTCCACTCGCGCGCCTACGCAGTGTCCATCCCGCGTGGGCGTTTATATTTGTCATTGTGGCACAAATATCGCCGGGACGGTGGACGTGGAAGCTGTCACGAAATTTGCCACTTCCCTACCCGGAGTGGTAGTTGCCCGCCATTATTCGTACATGTGCTCGGACCCCGGCCAGGCACTCATTAAAGAAGATATCGTCATGGAAGGGCTAAACCGTGTCATTGTGGCCTCCTGCACCCCCAACATGCACGAAGGAACCTTTCGTAAAGCATGCGCCGACGGGGGTTTAAACCCTTTCCTGTTCCAAATGACCAATATCCGGGAACACTGTTCATGGGTCACCGATGATCCCGTGGCTGCCACCGAAAAAGCAGAGTCCCTTGTGGCTGCAGCCGTTCGACGCGTTGCCTGGCAGGTCCCGCTCGAAATGCGACAGGTGGAAGTCAAACAATCTGCCCTGGTTGTGGGCGGTGGGATTGCCGGCATTGAAGCAGCTTTGCGCCTGGCAGACTCGGGAAAGCATGTTTATCTTGTTGAAAGGGAACCGTCCATAGGGGGGCACATGTCCCGCCTGTACAAGACCTTCCCGACGCTGGACTGCGCAGCCTGAATACTTACACCTAAAATGGTGTCCGTGGGACGCCATCCAAACATCACCCTCCTGAGTTACAGTGAGGTCGCAAAAGTTGCAGGGTACGTGGGCAATTTTACAGTGACAGTTAGGCGAAAACCCCGCTACGTTGATGAAGAATTATGTAATGGGTGTGGAACGTGCATAGAGAAATGCCCATGGAAGAAAATCCCATCCGAGTTTGATCTGGGGCTAGGAAACCGAGCGGCCAT
>Ga0326726_10002503_pt1 | contig 16856 bp, 21 predicted proteins | sample MHFenrmetagenome_2_FD_207603 | JGI IMG/M metagenome (GOLD analysis project Ga0326726, IMG submission 207603) | Lab enriched peat soil microbial communities from Michigan Hollow, Ithaca, NY, United States - MHF15MN | ecosystem: Environmental > Terrestrial > Soil > Wetlands > Peat | place: USA... | reverse complement strand
GCTTCCGTTTACCTGCCAGTACTGCGGAGGAACGTTCTGCCCGGATTGCCGGCTGCCGCCCGTCCACCAGTGCACCGGGATAGACTCATGGAGGAAAAAACCCGCTCCCGGCGTGGGAATATCATACGGAAGGGGCGGGGCCGCAAGGGCAACCCCAGGTGGATACGTGACTGAATCCCCTCGTGAAAAAACGGGCCGGAAGCGTGAAGGAATTCCCTGGCCGAAAATCATGATCGCAATCGTGATTGTTATCATGCTGCTGTTTCTCTTTCTGGCACTGGGCAGATAGACCCTTCTTAAAGGAATAACGAAGATGCGACGACTTCCCCTTGTCATTATCGGCCTGATCGGTGCCGTTGTAATAATTGCTCTGATCTTCCTGCTCAGCGGCCAGTTCCTCTCGCCTGGGTCCCCACCGGCAACGGCAGAACAGCCCGCTCCCACGGCTTTTCTGCCCCAAGGAACCAGCCTCACCCAGACGACGAAGCCGTTACCAACGCGGATACCGGTAATAACAACTGCACCGGCACCTCTTCCCGCGGAAATAACTCTCTCTCCGTCCACTTCCCGGACAACCATTGCCGGTGATCCTTACACGATCTCAACGACAGGACTCGAGCAGCGGATACACGAATTAATCAACCAGCAGAGGGCAATCGACGGCATTGCACCTATGATTCTCGATCCGGCTCTATGCGATATTGCGAGAGATCACAGCGAGGATATGGCTGCTCTGAATTATTTCGCCCATGTGGACCCGGGAGGGGAAAACCCGACAGATCGTGGGGTCGATGCGGGTTACAACTGCAGGAAAGATTATGCTTCGTACTATACGTATGGTATCGCGGAAAATATCTTCCAGAACAATCTCTATTCTTCTGCCACGTACTACAGCAACGGTAAAACGGTGTATGACTGGAGTTCGCAAGAGGAGATCGCACAGACTACCATCGGCGGCTGGATGAACAGCACCGGTCACCGGAAAAATATCCTGACGCCGTCATTTGATCGCGAAGGGATTGGTGTGGCGATCGCCCCTGATAACAAAGTCTATATCACCGAGGACTTCTGCTGAGCACCATATCGGACACTGGTTCCCCGGACGGACAGGACGGTTCGATTGACTAGTCAAAAATCACGATGGGAGGAATCACCGGATGCCGGTATCGATGGATATATCGACCCTGACCGTTTCGCCCGCATGGATGGTGATCGTCTTTGGCAGCTCACGACTCCCGCCAATTCCCTGGTGCCGGGTATCCACTACGTAGGTTCCCGGCCTGAGCGAGATCGAGTACCCGGTATCAGGGTCAGCAGTCACTGATCCAACGAAAGTACCACCTTCTGTCGTGATCGTAATGGGTCGGGCCACATATGCCGCGACGATCTGGTCATGAGAGATCGAGCAGGGTTCGACCGGGCAGAGCGGGCCAATCGAAACATTCCCGGTAAGTGTTCCGTTCGAGTTTTCCTGACCCGGAAGCGGTCCTCCGGTATTGAGCAGGATTGCGACCCCAAGGATGATAACAATAAGAATTATGGTGAAGAGCGAGCGTCTGAGATCCATCCCGGGCATACTGGATGGAGGGAGCGGGAGGAAAAAAGGGTTACGGTGGAGGCAGGATAGAGCAGAGTACCAGAACAAGAGGTTCTTAATCCTCGCTTACGGTATCCAAGAAAGAGCCCAGACCGGAAGCGAAGACAAGGAAGATCGAGCTGAAGTAGATCGCTTCCGGGTAATTTTAATTTTTATCTTTATTACAGAACTTCTGAACTCTTTTTCTTGCGACAATCGTTATAATCCGGGATTTATTGACCGAAACGAGGGGAACGGTAAGAAAGAACCAAAGTCAAGGTTTTTTCTGTTTCAAGACTCGTTCCGAGGGGCATCTTGAGCTCTGACAGGTCATATCACATTTTTTCTGGTGGAGGTTATCCCGTTTTTCTGCCCATCGTATGAGGGGTATGACGGCTTCACAGAGCTGTTTACCTTCTTCTGTCAGTGAATACTCAACTCTGGGAGGAATTTCTGAAAATGCTTCACGGTAGATCAATCCCTCTTTCTGAAGATCTTTTAACAGATCGGTAAGGGTCTTGGGACTGATCCCTTCGAGTGAGGTCATAATGTCCCTAAACCGGATTTTTTCATGGTGTCCAATGATACTTATAACAAGGACCGCCCATTTTTTGGCGATGGTATTAATGATCCCTTCCAGAGGACACAGACAGATATGACTGCTATCATTTTCCATAGTCACTTCATCACTTTAAACTCGGCACTATTAATACTATATATTCTAAAGTAAACATCAACAAACGAGAAAAGAATTGTCGGGGGAAAAAAATGTGTACCATTCCAGGAGAAAAAAGGGAACCGGTTTTGCAAGCTCATTGCAGTTGATGTCCTTTTGCCCGGCTTCTTTTACAGTCGGGCAGGAGATCCAGATGCATGAGAATCATAAAATGACCGTGCGTGACCGGATCGAAGAGATCGATCGGAAAATTGCAGCCCTGAATAGTGTGAAAGAACAATGAATGCCATACACGTTGAACACCTCTTTAAGAGCTTTGGTGCGCTAACCGCGGTAAACGATGTCAGCATTTCGGTCAGGGAAGGCGAGATCTTCGGATTCCTGGGCCCCAACGGTGCCGGAAAAACAACTACGATCCGGTTACTCACCGGCGTTCTCACACCGGATAAGGGTTCGGTACACATCCGGGGAATCGACATCCACCGCCACCCGCTCGATGCCAAGATGCAGATGGGGGTCATTCCGGAGAACAGCACTGTATACGGGGATCTTTCCGCAGAGCAGAACCTCCACCTGAGCGGGAAAATGTATGGTATGCCCCATGCTATCCGGGATGAGAGAATCGGGAAGCTCCTTTCGAACCTTGGGCTGTTCGAACGAAGACGTGAGCCTGTCCGCACCTTTTCAAAGGGACTGAAGCAGCGGGTCAGTATCGCGTGTGCCATTATTCACTGCCCCCGTGTCCTTTTTCTCGATGAACCGACCAGCGGGCTTGACGTGCAGAGCCGCAGGCTCGTTATCGACACGATCCATCAGATGAACGGACAGGGCAGCACGATCTTTCTCACGACACATAATATCGAGGAGGCGAACGCCCTCTGCGAAACGGTCTGTATCATCAACAAAGGAAAGATTGTTGCGCAGGATAGTCCCGAACGGCTCAAAAAAATGTTTGATACGACCCAGTCCGTTGACGTCTCGTTTGACCGTAAGGTCAGCCGGGACCTGTTCGCGACAGAATGGATCGTCCGGGCAGAACCCTGCGGAGACAAGTGGCGGTTGTACTCTGACAATCCCGATCATGTGGTGAAATATATTGCCGGGCTTGCAGAGCAGGAGTCCCTGACCATCACTTCCCTCACGACATCCGGCCCCAGCCTTGAAGAAGCGTTCGTCCATCTCACGGAGTGTGCATAATGGAGATCCCGCTGTTCCTCCGGGGTATCATCGTCATCACCGGAAAAAATATGAGGCTGTATTATACCAAACCTCCTGTGCTGATGTTCGGATTTCTTTTTCCGCTCTTCATGTTCTTTGCGTTCTTTGTTGGACGTCATCTGGATCTTATCACGTTCTTCCCGGCGTTTCTTGCGATGATGTTGTTCTTCACGGCTTCATCGGTAGGTCCGCTGATAACGCCATGGGAGAAACGGGAAAAAACCTACGAGCGGCTGCTGTCGTACCCGCTGACGCCGGAAAGCATAATTCTGGGGGATGTCATGGCAGGTGCGGTCTTCGGGATCGTCATAACATCAATCGTATGGATAGCAAGTGCGTTCTTTTTCACGGTTCCGGCAGCTCACCCAGCAACGGTAGCCCTTGCATTTATCCTGGGTACGGTGTCATGTGCAGCGCTGGGCGCCCTGCTGGCGTCGCCGGCGTCAGACAGTCCCCCCAATGTCATGATCTTCTCAAACCTGGTCCGGTTCCCGCTCATTTTTATTTCCGGGATCTTCGTTCCGCTTCAGGATATGCAAGGGTGGGGGCGGATACTTGCCTATTGTTCCCCACTCACGTACCTGGCAGACCTCTTTAATGCGGGATTCTCCGGAGTGTCGGTATTTTCTCCCTTTATCGATTGTGGAGTACTCATCAGTATCATATTCGTGTTTATCCTCCTTGCACGGTTTATCCAGAATAGAAACCTGATAAAAGGATTATAAAAAAACGTACCGCAGATTTCCTGATCGACGGGCAGGAATTTGTCACCATCAACGGCGGCCCGCGATTCGCCTTCACGCCTGCTATATCCTTTGTCGTAAACTGCGGAACGCAGAATGAAGTAGACGAGTTCTGGGAGAATCTTTCAAAAGGTGGGGAGAAACAACCGTGTGGCTGGTTAAAATACAAGTTCGGGATATCCTGGCAGGTCGTTCCTGTTGTGCTCGCGGATATGCTGAACGATGCCGATCCGGCAAAAGCACAGAGAGTCATGAAGGCAATGCTGCAGATGGGTAAGATTGATATAAAAAAGTTGAAGCAGGCATATAACAACGAAAAGTAATCTTCATTACGTCGCGTTCTTTTTTGTAAAAGATTGGGTAACAGATGTATCGCCTTCCGGGGTCCCCCGGCGGGATCAGATGATAGCAGAAACTTTTTAATCCTCATCTTACCACTTTGAAGGATACCAATGGACCCACGTGCACTCCCGCGTATCCTGAGAATTGAAGGACTCATTCCCTTTACCGGGTGTGCAATCCTTATCGGGTTTGTGGTGACCCTGTGGGAAGTCGGTTTTAAGGGTGCCAATTGGAGCCTGTTCGTTATCGCCGCTTTTGCAGCCGTTCTGATCCACATCGATGGCCACCTGTGGAACGATATCATGGACCTTGAAATCGACCGGCGGGAGAAGAGCAGGGAGACCGGGCGTGACCGACCCCTCGTCTATGGATGGGCAACCGTGCGTGAGTACCGTACGATGTCTGCCATCGTCACGGCTGTGGTAGTAATTCTGGCTGCATACCTCACGATCTACCGGGCATTTATTCCATTACTCATGATCCTCGGCTTCTTCTTTGATTACGGGTACAACCATCCCCGCATCGCGCTGGCTCACCGTCCGTATACTGAATGGTACATCTTTCCGTGGCTGGTTGTTGGGGTGACGGTTACCGTCGTTTATGCAGCGACCGGCATTTTTTCCCTGCTGGCGTTCATCCTCTCGCTATTGCACGGCCTGATAGTGACCTGTTTCGTTGTCTCCATGATGCGCCGTGACGTCAATTCCGACCGGCTGGGTGCAAAATGCACATCTTCAGTACTGTCCCCGGAGCTGCCGCACTCGACAAGGTATGGAGTCATTACCGTTTTCGTTGCTGCGCTGATGACCTATCCTCTGGCCCTGGTCCTGGGAAATCTCTGGCTCGCCTATATACTCGTGCTTGCTACGACAATTACCGCCGGGATCAATACGATCCTCGGGGCACGGATCGATCAGCTCTGCATCCGTGCCAGATATTCATCCTTTCCCGACTTTGAGGCGAATGCCAACAATCTGATGCTGCAGCAGGTCAAATCATCGATTGCATATGCAGTTGCGATATGCGTTATGGTAGTAGTGTTCGGGGGGAATATATGAAGATTGCAATCGCCGGAGGAGGGATTGCCGGGAGCTTTCTTGCCCAGCTTCTCCAGCAGAACGGCCATTCCCCGGATGTCTTTGATGGTATGGAGCATGATACCCGCTGTGGCTGCCGCTCATGCGGGTGGGGTGCTCCGGCAGGTATTGAGCGGTACCTTGCCGAAGTCGGTCTCGATCTGAATGAGTATCTCCTTGAACCCATGTCATCCATGAATTTCGACAGTCTCGTGGCAAAAACTCCCCTGCTCACTATTGACAAACCCCGGCTAATCCGTGATTTCACGCGGGGTATCACCCTGAAACGGCAGAACCTGGGGATGGAGGAGGCAAAAGACTATGATGTTCTGGTGGATGCGACCGGGATCGCCCGGGCTCTCCTTCCTCCCTGCAGATCGGATCTGATACTGCCTACCCTGCAGCACCGGGTCGCGGTGGAATCCATCGGGAACGGACGCCTTGAGGCGGGAGTCTACGGGAACCATGTGCCCGGACTCGGCTACATCTGGGTCTTTCCTCTCGGCAGGAATCAGTACCATATCGGTATCGGTGGCATCGGGCTTAGCGGTCTCGAAAGTCTCATGGACCGGTTTTACCAGGACTTGTCCGGGAGGTTTGCAATCACCAGGTTCTGCAGCTGCCGTGGAGATGTCCGGGTAACCTCGCCTTACTACTCGACACCGTTGTACCGGAAAAAGTCCCGGAAAGACGGCAGGAGCCAGCTGATTGTCGGGGTCGGGGAATCCATCGGGACCGTAGCGCCGTTCACCGGGGAAGGGATTGCCCACTCCCTGGAATGTGCAAAAATTTTTGCAGAATCCTGGCCGGACCCCGAGGACTATGCTAAATCTGTCCTCACCAAGTTCTCATGGATGAAAAAAGAGCGGGAAACTCTCGATTACCTGCTCGAACAGCGGGGAAAGGGCAGTCCGAGGATGCGTGATCGATGGCGGTTCTTCCGCAGTGCCCGTCGTTCTGGCATCGGACTCCCCATGCTGGAAGCTTTCCGGCAACTCGGCAGTCTTTCACAATGGCTGGATAGTCCCGGGGAGAGCAGGTAACGAAGGGAACAAAAAACTTTCCCGTAACCCTCTTTTCATATCTGGGATAAAACAAAGAGGATTCCAGTGAAGCCTTGAATAGTGCTGTAAGGAGGCTACGACATATTGCGGTGAATGATCACCCGGTCAATAAATTTACAGCAGGTAAGGAATCAAAAGATTTCACCCGTTTTTTGTAATCAGTATAGTTTTCTTCGAAATGTTTTGTCATCAGAGATTCTTCCTGTTTTAGTTTAATCCAGCAACTGATAACAAAAAAGGGAAATCCCAAAAAACCGCCGAGGTTTCCCAGAGTTACGGATGTTCCGACATACATGAGGAGGAGGGCTGTAATAGATAGGGTATCTAACAATTGCGTACGGCCCTTTCTGGATAAGTCATGATCTTCTTTGTATGTTACCAAGCCGCTCCAGTTGATCCCGGGACTGCTCGCGCCCAGAGTCCAAGAAGTAAACCGAGAATAACCAGAACTAACCCCGTCACCATTACGATAAAAAGTTTCGGGCATGACGGAAAGATAGAGTGGATAAACAGATTGTTTGAGTCCAATTCCGGGTGCAGGCTGGTTACTGACTCCTTTCAGCAGCAGGAAAAAAGCAATGAGGAGGGGGATCGCGTAGGTCAGCCTGCCAATCAGACCTTGTTGTTCCGCGGTAGGTTTGGTAAAAAGAGATGCCACGAACATAAAAAAAAAGAAAAATTACCCAGCACGCGATGATAATTGTACCAATAATGGTCATCTGACTAATGGCAGGTATATCCATCCGCCGGACCTCTTGCACTTTCGGTTTCTGAAAAACTATCGTTAAAAAAATCCACGGTCTGCCATCATTTTTTCAGGTCTTCGCTCATCGTCTGGAACTGCTCGCTCGTGATCTCTCCCTTTGCATATCGTTCTTTCAGGATGTCCATCGCGCTTTTCTCGCCGGGCACTGCCTTTTGTCCGCCAGTCTCACGTATGATGATGTAGATGATCAGAAACAGTACTCCGATGACCGGGATGAGCACAAGGATCCCCCAGAGCAGCCCGTTCATCCCCCGTTTGTTTGCATCCTGGTAAACCAGGTATGCGATGATCAGGAAGACGACCAGCCAGAAGAACATCATGCCCAGACCCCAGAAGGGGAAGCCGCCATTCCATCCTCCTCCCCTATAATCCATCATGGAGCCCATGCGGGAGAATAGACGCAGGTTCTCATTAAAGTATTGTCATGGGGCAAGGCACCACACCCCACTGCCCTGGTGCAGGGTGCTCAAGGTAAAAGGGTTCCCGGTCAATCGGTAATGCGGTCTATCCGGGAAATGTACGGATCCCGCTTTTATTTTCCCGAAGAAATGTTCCATGACGAGCTGCCGAAATGCAGGACCCTGGGGATCTTATCGGAAAGAGGGATTCAGATTTTTCTCGGGAACTGGGAAAGGATTAGGAATATGATTTCATCAAAGGCATCCGGAAGAAGGAGTCATAACACAGTGAGAAGCTGAGAGAAGGGACCATGGCCTGGAATAATGACCTGTATGATGCCCGGTGAGTATATCTAAGGAACCCTGCAAAAACCCGAATCAGTTCTTTAAAAATTTCACCAAAGCTGTTTTCTCGGTATTTCCTTCAGCATACGTTACGTTTGCCCCGGAAACTGTTGATTCATCGCTTCCGGAGCATCTCAAGCCCGTTCTCTACGATCTCGTCCTGAGACAAGCCGGCCGTTCCGGATTCTATGAGCATAAGGATACCGTTCAGGACCCGGGAAATCATCACTGCATGGAATGCAAACGGCAGATCCCGCAGGATACCCTCACGGACGGCAGCCTCGCTCAGCTCAAGCATCCATGCAAATTCGGAATACGCCTCATGCTTTACTGCAGCGCCGATGCCCGGGGAGATATAAAACTGGTCCAGGAACCGGACTTTTTCCGGATGTGCTACCCCCCACCGGATATATCCCCGCACGAACTGCTCAAGCCGCTGTTCTGTCGGCTGCGTCTCGTTGTCTGTGCTGCGGGTTGCCTCCGCAATCTCCTTCTTTATTGAAAGGTAGAGCTGGTCAATGAGGCTGTTTTTATCCGGGAAGTAGTAAAAGAGCGTCCCGGTCGAGACCTTTGCCTCTTTGCTGATCTGTGCGGTCGGTGTCGCATCGAATCCCTGCAGGGTAAAGAGATGGAGGGCTGTCGCGAGGATCTTCTCACGGTTCCTGGATGATCTCTTCGGATCCGACGCTGAAACGTTACCCGTTTTCCCGCGGGTCATGGTGGTTCTCTCATATATCTTTGCTATTCCTTAACCTCTGAAGAGAACATCCTCCGGGCGAACGGGAGCAGGATCTTTGTTCGGAGCCCGCCGAGCGTACTCCTGACTTTCTTCAGCTCATCCGGGATCGCAATCTTCTGGGGACACGCTTTCGCACACTTCCCACAGCTCCTGCAGAGGGATGCATCGGCCCGGGGTCCCATTCCCCCCATCAGTCCCATCCCATATAATCCGCGGGTCATCAGGTGATTGCCGCCCATGGAATAATCATTGTAAAGGAAAAGGCACTGCGGGATGTTCACTCCGAACGGGCAGGGCATACAATAAGCACAGCCGGTACATCCCACTTTCAGCAGCCGCCGGTACGTTCCGGCCACCGCTTCAATCGTTGCAAGTTCGACGGCGGTCATAGAGCCGGGCAGGGCATCTTCACAGGTCTTCAGGTTCTCTGCAATATGGTTCTCGTCATTCATCCCGGAGAGGACCACGGTCACCTCCGGGTGGTTCCAGACCCAGCGGAGCGCCCACGCGGCGGCAGATCGTCTCATTTCTGCACGATCGTAGATCTCCCGGACCTCTTTGGGGAGTTTTCCGGCAAGCATCCCGCCCCGCAGCGGTTCCATGACCATCACGGCAATATTCTTCGATGCTGCGTAGCGGAGCCCCTCCGTCCCGGCCTGGTTGGTCTCATCAAGGAAATTATACTGGATCTGGCAGAAGACCCAGTCATAGGCATCGATGATCTCTCTGAACGTACGACGGTCCCCGTGGAACGAGAAACCGGCATTCCGGATCTTCCCTGCCACCTTTGCCGATTCCAGGAATTTCAGGACACCGAGGTCCAGGAGTCTCTTCCACTGGCCGGCTTCGAGCGAGTGGAGGAGGTAATAATCGATGCGATCGGTCTGGAGTTTTTTGAGCTGGATATCGAGAATCCGGTCCATATCCTCCCGTGTCTTCACACTCCAGGGAGGGAGTTTGGTGGCGAGCTTCACCTTTTCCCGGTATCCTCCGGAAAGTGCCCGCCCGAGGAACCGTTCGCTCTCCCCACCATGATAGGGAACCGCGGTATCGACATAATTCACTCCCTTGTCGATGGCATAACGGATCTGTCGTGTGGCACGTTCCTCGTCGATTCTCCCTCTCTTTGTTGGAAGGCGCATTGCTCCAAAGCCTAACGCGGATAATTGATCACCATTTTTAGGTACTTGCCGGTATTGCATGGGTATCACGCTGGTTTTATCGGGATCGATTCCCGGACTCATCTGACTGTTTAGTCTAGACTGACTAGTCAATATGATGGTTTCGGATATTAAAATTCTCCATTTACTTCTCCGCACCTGCTGTGTGATCAGAGATACAATTCTCCTCCCATCTGGTGTCGTTGAGCATAATTTATCCGCGAAAATCCCTTGCCATAAAGAGCCAGTATAACAGGGATTTCATCCAGGAGCTGGTCATCGATATGAATGGCATAAAAAGCCATCTTCCGGAACATTTTTAGATAAGAGACGCGATACTGCTGGTACTCATGGACTATAATATCTGGTTTTACCTGCTGAATTTCGTCATCGGTATCGTATTTGGCTTTTTTCATCGTGGAAAGGAAGATTTTATGGGGATCCTCAGGAACGGAGCGATCGCCGGTCTCGTCTTGGGTATTGCCTTTGTGCTGATATCGCGAGTCTTTATTCTTGGAGGCTTAAGTCTTGGCCCGGGCTTCCTAGGAATATTTGATATTTTCATCGTCATCATCATCTATGTGATCATCTTTATGGCAGGCGCCTTTGTCGGTGACCGGCTCGAATGTATCCTGAAAAAGAAATAGACTGTTCAGAAGGCGCAATAAATCCATTCCCGTCTTTTTTTGCCTTTGTCCGAACTGCAGAAGAAATATCCAAGTCCTCCCCCTGGTAGCTTCTCCGCCACCGCAATTCGTTCCTGGCGCCAACCCGCAGATGAAGATGCATGCAATTTCCCGGAACCATCGATCGGTTCCATCCACAAAACATCTGACGTTAGTCTCCTCTGCCCTCTACCATCAGTCAGGGCCCGGAGCAGGGTTTGCCGCGCAGAATGCCGGTATTTCCGTAACCTTTTTAACAAAGAGACGCGATACTGCTGGTTATCAGGAGTAGTTGTATGTGGTTTGAACTGCTTATTCTCATCATTGGTATCGCGTATGGATTTTTCCATAAAGGGAAAGAAGACTTCTGGGGTCTCCTCAAGACCGGGGCGATCATTGGGATAGTCCTCGGGGTTATCTTCGGGCTCATTGCATTCTTCTTTGCCCCCGGACTTCTCGGTCTTGGCCTCGGTCTTGCCGGTTTCTTCGGCATTTTTATCGGGATCATCATCCTTGTCATCATCTTCCTCGTCGGTGCTTTCATCGGTGACTGGCTTGAAGGTATGCAGAAAAAGTAATCATTTCAGGAGGCAGTAACGCAGTCTCCGCCACTCTTTTTTATAAAGTACCACTGGAAAGTCATCCCCCTCCAGCGACTATAATAACTCCCGCCATAAAAGAACTGCAAAGAGCAACCTGAAATGAAGATCCTTGCCATCCATGGGAGCCCTCGCACGATCCGCAGCACCACCCGGAGACTCGCCGGGCTCATTCTCGAGGGGGCAGCAGAAGCCGGTGCTGAAACGGAGATGATTGATCTTGCGGATTATCGTATCACGCCCTGCACCGCCTGTGAGGCATGCTTGCTCACCGGCACCTGCGTCTTTGGTGACGATGTCCCGGCCCTGGTAACACGGATGCGGGAAGCAGACGCCATCATCTTTGGCTCGCCGGTCTATATCGACAACATCAGCGGCCAGATGAAGGTCTTCTTCGACCGGCTGGCCGATGCCATCCATTATCAGGTAATGGCGGGGAAATTCGGGTGTGCCGTCGCGACAACCCACGAATCAGGCGGAGATGACACAGTTGCGTACCTGAACCACGTGCTCAATTATCTTGGGATTGAATTTGTAGGAGGGCTCAGTGTTGCCACTGCCGGAAGGGCAGAGGCCGTGGAGGAAGCGGGATTGGCCGCACGAGCCCTCGGCAGGAACCTTGCAGCTGCGGTCAGGGAAGGTTTTTCCGATCCGGCACAGGAAGCGATCCTTGCCGATAACCGTTCATATTTCCGGGCGATCGTCGAAGAGAACCGGGATTTCCGCAGCGATGAGTACGAACGCTGGGTACGAATGGGATGGATAGAGTGAGAAGGAGGTGATCCTGCACACCGAGAGAAAGGTTATTTGGATCAGGATTTTCCCATAAGACCCAGTCTTTGCCCGATCTCATGCAGCACATCAGAAACGATATCCTCGCGGTGAGTGATGTCATCGATCCAGAACCGGATCGAGATGTTATTTCCCAGAGGGGCGAGGCCGGAGAGCAGAACCCTGGATGCAAAATGTTCCGGAGATATCTTCTGCAAGTGCAACTCGTGCTGACGCGTGAACAGAGACAGTCCCGGAATTCCTGCTTTATTTTCAGTATTGATATTCGGGAGGATCTTCGGGTGGATTGCCAGCACGGAAAGGATCGTATCGCGTGCCTGTTCGAAGAGGAAGTCCGCAGGAAGCGTTATGGTCAGGGAAATCTCGATATATCCCGATCGCGAGTAGTTGATAATCTTTGATGCTAGTAAGGTGGCATTGGGCAGAATAAACACCCTGCCGTCACGATCTTTTAACACCGTGCGGGTGAATGTCATATCCCTCACCTGTGCGATACCCGTCTCGGGTTCATTGCCGAGTTCTATCCAGTCGTCAAGCGCAATGGTCCGGTTGACCGCAATCAGGAGCCCGGCGAGTGGGTTGGCGATGATCTGCTGGGAGGCAAATGCCAGTGCAATACTGAGGATTCCCAGGGAGGCGAACGTAGCACTGATATCAAACCCGAGAATGGTAAGATCGATGTAATACAGCCCGATACCAAAAATTATGTATCCCGCAAACCGGGCTGTCCAGCGGGCTGCCGAACGGCCGGAGACTCTTTCCAGCCCGATATAGACAACCTTGTAGCAAAGCCAGGACAGTACGATTATCGCAAGAGTGGCCACGGTAAAACCGATGAAGCTCTCGATGGTAACATTACCAATGATGAGGTGGGTATCGGCCATTGGTAGTAATCTGCTATGAATGGTCAAAAAGCTGGGTGAAGGCACGGATTGCATGAACTTTGGGATATCATTGAAGCCGGCATGCTCGAGAGCATCTGAATACAAGAGATTATGCCAGATGAAAGGTCTGGTATTATTTGCACATCAACATTTGCGGTGATAGCGGTGAAAATTACCCGACTCTACAACGGACCGGACAATCACTCCTGTTTTGAGGATATCGAGATCGACCTTGAGTCAAAAGGGCCCCGGGGGACTCTTCAGCGAACCGGCGAGTGCAAAGGCGGTTTTTTTCCGGGAAATTCCGCCGGGGTACGTATACCCGTGGCACAATGTTGTCTGCCGGGAATATGTGGTAACCGTCGAGGGGCAGGCCGAGATCGAAGTGGGCAGTGGCGAGAAACGGCGGTTTGGCAGAGGGGATGTCCTCCTTGCTGAAGACCTTTCCGGCATGGGTCACCGGACACGGGGCATCGGCAGGAAACCCTGGCGGCAGATCTTTGTCACCCTGCCATAACCGTGCAGGCGCATTTTTTACCTGAATTCTTCCCGGAAGGATACGGGGCTCCTTACCAACCTTTAAGAGGGATTGCTGTGTAGTGCTTTCATTAAAATGCTGGGGATACAATGACTGCAGAAATCGTGATCATGAACAAAGAGGCGGTCGCGCTTGCGGCAGACAGTGCCGTCAGTCTGGTAATCGGCCCGTCTGACAGCCCTCAAAAGATATTCACGTCGGCAAATAAAATCTTCGGGCTGTCTGATAACCATGCCGTATCGCTCATGATCTATAATAATGCCAGTTTTCTGGGAATTCCGTGGGAACCGGTCCTAACCCGGTTCGAAGAATCCTTAGGACCGGTGCCCCTGCCGACTCTCGCCGAGTATGCCGACCGTTTCATCAGTTTTTTGAAGAATGAACAGGAATTGATCACGCCTGATATCGAAAAGCAGTATTTTACCTCCTTGATCTATACCTATTATCTCTCGTTCAGGACACTCTTCCAGCAACAGGCATCTGAGATGATTCGTGACCTCGGGGTCATCAACGAAGACCAGATCGGAGAAATTGTCGCGGAGAAGATCAATAATTTTTATGCCGAAATCAGTAGTGCCCAATATGTTGCAGGTGCAGATGCATCCAGCATCAAGGATCTCATTACTTCCTACGAAGAGATAACGAAAAAAGCGATAACCGATGTCTTCGAACAACTCCCTATACCCGATCCAGCACTGATCCAGTTACAGGAAATCCCCTTCCTGTTTTTTCTGAAAGTTACCGGTATACAGGATCCGGCATCCCAGAATTTCTCCGGCATCGTGATCACCGGCTTTGGGAAAAAAGAGATCTTCCCTTCGCTCATCACGTATTCTATTGACGGGAGGCTATCGGGTATCCTGAAGTATACCGAGAGTGAGAACAGAAAGATCACACCGGAGTATGGTGCCTATGTCATTCCTTTCGCCCAGAGGGAGATGGTTGATATTTTCATGTCCGGCGTGGACAGCCGGCTCGTCACCGCACTGGTGGAAAGCCTGGCAGAAATATTCAATGAATACCCGCAGGCAATCGTCGACAGTATTGAAACCATGGGCGAAGATGAAAAATCCAATCTGAAAAATCAGTTCCAGCCGAAAAGCGATGAACTTGTTGAACGGATCTCGACGTACCTTAACAATTATCGCCTTTCAAATAGTACCCCTATCATCAACGTGGTAATATCCCTCCCGAAAGCCGAACTTGCGGCGATGGCCGAATCCCTCGTGAACCTGACGTCCCTGAAACGAAAGGTTTCCCTGCAGGCTGAAACCGTTGGCGGACCGGTAGATGTAGCGGTGATATCGAAACGGGACGGCTTTGTATGGATCAAGAAAAAACAGTATTTCCAGCAGGAACTGAATCCGCAACTGACCAATCGAAACTGAGGTGAACCGATTATGGAAAAAAAAGATGAGAAAGAAAAGAAGGTCTGCCATTCAGACAAGGAATTCGAAGAACTCTTCCTTCCCGGGTTGGCCAAGACCAAAAAAATGCAGCAGGCGATCAATGATCCCAAGAAGTTAAAGGAGCATTTGAAAGAAAACCTCCTCAAACACAAAAAAGACAAATAAGCAAAAATAACGGGAAATTAATGAGATCGCCAAAAAGCAGGAAACGGTGTATCGGGCCGTACCTGTAGCCCGAAAGGGGCAATGGCCGGTTCGCACATTATTTTGACAACAGCTCAAGGTGGCTGCTGTCACAGAAAGGCTTGTTCTCTGATCTCCCGCACCTGCAGAGTGTAACCCGGTTGCGGATCTCATACTGAGTCCCGTTCGCAGATTCGACCGGGATCCGGCCCCGCACCCATACCGGTCCCTTCCCGGCGTCTTCCGGGTATTCGATCAATCCGACAGACGGTTCAAATTCCGGCTCTATCGCTTCATGAGTTTTTTTATCCCAGATAACCAGGCGGCCTGAAGGGCAGTTTCCCCCCTCGGTAATCGCCAGGAACCTTGCTTTCTTTTTATCTGATTGCCGGGTCAGCTTCCAGATCCCGCCTGCCCGATCGCAGAAACGGGCTGACGCACACAGGTCGATAAAATCTGTCAGGGTGAGCGACGGGCCATTGATTCTTTCAGCTGTATCACAATACGGTTTCCTGTCAGCCGTTTCTGTCCCGTCAAAACCGGTTTCTGTATGCATTCCATCGCAGAACGGGAGGGTTTTAGACTGCCCGCAGCGGCACAGGGAATACGTTACCAGGAGTGGGTACTCCATACCCTTGCGCCATTCACAGGAAAACCCGTCCTTGTCATTCGTGATGATCTGTTCTGCGAGAGGAACCCTGCCGGAAACAATGTAGGGGCCATCTTTTGTCACGGCTATTTTCTGGTGTGCACCGGGCACGTTATCGGTCTTGTTTTTTTTGTTTTTCATACCTGTTCACTCGAGATTGAAATCCCGGGCCTCCCTCTGGAGGAAATACCCGAGGATCGTCCTGATAATCACCACAACAGCAAGATTGATGATCTCCTGTTGTGAAGGGGTAACGAGGGTTCTCAGGATATCAGCAGCAATGAGAAATTCGAGCCCAAAAACAATTTTACTCGTGAATTCATTCCGTATCTTGTTATATACGTAATCACGTTTCCCAAATTCCAGAAGAAGTATTTTGATGGCAGCCTTTAAACCCCCATATACTATGAGGGCTGCCCCGGCAAACGCGAATATGCCACCTAAAATAGGGAGTATATCAAGGAATGTCGATAAATCCATTTACAGAGAGAGAACCTTAGAACCTGATAAAACATTGGGTTTTTGAAAACGATGGCATAGTAATACAGGGTCTTTCCCTGAGCATCCATCAGGATTCTTCCAATTGACGTGTCGGCAATCCTGACCGTGTCAGGTAATTATACAGTCGGTATCGGTGTGGACGGTGAAGTTGGCAGAGGGGTGGATTGAGGAGTAGGTTGAGTAGCCTGTTGCTGCGTGCATCCGGCAATAACTATTGTCGAAACAGCGACAAGCAGTAGTACGAAAAGGATTATGGTTTTCATCTGAATCACCTTTTGCAGGTACCTTCCCAGTCCCTACTATTTCACATAAAACTTGGGTAATCTTCAACTTTTAGAAACAGATAGGATGATAGATATTGAACCCTTCTTTCATTTCGTATTGACCTCTTTTGGCAGGAACATTTCTTTATCTGCCAAGCTATGAAAGCACTATGGTTTTCAATTCCAGATTTTTGTTCTGGTCGGTATGTACCATCATGCTGATCCTTGCAAGTTTAAGTGCCGGTTGTACTTCCCCGCAGAGTCCGGCAA
>Ga0326726_10002502_pt1 | contig 16866 bp, 14 predicted proteins | sample MHFenrmetagenome_2_FD_207603 | JGI IMG/M metagenome (GOLD analysis project Ga0326726, IMG submission 207603) | Lab enriched peat soil microbial communities from Michigan Hollow, Ithaca, NY, United States - MHF15MN | ecosystem: Environmental > Terrestrial > Soil > Wetlands > Peat | place: USA... | reverse complement strand
TGCCGGAAGGCTGTCCCCCGAGGCCCTGCTGGAGCAGCTCGCGGACCTCGGTCTGCCCGTCATTTGCGCGGGCGGCGTCGGCGATCCCGCCACATTTCGGCGAGTGATCGACCTCGGCTACGCCGGCGTCCAAATGGGCACGCGCTTCATCGCCACCGTCGAGTGCGGGGCGCACGACGACTACAAGCAGGCCATCGTCCAGTCGGAACCGGAGGACATCGTCCTCACGGAGCGGCTCACCGGCCTCCCGGTGTCAGTCATCAACAACGACTACATCAAGCGACTCGGCACCCGGGCCGGGCCCGTCGCGCGCTACATGCTCCGGCACAGAAAGATGAAGTACTGGATGCGGAGCCTGTACGCCCTGAGGTCGCTCAGGCGGCTCAAGAAGACGTCGCTCAGTTCGGCCGGAGCCAACGACTACTGGCAGGCTGGGAAGAGCGTCGTCGGAATCGAGTCCGTGATGACGGTGGCTGAGGTGGTCCGGCAGTTCGCCGCGGCCCTCGACGACCCCGCGCCGCCAGCCTGAGCGGGCTTCCCCGCCCCGCGAGGGCCCGCGAGGGCCTCGCGCTGGGCCTCGCTGGACCAAACCCAACCCTTCCCGGACTATTCGTGTCTAGGGAGTGGTTTCGGACAGCCCTGAGCTCTTGGCCACACTACGCGCTGTGATCGCGGATCCCCGCCTAGCCGACCGACAACTGGTGGCGCGGTGCCTCGCAGGCGATCGAATCGCCGAGCGAGCGCTCTATGACGCGCATGTCGACCGGGTCTACCGGCTGATGTTCCGGATGGCCGGCGAAGCAGATCTCGCGGCGGATTTCACGCAGGAGACGTTCATTCGCGGTTTCGAGCGGTTGAGCCAGTATCGCGGCGATTCGTCGCTGGGCACATGGCTGCATGCGATCGCGGTCTCGGTGGCACTCAACGGATTGAGAAAGGTGAAACGAATGCACGGACGGACGGAGCCAATCGAGGAATCACACCACCTCGCGGTGCAGCCCGTCGGTCTCACGGGCGATCTCAAGGCCCGGCTGCACGCGGCGGTCGACGCGCTCTCCGAGAAGCTCCGTCCCGTGTTCGTGATGCACGACGTCGAGGGATACACCCATGAGGAGATTGCCGGCACGCTCGGCATTCCGGTGGGCACGTCCAAGGCGCGGCTGTTCGACGCCCGCGCCAAGCTCCGACTGGCACTGGCGGTTTTTGCGGGAGATCACATCGCATGAAGGAAGACCGGATGGACGAGCTGCTCATCAAAGGCACTCGCGACTATCACGAGCCCGGGCCGGTGCCGCGCGAGGACATGTGGGCGCGGATCGAGGCCGAGCGCGGTGGACGAGACCGGGATGTCGCGCTCGCGCCTATCCGGCGCCGCTGGGGCTGGGCCGTGGGCGGCCTCGCCGCCGCGGCGGTTCTCACCGTCGGCATCGTGATCGGCCGCCGGCTCGAGCGCGCGTCGGTTCCTTCGACGACGGTCGCCGCCATACCCCAACCCAGTCGGTCGTCCTCGCCGGAGTCGGCGGCCGCTGCGGCGCGCACGCAGTCGGAGTCGGAGAATCTGGCCTATCGGCTCGTCATGCTTCGACACCTGGCCGGAACCGAAGCGATGATCACGGCGTTCCGCTCTGCCGCGCGACGCGGCGAAGTGGATGCGCAGATCGGAGACTGGTCGCGCGAGCTGCTCGGGACCACGCGGATGCTCGAGGTCTCGCCGGTCACGCAGGATCCAACGATGAGGCGGCTGCTCGAGGACCTCGACCTCGTACTCGTGCAGATCGCGCAGTACGTGACGAGCGGCAAACACAACCCCGACGACCTCGATCTCATCGAGCAGTCGATCAACAAGCGCGGCGTCATCATCAAGCTGCGCAGCTCCCTTCCCGCCCGGGCGCTTCCGGCGGGTACCTGAGGAAATCAACGATGAAGAAGACTCTCCTCTTCGGTCTGTGTGTCGCGACGCTGCCCGTCGCGGCGCCCGCGCAGCCGGCGCGACTCGGGTCGGCGGCCGGCGTGGTCGCGGTGCCGGCCGAAGATCCGGCGGACTCGCTCTTTCGGCTCGGACGTCTCGCCGTGGGCGACAACGACTATCGTCGCGCGGCGAACCTGTTCAGGCAGGTCATGAGCAAGTATCCCAACTCCGATCAAGTGCCGAACGCACTCTACTGGTTGGGGTGGACGCTGTATCACATCGGCGTCGATCGCCACAGCAAGGCCGACCTGGATGACGCACTGGCGTCGATCGAGAGGTTGCAGAAGTCGTATCCCAAGAGCGACGCGGCGAATGCAGATGCCGCCGCGATCCGCGCGCAGATTCGATCCGCGCAGGCGAACCTCGGCGACGCCAACGCGGCAACCGACGTCGCCACCGAGGCCAAGGGGCTGAGCCAGCCCCGCGCGTGCTCGGGCTCGAAGGTCGACGAGGAGATGCGCGTCGCCGCGCTCGAGGGGCTCCTCAACATGAACGCCGACGACGCCGTGCCGATTCTCAAGGACGTGCTCAAGCAGCGCGATCCCTGTCGCATCGAGCTGCGAAAGAAGGCGATCTGGCTCCTCTCGCAGAAGCGATCGACGGACGTCGTGTCGACCCTGCTCGACGTCGCCCGGAACGACCCCAGCGTCGACGTGCGGAAGGAATCCATCTTCTGGCTGTCCCAGGCGCACTCCGATCAGGCGGTGACGGCGCTGGACTCGATCCTGTTCAGCGCGGGCGACGACGCGATGCGCAAGGAAACGATCTTCGCCTTGTCCCAAAACAAACAGAACGACCGCGCCCGGCAGGCGATCCGCCGCGCCGCAGAAGACGAGAAGATGTCGATGGACATGCGGAGCGAGGCGGTTTTCTGGCTCGGACAATCCGGCCTCGCCGATCTCGACTACTTCAAGTCCCTGTTCCAGAAGACCACGAACGTCGAGCTGAGAAAGAAGATCGTCTTCGCGGTGAGCCAGACGAGGCTGCAGGGCGCGAGCGGGTGGCTCATCGACATGGCGCGCGACAAGTCCGCCGACATGGAGGTCCGCAAGGACGCCGTCTTCTACGCGGGCCAGGCCAAGACCGTCGACTTTGCGCTGCTGTCGTCGCTCTACGATCAATCCAAGGGCGACGGCGCCTTCCAGGAGCACATCCTGTTCGTGCTATCGCAGCGGAGGGAGCCGGCCGCCGTCGACAAGCTCATGGACGTGGCGAAGACCGATTCGGACATCGAGCGGCGCAAGAACGCGCTCTTCTGGCTCGGCCAGAAGAACGATCCGCGGATCAAGCAGTTCTTGCGCGACCTGATCAACAAATGACCCGCCTCGTCGCGCTGGCGGCGGCCGTGTCACTGGCCGCCACCCCGGCCTCTGCGCAGTCGCTCGCCGATCGCATCGGCGCCGCTCGCGACGAAACGGTCGTGCTTCGATTCCAGCCGCGCCCCGGGATCTGCGCCAGTGAGGATGGCGGCATTCGGTGGGTGCGAAGCGCCTGGACCAGCAGCGATTGGTACTCAGGGAGCCCGTGCGTCGCAGGTCCGGTCCGTGTCACGCTTGGCCGCGACGGCAAAGAGGTCGTCAGCGTTCGCGCGCGGATCGCCGTGCGGCCGGTCGATGCCGCCGGCACCACGGATCTCGGTGAAGTCTCCGCCGCGGACGCGGCACGATACCTCACCACGCTCGCGCATCACCTCGCGGGACGAAATGCCGACGAGGCGCTCACCGCCGCGGCGATCGCCGACGGCTACGACGTGTGGCCCGACTTCCGCCGGCTCGTGTTGGACGCCGACGTGCCGATGCATTCCCGCGAGCAAGCGCTCTTCTGGATCGGTCAGAGCGATACGCCGACAGCCAACGTCGTGTCGCTCTACACCGAGCTCGCTCCGCTCGCGCTGCGCGAGCACTACACGTTCGTGCTATCGCAGCGACACGACGACGACGAAGCGGTCGACAAGCTGATCGACGTGGCCCGCCATGACCGCGACGGCGGCGTCCGCAAGCAGGCGATGTTCTGGCTCGGGCAATCGCGCAGTCCCAAGGCAACGAAGTTCTTCCGCGACGTACTGACGCCATGAGAATCGTCGTGTGCTGGACCAGAGCGGCGATCGTCGCCGCGACTTCCCTGCTCGCGGTGCGCCTGCCGGCGCAGGATCTCGCGAAGCGGGTCACGGCATCCGACGGAACGGTCAACGTCATCTATCCGAGCCGGCCGAGCGCGTGCGGCGATGGCCGGAGCCTCCAGAACGTGCTCGGCGACAACCGATTCTATTCGGGTGACGTGGTGTGGACGGGACGAGACGATGCGCGCACGAGGATGTGCGTCCACGGCCCGGCGCGCGCGATGGCCACGGTGTTGGACGGCGAAGTGACACGGCTCCGTCTCTACATTGGGCCGATTCCAGCGACGCCCGCCGACATCCGGACGATCACCGTCTCGCCTGCCGAGGCGGTCGGATGGCTGAGCACCATGGCGTCGCGCGGCACCTCGCGTGTCGCGGGGGAGGCGATTCTCGCACTGGTCGCCGCCGACGCACCAGATCCGTGGCCATTTCTGCTCCGTCTCGCCCGTGACGACGATCGGCCGCGCAACGTACGCGGATCCGCGCTGATGTGGCTGTCGTACGCGGTCAACGACCATCTCGGCATCGCGGACGCGGACTCGCGGGCAAGCGATGACGACGAGATGCGCAAGGAGGCGGTGTTCGTTCTGTCCCAGCGCCCGAAGAACGAGAGCGTGCCGGAGCTGATCGACCTCGCGCGCACCGCTCGCAATCCAGCGGCCCGGAAGGCGGCGATCTTCTGGCTCGGTCAGACGGGCGATCGTCGCGCCGCGGACGTCTACGCCGAGCTGCTCGGCATTCGCTGATGACGGCCGGCCAACAGGCCTTAGAGCAGCAGCAAGAACGAGTCGTACAGCGCGTGCGTCCACGCGGTGACGCCGAAGCCGCGGAGCACGTACAGCCCGCTGAAGGCGAGGCCGCTCAGCATGCGGAACGTGAACGACTGTAGCTCGAACGGATCGCCGAAGGGCCCGATGTAGTGAAACGCCGAGAAGATGATCGCGCCGACCACGACGGCGAATCCGCCCGCGGCGCGCGTACCGAAGCCCAGCACGGCGCGAGCGCCCGCCGCGAGTCCCGTCACGAGCAGGACGCGGAAGAAGAGCTCCTCGTAGAGCCCCGCACCGAGGGAGAGCATCAGGCGTGTGGGCCAGGGCATTGCCTGGATGCCGCCCTGCGCGATCATCAGCATGCGGAGCGATCCGAGGAGCTTCGCGGTCGCCACGCCGATGACGAGCCCGAATCCCGCGGCCAGCGCGATCGATTCCACCAGCATGCCGCCGAACACGAGCGCGCGGAGGCGCGACCTGCTCGCACGGAGGTCGCGGACGACCAGAAAGACGCCGAGCACGATGACGGCCGCCATGAAGATCGTCGGACCTCGCTCGCCGGCGACCGCCGTGAACGCCGCGCGAAGCATCGCATCGGCCCCGTTGCGCAACTCGGCATGCCCGGGCGCCGCGAGCACGGCGGCGAGGGCCTCGTACGCGACGAGCAGCGGCAGCGCGAACAACACGCTGTAACGCGGCGACCGGCTGAGCGCGAAGTAGGAGGGACGGCGCGGGAGCGCTGCGCGAGCGGCGACGGTCATGACCACATCCTACGAGCCACGCGCGTCAGAAGTTCTGGGGAGCTCCGGGCCAGCGGCACCGGCAGGCCGCTGAAACGGAGCGCCTCGACGGCGTTGCGGAACTGGCGTCCACGCGATAGGGTACGGGAAGTGTTCGTGGCGCCGGTGGCGCCGATCGTCAAGTCGAACCCGCAAACGAGGAGGTGATCCATTGTCTAGCATTTCGCAAGGGCAACTGAATCGCCGAGACAGCTAAGCCGGCATTGCTTAGCGACAATCGGCGCGTTGCCGATTGCTGATGCCCAACGTTGAGGTCCGCCGCGCGCAGGTCATGCGCGGCGGACCTCAGGCCTTTCTGCCCCGCGCGACACCGCCTCCGGTTCAACGGCCGGTGCTCCCGAATCCACCGACGCGGTTCGTCGTCACGCCGACACTGCCGAGCTCGATGGCGAGCACCTCGTGGCGCGCCAGCACCATTTGCGCGATGCGCTCGCCGTGGTCGATTCGAATCGGCGTCTGCATCGGATTGCGCACCAGCACCATCCACTCGTCGGGAAAATCGGAGTCGATCGTTCCCGGTGAATTGGGGATCTGCAGGCACTTCTTGAAGCTCGTGCCGCTGCGCGGACGAATTTGCGCCTCGAACCCCGCGGGCATGCGCGCCTTGAAGCCGAGCGGAATGAGCGCCGTCACGCCCGCGTCCAGGAGAAACGCCGCGCCGTCCGCGGAGTCGTCGGCTGCCGTGTCCCACGTCCGCTGACCGTCGGAGCAGCGAATCGCCCGTCCGCGGAGATAGGCATGGAGGTCGTACCCCGCCGATCCTTCGGTGGCACGCCGCGGCGCCCGCGCGTCCTGGTGGAGCAATTCCACGATGAATGACATGGCGGAAATGTAGAGCCCGTGCCTTGCCCGGCAGAGTGCCGCCGCGATAGCGTCTGGTATGCCTTCACCCTCTTTGCCCGTCGCCCGACAGCTCGCGCTCGCGGCACTGGCCGCGTGCCTCGCGTTTGCCGCCAGCCCGCCGGCCGATCCACTCATGGGACCCGGCGTCTCGCGCGAGCTCGCGACGCGACGCTCGGCGCTCGTCTCCGGCATTCGGTACGAGGTGTCGCTCTCGCTCCTCGCGCGCGATTCCGCGCCGGGATCGATCACCGTGCGCTTCGATGCCAAACGCGCCGCCGACGTCATCCTCGACTTTCGCGGGCCGCACCTCTCGAACGTGAAGATCAACGGCGCGGGCGAACGCGCGATGTTCAACGGAGCGCACATCCGGCTCGCTGCCGCCGACATCCGCGCCGGGCAGAACGTGCTCACGGCCGATTTCACGACACCGATCGCGGCCGCTGGAGCGAGCATCATTCGCTTCCACGACGACAAGGACGGCGGCGACTACCTCTACACCCTGCTCGTCCCGTCGGACGCGAACCTGCTCTTTCCTTGCTTCGATCAGCCCGACCTCAAGGCGCGACTCACGCTCGCATTGACGGTGCCGGCGCCGTGGACGGCGATCGCCAACGGGATCACGACGCAGATCGATTCGATCGCGGGCACCAGCACGGTCAGGTACCGCTTTCGCGAGACGGACCCACTCCCCACGTACCTGTTCGCGTTCGCCGCCGGACCGTGGAAGAGCTTCACCGGCGGCCCGCGGCACACGCGGTTCCTCGTGCGCGCGACGCGCGCCGGAGAAGTCGAGACCGATTCGCTGCAGAACCAGGTCGGCTCGGCGCTCGCGTCGCTCGAGAAGTACTTCGGCGTGCCGTATCCGTTCCAGCAATTCCAGTACATGCTCTCGCCGGCATTTCCCTTCGGCGGCATGGAGCACCCCGGGACGACGATGTTCAGCGAGGAGTCGTTCATCTATCGCGAGCCGCCGACGCTGAATCAGCGGCTCCGCCGCCGCTCGACGATCTACCACGAGGTGGCGCACCACTGGTTCGGCGACGACGTCACCATGAAGTGGTTCGACGACCTCTGGCTGAAGGAGGGCTTCGCCACGTACATGGCGGCCAAGATGCAGGAGATCGAGGCAAAGGCCGATCAGTCGCGCACCCCCGGGGCGAGTGCCCCGGTCAACCCATGGCTCTCGTTCTATCTGCAGAACAAGCCCGCCGCGTACGACGTCGACCAGACCGCCGGCACGACGCCGGTCTGGCAGCAGCTCGGCAATCTCGATCAGGCCAAGAGCAACTACGGCGCGATCGTCTACAACAAAGCGCCCGGCATTCTCAAACAGCTCAACTATCTCGTCGGCGACTCGGCGTTTCAGGCCGGCGTCCACAACTTTCTCGTCGCGCATGCCTACGGCAACGCGACGTGGCAGGATCTCCTCGCGTCGATCGGCGACGCGTCGCACCGCTCGCTGGCCGAGTGGGGACGACAGTACATCCTGCGACCGGGCATGCCGATCATCGAGCAGCAGCTCGACGTCGCCAACGGCAAGATCAAGCGGCTCGCGCTCATCCAGCGTCCGGCGCAGAAGCTGTCGGGCCGCGGTGTGTGGCCCATGCGCACCGAGGTCGCGCTGTGGTCCGCAGGCGGCGCGCCGCGCACGATTCCCGTCGAAGTCCGCGCCGAGACGACGGTCGTCACCGCGGCGACGGGTCTCGCCGCGCCGGACTTCGTGTTCGCCAACCTCAATGACAACGCCTACGGTCTCGTCCTGCTCGATCCGCTCAGCGTGACGTGGCTCGAATCGCACGTCGGCCAAGTTCGCGATCCGTTCCTCCGCGCGATGCTCTGGGGCGCGATGTGGGATCTCGTCCGGGACGCGCGGCTCGCTCCGACGCGATTCATCGCGTCCGCGGTGCGCGAGCTGCCCGCGGAGCGCGACGAGCAGATCGCCGCCGGCATCGTTGGACGGCTGAGCCGCGCGGTGTCGACATATCTGTCGGACGAGCAGGAGGCCGACGTCATCGGCGGTGTCGAGTCGCTGCTCCTCACCGGCGCGTCGAACGCGGGGCTCAGCTATGGCCTCCGCAAGGGCCAGCTCGACGCCTACATCGCGCTCGCGCGTACGCCCGCCGCGACGGCCCGGCTCACCGCATGGCTCGACAGCGCGTCGACGGCCGGCGTACCGCTCCGTGAGCCGACGCGGTGGGCGATCGTGACGCATCTCGTCGAACGTGGTGCCCCCAACGCGGATATGCTCATCGCGGCGGAAACGCGACGCGACACGAGCGCCAGCGCGAAGCGGAGCGCCTTCGTGGCCGGGGCGGCACCGCCGTCCGCACCGGTGAAGCGGCGCTACTTCACGCGCTACTTCGCCGATTCCACGCTCAACGAAGACTGGGCGACGGCGAGCCTCCGGGCATTCAACGCGACCGACCAGAGCTCGCTCACGCTCGAGTATCTGGTCCCGGCGCTCGACAGCCTGCCGTGGATTCAGCGGAACCGGCGCATCTTCTTCCTCGGCTCATGGCTCGGCGGCTTCATCGGCGGGCAGCGGTCGCCGCAAGCGCTCGAGCAGATCGACGCGTTGTTGGCGCGACGGTCGACGCTCCCGCTCGACCTCCGTCAGAAGATCTTACAGACGCGCGACGATCTCGAGCGGACGGTGCGGATCAGGGCCGCGTTCGCCGCTCGCAAGGGAGTTTCTTAGGAAGTTCCCTAGGGCGTGTCATGATCCGCGCGGCCGAATGGCCCGTTCGACGATGGCGAGCGTGGAGTCGACGATGATCGCGAGCAGCGCGGCGGGGATCGCGCCGGCGAGAATCATTCGCGTGTCGGACAGCGCCAAGCCGGCGACGATCGGTTCGCCGAGCCCGCCGGCGCCGATGAACGCGGCGAGCGTCGCCGTGCCGACGTCGATCACCGCCGCCGTTCGAATCCCGGCCATGATGATGGGCGCGGCAAGCGGCAAACGGACCTCGCGCAGAATCTGCCCGTCCGTCATGCCGAGGGCTCGCGCGGCACCGACCGCCGCGGCGTCGGCGTCGCGCACCCCGGTGTAGGTGTTTCGCACGATCGGATAGAGCGAGTACAGCACCAGCGCGACGAGCGCCGGCACGACGCCGATGCCGAGCAGAGGAATCATGAACGCGAGCAGCGCGATGCCCGGCAGCGTCTGCAGTACGCCAACCGCGCGAATCACACCCTCCGCTCGGCTCGACGTCCGTTCGAGCCCGAGGCCCAGCGGCAGCGCGATGACGATCGCCACGAAGAGTGAGACGGCGACCAACTCGACGTGCCGGCCGGTGAGTCGCAGCAGCGTGCTCCGCTCGTCGATCAGGTATCGGAGCGCGCCAGATCGCGCGCTCCCTGCGGAAACCGCCGGCGTGGCGCTCGCGCGCGTGCTCGCGCGCGCGAGCAGCCCGAGGCTCGTGAGCGCATCGCGAGCCACCGTCGCGACGGGCGCGCCGTCGACTTCGACGCGACGGTTCCACTCGCGCATCTGCTGTTCGTCGATTCGGCCACTCAGCTCGCTCAACGCGGAGATCGCACGCGGATCCTCCGTGGCGAGACGCGGACTCACCAACGCGGCCGCTTCGTAGGGCGGGAAGAAATGCCGGTCGTCGGTGAGCACCACGAGGCCATAGCGCGAGATGAGGCCGTCCGTCGAATAGCCGTCGATCACGTCGACCTGTCCCTCGGCGAGCGCTTGGTACTTCACCGCAGGCCCGAGCGCGCGCTCGTCGCGCAGGCGGAGATCGTAGGCGCGCCTCAGCCCGGGAAGTCCGTCCGGACGTCCAAGAAAGTCGGGCGTGAATCCGCCGCGCAGTCCGGCGCTGGCGCGGGCGAGATCGCTCAACGTCGCGAGGTGGAGCGAGTCGGCGGTCGCCTTCCGCACCGAGATCGCGTACGTGTTCTGAAAGCCGAGCGGCGGCAGCCAGCGCGCGCCGAACCGCGCGAGGAACTCACTCGACACGCGCTGGTACGCGGCGCCGGCGCTCGCCACGGGCTGCTCGCCGAGAATCGCCAACAGGCCGGTGCCTGTGTACTCCGGATACACGTCGATCGCGTTGGTGCGGAGCGCGCGGAACGCGATCTCGGTCGCGCCCAAGCCCGGTCGCCGGTCGACCTGGAGCCCGCGCGCCTCGAGCAGCTGGGCGAACATCTCGGCGAGGAGATACGACTCGCCGAACGGCTTGGACGCGACGACCACCGGGCGCGCGGGCGGGCCGGCGCCCGAGACAGCGAACAGGAGACCGAGCGCGGCGACGACGCTCACGAGACGGGCACCGAAGACGTCACCCGCGCGCGGGTAAGCAGCGTTCGCACGTACTCGGTCGCCGGCTCGGCGACGAGCGCGGCCGGCGTCGCGAGTTGCTCCACGCGGCCGCGGCGCATCACGGCGACATGCGTCGCGAGCATCGTCGCCTCGTGGAGGTCGTGCGTCACGAGCACGCTGGTCGTGCCGAGGCGGGCGCGAACCGTGGCGAACGTCTCCTGGACGTCCGACCGCGTGATGGCGTCGAGCGCCCCGAAGGGCTCGTCCAGCAGGAGCACGGCCGGCTCGTCGGCGAGGGCACGCGCCATCGCGACGCGCTGGCGTTGGCCGCCCGACAGCTCGCGCGGCCAGCGCGAGCCGAACAGCGATGGATCCATGCCGACCAGCTCGAGCGCGACACGCGCGCGGTCGGCGCCGTTCGGCCGCCCGTTGAGCCTCGGCACGAGCTCGACGTTGCGCAGCACGGTCCAATGCGGAAGGAGACCGCCGTCCTGCGGCACGTAGCCGATTCGTCGCCGCAACGCAATCGGATCGGTCGACGCGACATCGTTGCCGGCGACTCGCACGACGCCCGCATCGGGGTCGATGAGCCGATTGAAGCAGCGCAGCAGCGTGCTCTTCCCCGACCCACTCTCGCCGACCAGCGCGACGCACGCGCCCTCGGGCACGTCGAGCGACACATGATCCAGCGCGACGACGTCGCCGAATCGCTTGGAGACGTCGACGGCGCTCAGCGCTGGCGCGAGCGAAGCTGGCGTCGGCATTCGCGGAAGATCCGCGTCGACGCCGCCACGCGAAAGGGGCGCGCGCCTCTCAGTCTGCTTAGGGCGTCGGCGCCGCGGGTTGCGTCGAGGGCTGCGCTTGTGCTTGCGCGCGATCTTCGTCGCGCCGCGCCAGCCACATTGGATTCACGACGCACTGATCGAAGTCCGCGCCGCGACAGGTCGACCGCGCCGACTGCTGCACCTGTTGGCGCACGACGTCCGGGTACTTCGCGCAGTCCGCCGTATTGGTGCCGCGGACGCATCCGTTGTAGTGCAGGAGCGCGCGCCGCCAGGCATCATCGCGGTCGTCGACCCGGTCGGTCGCGCGCCCCGTCATCCAGCCGAGGATGAAGATGCCGTATTTGAGATTCGTGGAATCGGTGTGGACGTTCGTGCCGAACTTCTTGCCGAGTGCGTCGCGCCAATGCTTGGGATAGACCTGCATGAGACCGACGGCGCCGACGCGCGAGCGGGCGGTCGTCTTGAGCTCGTCGTTCTCCGTCAGCATGACGCCGAGCACGAGGGCCGGAGGCAGTCGTCGCGTGTACGCTTCGCGCACCGCCACGTCGGCAAGCGCACGAGCGCGCGCCATCGTGACATGCCCCGTACGCAGCAGATCCATCGCGAACAGCTCGCGGTCGAGCAGGAACTGCGGCGTCTTGAGCGACACCTCGGGGTCGGCGTGCATCCACGGCGAGCGCGTATCCCGCATGTCCCGCAAATCCCGCACATCGCGCGTATCCGACGAGTCGAGATACACGTGTCCCGCCAGCTGCGCGCCAATGGGCTTGCGGCTGACGTAGTACGGCTTGGACACGTGAGTCGCCGCGACGATCGCCGCCATTGAGCCAACGGCGACCACGAGCTGCGACCAGACGGAACGCGAGGGACGAATGCAGGTCTCCTTGAGGAGTGCACGAAAGACGGTGAGGCACGGGAGCATCGGCCCGGCCGGTCGAACCTTCTTACCAGGCGCAGCAGGCGAGGGTTCCCAGATTCCCACTCGCGCGCGCCGGACTCAGCCACGACGTCGCGTGGCCGTCCCACGTATCAAGGCTATCGTTCAAGAGACGACTGCGCAACCTGAACGGTGACATTGCCGTACATCCGTTCGGCACTGTTCTTGTGACGTACGACAGTGCCGCGAGTAGCGAAGATCACAAATTTCGTGGGTCACCACTCCGCCCCAATGGGAAGTTCGATTCCAGCCGGTTCCACCCTCGATTCGGCCAAACTTCCGCCGCAGAAGCCGGGTCGCATTCGACGCCGCAAGCACCGGGTGCAGCCGGGGGTTCGCTACTCGATCCTCGTCGCGGCGGTCGTTGCGATCGCCGTGCTCGCGCAGTTCATCGTACACATCGCGCGCACCGACCCGCGTGACACGCGCGCCATCGCCGAACGCGAGCTCCAGCTCAATACGCTGCAGCCCGGCGAGCATCCCATTCGCATGGTCTCGGTGTTCCGCCGTCCCGCGATCAACTATTTCCGCGCGACGCGCGGACTGCTCGTGCTGACCAATCAGCGTTTGCTCTATCTCGGACTCGAGCCGCGCGATCTGCTCGCCGCGCCGGACCTGCCGCCGACGTTCGAAGAGCGCGATTTCCCGATCGATACACTCGTGCGCTTGTCGGCCGGCCGAACCTTTTTCGGCGCCGCGAAAGCGATCGTCATCATCACGCCGAACGAGCGGCTCGACCTCGGCGTGCCGTCGGGCGCGTGGCCGAAAGCGGATCTCATGATCATCGCCATGAATGTTCGGCACTACAAGGCGGTGTTTACCAGCGCAGTGCAGCACGAATTCCTCGCGAAGGCCGAAACGCAGCGCAAGGCGGCCGAGGTCGCGCGGAGAAAGCCGAAGTACTACACGGTGCGACGCGGCGACGCGCTGGCGACCATCGCCACCATCTGGAACACGACGCCCGAACGGCTGCGCGAGTGGAACAAGCTGCCCGACAATCGAATTCGCGTCGGGCAGGTCTTGATGGTCCGCCCGGCGATTCAGTAGCGGCCCGCGTCAGTGGACGTCGATCCGCGCCTCACCGTCGAGCACGACGCGCAGCACGAACGCGCTTGACGTCGCGAAAAGGCGATCGATCCGAACGTCGGTCACGCCGCCCGTGAGGACGATGCCGGGCGCGATCGGCCGGTTCAACAGCTCGCCGAGCTGCACCTTCAATCGCTCGACCTGATCGCCGACGGCGAGTCGCCCGTTGCCGGTAGCGTCCGCCAGCGCCTTGCGAATGCGCGGTGCGCCGAGCGTCGCCTTGATGCTCGACATCTTGCTGCTGCTCGCGAGCGTGTAGCGCATATCGCCGATCAGCACCGAACGCGTCGGCACGTCGTACCCGATGCGGCCGAGCAGATACAACGACCCCGACACGCGTCCCTCCACGCCGACCTTCACCACGACGGTGTCGCCAACGCCCCACGCGGTGATCTGGCCGACGCGCATCCCCTTCCCCGCCACCTCGCCCGACAGCAGCGCCGTCGCGCGCCGTCCCAACTCGTCGAACGGAATCTCAATGTCGAGCGGCACGTGGATGCCGGTCGTTCGGCCGGCGAGCGTCAACGACGGCAGTGGCCGCGTGTCGGTCTGCGGTCGCGCGCCGATGACGACGCGCGGATGCGCCGTCAACACGATCGCCGTCCCCACCGCATGGCCGGTCCCTGTGAGCGGCGCGAGGCTGACGGCGCCCGGCGACATCGCGAACCAGACCGTCGACGCGGAGTCGAGGGCGAAGGGTTGCAGCATGGCGCGCCACATCGAGTCGGCGGCGGGCTTGAGATCGGCGACGGCGGGCACGACGGAATCGAATTGCTGCTTGAGCCGCGCGAGCTGGCCGTCGAGGATCCGCGTCATCGTCGGTGTCGCGTCGACGTGAAGCACCGTCACCTGACAGGGGTCGAGGATCGCGGGCGCGAGCGTCGTCGACCGCGACCCGAGCCTCCAGTCGCTGCGCCAATACAACGTGGTCGACAGACGCAGCTCGGCGCGCCGCATCGGTTCGGGCTCGTAGCCGCAGCTCGCGATGCCGCCGACCCCCGGCAGCGCGACGCGTCCGCGAAAGCGAAGCGCGGCGAACACCGAGACGCGATCGCCGGCCATCGCGAGATCGACGCTGTCGCGCCGGTAGACGTACTGGTGACACACGAACCCGCCGAGCGCGCTGCACTTCGCGCGGTCGAGGCTGTCCGTGATCGGAATGACGGAATCGATTCGCGCGCGAAGCCCCGCCATCGAGATGACGATGGGGATGGCGACGGTTGCGGGTTCGGCCGGCGGCACCGGCGACACGGCGGCCGCACCGGGCGGGGCTTCAGCCGGCGACGGCACGTCGAAGTGCCGCGAGCACGCCGCGGCCGTCGCAACGACCAGGAGTTCGAGCCGCACACGAAATGGCGAGCGCATGTCGGGCCTGAAGCTGCATCGGTGCGTGACGCCCAACAAGCGGCGATGCCTTGACAGTCTGGGTATTCGCCCCTATCTATGCCAAGACAGTCTAGGCAACGGGGAATCGCATGGCCACACCAGAGCCGACCAAGGACCGCTTGCACGGCACGCTCGACGCGCTCGTGCTCAAGACGCTGAGCGCCGGACCGCGACACGGCTACGCCATCGCGCGGTGGCTCGAGGATACCACCAGCCAGGCCATCCAGGTCGAGGAGGGATCGCTCTACCCCGCGCTCTATCGCATGGAGCGCCGCGGCTGGATCGAGGCGGAGTGGGGCACGTCGGAGCTCGGACGGAAAGCGAAGTTCTACAAGCTCACGGCGCAGGGACGCCGGCAGCTCAAGGTCGAGACGAACGAGTGGGCCGAGTTCGCGCGAGCGGTGTCCCTCGTCCTCGCGCCGAGCGTGTAGCTCATGCCCACGCTCGGGCGCGGGCCGCGCCAGCTGGCGTCACTCCTCTGGAAGGCCTCCGTCGATCAGGAGGTCGACGCCGAGTTCGACTTTCACGTGGAGATGCGAGCACGCGAGCTGATCGCGCGCGGCATGGACCCGGCGGCAGCGTATGCCGCCGCGGTCGCGCGGTTCGGCGACATTCACGCGGTGCGCGCGACCTGCCGATCGATCGGCAATCAACGGGAGCGAGAAATGCGGCGGACGGAATACCTGAGCGAGCTGGCCTACGACGCGCGGTTCGCGCTTCGGCAGCTGATCAAGGCGCCCACCTTCACCGCAGTCGCCGTCTTGACGCTCGCCCTCGGCGTCGGCGCGACGACGGCGATCTTCAGCGCCGTCGAGGCGGTCGTGTTGCGGCCATTCCCGTATCCTGCACCCGATCGACTGGCCTTCGCCTTTACGCACTGGACGTTCGGCGACGGCGGCGTTTCGATTGGCGACTATGCTGACTGGCGCAAACGTACCACGTCGTTCGCCGAGCTCGCGGCGTTTCAGTTTCGCGGAATGACGATGACGACCGCCGATGCACCGGACCGCATCACCGTCGCCGCCGCCACGGCCAACATGTTCGGGATATATGGGCTCAAGCCGGCGATCGGCCGCGCCTTCACCGCCGACGAGGACCAGCCGGGAAAGAACCAAGTCGTCGTCCTGAGTGACGGGTTGTGGCGCCGCGCGTTCGGGTCGAGCGCCGACGTGCCCGGCCGAACGATGCTCCTCGGCGGCATTCCGCACGTGATCATCGGCGTGATGCCGCCCCAGTTCGACCCGACTGATTCGCACGAAGACGCGTGGACACCGGCGGGATTCACACCGGAGCAACTCGTCGAGCACGATGAGCATTTTCTCACCGTCGTCGGCCGCCTGGCGCCGCGGGTGACGCTCGATGGCGCGCGCCAGGAGATGGAAGCGATCGGGCGCCGCATGTCGATCGAGTATCCCAAGACGAACAAGACGAACGGCGTCCGCGTTCAGGGGTTCTCCGAGGTGATCGTCGGCGACTATCGGACTCGACTCTTCGTGCTTCTCGCCGCCGTCGGGTGCGTTCTCCTGATCGCGTGTGGCAACGTCGCCAATCTCTTGCTCGCTCGCGGCGCGGCGCGGTCGAAGGAGCTCGCCGTTCGCAGCGCGATCGGCGCGGGCCGGTCGCGCATCGTCCGTCAGATGCTCACCGAGAATCTCGTCCTCGCGTGTCTCGCGTCCGCGGGTGGGTTGCTCCTCGCCTGGCTGGGAATCCATCTGCTCCTCGGCGCTGCGCCGCCGACCATTCCGCGCCTGGCGGCGACGCGCATCGACGGAACGGTATTGCTCTTCGCGCTCGGGCTCGCCGTCGCGTGCAGCATCGTATTCGGCTCGGTGCCGGCGCTTCGTTCGGCCAGTGGCAACGTGCAGCAGTCGCTTCGGGAAGGGGGACGAACCGCAATCGCCGGC
>Ga0326726_10002501_pt1 | contig 16871 bp, 7 predicted proteins | sample MHFenrmetagenome_2_FD_207603 | JGI IMG/M metagenome (GOLD analysis project Ga0326726, IMG submission 207603) | Lab enriched peat soil microbial communities from Michigan Hollow, Ithaca, NY, United States - MHF15MN | ecosystem: Environmental > Terrestrial > Soil > Wetlands > Peat | place: USA... | reverse complement strand
CGTCCGCTTATGCGGCGCTTGGGCGACAGGCCGACAGCGAGCGCGAGCTGGCCAGGTCGCAGCAGTTGCGCCGCCAGATGCTCCTGGGAGAGGGAAGCCGCTGAAACCCGCAGCCTTCATTCTTGCGCTCGGCGCGCTGTTGTCGGCCGGTATGCAGCCGTTTGCGCAGAATCCCGTTCCTCGGTTCGAGAATATCGCCGTCGCGGCCGGAGTGAATGTCCGGCACGCCAACGGCGCGAGTGCGGACCACCACCTGCAGGAGATCATGGGCAGCGGCGGACTGTTTTTCGACTACGACAACGACGGCTGGACCGATCTGTTTCTAGTGGACGGCGGATCGCTGGTTGACGCAGCCGTGGCGGCTCGCAGCCATCATCGCCTGTACAGAAATCGCGGGAACGGCAGCTTCGAAGACGTCACGGTGAAGGCAGGGATTGGACGCGCGCCGTCTTACGGCATGGGCGCGTGCGCGGCCGACATCGACAACGATGGCGCGATCGATCTTTTCGTCACTGGCGCGGGCGCCAACGCCCTCTATCACAACAACGGGAACGGCACGTTCAGCGACATCAGCGCGAAGGCGGGCATCGCCGGCGGACCGTTCGCAACAAGCTGCGCATTTGCCGACGTGGACCGTGACGGCTTCGTTGATCTGTTCGTGACCAACTACGTCGATGCGCGCTCGGAGACCAACGTCTTTTGCGGCGTCGCCGCCAGCAACGCCCGCATGTACTGCCACCCGCTCAATTTCGCTCCGCTGGCGTGTGTGCTGTATCACAACAACGGCAACTTGACGTTCACCGACGTCAGCGCGAAGGCCGGCATCGCCGGCCACCGCAGCAACGGGCTTGGCGTCGTCATCGGCGACTACGATGACGATGGATGGCCCGACATCGCCGTGGCCAATGACTCGCTGCCGAACTTCCTCTATCACAACGAGGGGCGCGGCGTGTTCAAGGAAGTCGGTCTGGTCTCAGGCATCGCCGTCGCGGCCGACGGCAATCCGCGAGCGGGCATGGGGATCGATCTTGCGGACTACGACGGCGACGGGCGTCTGGATCTCTTCATCACGAATCACGAGCTCGAAGCGCACACGCTCTTCCACAACCTGGGGCGGGGGCTCTTCGCGGACGTCACATCGCAGAGCGGCATCGGCCTCGAGACGCTGCCGTACGTCGGATTCGGGACGGTGTTGTTTGACTACGACAACGACGGCGATCTTGATCTGGCCATCACGAATGGGCACGTCGTGGACAACTCCGGCCACTACCGGCCGGGCTCGAAGACGGAGCAGCGCAAGCTGCTCTTCAGAAACGACAGTGGCCGGTTCAAGGAGGTCGGCCGTCTTGCCGGTTCCGGGTTCGCCATCGAGAAGATCGGACGTTCGCTCGTCGCAGCCGACATCGACAATGACGGCAGCCTTGATCTGCTTTTCACGAACAACGGCGACATGCCGGACCTGTTGCACAACGCATCCGGACGCGAGAACAACGCGTTTCTCGTGCGGCTCGTGGGCACGCGCAGCAACCGGAGCGCCGTCGGCGCGCGGTTGGCGCTGACCGCCGGCGCGATCAGACAGGTTCGCGAAGTGAAGGCGGGCTCGAGTTACCTCGGGCAGAACGACCTCCGCCAGCACTTCGGGCTCGGTCAGGCCGCGAAAGTCGATCGTCTCGAGATTCGCTGGCCTTCCGGGCAGACGGAGGCGCTGACGAATCTCGCGCCCAACCAGATTCTGACGGTTACGGAAGGACGGGGAGTGACGAGCCGCGCGCCGCTCGCGCGACAATGAGCCTGACGATGGCCTTTCCATCCCGCCTGTCCGGCCTGTCCTGTCTTCTGGGTGTCCTGATGAGCGTGGCCGCGATGCTCACCGCCGGCTGTTCGAGAGGTCGCGACATGCGGCCGGTCACACTACCGGACCTCTCGCGCATCGACGCCCCGGTTCAGGCGCAGGTTCGCGCGCGCTATGACACGCTCAAGCAGGCGATAGAGAATCGGTCGACACCGGCCGCCGAGCTTGCCGACGCGTACGGCGGCTACGGTCTGGTGCTGCAGGCGTCGGAGTTCTTCGAAGCCGCAGAGCCGTGTCATCTCAATGCTCAGACGCTCGCACCCGACGACGTCCGGTGGCCCTACTACCTTGGCCACCTCTATAAGAGCCAGGGCGCGACCGACAAATCGGAGGTCGCGTTCAAGCGCGCGCTCGAGCTGCAGCCAAACGACCTCGCCACCCTCGTCTGGCTGGGCCGCCTGAACCTCGATCAGGGCAAGGCCGACGCCGCAGAATCCCTGTTCCAGAAGGCGAACGGGCTCGCGCCGCGAACAGTGTCCGTGATCGCCGGGCTGGGCCAGGTGGCGATCGCGAAGCGCGACTACGCGGCGACCGTGACGTATCTCGAGGACGCCTTGCAGCTCGATCCCGAAGCCGAAAGCCTGCATGCGCCGCTCGCCGCGGCTTATCGCGGGCTCGGGCAGCTCGACAAAGCGCAGCCGCACATCGGCCAGTGGCGCAATCGCGATCTGCCGCTGTCCGATCCGAGGTTGGAGGAAATGGACCTCCTGCTTGAAAGCGGGCTCTCGTACGAACTCCGGGGGATTCGCGCCTTCGAAGTCAAGCAATGGACAACTGCCGCGGAGTTCTTCCGTCGGGGGCTTGCGCTCACCAAGCCAAACGCGCCGCTGCACCGCTCGCTGCAGCACAAACTCGGCACGGCGTTGTACCTGAACGGCGACCTGAAGGAGGCAGAGCGGCAGTTCCAGGCCGTCGTCGACGCCGGCCCGGACGGCATCGATGAAGCGACGGCGAAAGCGAACTACAGCCTCGCCGTCCTGATGGCATCGGACGGACGCGCCGACAAGGCGCTGCCGCACTTCGAGGGCGCCATTCGGTACCAGCCCAACTACATCGAAGCCCACCTCGCCATGGCCGATTTCCTCCGGCGGCGCAAGAGCCCGGAAGCCGCGCTCGCGCAGTACCGCGCGACGCTCGCGCTCAACCCGCGGCACACGATCGCCCGCCTAGGTTATGCGATGTGTCTCGTCGATCTGAAACGGTATCGTGAGACGCGCGAGTGGCTTGACGAGGCGGTGAAGCAGTTTCCCGATCGCCCGGAATACAAGATCGCCCTCGCCCGCGTGCTCTCGACGAGCGCCGATGAACACGTGCGCGATGCGCAGCGCGCTCTCGACATCGCGCAGGAGCTGTTCAAGGGCCAGCGCACAACCGCGCTCGGCGAGACGATCGCAATGGCGCTGGCCGAGTACGGCGACTACGCGCAGGCCATCGCGATTCAGCGGGACGTCGTCGCGGCGGCGATGCGTTCGCGTCTGACAGCCCAGCTTCCGCGCATGCGTCAGAACCTCGCGCTGTATGAACGCCACCAGCCGAGCCGGACGCCATGGTCCGAAGACGACCTGGTGCTTGGACCGTCGGCATCGCCGGCCGCACCGGAGCAGTCGTTCAGCCCTTCGAAGCCCTGATCGATCGCCTGCGGTCTGGCAGGATAGGCAGGACACTCCAACAGGCTGGAGGCGGCCGACGCTGCACGGTTTTTGTGTCCGGCTCTGACCAGATCGTGCCTCCAGCGTTACAGTTCACTAACTAAATACTTAGTCAATATTTAGCAGGCCCGGCAGCTGCGTGGTCTCGGTGTTCCTGGAGTGTTTGGAAGGGAGAACACTTATGTCCGTGCTGAGGAAGTTTGCGTTGCTCGTGGCGTGCCTTGCCAGGCTGTCCGGGTCGGCGTACGCCCAGACGGCCCTGGCCGGCGTCGTCAAGGACTCGTCCGGCGCTGTACTGCCGGGCGTGACGGTCGAAGCCGCAAGCCCGTCATTGATCGAGAAAACGCGCACGGCGATCACGGATGGCACCGGTCAGTACCAGATCGTCGACCTGCGTCCCGGCGCGTACACCGTGACGTTTACGCTGGCAGGCTTTTCTGCCGTGAAGCGCGATGGCGTCGAACTGGCGGGAGCCGGCGTCGTCACCATCAACGCCGACATGAAAGTCGGCAACGTCTCGGAGACGATCAACGTCACGGGCGAGACGCCGGTTGTGGAAGTGCAGAGCACTCGACGCCAGTCCGTCATCGACAGCAACACGATCAACGACCTACCGGTCGCGCGCGGCTACGGCGGCATCCTGGCGGCGATCCCCTCGATGCAGGGCGCGCCCGCCAGTTCATCGGTGTCGGCGTTCGTGCCGTTCTTCACGGCGCACGGCGGTCCGGCCAATGAAGGCACCGTACAGCTCGATGGACTCAACGTCGGGGCGGCGTTCAACGGCGGCGGCGTGTCGGGCAACGCCTACGACGTGGCCAACGCGCAGGAAATGCAGCTGACCATCTCGGGAAACCTCGGTGAAGCCGAGACGGGCGGGCCGATTCTGAACATCGTGCCGAAGACCGGCGGCAACTCGTTCAAGGGCTCGATCTTCGGATCGGGGAGCGGGTCGAGTCTGCAGTCCAACAACATCGACGCCGCCCTTCAGGCACAGGGGATTACGGCAGCGTCGCTCATCAAGGTGTGGGACTACAGCGGCGCCGTGGGCGGGCCGATCGTCAGAGACAAGCTGTGGTTCTTCGGAAACTATCGCGACTTCGGCAACCACGCGGCGGTGCCCGGTGGCTACGCGAATAAGTTCGCCGGCGACCCGAGTCACTGGGACTACGCGGCCGATCTGAACACGCCGTCGCGCACGGCGACCTCGAAAACCGTGATGTCGGGCCGTTTCACCTCGCAGTTGACGCCGCGCAACAAGGTCAGCTTCTCCTACGACTATCAGAAAGACTGCGACGGCGCGTCGATGAACACGACGGACGGCTGCCGTACGCGCGGGGCGAACTGGGTGCCGAGCAACGGCTTCGGCGCCGCGTTCTCGCCGGAAGCGCAGTCGAACTACTGGGACGCGCGCGAGATCATTTCTGAAGGGACCTGGCAGTCGCCCGTCACGAACAAGCTGCTCCTCGAAGCGGGTGTTTCGACGTTCGTCAGCCACTGGGGCTGGATGAAACAGCCTGGAGCCATCACCAACCTCGCTCAGGTCACCACGATCGTCCCGGTGTTCCGCATTTACCGCGGCGAAGACAACATCATCGACAACACGCAGAACCCGGTCACGTGGCGCGCGTCGGCGAGTTACGTCACGGGCTCGCACAACCTGAAGTTCGGCTACAAGGGTGCGTACTACGTCGAGCAGACGACGGACCTGTCGAGCGATCTCGGGTACACGATTACGGATCTGAGCTTCATCGCGCCGGGCTTCTCGTCCGCGACTATTCGCATCGCGCCGTGGCAACAGAGCAATCGCACCGAGTCGCACGCGCTCTACGCGCAGGATCAGTGGACGGTCGGGCGCGCGACGCTTCAGGGAGCGGTCAGATACGACCACGCCTTCAGCTGGTTCCCGGCCGATCACAACGGTGCTCCGCAGGCCGGCATCTGGAACAAGGCGCCGATCACATTCCCTGAGAGCAAGGGTGTGACGGGCTACAACGACATCACGCCGCGTTTTGGTGTGGCGTACGACGTGTTCGGTCACGGCAAGACGTCGCTCAAGGTGAACGTCGGCAAGTACCTGCAGAGCGCGAACAACCAGGAGAACTACACGATCAGCAACCCAGCGCTCGATGGACGCAACGGCCGGCGCGGCCCGAATTTCCAGACGACGGCCTCACGGACGTACATCGACTTCAACGGCAACCATGCGCCGGACTGCAACCTCATCAACCCGCAGCCGAACGGCGAGTGCATTGCGGCGGATCTCGGGAACTTCGCGAACCCCAACGCGCTGACGCAGGTCAATCCGGCCGTGCTGAGCGGGTGGGGCGTGCGTCCCTACGACTGGCAGTTCGGCGTGTCGGTGCAGCAGGAAATCGCCCCCCGGACGTCGCTCGAAGTCGGCTTCAACCGCCGCTGGTTCGGCAACTTCTTTGTGTTCGACAACATCAACCTGCAGGCGAGCGACTTCCAGGCCGTGACCCTGACAGCGCCGTCGAACGCGAAACTGCCCGGCGGCGGTGGCAATCAGGTCACGTACAACGTGGTCAAGACCGGCGTGAACACGACCAACATCCAGGACAAGTACACGTTCGCCAGCGACTACGGCGACTGGACCAATCACTGGAGCGGCGTGGACATCACCATCAACTCGCGGCTCCGGAACGGTTTCACGCTCAATTTCGGCACGAGCACGGGCCGCGCCGTCACCGACAACTGCGGTGTGGCGGCGAAGGTCCCCGAGCTGCTGAACCCCGCGTTGACCAACCCCTCGCCATTCACGGCGAACGTCTTCCAGCTCGCCAGCTCATGTCATAAGGAAGAGTCCTGGCAGACGCAGGCGCGCGGCTTCGCGCTCTATACGATTCCGCACATCGACGTCCTCGTCAGCGGCATTTTCCGCTTCCAGCCGAATTCGTCGTTCGGCTTCGGCGCGACCCCCGAGGGCAACAGCACGGGTCTGTCGGCCAACTACGCGACGCCCGCCGGACAGACGGTCAACCTGCTGCCGCCGGGACAGGTCTTCGGACCGCGCATCAACCAGATCGACGCGCGGTTCGCGAAGATTCTGAATTTCAGCAAGAAGCGCCTTGAGGTCTCGGTCGACTTCTTCAACCTGACCAACGACAACACCGCCACCGGGTTCCAGCAGAACTACGGAGACGGCTCGGGCTTCATGGTGCCGACGTCGATCCTCAACGCACGCGCGGCGAAGTTCAACGTCACGTTCGACTTCTAATCGACCCCGTCGTCGACTTCAAAAAGCCGGAGGCACCAGCAATTGCCTCCGGCTTTCTTTATTTTGAGCGTCTTACTTCGTTGACTGAATCTTTGTGTCTTCCTTAGAATCTCCGGCTGCGTGCGTGACTTTTGTCCGAAGTGGTTTGAAGGGAGACATTCATGTCTGTGCTGAGAAAGCTGGGGTTCGTAATGGCGAGCCTTGCGCTCATGTCCGGGTCGGCCTACGCCCAGACTGCGCTGGCAGGCGTCGTCAAAGACTCGTCCGGTGCCGTGTTGCCGGGCGTGACCGTCGAGGCGGCGAGTCCGGTCTTGCTCGAGAAGACTCGATCGGCCGTTACCGATGGAACCGGTCAGTACCGAATTCCTGACTTGCTGCCCGGAACGTATAGCGTCACGTTCACGCTGACGGGCTTTTCGACGGTGAAGCGAGAAGCCGTCGAAGTTGCCGGCGCCGGTGTCATCAGCATCAACGCCGACCTGCGCGTGGGCGCCGTGGCGGAAACGATCACCGTGACCGGCGAAACGCCGGTCGTCGACATCCAGACCAGCACGAAGAAACAAGTCGTGCTGTCGAGTGCGGTCGTGGAAGCGATTCCGGCGTCGCGCGGCTATGGCAACGTGCTGGCGACAGTGCCCGGCATCCAGGCCACGGGCCTCGACGTGAGTTCCGCCGTCTCGACGAACTTCTTCACGGCGCGCGGCGGCCGCGGCAACGAAGGCACCGTGCAGATCGACGGCATGAATGTGGGGTCGGCCTTCAACGGCGGCGGCGTTGCCGGCTTCGGCTACCCGATCGGCGAATCGTCGGAAATCCAGGTGACGATCGCGGGCGGTCTGGGCGAAACGGATCGCGGCGGACCGGCGTTCAACCTGATCCCCAAGACCGGCGGCAACAAGTTCAGCGGCACGGGATTCCTGAGCGCGGCGGGACGCTGGTCGCAGGGCAACAACCTTGACGATCAACTGCGCGCGTTCGGCATCGCCGACGTTCCGGGGCTGATCAAGAACTGGGACACCAACTTCGCGCTGGGCGGTCCGATCGTGAAGGATCGCCTGTGGTTCTTCAACAACGTGCGGAGCTACGGCAACCACCAGCAGATTCCCGGCCTCTATGCGAACAAGAACGCTGGAGACGCCACGAAGTGGACCTACGCGCCGGATACCAGCGTGTTGGCGCGGTCCGCGGCTGCGAAGATGATCGAAGCGATCCGTCTGACCGGACAAGCCTCGGCCAAGAACAAGGTCGGCTTCTACCTGGACTATCAGCAGGTCTGCAACGGGTCCGCGTACGCCAAGGGCGCTACGCAGTGCCGCGACCGCGGCGACGACTGGACTGCACTTGGCAGCCTCGGCGCCGGCTTCTTCGGCGCGCTCGCTCCCGAGTCCGGTAACGTGTGGGACGACCGCGAGAAGATCACGCAGGCGACCTGGTCGTCGCCGGCGTCCAGCAAGTTGCTCCTCGAAGCCGGATTCTCCCAGTTCGCCAGCCGGTTCGGCGGCATGATCCCCGGCGGCGCGCTCACCAGTTTCATCCCTGTCCAGGAGCAGAGCACGCTGGGCGGAGTGCCGGTGGGGAACTTCACGTATCGTGGATGGTCATCGGCCGCCTCGAACGAACAGTTCCACAACGTGTGGCGCGCGGCCGCAACCTACGTGACCGGCGCGCACAGCCTGAAGATCGGCTACCAGGCGGCGTTTCAGATCCAGAAGAACTTCCAGAACGAAGGCCAGGGGCTGAGCTACGTGTTCAACACGCAGGTGCCGATTCAGTTCACGCTGCGTGACGCGCCGTTCTGGCAGAGCAACCGCACGCGGTTCGACGCGATCTACGCGCAGGACCAGTGGACGCACAATCGCCTGACGCTGCAGGGCGGCATCCGCTACGAGCACGCCTGGAGCTGGTTCCCGGCCGGTGAAAACGGGATCGTCGCCGACAACCAGTTCGGCACGACGTTCCTGTTCCCGGAGACCAAGGGCGTGACCGGCTATCACGACATCACGCCGCGCATGGGCGCCGCCTATGACGTGTTCGGCAACGGCAAGACGTCGCTGAAAGTCAATGTCAGCAAGTACCTGCAGGCCGCCAACAACGACGCGCAGTACACGATCGGCAATTCGGCCGTGACGTTCCAGCAGACCACCAACCGTTCCTGGACGGACAGCAATAACAACCGCGTGGTTGATTGCGTGCTGATGAACAAGGTGGCCGAAAATAACACCGCGGCCGGCGGCGACGTCTGCGGCGCCTGGACGAACCTGAACTTCGGCAACCCGTTCGGCGCGACGGTCGTCAACCCGGACACCATGCACGGCTGGGGGATCCGGCCGTACGACTGGCAGTTCAGCGTCTCGCTGCAGCAGGAAGTGGCGCCGCGCGTCTCCGTCGAGCTGGGCTACAACCGGCGGATCTGGGGTAATCACTTCTTCACCGACAACCGGGCCATCGGACCGCAGGACTTCGATACGGCGACCATCACGGCGCCGTCCAACGCGCTGCTGGCCAACGGCGGCGGCTACCCGGTGACGTTCGTCACGCGCAACTCACGCACGGCCCTCGGCGCGACCGACAACTACTACACGTTTGCCAGCGATTACGGCGACACGACGACGTACTGGCACGGTGTGGATTTCACGATCAACGCCCGCACCAGGAACGGGATCTCGTTCCAGGGCGGTACGAGCACCGGCCGCGGCGTCCGCGACTACTGCGCCGTCGCGCAGAAGCTGCCCGAGCTCTACACAACAGTCGGCGCCGTGCTCGCCAACCAGCAAGTGGGCGCGTGCGCGGTGACGGAGCCGTGGCTGACGACCTACCGCAGTTCGGTGACGTACATCGTGCCCAAGATCGACGTGTTGCTGGCGGGTTCGATTCGATCCACGCCGAACACGCAGCCGTCGACGATCAACACGTTCGTGGCGACGAACGGCGCATCGGTCTCGGCAAACTACAACGCGACCAGCGCGATTCTCCAGGGCTCCAACCTCGGCCGTGCGCTCGCCCCGGGACTCGCGTTCCAGACGGTCGACCTCACGCTGCCGGGTCAGGTGTATCCAAATCGCGTGAACTCGCTCGACCTGCGGCTCGCCAAGGTGATTCGCTTCAACCGCTACCGGGCGAACGTCGGCTTCGACTTCTACAACCTGTTCAACGCCAACACCGGCACGGCGTTCAATCAGGTGTACGACGTGGCGTCGAACGGCGCTTCGTGGCTGCGGCCGACGACGGTCCTCAACCCGCGATTCGCGCGGTTCAACCTGACGATCGACTTCTAGCGCGATTGCGTCAGGCGGGAAGGGCAGGAAAGGCAGCACAAGGGCAGGAAGGGCTGGACAGGCAGGATAGGCTGGAAGGAAACGATGCTGTTTCTTTCCCACCCCTCCTGCCCGTCCCGCCTTTTCTGCCTTTCTTGTCTCCTCCTCTTCCTCGCCGCTTGCGGCGGTCCGCCCCAGGCCACGAGAAACACGCTGACGTCTGCGGACTGGTTCACAGACCAGGCGCAAGCGTCCAACCTCGCGTTTACGCACTTCAACGGGATGTCAGGGCATTTCTATTACCCGGAAATCATGGCGCCCGGCGTGGCGCTGCTCGACTACGACAACGACGGCGACCTCGACGTGTACGTCACGCAGGGCCAGATGCTCAGCGTCGACGGCAAGACACCGCCGCCGGCCGGCACGCCCGTGCTCAAAGATCACCTCTTCCGGAACGATCTCGTCGTCAACGCTGACGGCACGCGTACGATTCACTTCACCGACGTGACCGAGCAGGCGGGCATCAACCTGCAGACGTACGGCATGGGCGTGGCCGTCGGCGACTTCAACAACGACGGGTTCGTGGACATCTACCGGACCAGCCTGAACGGCGCCGTGCTGCTGCGCAACAACGGCAACGGCACGTTCACGGATGTCACGAAGGACGCGGGTGTCGGGGATCCCGGCGGCTGGGGCGTGTCGGCGACGTTCTTCGACTACGACCGCGACGGCTGGCTCGATCTGTTCGTCGGCAACTACCTGATATACAGCGTCGCCGGCGACATCCAGTGCGAGAGCGTGACGGGCCGCCGCGACTACTGTCCTCCCAACAGCTATCGCGAGCAGCCGAGCCACCTGTACCACAATCGCGGCAACGGGACGTTCGAGGACGTGACGGCCAGGGCCCTGGTTGGCGGCGCCTACGGACCGGCGCTCGGAGTTTCGACAGCCGACTTCAACAACGACGGCTGGATCGATCTGTACGTCGCCAACGACAGCAAGCCGAACCAGCTCTGGATCAACCAGCACAACGGCACGTTCAAGGACACCGCGTTTCTGGCCGGCGCGGCCGTGAGCGGATCAGGGCAGGCCGAGGCGAGCATGGGCGTCGACGCCGGCGACGTCGACAACGACGGAGACGAGGACTTGATCGTCACCAACTGGCTCGACCAGATGAACGCCTTCTACCTGAACGACGGGACCGGCAACTTCGAGGATCGGCGCGCGGCCTCCGGTCTCGGCGCGCCGAGCCTGGCGAAGACGGGCTTCGGCGCCGCCTGGTTCGACTTCGATCGCGACGGCTGGCTGGATCTGTTCGTCGCGAACGGCGGCGTGGCGACGATCGAAGCGCTGGCGCGCGCGCACGATCCGTTTCCGCTGAAGATGACGCCGCAGCTCTACAGGAACACGGGTGGTGGCCGGTTCGAGGACGTCTCGAGCCGCGCCGGCGCGGCCTTCAAAGTCGCCGACGTCGGCCGCGGCGTCGCTTTCGGGGACATCGACAACGACGGCGACACCGACCTGGTCGTCGCCAACGCGAACGGACCGTTGCGTCTGCTCGTGAACAACGTGGCGAACCAGCATCACTGGATGGGATTGCGGTTGGTTGCAGATGTAGGGCGGGGCTTTCAGCCCCGCCAAGGCGGCCCTGAAAGGGCCGCCCCGCCAGCGCGAGACGCGCTCGGCGCGCGCGTGCAGGTGATTCGCAGCACCGGCCCGACCTTGTGGCGCCGCGCGCGCGCGGACGGCAGCTACGCGTCCGCGAACGATCCGCGCGTGCTGGTCGGTCTCGGCACGTCCACTGAGCAACCGCGGACCAGGATCACGTGGCCGAGCGGCAAGGTCGAGGAATTTTCCGGCGTTCCCATCGATCGGTACTCCACGCTTGTCGAAGGAACCGGGAAGTGAAGAGCCGGTCCGTGCTTCGTGCGTTCGTGTCTTCGTGGGTGATCGTCGTCGCGGTGGGCTGCTCCTCGTCTGCACGGCGACACGTGCGGCCCGTGACGCTGCCCGATCTTTCGCGCGTGGATCCCGGCGTCCAGGCCCAGGTCAAAGAGCGGTACGACACGCTCAAGGGCGCGATGGGCGGATCGTCGACGGACGCCGAACTCGCCACCGCGTACGGGCAGTACGGCATGGTGCTTCAGGCCGCGGAGTTTTTTGACGCCGCCGAGCCGTGTTACCTCAATGCCCAGGCGCTCGCCCCCGACGAATTTCGCTGGCCGTACTACCTGGCCAACCTTCACAAGAGCCGCGGCGAGACGGACCGGGCCGAAGCCGCGTTCAAACGCGTCCTCGAACTGAAGCCCGACGATCTCGCCACCCTGATCTGGCTTGGCCGGCTCCATCTCGATCAAGGGCGTCCCGACGCCGCCGAGCTGCTCTTTGCCAAGGCGTTTGGGATGGCACCGCGTTCAGTGGCCGTGCTCGCGGGCCTCGGCCGAGTGGCCGTCGCCCGACGCGACTACCCGCAGGCGGTGAAGTACCTGGAAGACGCGCTCGCGATCGATCCGGAGGCCGAGAGCCTGCATGCGCCGCTCGCCGCGGCGTATCGAGGCCTCGGGCAGCTCGACAAGGCACAACCTCATCTTCGACAGTGGCGCAATCGCGATCTCCCGGTGCCCGATCCGTTGCAGCAGGAAATGGACCTGCTGCTCGAGAGCGGGCTGTCGTACGAGCTTCGCGGCATTCGTGCCTTCGAAGTCCGCGACTGGAAGAGCGCCGCCGGGTTCTTCCGCCAGGGCCTGTCCCTCACCCGGACAAACTCGCCGCTTCGTCGATCTCTTCAGCACAAGCTCGGCACGGCGCTCTACCTGAACGGCGACGCCGCGGGCGCGCAGACACAGTTCGAGGCGGTCATCGAAGCGGGACCGCCGGGCGGGATCGATGAAGCGACCGCGAAGGCGCATTACAGCCTGGCGGTATTGCTCGCCTCGCAGGGGCAGTTGCCCTCGAAGGTGCTGCCGCATTTCGAGGCCGCTGTGAAGTACCAGCCGAACTACGTCGAGGCCCACCTTGCGTTCGCCGACTACCTGCGCAGGACGGGACGTCCGGACGCCGCCCTCGTCGAGTATCGCGACACGCTGGATCTCAATCCGCGGCAATCCGCCGCCCGGCTGGGATATGCGATGTGTCTCGTCCAGGCGAGGCGTTACCTGGAAGCGCGCAACTGGCTCGACGAGGCCTCCAGGCTGTTTCCCGATCGCACGGAATTCAAGATGGGCCTCGCGCGCGTGCTCGCGACGAGCCCGGACGATCGCGTGCGCGACGGCCGCCGCGCCGTGGCGATTACACAGGATCTCTTCAAAGGCGAGCGCACGACGGCGCTGGGGGAGACGATCGCGATGGCGCTGGCCGAAGTCGGCGACTACGCGCAGGCGATCACGATCCAGCGAGACGTGATGGCCGCCGCCAGGCGAGCCAGCCTGACCGATCAGCTTCCGCACATGGCGGCGAACCTTACGCTTTACGAACGTCAACAGCCGAGCCGCACGCCGTGGGTCGATAACGATCTCGCGCTCGTGCAGACGCCGAATGTGACAGCCGACACATCAGCATCGAAGTAGTGTCCGCCTTCAGGTTTTTGAACCTCGCAACTTCTTTCTGATCTTTCTACTCTCCTCAAATAGGACGGGCCCTCCGCGCGCCGTAGTCTCGGATGTGGAGTGATGGAGGGTCTATGACCGGAGTGAAAAGGGTCGCGTGTCTCTTCTTATGGCTGGCCGTGCTTCCCGCATCGGCGTACGCACAGGCCACCCTGGCGGGAGTGGTGAGAGATTCGTCCGGCGCCGTCCTGCCGGGAGTGACCGTGGAAGTGTCGAGTCCGGCACTCATCGAGAAATCGAGAACGGCCGTGACGGACGGCACCGGACAGTACAAGGTGACCGAACTGCTGCCCGGCTCGTACACGCTGACGTTCACGTTGAGCGGCTTCGCGACGGTCAGGCGCGAGAACGTCGACATCAGCGGCGCCGGCGTGATCACCATCAACGCGGACCTGAAAGTCGGATCCGTGTCGGAGACGATCACGGTCACTGGTGAAACGCCGGTCGTCGACGTGCAGAGCGCCACGCGGCACGAGGTCCTCGGCAACGACGTGCTCAAGACGCTGCCGGTGACACGCAGCTACGACTCACTGCTGACCACAGTGCCCGCCGTCACCGGCGGAAGCCTCGACGTCACGCTCTCGCCGACGATGCGCATCTTCACGAGCCACGGCGGGCGCGGCAACGAGGGCAATATGTCGCTCGACGGCCTGAACGTCGGCGCGGCGTTCAACGGCGGCGGCGTCTCCGGCTACATCCTCGACACCGCGAACGCGGCGGAAGTGCAGATGAGCCTCTCCGGCGGTCTCGGCGAAGCGGAGAAGGGCGGCATCTATCTCAACGTCATTCCGAAGATGGGCGGGAACACGTTCAAGGGGGAACTCTTCGCAAGCGGCGCCGGCTCGTGGTCGCAGGGAAGCAATCTCGACTCCACGCTGCAGGCATTCGGCATCCAGAATCCGCCGACGATTCACAACAACTACGACACCAGCGGCGCGCTCGGTGGCCCGATCAAGAAGGACAAGCTGTGGTTTTATGCCTCGGTCCGGTACTTCGGACAGGCGCAGGACATTCCGGGCGCGTACGCGAACGCGAATGCCGGCAATGCGAGTGCATGGACGTACGTCGCGAATCCCGCGATCACGAACCGCAACGCCAGCAGCCAGAACATCTATAACGGCCGCGTGACCTGGCAAGCGAGCGAACGCAACAAGTTCAGCTTCTACGAGGACTACCAGGGCAACTGCAGTCAGGCGTCGTATCTGGCCTCGTCCAGCGCGTGTCGTGATGCCGGATCCAACTGGCTGGCGACCGGATCGTTCGGCGCATTTCAGTCGCCTGAGGCGTTCACGACCTACAACCCGGAGCCGCAAAACGTGGCGCAGGCCACGTGGACGTCGACGGTCACGAGCAAGCTGCTGCTCGAAGCGGGGTTCTCGAGTTACGTGAGCCGCTGGGGATGGATGAATCCGCCGGGGGCGCTCACGAACATGACGCAGGTCACGCAGCTCGCGCCGTTCATGCAGTTCCGCGGCCTCGACGACTACTTCAACAACTTCCAGTCGCCGAACGTCTGGCGCGCGTCCGCCTCGTACGTCACCGGCGCGCACAGCCTGAAAGTCGGCTATCAGGGTGCGTACCTGATCGAGGAGATCGAGGACTTCGCGAACGACACGAACCTGACCTATCTCTTCTTCGGGCCCAACCAGCCGATCGGCATCACCATGCGCATCGCGCCGTGGCAGATCAGCAACCGGACGGAGTACGCGGCGTTCTATGCCCAGGACCAGTGGACGCTGGGACGCGTGACGCTGCAGGGCGCGCTCCGGTACGACCGCGCCTGGAGCTTCTTCCCAGGCACGCATAACGGTGCGCCGAACACCGGTCCGTACAATCCGCAGCCCATTCTGTTCCCGGCGGCAACCGGCGTCGACGCCTTCAACGACATCACTCCGCGCATGGGCGTCGCGTGGGATGTCAGAGGCGACGGGAAAACGTCTGTTCGCGTGAACCTCGGGAAGTATCTGCAGGGCGCGAACAACCAGCAGAACTACACGATTTCGAATCCGGCGATGGACGGGCGCAACGGACGCATCGGCCCGAACTTCCAGACGACGGTCAACCGGACCTGGGCCGACGCGAACGGCAACTTCCTGCCCGACTGCGCGCTGATGAACCCGGCGGCGAACGGCGAATGCGGACCGTGGTCGTCAAACGGCTTTGCGAGCACCGCCGGCGAGACGCAGATCGATCCGGCCGTCCTGCACGGATGGGGCGTGAGACCGTCCGACTGGCAGTTCGGCGTCGGCATCCAGCAGCAGATTCTGCCGCGCACGTCCGTCGAGGTCACGTACAACCGGCGGTGGTTCAACAACTTCTTCGTGTTCAAGAACACGCTGCTCAATGCGGGCGATTTCTCGTCGCAGACGATCACGGCGCCGCTGAACGGGAATCTCCCGGGCGGTGGGGGATATCCGATGACGTATCAGGTGCTCAACCCGGGCGTGCCGACGAACATTCAGGACCTGTACACGAGCGCCGACAACTACGGTGGAGAATCGATCTACTGGCACGGCGTCGACGTGACGATCAGTTCGCGGATGCGCAAGGGCTTCGTGTTTCAGGGCGGCACGAGCACCGGGCGGGGCGTGACGGACTACTGCGCGCTGGCGGCGCAGATGCCGGAAATCTACAACCCCGCGCTCACCAACGCGGCGAACAACCTCGCCAGCACGGCGTACCAGCCGGCGAGTGCGTGTCACCAGGCCGAGAACTGGGTCACGCAGTTCCGCGGTCTCTCGTCGTACCAGATCCCGAGGATCGACGTGCTGTTCAGCGCGACACTGCAATCGACGCCCAACGCGTCGACAGGGCCGACCGATACGACCGTCGGCACGAATGGCACATCGCTCACGGCGAACTACAGTCCGACTCCAACCACGACGTACAACCTCGTCCAGCCCGGCACGTTCTACGGACCGCGCGTCAACCTCGTCAACCTGCGGGCGGCCAAAGTGCTGAGTTTCGGCCGGTACAAGGCGACGGCGGGCGTCGACCTCTTCAACCTGTTCAACTCAAACACCGGGCTCGTGTTCAACCAGAACTACGGTACCGGGTCGAACTATCTGCAGCCGACCTCGATCCAGACGCCGCGTTTCGTGAGACTGAACGTGACTGTCGACTTCTAGCGCACACCCGGCGAGATGGCGCCCCACGCCATCTCGCCGGGTCTCCGTTTCTTCAAGTTTTTGAATTTACAGGCGCCGCGAGCCCTTCTTTACGCCCCACCTCCGTGAGGATCTACTGTGTTTGCGTTAGTCTTACGCGCTGGCACCA
>Ga0326726_10002500_pt1 | contig 16873 bp, 16 predicted proteins | sample MHFenrmetagenome_2_FD_207603 | JGI IMG/M metagenome (GOLD analysis project Ga0326726, IMG submission 207603) | Lab enriched peat soil microbial communities from Michigan Hollow, Ithaca, NY, United States - MHF15MN | ecosystem: Environmental > Terrestrial > Soil > Wetlands > Peat | place: USA... | reverse complement strand
GTCGCACGTCCCACTGGAGGCGTTCCGTTTGCTTTGCGCTGCGCGGGGCGTCGAGCGGTTCAATTGGGCCGCGGAAGGCGTGGAACTGGGACGGGGTCGACGCGCACTTCTTGCAGCTCATGAACGAACGCGACGTCGCCTGTCCGAGGAGCTTTTCGGCCGCCGGGTCGCCCTCTAGACCGGCCTTGAGCAAGTCGTCGGTGAAGGCGAGCATACCGCAGCGCGTGTGATGGATCAGGATGATCTCGTTGGTGTTGAGCAGGTGATGCGAGATGATGAGGCAGCGGATCGCATCGTCGGTCACCACGCCCCCGGCATTGCGGATGATGTGCGCATCGCCCGTCTGCAAGCCGAGCAGGTCCTCGACATCGAGCCGCGCGTCCATGCAGGCGACAACCGCCACGTGCTTGGCCGGGTTGATCGGCTGCTTGCCGGGGTAGTTGGGCTTGTGCACCGTTTGGCCGCTCGCGTACTGCTTGTTGTTGTCCAGATACCGATCAGTCATCTTGTTTGCCATGGTCCCTCCTAGTTTTGGGGCTTGTGTGCGCTACTTAGCCTCGGTGGCGATTGAGCCGCGGTCCGGAGCAAGACAGGAATGCTACGCCTTCGGGCGCTTGCAGAGCATCGATCGCTGAATCGTATGCAGGGTTCCGATGTGCCTCCTCGGGGTCGCCTGCAGCACATGTTGTCAAACCGTCAGGGCTGGCGATGTTGCAGACCTGCCACCGAACGTGTAGTTGGGCCACGGCGTGCGCCGAAGGACGGCACGGCGATCACTTTCGCTTGTCCTTGGCGAATAGCTTCTCGAAGCAGCGCTGGGCCTCGCGCAGACCTTATTCAGTGAACACCACGGACTTCTGCTTTCCGGCGGGATCGCCTTCCTGACAGCGTAAGTCGGGAAGACCTTACAGGTGCGCCCTTGGTAGTGCGTTTATCGCGGCCACAGCCAGCCGAAGGTTCCCGCGGTCAAGAGCGCATAGACCAGGCCGTCCACCGTCGACCTGAAGGTCGCGCCCCACGAGCGCCCGTACCAGATCGAAGGCGGCCAGATCGCAGCCGCGTACGCCATGAAGGCCGAGGCGCCGACCAACTGAAAAACGCGCAGGTAGTGGGCGCCCGACGGCAGCGCCCGGGACGCGACATATCCCGCGAAGATCCCGATCACGAGGCAGAAGACGAACCACAGTACCAGGGGTCTCCCCATCCCGCCCATGCCGTTCGGCCGCACCGTCACGAGCATCACCGGGCCCTTGCTCAGCTTCTCCTTGTACGCGGGTGACTTCATCTCGTCCGCGCCCGCGCAGTACGGGACCATGTAGTCGCCGGGCGGGATAGCGAGCGGGCGCAGCGAATCCATCGCCTTGTCCTCGCTCGGCATCTTGAGATAGTCGTTGCGGTGCCAGAACGATAGGAGCATGTGGATCACAGTGCTTGCGATGAAAACGAAGACGGCTGAGACCAGAATGGGAAGCCAGAGCGAGGAAAGTGCTGTCATTGGAGCCTCCTTTTCAAGAGCAGCGGGCGTAGTCTACACACTGCTGGCCGGATCCTGCTGGTAGAACAGCGCGAACTGGGCATACAGCTCCGGCCAGTCCCGCGCGAGGACGGCCGACTCGGTGAAGAAGGCTTCGCTCATCACGGCGAAGAATTCCGCCGGGTGCTCGGCGGCGTAGGGGTCGATGAAGGTCGGTTCGCCCGAATCGACCTCGGCGCAGAAACGCTCGTAGGCCTGTTCGAGCGTCTTGCGCCATTTCGCGGCGTCCATGCCCTTGCGCGCCCCCGGAAAATTTTCATCGCCTGCGCCGTCCATGTGGATCTTGTGCGCGAACTCGTGGATGACGACGTTGTAGCCGCGCTCGGCCAGGCCCACGTCTTCCCACGACAGAATCACCGGTCCGCCCGGCCAGGCTTCTCCGGCGAGCTCGTCCTCGAAGGTATGGACCACGCCGTCTTCATCGACTTCTTCCTTTCGCACGCGGAATTCGCCCGGATAGACGATCACGCCGACCCAGCCCTCGTAGACGTCGAGGCCCAGGTTGAGTATCGGCAGGCACGCCTGTATCGCGATGGACAGTCGCACTTCATCGGTGAGTTGCAGGCCGCGCGCGCCGTGCATCTCCTTTTCCGCGAGGAAGAGAACGACGAGCTGCTTCAGCCGGCCCGTATCTTCCTCGGACAGTCCCCGCAGGAACGACAGCCCGGCCGCGACCCGCTTCCACAAGGCCTCGTCGAGACGGGCGCTCTTCAGCGTCCGCTTGCGGCGCCATTCGCGAAAGAAGCCCATGGTTATCGTCTGGAGGTAAGGACCACGCCGCCCAGCACCAGCGCAAATCCCGCGAGGTGGTAGGCGCGGAGCGGCTCGCCGAGGAAGATCACCGCGAACAGGATGCCGAACACCGGAATCACCGGATTGAAGAATCCGACAACGTTGGGCCCGACGGCCGCCACCGCCTGGTTCCAGCAGATGTAGGCGACGATCGAGGGGAAGATCGCGAGATATGCGATCGTGGCGACGGCCGCGGGGGTTACGCTCATCGTCCTTCCCGTCCACATCTCCCAGAGGTAGAACGGCAGCGACACCGCCGCGGCGGACGCGATGGTGGTGAACAGAAACGACAGCGCGCGCAGCGGTGGCCGCCACTTGAGCGTCACCGTGTAGATCGCCCACAGGAACGCGCCCCCGAGAATCAGGAAATCTCCCGGGTTGAGCGTGAGCCGGGCGAGCGTTTGCAGGGTTCCGCCGCTGACGATCGAGACCACGCCGGCGAGCGACAACACCAGTCCGACGAGCTGCCGGCCGCTGACCGTCAGCCCGAGCAGCAGCCACGACAGGGGAACCACGAAGAGCGGCAGCGATGAGTTGAGCAGCGTCGCGTTGATCGCAGTCGTGTAGCTTACGCCCCAGTAGCCGAGCAGCGTGAAGCCGCCGGCGCCGACCGCGCCGAAGACGAACAGCTTGAGGAGGTGCGGGCGAATGAGCGGCGCATCCTGGCGCAGCTGCGCGGCGGCGAAAGGGAAGAGGATCACCGCGGCGATCGCCCAGCGCCAGAAGGACAAGGCAAACGGCGCGACCTCGAAATTGACCACGCGCGCGGCCACCCAGTTGCCGCCAAACGAGGCGGCGGCGATGAGCAGCAGCAGGTAGGGCAGGGCGCGCTGCCGCGCGAGGCCGTCTCGCATCTGCACTCCAAAAAGAGCGGATTATCCGTGACCGGGCTGCCCCGCGCCATAGTGTGGGATAAACTTCAATCATGGTTTCCACCACGCGCGCGAGCACGGCCGACATCGGCGGCGATCTCCTCGCCGCTGCGGCGCCCGAAGAGGACCGGCGCGTCCTCGCGCGGGCGCTCGAGTTCGCCCGCGACGTCTATGGCGAGAAGCTCCTCGGCACCGGCGAGCCGGCGTACGAGCATGCCCTTGGCCTGGCGCGCAACCTCGCGCAGCTCCGGCTCGACGCCGATTCACTCGCCGCCGGCGTGCTCTTCGCCGTTCCCGCCTATTTTCCCGACGCAGAGGAGAAACTGAAGGAGTCCTTCGGCGCGACGGTGGCCTCGCTCGTATCCGGGATTGATCGTCTCAACCGGCTGAGGGTCGTCACCCGTGCGGCCGCGCTCGCCCGGGATTCGGCGGCGCAAGCGGAGGTGCTGCGCAAGATGCTGCTCGCCATGGTCGGGGACATCCGCGTCGTGCTGCTGCGGCTCGCGAGCCGCACCCAGACCATGCGCTGGCTCGCGCGTGCTCCGGAGGCGGAGCGCGCGCGGCTCGCGCGCGAGACGCTCGACATCTACGCGCCGCTCGCCAATCGTCTCGGCGTATGGCAGCTCAAGTGGGAACTCGAGGATCTCGCCTTCCGCTATCTGGAGCCCGAGCTGTACAAGCGCATCGCTGGCATGCTCGAGGAGCGTCGCAGCGAACGCGAGCGCTTCGTCGAGCAGGCGATCGCGGAGCTTGCCGACGAGCTCGCCCGCGCCGGAATCCGGGCCGATGTCACTGGACGGCCGAAACACCTCTACAGCATCTACAGCAAGATGCGGGCGAAGTCGCTCGATTTCTCGGAGATCCACGACGCGAGCGGGCTGCGCGTGCTGGTCGAGGAGGTCAAGGAATGCTATGCCGTGCTCGGTATAGTGCATAACCTGTGGGCTCCGATCCCGCGCGAATTCGACGATTACATCTCGCGGCCCAAGGCCAACCTCTATCGCTCCCTCCACACCGCAGTGATCGGGCCCGAGGGAAAGCCACTCGAAGTGCAGATCCGCACCCACGAGATGCACCGCGACGCCGAGGTGGGGGTGGCCGCGCACTGGCGCTACAAGGAGGGAACGCGCCGCTCGCGCGGCAAAGACGCCCCCGCGGACGAAAGAATCGCCTGGCTGCGGCAGGTGCTCGCGTGGCGCGATGAGATCGTCGACGCCTCGGACTGGCTCGAGCAGTCCAAGCAGGCAGTCCTGGATGACACCGTGTACGTGCTCACGCCCCAGGGCAAGGTGGTCGAACTCCCGCAGGGGGCGACGCCCGTCGATTTTGCCTACGCGCTGCATACCGAACTGGGCCACCGCTGCCGCGGCGCCAAAGTAAACGGCGCGATCGTGACGCTCGATTACCCTCTGAAAAACGCGGAAGTCGTCGAAATCGTCACTGCAAAGACCGGGGGGCCCAGCCGCGACTGGCTCAATCCCGCGCTTGGCACCATCAGGAGCTCGCGTGCGCGCAACAAGGTGCGCCAGTGGTTCAACAGCCGCGAGCTCGCGGCTGTCGTTGCCGCTGGGCGCGCCGCGGTCGAGCGCGAGCTGAAGCGCGAAGGCGTGCGGGCGGCGAGCCTCGACGAGCTGGCGAAGCGCCTCGGCTTTGGGCGGCCCGAAGACCTATTCGCGGCGGTCGGCCGTGAAGAGGTCGGCCCCAGGCAGTTGCAGACCGCTTTGCGCGGCGAGACGGAGCGGGAATCGCGCCCGGAAGTGAAGCCGCAGGGCGGGCGAGCCGCTCGACTCGGCAGCGGGGTTCTCGTTGTCGGCGTCGATCGCCTGATGACGGTGCTGGCGCGCTGCTGCAAACCCGCTCCACCGGATCGGATCTCTGGCTTCGTCACGAAAGGAAGAGGCGTCTCGGTCCACCGCAGCGAGTGCACTAGCCTCGCGCGCATGATCGAGCGTTTTCCCGAGCGGATCATCGCCGCCGAGTGGGGTGATCGCGCCGGTCGGGCGTACCCGGTGGACATTGTGGTGCGCGGCAACGACCGTCAAGGGTTGCTGCGCGATGTCAGCGAAGCACTGGTTCGGCAAAAAACCAACGTGATCGCCGCGAAAACACAGACTCGCGACGACGTCGCCTCCATGCATTTCACCATCGAGGTCGAGGACGTCGACCAGCTGCAGCGCGCGCTTTCGGCGATCGAGGACGTGCGCGGCGTGCTCTCCTCGGCGCGCCGCTAGAGGCGAAGACCCCGGTTCCACCTGCAACCCCGCGTTCTTGCGGTCGGCCTGGAAATTGCTCGCTTTTTCCCGGTCGGTGTCCAGCCGGGAGGGGAGGGCGCATGAGGGTGCCGCTTAGCGAGGATTTCAAGGACTTAGCGGAAAAGAACGGCTGGTCGGAAGCCTTTGCCGAGGGATACATTGATGGAAGGGCGGCGCGGACGCACGGGAGGCAATCCCGGGCGTACCCGCTGGGGGACCTCGACGAATATCGCCTGGGCTTTCTGGCGGGGTACTCCTTAACAAGAGAGAAACGATGCCGCGGCATGCTGTGAAGTCAAAGCAGCAGACCTGGCACAGGCCTTGCTGATCTAACCGTAGACATTGCTACGGGAGCGTCTCATGGGTACAGTTGCTGAGCTCAAGATCGTCGCAAATGAGGGTCCGAGTACGGCCTATGCCAACGGGGTGGCCGACGGGCAAGCCGCCCGCGCGGAAGGCACTTCCCTCTCTCTGTATCTCCAAGTCGGGATCGACGACTACGCCAAGGGGTTCCGCGCCGGCTTTTTCGGCCAGATGAACCTTGCGAGGAACCTAGAAACCTAGCAAGGGTGTTTGAACCGGGTGTCCGAATCAGTTCTGGGGTCCCTCAGGGACCCCGGGCTCCTGTGTGAATTCCAACAGCTTCTGACGTCCGTACAACAGGTCCCCGCCTCCCTAGCAGTTCCAGTTTCAGCCGCGCGCCCGCACCGCTTCGAGTAGAATCCGCCGGAACCTTGGGGAGCTCCCGAGGGCGGGCCGGGTATTATGATTTTCGATTGTATATCAATAAGTTAACCAGATAGATGCGAATCCTGCTCAGCAACGACGACGGGTATTTCGCGCCCGGGCTCACGATCCTTGCAGAGACACTCGCCGATCTAGGCACTATCACGGTGGTCGCGCCAGAGCGCGATCACAGCGGCGCGTCCAACTCCCTCACTTTGGATCGGCCCCTGTCGGTGCGGGAATCGGCCAACGGGTTCCGCTTCGTCAACGGCACGCCCACCGACTGCGTACACCTTGCCGTGACCGGTCTGCTCGAGGAGATGCCCGACATGATCATCTCGGGCATCAATCTGGGGGCGAACATGGGCGACGACACGATCTATTCGGGAACGGTAGCGGCTGCGACCGAAGGTTATCTCCTCGGCATTCCGTCGGTCGCCGTTTCCCTGACGAGCAAGGCGGGTCGGCACTACGATACCGCGGCGCGCGTGACGCGCGAGCTGGTGGAGCGTTTCCAGAGACGGCCGTTCGGCGAGCCGGTGCTGCTCAATGTGAACGTTCCCGATGTCCCCTATGAGGTGCTAAAGGGGCTCGAGGTGACGCGTCTCGGAAAGCGACACAAGGCCGAGCCCGTCATCAAGACCACGACTCCTCGCAGCCAGACGGTGTACTGGGTGGGCGCGGCAGGGAGTGCGCAGGACGCGGGCCCCGGAACCGACTTCCACGCGGTCGCGTCCGACCGCGTGTCGCTGACTCCGCTGCAGATGGACCTCACTCACCCGCAGCAGATACCGGTCGTTCGAACGTGGCTCGCGAGCTAAAGGTGTCGAAGACGCGCGGCATCGGCATGACATCGCAGCGCACCCGCGACCGCATGGTCGCGCGCCTGCGGGAGAAGGGTATACGCGACGAGGCGGTGCTCGCGGCAATGGCGTCCGTGCCGCGCCACATCTTCGTCGAGGAGGCGCTCGCGAGCCGCGCGTACGAGGACACGGCCCTGCCGATCGGTTTCGAGCAGACCATCTCTCAGCCTTTCGTGGTCGCGCGCATGATCGAGGCCCTGCGGGCGCAAAGGCCCCTCGGGAAAGTGCTCGAGATCGGAACCGGGTGCGGTTATCAGGCGGCGCTGCTCGCGCGCCTCGCGAAGGAGGTCTACTCGGTCGAACGCATTGCGGGCTTGCTCGAGAAGGCGCGCGGCAACCTCCGTCCGTTGCGCCTGTCGAATCTCAGGCTGGTCCACGCCGACGGCTCGATGGGATTGCCGGAGGCGGCACCGTTCGATGGCATCATCGTCGCTGCGGCCGCGTCGGGAATTCCCGACGCCCTTTTGCAGCAGCTTGCTCCGGGTGGCAGAATGATCGTGCCAGTAGGAAGCGGCGATCAGGCGCTGTGCCTCATCGAAAGGACTGCGACCGGGTTGACAGAAAAATGGCTCGACGCCGTGCGTTTTGTGCCCCTGAGAGGAGGCAAGCAGTGAGGCTGCTCCATGTCCTCGTCGCGGTGCTCGCCGGCGCTCTGCTCGCCGCGTGCGCGAGTTCCTTTCGGGCGCCGGTCGCCGAGCGATCGGTAACGCGCGCGCCCGCGCCTCTTTTCGCGCCTCCGGCGCCTGCCACCGCGCCGGCAGTCGAGCAAAGAGCCGAAACCTACACAGTCAAGCGCGGCGACACGCTGTACAGCATCGCCCTGGATCACGGTGTCGACTACCGTGAGCTTGCAGCGTGGAACAACATATCCGATCCGGCGGTCCTGAAACCGGGAGCCGTCCTTCGCCTGCGGCCGACGGCGGCGCAGCCCGAGGCCCGGGCGCAAGTCCAGCCGGACGCGAGCGTTCAGGTCCGGCCCGTCGTCACCCCGGGCTCGGTCGAAGCGCGGTCACTTGGAGGCGATGCGCGGGCCAGCACCGAATCGCCGCGGGCGACAGTCGAACCGCGCGCGGCGGCCGCGGCCCGGCCGGAGCTTCTCAAGACCGGACCCAAGGCCATGAAGCTGCCGTATTCCGAGGAAAACGTCGCGGTGATCTTGCGACAGTCTCCGCCTGAGGCGAAAGTCGAAGCTCTCGCCCCGCAGCCGGGCGCCGCGGTCGAATCCGACGGCGTCGACTGGATGTGGCCGGCCTCGGGCCGGGTTCTCGCGGGCTTCTCAAAGGGGGCGAACAAGGGCGTCGATATTCTCGGGAAGGTCGGTGATCCCGTGTTCGCATCCGCTTCCGGGCGCGTCGTCTACAGCGGCGCCGGGCTGCGTGGCTACGGCAAGCTGGTCATCATCAAACACAACGACACTTACCTGTCCGCCTATGCACACAACAGCAACCTGCTGGTCAAGGAAGGGCAGAACGTCGCGAGGGGCCAGAAGATCGCGGAGATCGGCAACACTGACTCGCCCCAGGTCAAGCTGCATTTCGAGATTCGGCGGCTCGGCGAGCCCGTCGACCCATTGAAATTTCTCCCCGAGCGCAAGTCGTGAATTCGCGTCCCATGGAGCAGGATCTCGCCGAGGCACCCGGGGCGGCCGAAGAGCCCGAACCTGAGGTGGTTGGAGCGGCCAAGGAGATCGCCGGGCGGGAACCGGCGCCCGAGGACGCGCCGGAGGCCGAAGCCCTCAGCGACGCGACCCAGCTGTATCTGCATCAGATCGGTCTCAAGCGCTTGTTCAGCCCGGAAGAGGAGTTGCGCTATGCTCGTCGTGCAGCTGCAGGTGACTTCGCTGCCAGGCAGAAGATGATCGAGCACAACCTGCGCCTGGTGGTGAACGTCGCCAAGGCGTATCTCAACCGGGGCATGCCGCTGCTGGACCTGGTGGAAGAAGGCAATCTAGGTCTGATGCACGCGCTCGAGAAGTTCGATCCGGAGCGCGGCTTCCGATTCTCCACCTACGCCATCTGGTGGATCCGGCAGAACATCGAGCGGGCCATCATGAACCAGCTGCGCACCATCCGGCTGCCCGTGCACGTGATCAAAGACCTGACTACGGTGTTGCGCGCGAAGCGCCATCTGGAGGCGCACGCCGAGCGTGAACCAGCCGTGGAGGACATCGCGCACCTCCTCGGCAGGGACGCGGAGGAAGTGCGCGGCCTGCTCTTGCGCGGCGAGCACGTCGCATCGCTTGATGCACCGCTCGACGCCGATCCCATGCTCTCGGTGGGTGACGCGATCGCCGACGAGAGCATCGTGGGACCCGAATCACGGCTGCAGGCCAATGAGATCGAGACGCTGGTCCGGGTGTGGCTTGCGGAGTTGAGCGGCAGGAAGCGCAGCGTGATCGAGTGTCGGTTCGGGCTCAACGGCAGGGAATTGCAGACGCTGCAACAGCTCGCGGCCCAGCTCGGGCTCACGCGCGAGCGCGTCCGCCAGATTCAGCTTGAAGCGCTCTCGCAACTGCGCGGAATCCTGCGGCGGCACTGCCTGTCGAAGGAAGCGCTACTCTAGAATCCTGCGGGTACCTACTCCCGCAAGGTCGTCGGAGGGTTGCGTTTCAGGGCGGTGCCGTTGCCCTGTTCGGTGATGGCTCGCGCGAACTCGATGTTCTTCGTGAGCTCGTCCATGTAGAGATGCTGTCCGCCGAAGTGGTTCCGCACGTACTTGTGAGTCCCGCCGAGGTCGGAGTCCAGGCGCCGGCTGGCTCCGCGGTAGAAGTGAGGCGTCTTCATCACGAGGTCTTCTCCGGACTGGTACACGACTTCTTCCTTCCCGTCCGGGAGTCGCTTGCGTGCGATCCCGCCCGCCACGAACTCGGGATAAAGCCGGTCGCGGCATTTTTCGAGGTAACACCGGTCCGACATCTGCGCGATGATGTCCGCCGAGCCGAGCAGGCTGCCGAGCAGCTTGTAGGCGAGGGAGGGCACCTTGATCTCTGCTACCGGGATCTCGTAGCCGGTGAAGTGAATCAGGGAGGCGGCGATGTCGGCGACATCCCCCATGCCGATCTTGGGCAAGTAGTCCCTGAGAAAGCGCGCTCCGCGGGAGACGTGCGTCAGGGTAAGCTCGCCCCCCTTCTTGTGCTGCTTGTCATCGAGGGTGCGTATGTAGCCGCAGTCATGGAACAGGGCGGTGATCACGCCAAGTCGGAACATCGAGGCGTCGAGCGGCTCCAGTCCGATCCGGGCGCGTTCGTATCCGTCGATCAACCGTGCCACGGCGAGCGTGACGTCGAGCACGTGCTGGACATCGTGGTAGGCGGTGTCGCAAGCGTGGTAGCCCGGTCGCCCGCCGCGGTACATCGTGGTCAGATCGTTGAAGGCCCAGTCGATTTTCTCGGTCGACGACTTCGGATAGAGCTCGAGAAAGATCCGATCGACCTCCGAGTTGACGCCCGCCGAGTCGGTCGTGTTGACTTGGCAGGAAACGTCATACTCGTTGCCGCGCCGTTTCACTGAGGTGCCTCGAAACGCAAACGAGATCGATTCTACGCCCGAAGTCAGAGCGGCGGGCCCGGAAAAGCGTGAATAGTTGGCGTTTGCCTGCCTCAGGCTTTCAGCGTGAACGGATTGAAATCGGTGTCCGTGTCGTAGTAATCCTCCTGCTCGGCGCGCTTCAGCCAGCCGACCACCGCATAGGTGATCGGCGTGAACGCAACCTCCAGCCCGACTTTGGAGACGAACTGGACCAGCATGATCTGCGGCAGCCTGTCGTCGGGGATCAGGCCGCTTCCCCAGAACGCCAGCGGATAGAACAGCAGCGAATCGACCCCCTCGCCGAATATCGTCGAGCCGATGGTGCGCGTCCACAGCCATCGGCCGCGAGTGAGAATCTTCATTTTCGCCAGCACGAACGAATTGACGAATTCTCCGCACAGAAACGCGATCAGGGAGGCTGCGGCGATGCGCCAGGTCGAGCCGAAGGCGATGTCATAAGCAGCCTGGTTGTTCCAGAAGGGCGCCGGGGGCAGCCACACCACGACCGCCGACATGAAAGCGGCGAAGGCGAGGCCGCCGAAGCCGGCCCATATCACCCTCCGGGATCGCGCGTAGCCGTAGACCTCGGTGAGGATGTCGCCGAAGACGTAGGAAATCGGAAAGAACAGCACGCCGGCGCCGAACGACACGGCCCCGACGAGAGGAAAATTCACTTGCGCGATCTTCGCGGGGCCGATCAGATTCGAGCAGATCAGCACCGTCACGAACGCCGCCATCACGAATTCGTAGTAGCGGTATTGACGCATCCGCTGAGTCACGGATTCTCCTTGGCGGCGTTTGCAGCTCCGGCAACGGGAACGGCGGATCTCGCCCGCGAGATCTCGGCAGCGAGGTCGAGCACCGCTGCGGCGTAGAGATTGGAACGGTTGTAGCGCGTGAGAACGAAGAAATTCTGCAGCGTCACGCGGACATCCGAAGGCTGCCCCGGCGTCTCGAGCTCGATCAGCGCGCACAAGGTCTCACTCGGCAGGGCGACCGTGGGCTTGACCCCGTACCCGGGCAGATCCGCGAAGCGGTACGCGGGTGTGACGCCGTTTCCGGCGAGCTTGCGCCAGGCGTCTCCGGAAACCTCCGCGCCGAGGGCCACCGGTTCTCCGCGCACCCAGCCGTGCGACTTCAGGAAATTGCCGATGCTGCCTATCGCGTCCGCGGGGCTGGTGGCGAGATTGATCTGCCCGTCGCCGTCGAAATCGACTGCGAAACGCCGGTATGAGCCGGGCATGAATTGCGGAATGCCGATCGCTCCGGCGTAGGACCCCTTTATGCGCAACGGATCGATTCCCTGATCGCGCGAGACCACGAGATAGTGCTCCAGCTCTCCGCGGAAGTACGAGCCACGCTTGGGGTAGTCGAAGGCGAGCGTCACCAGCGCGTCGATGACCCGATAGGTGCCGATATTGCGGCCGAAGGTCGTCTCGACACCGATGATGCCGACGATGACGTCCTCCTGCACTCCGAATTCGGCCGTAGCGCGCCTGAGCGCGTCGGCGTTGCGGTTCCAGAATTCGGCTCCGGCCTCGACTCTCTCCGGCTTTATGAAGATCGCGCGGTAAGCCTGCCAGGAGCCGAGCACCGTCTCGGGCGGCTGGTCCATTGCCCTGACGATCGTGGGCTGATATTGCGCCTGGGCGAACACCCGGGTGAGCTCCTTGCGGCTGAAGCCGTGCTTCTTGACCATCTCCGCGACGAACTCCTTCACCTCCTTGCGGTTCTGATAGGCAGGCACCTGGGCCCAGGCGAGGCCTGTATGAAGCGCAAACAGCGCGGCAAGGGCGATGTATCTCACGGAGCGAAGTCCCGGACGAGGTGCTTCAAGCGCACGAGCGAATCTCGGTCGGCGGCCGGCCCGTATCGCTGCTCGACGTAGAGCGCGGCGATGGCGCGCACCGCGGGCTCCCTCGCAGGGAGTCGGCGCGAGACGCGGCTGGCGTAGTCGAGGGGGCCTTCGGTGCTCGCACGCGCGAGGCCCGCCCGAGAAAGCTTGCCGCAAAAGCGCAGCCACGCGCGCTGCACCGCGTCCTCCCGCCGCGTTCCGCGAAGCAGCCACAGAGCGACCAGCAGCAGCATGCCGCCCACGCTCCAGAACAGCATCAGCGTCATCGTCTCCCAGCTCGGCTGCTTCATTCCGAGCCGGGAAAGCATCGCGAGCTGACGGTCCGGGTTATAGCCCAGCACCCACTGGTTCCACTGGTTCGTGAGTGCGTCCCAGTTGTTGCGCACGGCCTTCAGCCAACCGAGGCCGCTCCTCATTAGCAAAGGCGCCCCGGCCGGCGCGGCTGCCGTGATCCCCAGCTCGACACGGACCGGGATGGCGGCCGCGGTGGGGTCGACCCGCGTCCAGCCGCTGCTCTCGAGCCACACCTCCGCCCAGGCATGCGCGTCGGCCTGGCGCACGACCAGGTATCCGTCCACCGGGTTCGTGTCTCCACCCTGGTACCCGGTGACGACGCGCGCCGGGACGCCGGCCGCGCGCATCAGAAACACGAAGCTCGAGGCGAAGTGCTCGCAGAACCCCTGTTTGGTGTCGAAGAGGAACTCGTCCACCGAGTTCCGGCCGAGCAGGGGAGGTTGCAGCGTGTACTCGAAGCGATTGCCGCGGAAGAACTCGATGGCGCGGCGCGCGATCGCCGGATCGTCGGCGAGGGATTCGCGCCACTCGCGGGCGAGCGCGCGTGCTCGTGGGTTTGCGCCGCCGGGTAGCCTGAGCGCAGCGGCCAAGTCTTCGGGGTTGGCTCCGCCGCGCGCCCGAAACTGCGTGGAAGAGCGCATCTCGTAGCGGATCCGGCTGCGGATGGGGGTGAGGGAGATCGGGAGATAGTCGCTGGTCAACCGCGCGGTCTGAGGAATGCGCGTCGGCATCTCCAGCGCAAACATCCAGTTGCGGTTATGGGGCTCGAGGGTCACTTCGTAATCGATCGGCGTGCCGAACGCCTCCACGATCATCTCGCGGCGCAGTTGAGGCAGGCCGACACGCCAAGTTTGTCCGTCGAACTCCGTCATCACCGGCCCTCGCCAGTAAAGCTGGTTACGCGCCGGCAGGCTCTCGAATTTCACTCGGAAGGCTATCGCGTCGGAAAGCGAGAGCGCGCTGATCGTGCCGGGCGACATCGTGTCTGACAGCCCCGTCACGCTGGTGTAGGCGTCCTGGGGTAGTCCCCACAGGGGTCCTTGAACTCGCGGGAAAAGGAAGAACAGCAACAGCATCACCGGCCCCGCCTGGGCGAGCATGAGGCCCGCGGTCTTGAAATTCTCAACGATGGGCCGCTGCGGCGCGCTGAACCCGACCAGCACGGCCGTCGTGAGGAGCACGGTAAGCAGCATCAGTCCGGCGGTCGGAATCGATTGGGAGTAGAAAAAGTTGGCCAGCGCCACGAAGTAGACGAGGAAAGCGGCGACGAAGACGTCGCGCGACGCACGCGTCTCGAGCAGCTTGAGAAAGAGCAACATCACGAGAAGCGTCACTCCCGGGTCGCGACCCCAGATGGTGCGGTAAGAGAGGAATACGCCGGCCACGCTCGCGAAGGTGAGCAGGACGAGCAGCCAGCGCCCAGGGAGGGAGCGGCCTCGGACCGAAATGAGGACGCTCCAGAGCAGCAGCACGACGGCGGCGGCGCTCGCCCAAATGGGCAGCCACGCGGTGTATGGGGCCACCGTAAGGGCGGCGCTGGCGATCAGCAGCAGGAAAGACAACTGCGGCAGCTTCTCGGACCTTCTCGCGTCAGCCATGGTAGAGAGCAAGCTCTCTGAGGCAGCGCTCTCGGTGAAGGAATCCTTCGCCAAGCGGGACGGTCGTCCCGGGAAGCTTGAGCCCGTAGCGCAGGCCGCGCTCCTCCGCGAGCATCACCCAGCGCGCGAGGCGTGACAACCTCGCCTCGATGGGCATTTCCCGGGGCAGGCGCTCCCATTCGAACCAGAGCTCCGACGAGGCGCGCCCGGCGAAGAACTTGGTGAGCAGGACCTCGCTGCGCGCCGAAGCCTTCCACGCGACATGCCGCGGGGAGTCGCTCGCCTGGTAGGGCCGCAGGCCCGCGAAATCGTCCGTGCCGGCGCCGATCGACACCCGGTCGCCGGTCTCCGAATCCGCGTCCGGCGCGGGCAGGGAAGCGGTATCCGGGCGCGGATAGACCAGCGCACGCATGTCCGGCTGTACGTAGCTCCAGGCGCGCATGAGGCCCAGGGGAAAGCGCGTGTCGACGGTGACGCGCGCTAGCTGCAGCCAGCCCCGCTTCTCCGCTTTCAGCGCGAGCTCGACCGTGCAGTGCCGGCGTGCGGGTACGTCACAGCGTGCCCTGGCCGCTCCGCAGACGAGGTCGAGCGAATGACGCGCGAAATCGCCTCTGTTCTCGAAGACGATCTGGAACTGGGCCATGTCGCCCGCAAAGACGGGCGACACGCGCCCGGCGCTCACGTACAGGTGCACCAGGTTACGGAAGGTGTGCAGGATCGAGACGACGCCCAGCCCGGCGAGCAGGAAGGTGAGCACGTAGCCCAGCGAGAGGTTGTAATTGATCGAGCCGATCAGCATCAGGATGAGCGCGACGCCGAAGACGAGTCCGTGCCGCGTCGGCAGGATGTAGACGCGGCGCTGCGTGAGAAACACCACGCCCGGCTCGGGAGCGTGCCGCTTGAATACCCACTGGTAGAAGTTGTAAGCCTGCGAGTACTGCAGCACCCGGTCGAACTTCACGGCGATTTCACGGCGCAGTTCACGGCGCAGTTCACGGGATGGGCACGGCGGAGATCAGGCCGGTCGCTTTGTCGAGGCTCGAGGTGAGAACGCCGTCGTGGACCGGCTTCAGGCGGTGACCGGCGACGCCGGGTAGCACCGCCTGCACGTCTTCCGGGACGACCTTGTCGCGGCCCTCGATCAGCGCCCAGGCGCGCGCAGCGTGCAGCAGCGCGAGCGCGGCCCGAGGCGACAGGCCGTTCGCGTACTCGGGCGCGCGCCGCGAATACTCGACCAGCTCCTGGATGTAGTCGAGCAGCGGAGACGCCACGTGAATTGTCTTCGCCGCTGCCTGCAGGTCCATCAGGTCGCCGGGTCCGAGGCAGGCGTCGAGCCCGGCGATCATGTCGCGGCGGTCTGCGCCTTGGAGCAGGGTGCGTTCCGCCTCCCGGTCGGGGTAGCCGAGGTCGATGCGCATCAGGAACCGGTCAAGCTGAGATTCGGGCAAAGGGAAAGTGCCGACCAGGTGCGAGGGGTTCTGCGTGGCGACCACGAAAAACGGCTCGGGCAACCTGCGCGTCTCGCCTTCAGCGGTGACCTGATGCTCCTCCATCGCCTCGAGCAGCGCCGACTGGGTCCTGGGCGTGGCGCGGTTGACTTCGTCGGCGAGAATGAGCTGGGAGAAAATCGGCCCGGGATGAAACCTGAAGGTGGAGGTCTCGCGCTCGTACACCGATACTCCGAGGATGTCCGCGGGCAGCATGTCGCTCGTGAATTGTATGCGATGGAAGCCGAGCCCGAGAAGCTTCGCCAGCACCTGCGCCAGCGTGGTCTTGCCGACGCCCGGCAGGTCCTCGATGAGAAGGTGCCCGCGGGCGAGCAGGCAGGCGAGCGCGAGGCGGATCTGGCGCTCCTTGCCGAGGATGATTTTCCCCGCCTGCTGGACGACGCCCTGGATCAGCGATAAGGACATCAGTATATTGTCCGAGGTCGTAAGTCTACTGGAAAGCCATTATGATGGGATCGAAGGAATAAAGTTCATGGCGACAGCGTTCATCACGCATGCCGATTGCGCAAGGCACGACATGGGTCGTCATCACCCCGAGAGCCCGGCGCGGCTCGCGACGATCGAAGACCATCTCATCACTTCGGGAATCGCGGGATTCGTGGAGCGCCACGAGGCTCCCGCGGCGAAGGTCAGCGAACTCGCGCGCGTGCACCCGCTCGAATACATCGACGCGATCCGGGAGTCCTCGCCGAGATCGGGCATCGTGCACCTCGACCCGGATACCGCGATGTGCCCGCACAGCTGGGACGCGGCGGTGCGCGCCGCGGGCGCCGCGGTCCTCGCGACCGACCTGGTCGTCGGCGGGCGTGCGGAAAACGCCTTTTGCGCGGTGCGACCGCCCGGCCATCACGCGATGCGCACGCGCGCGATGGGGTTTTGCCTCTTCAACAACGTTGCCGTCGGCGCCAAGCACGCGCTCGAGCATCACGGTATCGAGCGCGTTGCGATCGTTGATTTCGACGTGCACCACGGCAACGGCACCGAGGACATCTTCAGCGACGACGAGCGCGTGGTGATGGCGAGCATATTCCAGCACCCGTTCTATCCCTACA
>Ga0326726_10002499_pt1 | contig 16874 bp, 11 predicted proteins | sample MHFenrmetagenome_2_FD_207603 | JGI IMG/M metagenome (GOLD analysis project Ga0326726, IMG submission 207603) | Lab enriched peat soil microbial communities from Michigan Hollow, Ithaca, NY, United States - MHF15MN | ecosystem: Environmental > Terrestrial > Soil > Wetlands > Peat | place: USA... | reverse complement strand
CATTCCCCGTAAGCCGGGCATGAGCCGCGACGATCTCCTCAACACCAACCACAACATCATGAAAGACGTGGTGGGCAAGGCCGTGAAGCACTCGCCCAACTGCATCCTGATCATCGTTTCCAATCCGCTCGACGCCATGGCGCAAGCCGCCTATAAGATGAGTGGCTTCCCGCGCGAGCGGGTGATCGGCATGGCCGGTGTGCTCGACTCCGCGCGCTTCCGCGCTTTTATCTCCATGGAACTCAAGGTGAGTGTCGAGAACGTTACCGCCTTCGTGCTCGGCGGACACGGCGACACCATGGTCCCGCTGGCCCGCTACTCGACCGTGGCCGGCATTCCCATCACAGAATTGATGGACAAAGCTACCCTGGACCGCCTGGTGCAGCGCACTCGCGATGGTGGCGCCGAGATCGTGAAATACCTCAAGACGGGATCGGCCTATTACGCGCCCTCTGCGGCCGTCGCCGAGATGGTGGAAGCGATTCTCAAAGACAAGAAGAAGATCCTGCCCTGCGCCGCTTACCTCAACGGAGAGTATGGCATTCACGGTCTCTATGTTGGCGTGCCCGTAAAGCTCGGCGCTAAGGGCATCGAACAGATTATCGAGATCAAACTGACGCCGGAAGAAAAAGCCGCTCTGGATAAGAGCGCGGCGGCGGTGAAGGAACTGGTGAGCGTGATCAACGTCTAGCGACGCACGCTCTATCATTCTTTGAATTGTCATCCTGAGCGAAGCGAAGGACCTGCTTTCCTCCGCTGCTGAAAAAAGCAGGTCCTTCGCGCGCTCAGGATGACAACCCCCTCCCTCCACCAGTTACTTCCAGACGTGTCCTCCTGGTTACGCCCTCGCCGTCACTTCAATCCTATAATCCTGAGCATCCCCTTTTTTTCTGGCTGATCAGGATGACGAGCCAAAGCTCTGCGCCAACTTCGACCGCCCGCTGGATTCACAATCCGGCGCTCGACCTCATTGTCGGTTGCGGAGCCTGGTCCGCCCCGCTGCTGCTGCTGAGCTATTCATCGCTGGCCAACTCGCCAACCTGGGCCATCGCGTTCTACGGACTGGCGTTGTTCCTGAATTATCCGCACTACATGTCCACGCTTTATCGCGCCTATCACAATGAAGCCGACTTCCAGAAGTACCGCATTTTTACCGTCCACATTACCGGCCTGGTGCTGCTGACTGCCGTGCTGTCGCACTTTCGCTTTTCGATCCTGCCCTGGATTTTCACCCTCTACCTGACCACCAGCCCGTGGCACTACACAGGGCAGAACTACGGGATCTTCATGATGTTCGCTCGCCGCGCCGGCGCGCAGATTGAAGAGAACACCCGGCAGGCGATCTATTCCGCGTTTGTCTTGACGTATGCAATTCTGTTTCTGAATCTGCACACTGGGCCTTCGGACCGCCTTTTTCTCTCGCTCGGTATTCCGGAGACGCCCGCGCTGATTGCCCGCATCGTCCTGGGAGTGGCCCTCCTTGCTTTTGCCGTTTATGGTTTCCGCGGATTGATCCGGCAGACCGGATGGAAGGCCGCGACGCCCTCGCTGGTGATGTTCTCTTCGCAGGTCCTGTGGTTCCTGGTGCCCGGCCTGCTGGTATTGCTGAAAGGGATCAGCCTGCCGCAGAGCCGCTACAGCACCGGCGTGCTGGCAGCGATGCACTCGGCGCAATATCTGTGGATCACCAGCTACTACGCGCGCCGCGAATCATCGGCCGAGGGCACGCGTTGGCGCCCATTCGTCTATTTTGCGGTCTTGATCGTCGGCGGCATCGCTCTGTTCATGCCCGGCCCCTGGTTGGCCAGCTACGTCTTCCACTATGACTTCACGGCCAGCTTCCTGATCTTCACGGCGCTCGTGAACCTGCATCACTTTATTCTCGACGGCGCCATCTGGAAGCTGCGCGACGGCCGCATTGCCGCCCTCCTCCTCAATACCCAGGAACGAGTGGCCGCAGCCGCTGGAGCCGCATCCGGTAGCGCCGGCCGCGCCTGGGCCTGGATGAGAAGTCAGGCTACCGTGCCGCGTGCCTTTCGCATCGCGACCGCCATCTTCCTGCTGGCACTGGCTGGCCTCGACCAGACTCGTTACGCACTGGTGGTGCACAACGACAACCTGAACGCGCTGCAGCAAGCCGCGGCGCTCAATCCTTTCGACACTTCTCTGGAAATGCGCATCGCCCGCAAGCACGCCGACGCCGGCGATAGCGACGCAGCCATCTCTGCCTATGAACAGGCGATTGCGACCAATCTCGTGGATCCGGCTCCCCGCATCGCCTTCCTGAAGTATCTCTCTGCCAATCGCCGTTTCGCGGAGGCCGACGCGATTGCCAAGGCAGCGCTGGCGCACTGGCCCAATGATCCCGATCTGCTCGTGAACCACGGCATTCTCTCGGAGAACCTCGGCAGGCCGGAGGAAGCTGTCACCAGTTGGGAGAAAGCGCTGGCCGCCGATCCTTCGCAAACCGCCGTCCACCTCTATCTGGCCGACGAACTGGACCGGCAACAGAAGCCGGAAGCGGCCATCCCGCACTACACGATTTTTCTCGAGCGCGTGGCGAGAAGCGGCGCCCGGCCTGATCCCAACGTGATTCTGCCCGCCGTCATCAAGCTGGCACAGTGCAACCTGAACGCCAATCATCCCGAACAGGCCGCGCAGCTTTACGATCTTGGACGAAGAATTGCCTCTCAGACCGGCCACCCGAAGATTGAGAGCGTAGCTTCGGTGAACGAAGCTTTACTGCAATCGAAAGCGGGACGAACGACCGAAGCTCTTCGTCTCTACCAGAATGCGCTCAAGATCGACCGCTCGGCCGGCGATGCCGCCGCCGAAGCCGCCGACTGGCAGGCCTATGGCGTCTTTCTGAACGAGCAAGGCTTTGAAAGGAAGCTCGCCTACGCGTGCCTGGTCCGGGCGGAGATGCTCTCCCGCGACAGCAAAACCGCCGCGCTCCCCGACGTGGGGCAGATCCGTGAGGACCTGGAGACGGCGGTGGGTAAAGACGCTGCCGGCATCCGAAAGAATCCCGCGCCCCTGCTGGAACAGGCCCTGCAAATATCCGGGAAGTAGCGACCAGCAGGATGTCGCCGTTGATCTTGGGTCGCGCAGCGCTTCAGAGTCTGTGTGCCGAGCTCGCTTCACGCCGAAGCCGTGTACCGATGATGCGCCCAAATCAGCCCCAGAGGGGCGGTCCAGCTTAGCCCCGCGCTTCAGCGCGGGGTAAAGTGGATTCACAACTCCAGTCCCGGAGGGACGACCCAGATTTGCGCACAGCGCCCTTCCACCCAGGCCCAATGCTGTTTATAGTGGGTGGGGTCAGTCCCTGCGATGGACTTCGATCAGCTCGAAATCTTTCTGGAAGTGGCGCGCCTGTCCAGTTTCTCGCGCGCGGCGGAGAAGCGTTTCCGCACGCAGCCCGCCATCTCCTCGCAAATCCGCGCGCTCGAAGAAGAAGTGGGCGCCCGCCTGCTCGATCGTTCCGGCGGCCGGGTCTCGTTGACGGTGGCTGGCAAGCTCTTCCTCAAGTATGCCGAAGAGACGCTGGAAGAACGCAAGGCCATCTTGACCGCGATTGCCGAAACCGAACACGTGCCCCGCGGTGAGATTGTAGTCGGCGCCAATGAAGGCACCTGCCTGCACATCCTGCCCGAGGTCTTTGCCCAGTTCAAGCGCAACTACCCGGACGTCGCGGTCAACATCAAGCGCTCGGACTACGCCAAAATCCTGGAATCGGTCAGCGACAACTCGGTGGACTTCGGCGTGGTTTCCCTCCCGGTCAATGACAACCGGCTGCAGTGCGTCATGATCCATCGCGACGAACTGGTCGTCATCACACCGCCCGGGCATCCCCTTGCGGCCAAGCAGGAAGTCACCGTGGCGGAGGTCGCGGCTTACCCGCTGGTCGTGCCCAAAGGTGGACACACCAGGGATGCCCTCGAAACCTTGTTTTACGACCGGCAGTTGAAGCCCCGGTACGCCATGGAACTCGATTCCAGCGAACTCCTGAAGCGTTTCGTCGCCGCGGATGTGGGCGTAGGTTTTATCGCGCGGTCCAATATTCAGGAGGACATCCGGGCCAACGCGCTGGCTGCACTCACGATTTCCGATGCCCAGATCCGGCGCGACCTGGCCCTCGTGTTCCGCAAAGACAAGTCCCTCAGCCGGGCTGCCAAGGCTTTCATTGAGATCGCTGAGAAGCAAAAGAACTTCACGACGGCCGCTCCGGCGAAACGCGCACGATGAAGAAAACCGCCATCCTGCTTTTCCTATCGTCCTCGTTCCTGCTCCCTGCTGCGGCCCAGAAGGCAACCGGCAGCAGCAAAGCCATTCCGGTTACCGCGTACAAGCTGATCGGGCTCAAGGTCTCGGGGACGCAGCGCTACACAGAAAAGGAGATCTTGCCCGCCAGCGGATTGCAATTGGGCCAGAACGCCGGCGACGCCGATTTCAAAGAAGCTGCCCGGCGCCTGGGCGATACCGGCCTGTTCACAGACGTTGTATATTCGTTTGCCTTCTCTCCTGCGGGAACCAAGCTCGAATTTCAGCTTACCGATGCCGACCCCAGCAAGCTGGTTCCAGCTCACTTCGAAAACTTCGTCTGGTTCACGAATGCGCAATTGTTCCGCGAGCTCCAGCGGCGAGTTCCTTTGTTCCGGGAATCCCTGCCCGTGGCGGGAACGTTTCCGGACGGCGTCGAAGAGGCGCTGCAGACTATTCTCGACGAAAGGAAAATTCCAGGCCGCGTGGATTACCTCCGCGAGAGCCCCCAGGAAGGAGGGCAACTAATTGGTATCGCGTACCGGGTGGAGGCGCTGGATATCAGGATTCGTAATGTTGAGTTTCCGGGAGCCACCCCAGACCAACGGCCGCCCCTACTCGCGGCGGCCCGCAGGCTCACGGGGGCGCAGTATATGCGTTCGCCACTGTCGAAAGTCGCAGAGGCTGACTTCTTGCCGGTCTGTCTTCAGCGCGGTTATCTCAAGGCGTCGTTTGCAGGTTCCGACGCCCACGTCGTGACGCAATCTGGCGGTGAGGTCGAAGTGGACGCGATCTTCGCGGTAACCCCCGGGAAGGTGTATTCCACCGCCAGCGTCGAGTGGAAAGGCACCGCGGTGGTGAAGGTTGAGGACTTGCAGCCCCTCATCCATCTCCCCACGGGTCAGCCCGCAGACGCCGTTCGTCTGGTAAAGGACCTGGAGGACGTCGCGAAGTTTTACCACAGTCGTGGCTACATGACCGCCCGCATTACACCACAACCGCTGCTGGATGACGAGAAGAGCACCGTGCACTACAACCTCAACGTGGTGGAAGGCGAGCAATTCAAAATGGGCGAGCTCGACATCCTTGGCCTGGACTCAGGGGCCAAGGCTCGCTTGCAGGCAGCCTGGAAGCTCCCCGAAGGCGAGCCCTACAACAGCGAGTATTTCAACAAGTTTCGGGATGAGATATCCCACCTTCTTCCACGGGGCGTGTCGTGGAACATCGCTGTTCATGAAGCCGTCAATGACAAAGACAAAACAGTGGATGTCACCCTGCGCTTCACGCCCAGGTAGGTGCACAAAATGCTGGTAGCGCTCGGATTTCTGAGCGCATCTAAAGCTCTAGCAGGCTGCGGTCGATTGCTTCCGCGGCTTCCCATATCAGCGACGAATGTAAGAAACCCTACAGGAGAAAGTGACCGATGAAAGTGAGCAAGTTTGCAGCCGCCGTGGTTGGAGTCCTGCTGCTCGCCGGACTGACCGCGACACCCGCCCTCGCCGCCGACAAGACTCTGACCGGCAAGGTAAGCGACGCCATGTGCGGAGCCAAACACCAGATGGCCGGCAACGACGCCTCCTGTACCCGCACTTGTGTGAAAGGTGGGTCCAAGTATGCCCTCGTGGTGGGCGATCGCGTCTATACCCTCGAGACCACGGACCCGGCCGCTCTGGACAAACTGAATGAGCTCGCGGGAGCGCGTGCAAAAATAACGGGAGAGGTCAAAGGCGACACCATCGCGGTGAAGTCGGTGGCAGCCGGATCGTAAGGCAGTTCTCGGTTCCCAGTTCCCGGTTCTCAGTGAGATCAAGTTTCCAGTCGCAAACGCGACTGGTTGCTTGGTTTGACATTCGCCTGCCCGTCTGAAAATATCTCAAGAAATCTTCTCAAGGTGATCGTCCCGCGGTTCGAGCACCTTTTTCCGCATACGACTGAGGTATTTCCACCATGGTTGGTCTTCGCACCCGCGACTTGCGGAAGGTCTATACCTCCTCGCCCCCGTTCGCGGCGGGCGGTGGGTTTGGCGTCGCGGCAGCGCGCGGAAAACGCACCAGGCAGCCTAAGCCGGAGATCGTCGCCCTCGAGGGTCTGACCCTCGAGATTTCTCCGGGTGAGGTTTTCGGACTATTGGGGCCCAATGGTGCGGGCAAAACGACGACCGTCGGAATTCTCACGACCCGGGTGCGCCCAACAGCTGGACAGGCCTGGCTCGGAGAGCACGACGTCTGGAAGGAGCAGGTCGCGGCGAAACGCCTGATCGGCGTGGTGGCGCAGCGGCCGAACCTCGATTTCTCCCTGACCGCGCGCGAGATTCTACTCTTTCACGGCGGATATTTTGGCTTGGATTCCGGGCAGCGCGCGAAGCGCGCCGACAATCTGTTGGAGCGATTCAAGCTCCGCGATCGCGCCCATCAGTTAGTACGCGGATTTTCCGGCGGCATGATGCAGCGTCTCTCGATCGCGCGAGCCATGATGCACGATCCCCAAGTCCTCTTTCTCGACGAACCGAGTGCTGGCTTGGATCCGCAAACCCGACTCCTTCTATGGGAGATCATTCGCGAGTACAACCAGAGTGGGAAGACGATCCTGCTCACTACCCACAATATGGAGGAGGCGGATGCCTTGTGCCACCGCCTCGTCATTATTGATCACGGCCGCAGCATCGCACTGGGCACACCGGGCGAGTTGAAGAGTTCCGTGCCGGGCGGATTTCTGTTGCGGCTGCGATTTAGCCAACAATGCCCCGGCCTGCTGGAGCAGCTTCGGTGTCTGGCCGGCGTCCGGGAAGTGCGCCTGAACGATCACAGCGGAGCCGATCTTTACGCCGACCGTGGTGGGTCACTGATTGGCGAGATTGCCGCCTTGGCCTCGGCGGCCAACCTGGACCTGCAAGATGTGAATATTTCGGAGCCCAGTCTTGAGAACCTTTTCCTGCACCACACCGGAAGGAGCTTGCGGGAATGAACTGGAAGTGTTTTCTCGCCATGCTGGCGCGCGACGCTCATGTCGCCCGGCGAAACTTTTTCCCACTGCTCCTGCAGACTTTCCTGCAGCCCCTGATGTTCGTCTTTATCTTCGGGCGAGTCATGGTGCGCAGCGGCTACATGCCAGAAGCGTACAAGAGCCTCCTATTGCCGGGCATCATGGCCATCAGCATGGTCTTCACCGGAGTTTGGGCAGTCGCCATGCCGCTGATCGCAGAGTTCCAATTTACGCGCGAAATCGAAGACCGCCTGCTGGCGCCCATGGAAATCTCCTGGGTTGCGATCGAGAAGGTTTTTGCGGGTACGCTGCAGGCGTTGATTGCGGGGCTGGTCGTGATTCCAGCAGCCTGGCTGATCCTGCGGCCGGGAGTGGTGTTCAGCCTGCGCACTCCTGTGAGCTTTGCCTGCGTCACCGTGCTGGTCGCCCTGTTTGCGGCTTGCGGCGGTCTCGCCCTCGGTTGCAGCGTCGATCAAACCCATATCGGGCTGATGTTCAGTATGGTGCTGACCCCAATGATCTTCTTCGGCTGCACGTACTATCCCTGGAGTGCGCTCAACAACTTCCCTGTCCTGCAGAAGGTGGTGCTGATCAATCCCCTGGTGTACGCCAGTGAAGGACTGCGCGGAACTCTGGTGCCGCAATTCCCTCATCTTTCCTTGGTGGCCGTGCTGATTGGATTAACGCTGTTTGACGTGCTGCTGCTGGCGACGGGGCTGCGGCAGTTCCGGAGGAAAGCTGTGAGCTGAGCGTCGGCGTCGCTCTCTCACAAACAAAACCGGCGGCCGCAGCCGCCGGTTTCTTGTGCCGTGAGTCGCGCGTTAGTTCTGCTTCTGATCTTCGCGGCGCTTCAGTGTTGGACGGTCGTCATCCGCGCTCTTATCGTCTTTGCCGGTCTTGTCGTTGCTCGAAGTCCGCCGCAGGCTCGGCTTGCTTCCTTCTTTTTCATCCAGCACCTTATGCCGATTTTCGATCACGGCCAGCCGGGATTTCACGTCGTCGAACTCCGAAGTCGAAACGATGTATTGCGGACGCGCGGGCAGGATTTTGCCAATCTCTTCCTGCGATTTCTCGATCCGGTCGGGCGTCTGCGGATGGGTCGAGAAGGCACGCGCCAGCGTTCCGGGCTTCTTCTTTTCTTTCGCCTGGAGCTTTTCAAAGAAACTGACAAACGCTTGTGGATCGTATCCGGTCTTGTACATGTACTGCAGGCCAAGATAGTCGGCTTCCGCTTCAAATCCACGCGAGAAACTCAGGAAGGTCATCGGCAACGCCAGCCCCGCAGCCGAGCGGACCGCGTAGCCAATGCCGCCACCCACGAAGATCAGCGGAATGGTGCTAATATTCGCCCACTGTGCCCGAGTAATCTGCCGGGTGGCGTGCCGGGCAGCCACGTGCGCAATTTCGTGCGCCATCACGCCGGCGAGTTCTGCTTCTTCGTCGGCCGCCAGGATCAGCCCGGAGTTGACATAGAAGAATCCGCCAGGAAGAGCAAAGGCATTCACTTCGTCCGAATCGATCACCTTGATCGTGAACGGCACCTGCGCGTCGGAATTCCGCACCAGGTTCTGTCCGATGCGGTTGACGTACTCAGTGACCACCGGATCCTGCACCATCTTTACGCTGGCTTCAACCTGCTGGGCGTATTCCTTGCCCATGCGAATCTCGGTCTCCAGCGAATACCAGTTGCCCATGCCGCGGCCGCCGATCTTGCGATTGCCGATGGCATCCACGTCATTCTTGCTGCCGTCGTGCTTGACCTTGCTGTCGTCTGGTTGCTGGATCGGAGGTTCAGACTGCGCCGACCCGTCGTTGGTCGTGGCCGATCCGTTCGTGGCCGATCCGTTGGTGCCGGAGGGGTCCTGCTTGGGAGTCTGGTCCTGGGCCAGCGAAGCCGGCACCATCAGAGCCAACAAGGCAAGGGAAATCAGTACTTTACGGAGCAACATGTGAACTCTCCCCTTCGGAAGCCGGGCGCTTGACATGATTATACCCCTCATTGCAAGCCGGGACCGACGGAATAAACCCTACTACTTGGACGCCCCCGAACGCAGGAAGGTTACTTGCGAATCTGCAAGATAGAAACATCGCGAGGGTGTACTATGGCGCGTTTCCCAACTCACGGAGCTTCCATGTTGAATCGTCGCGGCTTTCTCTCCTCGTCGCTGGCCCTCGGCGCCGGCCTGACCCTTCCACCAAGTCTCTGGGCGCAGCTCAGCTCCCTGCCAGCGAATCTTCCTGATCGTTCGCTCTACGACTCTAACGAAGATGCCTACTGGCGGGAGTTGCGCAGGCAGTTCCTGATTCCGGCCGACGAAGTCTACCTTAACAACGGCACCGTGGGGTCGAGTCCTGCGCCCGTCCTGCGCGCCATCTTCGAAGGATACGAAACCTGCGAAAGACTGAATGAGGCCGATCCCGAAGACTACCCCATCTGGGGATACGCTTCCTGGAACCAGTTCCGCGACCCGCTGGCTCCCTTCGTAGGCTGTGATCGGGATGAGATCGCGCTCCTGCGCAATGCCACCGAGGCCAATAGTTTTATCGCCAATGGCCTCGACCTGAAGCCCGGCGATGAAGTGCTCATGACCGACCAGGAGCATCCCGGCGGAGAAATGCCCTGGCAACTGCGCGCCAAGCGCTACGGGATCGCAGTCAAGAAGGTCACGCTCCCCAAGCCCGTCGAAAATCCCGCCCAGGTCCTGAACCTGTTCAATGACGCGATTACTGCGCGAACGCGTGTGCTGTTCTTCAGCCACATCAGCACCTTCACCGGAGTCGTGCTTCCCGTTAAAGAGTTGAGTGCCCTGGCCCGCAGCAAGGGCATCCTTTCCGCCGCCGACGGCGCGCACGTGCCCGGCATGATGCGTCTGAACCTGCACGAACTGGGCTGTGACATGTATTCCTCCAGCCCTCACAAGTGGCTGCAGGCGCCCAAGGGCTCGGGGTTCCTTTATGTCCGCAACGAAATCATTGATCAGCTTTGGAACACGATTGCCACCGAAGGCTGGGATGACAAGAAGATCCGCGCTGAGCGTTTTCAGCGCATTGGCAGCTCGAACGTGCCCGCCCTATGGGGATTGCGCGCCGCCATCCAGTTGGCCAACGATATCGGTCTTGACCGGATCGAACGCCGCCATCGCCAGCTCTGCGACTACATTCTGGCCGCTATGCTGAAACGCAGCGCGGTATCGTGGACGTCGCCCGATGCGACCATGCGATGCGGCATTGCGACCGTGAACGTCCCTCCGCTCCCGCGGATGGATCTGGAGCTCTGGATGATGAAGGAAAAGAAGATTCGCATCCGCGGCGCCGAGCCCCACAAGCTGCGGCTGTCCACGCCGTACTACTTGTCGAAGCAGGACATCGACCGCTTCCTGGACGCGTTCGACGAATACCGCAAGATGAAGCGGGCGGCGTAGCGCCGCCGTCCCGGCGGCTGTCGTGGCGGCGTCCCGCCGCCATCGCCGAGGGCGAGACGCCCTCGAGACAGCCGGCAAGATGCCGGCGCTACGGGAGGTACTAGGGCGTGCCCTCCTCATGCCCCGGCATAGGCAGGTCCCCTTTTTCATTCCGCCACAGGATTCCATTCAGCCGCGCCGCATTGGCGGCGTCGGGGCGAGAGAAGTCCATTTGCGACGATTCTTTCGCGCCCGGCGCTTTTTTTCCGTTCACCTTATAGATCAGCCCGTTGCGCAAATTCTGGTCGTCAGCCTGATAAGGCGGCTGTGTTCCCGGACCGGAAAGCAGCGGCGTCATCAGCGGTGCATGCGCGTCGAACAGGTTCATGGGCGGAAGTCGAAGCAGTTCTTCCATGGTGTGGACCATGCTCACAGTCGTGTAGAAGTGCGAGTCCACGAACGGCCGATCGCTGCGCGGCGCGTACTTGCTGACGACATAGGCTGTGGAGCGATGAGCGTCGACGTGGTCGGCTCCGTCCTGAGCGTCGTCTTCGATAATGAAAATCGCAGTGTCGCCCCAGTACACGCTGCGCGAGACGGCTTCGACCACGCGTCCTACCGCAAGATCGTTGTCCGCGACCGACGCCTGCGGCGTCGGTTTTCCGGGACGCGTTCCGCCGGTGTGGTCATCCGGCAAATAAAGCAGGATGAATTGCGGCAGTTCTTTCGCCGTCCCCCGCGCCTTCACAAACTCGTCAAATTCCCGCAGAAATTCGTCGGTGCGCAGCTGGTCGGGATAGTCGGTGTTGAAATCCGGGAACAGCGGATCGTAATGGTCACGCAGCATTGTCTTGGTTGGGCGCATGCGTTTCAGTTGCGGAACTGGCCACGGCCACGGACTCGGCCCGCCGTGCGGATTGCCGACATTGGATGGCAGGGATTCGCCCTTTCTGATTTGGGCCACCGGGCACGATGCAGAGGTGGGGGGTGGCCCCTCTTTCGGAGATTTTGTCTTCGGCTCTTTGCACCAGATCCCCTGGATGAACTCTCCGTAGATGCGATAGCTCAGCCCGCGCTTCGCAAGGTTATCCCAGATAAAACCGGTAGCGGGATCATCAATGTCCGGAATCTCCTGCTCCAGCGGCAACTCTTCGGCCATGCTGCCGTCGGCATCGTAGGTTCGCTCTTTGCTGCGATATCCGATCGGCCAGTTCTTCTCGTTGTAGTCGGTAGTGATCGCGGCCGTCGACCAGATGTGGCCGTCGCCGGAAACTTCCCCGCTGTCATAGAAGTTATCGAGCACACCGAACTGCAGCGCCAGCTTGTGCAGGTTGGGCGTGACGTCGGCGCCGTAGAGCGTTAGTGATGGATCCCCGTTTCCGACCGGCAGATCGCCCAGGACCTGGTCGTAGGTGCGGTTCTCTTTCAGGATGTAAATCACGTGCCGGATCGGGTTCGTGCCGCCGGCAAATTCAAACTTGCCCGGATCGGCGCCGAGGAGGTTGTCCTCTTCGACTTGCTTCGTGTAGGCCGCCAGATTCTTTTCGATGTCGGCGAGGCTCAGCCGCGCAATCGAGCCTCCGATCAACGTCGGAATATACGGGTGTTCCCGATGCCGCCGCTCGCTCTTCAACTTGCCCATCATGTTATTGGGCCCACTTCCCTGCCCTTTGGCGGTTGCGATGAGGAGATCATTTCCGGTGACCGCGAGCGCGCTGGGATACCACTCGGTGGGGATGAAACCAGCCGGCTTTTCGGTAATTCCGGAGTCAGCTGGATCCTGACTGGGGCGGACATCGAAAACTGCAACTGCATCCTGCGATGCCGCAACAGCGTACAGATGCTGGTTGTCGGGGGAAAGAGCGATGGCGAGGGGAACGGAACCGAGTCCGTCGCGATCACTGAAGTAGGTGTGGTAACAACACATCGGCAAGCCGGTTCGCACCCGGATGGCAGCCACCGCGTCGGCATTGGCGAGCGCCACGTAGAGCGTATCTTCACTCGCGTTCAGCACCATCGCTGTCGGGTGTGAGCCGGGAGCGACTGGGTCGCTGAATTTCCAAAGGTCGATCCACCGCACAATCTTGCCGGTCTGGAGATCCAACTCCGCCACCCCCGACCCGTTCCATAAACTGCACCACGCCCTGGTCCCCGCTTTGTTGGCGACCACAGTGTACGGATACTCAGCCGGAACATAACGGCCACGGCTCAAATCAAACGACTTCAGAATTTGCCCGGAGGCGACGTCGAGCAGCACAACATTGTCCGAGAGATTGTTCGCAACCACTAGGCGATCGCCCTTTTCCCCCGGCAGCACCGCAAATCCGGCCGGATATGGCGGCGCGGTCCCCGCCGGAGTCTTGCGCACGCCATACGAAACCACCTTCCCGGCCGCCAGCCGTTGCGGAGGAATCTTGATGAAGCGCTCGGGCGTGACCTGGCCCACCGCAAATTTGTACGCGGCGATCCCGTTGCCGGTACTCTTCGGCTTTTCTCCCGTGGGATCGGTAATGGACCCCATCGACGCATAGAGATGGCTGCCGTCGCTCGAAAAAGCGAGCCCGATGAAGTAACTCTGGCGCGTACTGAGTTCGTCACTCAGCCGGTCATCGGGAAAATCGTGCAGCTGATTGTTGCTGAGATCCAGTATTGCGATCGACTGTCGCGCCCCCGTTTCCTGCGTGCCGTACCCCTGGTTGAGCAGAGCGGCGTAGCGGCCGTCGGGGCTGAGCGCGATCGTCGCCGGAAAGCTGTTGGTGCGGCCGAGATAACCCGGCACCGGCAGAGTCAGGGTCTTGCCGGTCGGAAGATTGATTGGCTGCGATCGCTCACCGGCGCGTGCGACAACGAAAGCGAGAAAAAGCGTGGAGAGAGCGAAGAAACAGACAACGACGATCTTTTTCACGAGCGGAGGCCTCGGGAGGGTTGTACCACTCGCGACGCGGGTCAGGCAATCGTCTTCAACAGGGGCCGGATCTTACTTCGTTCCGGCCAGATGCACCTCGGCGACGGGCTCTCCAGAGAAGGATTTCTTTACTCCCACCAACTCGACCGCCTTGGCGGCGATGTGTTCTGCGGATACCTCGAACTCCTTGATCAATTCCCAGGGCGCGCCCGAGTCGCCGAAGCGGTCCTTCACGCCAATGGCGCCGGTGATGATTGGGATCCCATAGAGAGCGGGCGACTCTGTGATCACGCTCGCAACCGGCCAGGCGAGCGCGCCGACCTGGTGCTCTTCGGCGGTAATCACGACGCTGGTATCGCGAGCGGCGCGCAGGATGGCGGCCGCATCCAGCGGCTTCAGTGTGTGCAGATTGAGAATGCGCGTCTCGTACCCGAAATCAGACTTCAGGATCCACGCGGCCCGCATCGCTTCCGGCACCATCGGTCCGCACGCGATGATGGTCAGTTCTTCCCCTTCGTCCCGGTATTCCGATTCGAGTTTGGTCTCGAACGCCTCCGCGAAGTTCGCCGCCTCCCCGCGGAAGCGGATCACGTTCGCCTTGCCGAACACGAACGGTGTTTTCTCGTCGGTCACGATCGGCGTCGCTTCGCGCGCAAAGCGAATGTATTTCGGCCCAACGTGTTTCAACAGCAGGTAGTCGGTCGCCTTGCGTGTCTCAACGATGTCGCAGGGTACCACCACGTTCATGTTAGGCAGTCCGCACATGGCGAACAGGTCTTCGAGCGCCTGGTGAGTCGCGCCATCCGGGCCGACGCTGACCCCGCCGTGCGCTCCAGCGATCAGCACGTTGAAATTGCCGTAGCAGATCGACGTGCGAATCTGGTCGAGATTGCGTGCGGCCGCAAACGTGGCGTACGTTCCGAACACCGGCAGCTTCCCTTCTTTGGCCAGGCCCGCCGCGGCTGAGGTCGCCGACTGCTCGGCGATTCCCATGCTGATCCAGCGCGATTTCCGCTCCGGCTTGTTCGCGTAGAACTCGCTGATCGTGATCGACCCCGAGATGTCGAGCCCGAAGCAAACCACCCGTGGATCGTCGCCATTCGCGGCCAGCGACTGTCCAAATCCCAGGCGCGTCGGCTTCATCTGGACCTTCATCTTCGGGTCCGCGTTCCACCAGTAGTTGCGGTGGAAGCGCGGCATCTTGGCGTCGAGTCGGCGCTCGACCACCGCCTGGTACTGCTTCGCGTGCTCGAACAGGGTCTCGACCGGAATGCGTCCATCGAGGCCCAGCTCCTTCAGCCCCTTGTTCATCTCTTCGACGTTGGGGACTCTTCCGTGCCAGCCCGCGAGGTCTTCCATGAAGCTCACGCCTTTGCCCTTCACCGTGTCGGCGATGATCACGGTCGGCTTCCCGCAGCCTGCTTTGGCCTTCTCCAGCGCGTCGACCACCTGCTGCATGTCGTGGCCATTGATAGTGAGGACTTCCCATCCGAAGCTGCGATACTTCTCTTCCAGCGGCTCGACGTTCATCACGTCTTTCACCCAGCCATCAATCTGCAGGCGGTTGCGATCCACGATGCCCACCAGATTGTCGAGCTTGTGGTGACCGGCCTCCATGGCGGCTTCCCAGATCTGACCTTCCTGCTGCTCGCCGTCGCCCATGATGCAGAAGGTGCGGTAGTTCTTCTGATTCAGCTTGCCCGCGAGCGCAATCCCGACGGCAATGCTCAGCCCTTGCCCCAGCGATCCGGTGGAGACCTCCACTCCCGGCAGCTTCAACCAGTGCGGATGTCCCTGATACGGCGAATACAGCTTGCGCAGGTAAACTACGTCTTCCTTGGGACAGAACCCGGCGAAGGCCAGGCCGAGGTAGAGGCTCGGTGCTTTGTGTCCCGTGGACCAGACGATGCGGTCGCGGTCCGGCCATTCCACATTGCTCGGGTCGTGATCGGCCACGCGCAGGTAGAGCGCGGCGGCGATGTCCATGATCGAGAGCGTCCCACCTGCATGACCCGAACCGGCGGCACACAAAGCCACCAGGTCGTAGCCGCGCATCAGGTTGGCTTGCTCCTTCAGTTCTTCAACACTGCACGAACGCAGGACTTCACCCGTCTTCGAATTCCGGATGGACATGGGACTGCTCCTTCGCTGGCGCCGGGCATTGGGCAGGGCTTAATACGGCGCATAAGGTTGCAAGGTCAGCGTAACTTGCCATGTCGCAACCATCAGTGAGGGTAGTCACAGGCGGGGGTGACGGATTACCAGCCGAAAAGACGGCTTTGGGTGGCGCAGCGGTTTAGCGCTGCGGTACGGCATTCCTTTCATCGAGGGCTTTAGCCCCTGAGGTGCGACCTTGGACTTTTTCAGCAAACTGTTTAGTCCTGAGGTCAGCTGTCGGAACCCTCAATACGGACTATTGGAACCAGTTCCACCTTGGTTCGCGGGTTGAGCGTGCCTCGCGTCGCTGGCTTGATCCTTAGTGCCGCGGCGCATTGAAGATCGCAAACACTGCGCCCTGCTGGTCGGCGATCACCGCCATCCGTCCGACATTCTCGATGGTCATCGGAGCCACGCACAGATTGGCGCCCATCTGCTGCGCCTTCCTGGCGGAAGCGTCCACATCGTCAACCCAAAAATATGCCAGCCAGTGAGGAGGCACGCCGGCCGGGCGATGGGCCGTGGGTGGAATGCCCCCAATGAAGTGTTCGCCGTTCTTGATGTGCAGGTAGCCGGACTTGTCTTTCTCGTCGGCCATGATTTGCCATCCGAACAGGCGGGAATAGAAGTCGGCGGCGCGCTTGGGGTCGGGCGTGCTCAGATCGGCCCAGCAAAGAGTGCCGGCGACATGTGCGATCCCGAGTCCCGTGTTCTTGCGTGCCTGCCACACGCAGAAGTGTGCGCCGGTCGGATCTTGGATTACCGCCATCCGCCCAGACTCCCCAACGTCGAACGCCGGACACAGAGCAGTGCCGCCCAGGTGCTTCACTTTGTCAACGGCCTGGTCGGCGTTGTCCACCGCAATGTAGGGCATCCAGTTCGGAGGCATGCCCTGAGCACGCTGGTCGGGCCGTATGGTATAGCCGGCAGCCGCGTCTCGGCCTTCCAGTTTGAAGATCGTGTAGAACTCGTCCGGCCCCATGGGATTGTCCTGGGGAGTCCATCCAAACAGCGAACCGTAGAAATTCTTGGCGGCCTTTTGATCGGTGGTGGCGAGTTCAATCCAGCAGAACGAACCGGCGGCATGCTTATCAATGTGTGCCATAGCGGCAGAAGTTTACACCAACTTCGGAGGGTCAGTGTCAACGAGAGGTGAAACCAGAATCTTA
>Ga0326726_10002498_pt1 | contig 16876 bp, 13 predicted proteins | sample MHFenrmetagenome_2_FD_207603 | JGI IMG/M metagenome (GOLD analysis project Ga0326726, IMG submission 207603) | Lab enriched peat soil microbial communities from Michigan Hollow, Ithaca, NY, United States - MHF15MN | ecosystem: Environmental > Terrestrial > Soil > Wetlands > Peat | place: USA... | reverse complement strand
ACTTCTCGATCGCGCTCATGCCGTCGACCGGGCTGGCCGCGTCGGCGTTCGTGACGTTGTTGGGCGTGGGCGCGAACTGGCAGGCCGCCGTCTCGTCCCGCTCGGTCTGGAAGAGCTCGTTGCTGATGCCCATCTCGACGTTGTAGGCCTCGCCCGAGAAGAGGAGCAGCGACTTGTTCTGGGCCTTCCACCCGAAGCGGGCGATGGTGCCGTCGTTGCCGTTCACGTTCGTGGTGCCATTGAGCGGGACCCGGTGCGGCCGCCCCCGGATGCCCAGGCTGCCCTTGCGGGGACCGTTCGCGGCCTGGTTCGCCACGATCTCGCCGTCCGGAATCTGCTCGATCAGCCCGGCCCCGAAGGTCGGGGTGGGTATCCGGAAGATCAGGTTGCCCGCCCGGGCCTGGGCCGCGAAGTCCTCCTGCCGGATCCCGCACGTGCCCGCGTTGCCGCTCGAGTCGACCCGGCCGCTGACCACGAAGAGGGCGTGCACGCCGCCGTCACGCGTGCCGTCGGACTTGTACTTGAAGCGCGCTTCCCGCGCCGGACCATCGGCCTTCACGAAGAACGGGACGCTGTTGCGGGCGCCGAAGGCGGTGGCGACCGCGACCTGTGGATTCACCGCGGGGCTCGATCCCCCGATGCCTCCCTGGACGTGGCAGCCGCTGCAGCTGTTCATGTTGAAGCGCGGGCCCAGGCCGTCGCCGACGCCTTCCTCGTCCCGGAACTCGGTCTGCCCGGCCTCGAAGATCGCGAGCTGCGCCGCGGTGAGACCGGGGAGCGGGCCGCCGGCGGCGTCGGGACCGCCGCGGGGCCCCGGATCACGTGCGCGCAACTGGAGCTGGGCGTCGGGAGCGTTCGCGACGCCCATCAGCACGCCGAGCAGAACCGCAAGCATCGCCAGGACCATCCGCGTCTTCGTCATGTGTCCTCCTCGCCCTCCGCGTTTCGATCCGACGTCGAGAGCTGGTGATCGGGGAATCTAGGCTGCGGCGGGGAGGAGGGTCAATGTGACATCTGCGGCACGTTTACTCGGCCCGCTCGTAGCGGGCCTGCGACGGCCGTGACGCGGACGCGCTAGCGGCGGGCGGACGGGCGCCCGCGCTGACCGGGCACCAGCTCTGCGATCTCGAGCTCGCGGATGAGGCGCAGGAGGGAGGTCCGCTCGATCTTGAGCGCGGCGGCGGCCCGGCTGCGGTTACCTTCGAACCGGGCGAGCGCCTCGAGGACCAGCTTGCGCTTGAACTCGCTGATGGCCTCGTGCAGCGGAAGGGGAGCGGGCTCCATGGTCGGCCGTGGCCCACGCAAGCGGCGTACCAGATATACCGGGTCGGAACTTCCAGTCCTGGAGGGGAGTTGTAACCGGGTTGTTACAGGGGCCGGCGCGGTGCTGTCAGCGTGATGTCATCGGCCTATGTCGAAATTACACGGTCGGCGCGCGAACGTCGGCCGAAGTCCTCCAGCGCAGAGCGGGCCCTGACGATCGCCCCCAGTTGGCTCCCTTTCCGGCCGGATATTTCTGGATCAGCTTGAGCGAGCCGCTGGATCAGGCCGGCGGGAGCAGGCCGAGCTCACGCCTGCCACGGCCCGTGAAAGTACTGGCGCCGGCGGGACTTGGGTCCGGTGCCGAAGTGGTCGCCCACCCAGCTCGCGTCGGGCCGCAGGTAGCCACTGCCTTTCTTCGGCTTCGCCTTCTTCGCCTCCTCCTTGATTTTCTTCGCGAGGTACCGGGCGTAGAGATGGTCGAAGAGGCGCATGAACTCGCCGAAGTACACGTCGGCGACGCGCTGATCGCCGCGGATGATCAGCATGTTCTCGTCGTTGTTGGTCTGTGACGACGGGCTGAAGTTGGCCGATCCGGTCACCGTGGTCGGGTCGTCGCCCAGCGGGTCGATGAGCATGAACTTGTCGTGGATGTAGAGATTCTTGTTCAGGCCGGTCAGCTTCTCCTCGAGGAAGTTGGGCAGCTCGCCCTTCTCGAACTTCGCGCCGGCCGCGTACACCACGTCCCGGTCCCGCGTGATCAGGGGGCCCTGCTGCAGCTGCTTGTCCGAGAGGACGAACCGCAGAACGTTCGAATCCGCCTCCAGGAAGGACTCGAAGGGCTTCGCGAGGGTGAAGGCGACCATGAAGCACACGATCTCGTGGGCCTTCGCCATCCGGTCCGCGTACCACTGCAGCGTCGTCCCGTCGCGCGGACTGAAGAGCGCGGTGATCGAGCCGCTCGCGGGGTTCCCGGTCGGGGTCGGGTTGGCCTTTCCGTTCCGGGTGACCAGGACGCTCGTGGCGGGATCGGTCCGCGTGTCGCCGAACGGCTTGTTCCCGGCGGGCGGCGGCTGGATCGGGCTGCAGAGCGCGGTCCAGTAGTCGAGATACTGCCCGGCCACCTGCGCGCTGTGCACGCTGTGCCCGACGTTGGAGTGGCCGAAGATCCCGCCGTCCGAGATGTTGGTGGAACCCGTCCAGACGTCGACGGGCTTGCCGTTCCTGAGCAGCACGATGAACTTGTTGTGCTTCTGGGCTCCGCCCGCCTTGCGCGGCGCGCACACCTTTGTGAGACCCACGCGATTGATCATCTTGCGGTTGTCCGCGCCGTAGGTGGGGTCGTCGTACAGGATCTTCACGTCGACCTTTCGGTCGAGCGCGGCCTTGAAGGCCCGGCCGACCGGATCGTAGTGAAACTCGTACAGGGCGGCGCGCAGGCCGTAGGTCGCATCCTTCGCGCGCCCGATGAACTCCACCAGGGCCTCGTACAGCCCCCGCGACAGCCAGGCGTTCTGCGGAGCGGTCGGGTCGGCGGTATTGGGGGTGGGATCCGGGAACTCCCGCGCGTAGGCCTGCGAGCCGGCCGCGCCCCGGTTGAAGAAGATCGAGTGGACGGCGCCGTGGAGCGGCTCGGTCTCGATGTCGACCGAGATGGCGAGATCGTCGCGCAGGGTCAGCGCCATGGGCGCGCCCGTGGTCGGGACGAGCCGATAGGTGTACGCGGTCGACGGCTTCGCCGTGTAGTCGCCCCACTGGAAGGACTGGATGGGGTGCTCGGAGGTCGGCACCGGCGTGCCGGGGGGCAGCCCCTTGTCCTTGTCCTCGAAACGCTTGATGCCCCGCAGGAAGTAGCGCTCCACCACGGTCTGCCGGGCCGGCTCCTTGAACTCGGTGCGCTCGACGGCGAAGCCGAGCAGATGGGTGGTATCGACCTTTTCCCGCTTCAGGTCCCAGGCGAGCGCCACGACGTGGTTGCCGGCGATCGCGCGGATGGAGAGACCGGAGCCCGAGTGCTTGTTTCTCATGGCCGCGAGGCTAGGGCCAGCGACCGGGCCGGTCAACTGGAATCATGTCCTTACTGCGCCCTTGTCTGCGAGGGCGGCCGTGCTGTACAATCCCGCCACGTCGCCGCCGCCGCCGACATCTCGGCACTCTTGGAGGCTGCTCATGACCCACGGTCGCTCCTGGCTGCCCCTCGTCCTCGTTCTCCTGACGCTCACGGCGGCCGCCTCGGCGCCGGCCACCGCGCAGACGCGGTTCGTGTTCGCGAACGAGAGCCCCTACGACACCCTGGACCCGCACGCCGCCTTCGACGTCGGGCGGGTGGCGGTGCGCCTGAATCTGTACGACGGGCTCTACCGCTGGCTCGACAATCCCCCGAAGCTCGAGCCTTGGCTGGCCGAGAGCCACACCGTCTCCCCGGACGGCCTCACCTACACCTTCAAGCTGCGCCACGGGGCCAAGTTCCACGACGGGGCCGAGATCACCGCGGAGGACGTGCGCTACAGCGCCGAGCGCATCCTCGCCCTGAAGCAGGGCGCGGCCAGCCTGCTCGCCACCATGCTCGCCCCCGGCGCCACCAAGGCGCTCGACCGCTACACCGTCCAGGTCACGCTCACCAAGCCCGCCGCCATCTTCCTGGCCGTCGTGCCCGAGGTGCACGTGGTCAACTCGGCCCTCCTCAAGAAGCACGAGAAGGACGGTGACTGGGGTGCGGCGTGGCTCGCCGGCAACGACGCCGGCTCCGGCTCCTACATGCTGACCCGCTACGACCCGGCGATCGGATTCGTCGCCAAGCGCTTTCCCGACCACTTCATGCGGTGGGGCTCGCAGTTCATCGACGAGATCGACTTCCGCTTCGTCAAGGAAGACAACACCCGCGTGCTGGGCATGATCAAGGGTGACTACCAGGGCACCGGCGGCTACCTGCCCAACGACCAGGTGAAGCGTCTGCGCGAGGCGCCGAACGTCAAGATCGTCGAGCAGGAATCGATGCGGATCATGATGTTCCAGATCAACAACCAGCGGGCGCCGCTGACCGACGTGCACGTGCGCCGCGCCATCAGCTACGCCTTCGACTACGACGGCTTCAACAAGGAGATCCTCGGCGGCACCGTGGAGCGCAACCCGGTGCCCATCCCGAACAACATGTGGGGCGTGCCGCGCGACGTGAAGGGCTACAGCTACAACCTGGACAAGGCCAAGCAGGAGCTCGGGCTCGCCCAGGCCAAGGTCGACCGGCCGCTCACGGTGGGCTATCTCCAGGGCTTCAGCCAGACCGAGCAGGCGGCCACTGTCATGGCCAACGGCCTTCGCAAGATCGGTCTCGACACCAAGCTCACGAGCGAGGTGTGGCCGGCGATGGTCGAGCGGATGAAGAAGCCGGAGACGTCGCCCGACCTCGTCGTCTACTGGATCAGCACCTACTACGCCGATCCCAACAACTGGATCGGTGAGATGTTCAGCTCCAAGCAGTGGGGCACGTTCAAGGCCTCGAGCTTCTACAAGAACCCGAAGGTCGACGACCTGCTGGACGCGGCGCTGAAGTCCACCGACCGCCACGTGCGCGAGAAGGCTTACCAGGAGGCGGCCCGGATCGTGGTCGGCGACGCCGCCGGCGTCTGGGTCTACAACACCAAGTACTTCGGCCCCTGGGCCAAGAACATCGAGGGCGTTCGCTTCAGCCCCATCGGCAACGGGCAGGAGATCCGCTGGCTGCACTACGCGAAGTAGCCGTCGCCCGGTGGCGCGGGCGCGCTGAGCCATGAGGCTCCTCGCGCTCGCGCTGCACCGGTTGCTCTGGTTCGCGCCCACCCTGTTCGGGCTGCTCGTCGTCACCTTCGTCATCTCGCGGGTGATCCCGGCCGACCCGGTGGCCCTGGTGGCGGGCGAGACGGCCACGCCGGCCCAGGTCGAGGTGCTCCGGCACGAGCTCGGGTACGACCGGCCCCTGCCGGTCCAGTTCGTCGACTACCTCGCCCGGCTGGGGCGCGGGGACATGGGAACCAGCCTCTTCACCCGGCGCCCGATCGTGGAGGACCTCGCGCACCGGCTTCCGGCCACGATCGAGCTGACCGTGGTGGCCATGATCGTCTCCGTCCTCGTCGGCATCCCGCTCGGCGTCCTCTCCGCGCTCTGGCGCAACTCCCTGCTCGACCACGCCCTCCGGGTCGTCACCGTCTCCGGGCTGGCCATCGCCAGCTTCTGGCTCGGCATCATGCTCCAGCTCCTCTTCTCGATGCGGTTCGGGTGGACGCCGCTCAACGGCCGCCTGCCCGGCTTCCCCCCGAAGGACCTCACCGGCTTCTACCTGATCGACGCCGCGCTCACGTGGGACTGGGGCACGTTCGGGATTGCCCTGCGGCACCTCGCCCTGCCCGCGGCGACGCTCGCGTTCCCGGCGCTGGCCACGCTGGTGCGCTTCACCCGGGCCGGCGTCCTGGACGTCATGCAGTCGAACTTCGCCCTCTACGAGCGCGCGATGGGGCTGCCGCGCCCGCTCATCATCTGGAAGTACGTCCTCCGCTCCGCGCTCACCTCGACGGTGACGCAGATCGGCCTGCTGTTCGGGATCCTGCTCGCGGGGTCGGTGGTGACGGAGGCGGTATTCGACTGGCCGGGCATCGGCACCTACGCGGTCAACTCCATCCTGCGCTCGGACTACAACGCGGTGATGGGCTTCACGGTCTGGGCCGGGGCGATCTTCATCGTCGTGAACCTGCTCGTCGACGTCGCCCACACCCTCGTCGATCCACGGGAGCGCGCCTCGTGAGCGCGGCGTGGTTCGTGCTGACGCGGCTGGCGCGGGATCGGTCGGCCCTGATCGGGCTGGTGCTCATCGCGGTGCTGGTGCTCTCCGCGGTGCTGGCGCCGGTGCTGGCGACGCACCCGGACGACGTGTTCGAGCTGCACCCGTCCGATCGGCTCAAGGAACCGAGCGGCGCGCACTGGCTCGGCACCGACCGGATGGGCGCGGACGTCTACAGCCGGCTCCTCTTCGGGGCGCGGATCACCATCCTCATCGGGCTCATCGCGGTCGGCGCCTCGCTGGCCATCGGGGTCCCGATCGGGCTGGTCGCCGGCTACCACCACGGCTGGGTCAGCGATCTCCTCATGCGGGTCTCCGACATCTTCCTCGCGGTGCCGCAGGTGGTGCTCGCCATCGCCATCGCCCAGACCCTGGGCCCGTCGCTCCCCAACGTCATCCTCGCGCTCTCGGTCACGTACTGGCCCTGGTTCGCCCGCGTCGTGTACGCCGAGACGCGGGCGCTGCAGAAGGAAGTGTTCGTGGAGAGCACGACCGCCCTCGGCGCCTCGCCCTGGCGGCTCACCGTCCTGCACGTGCTGCCGAACATCGCCTCGCCGATCATCGTGCGGGCCTCGATCGGCATGGGGTTCACCATCCTGACCGCGGCGGCGCTCGGCTTCCTCGGGCTCGGTCCCCCGCCGCCCACCCCGGAGTGGGGACGCACCATCGCGGAATCGCGCGAGTTCCTGCCCGACGCGTGGTGGTACGCGGCGGCGCCCGGCCTGGCCATCTTCCTCACCGTCATGGGATTCAACCTGCTCGGCGACGGCCTGCGCGACGTGCTCGATCCGCGGCTGCGCCGGAGCCCCGCGCGCGATGGCTGAGCTGCTCGCGGTGCGCGGGCTGCGCGTGGACTTCGCCACCGACCGGGGACCGGCCCAGGTGCTCGACGGGATCAACCTCGACGTCGCGGGCGGCGAGGTGGTGGGGCTCGTCGGCGAGAGCGGCTGCGGCAAGACCACGCTCGCCCGCGCGATCCTCGGCATCCTGCCCGAGGGGGCGGCCCGGATCCGCGCCGGCGAGGTACGCTTCCGCGGAACCGACCTTCTGGGACAGGACCCCGCGACCGTGAACGAGCACGTGCGCGGCCGGGCGATCACCTTCATCCCCCAGGACCCGTTCACCTCGTTCAGCCCCCTGTTCCCGATCGGCACCCAGATCATGGACCTGATGAAGTGGAAGTCTCCGCGGGCGCGCGACGGGGTCCGGCCGGCGTCCCTTTTCGGACGCTACCCGCGCACGCGCCGCCAGGCCGACCGCGAGGCGGTGCTCGACACGCTGCGCGCGGTGCAGATCCCCGAGCCGGCGCGCGCGCTGCGCCGGCTGCCCCACGAGTTCTCCGGCGGCCAGCGCCAGCGCCTCATGATCGCGATGGCCCTGCTCCCCGAGCCCGCTCTCATCATCGCGGACGAGCCGACCACCGCGCTGGACGTGACGATCCAGGCCCAGATCCTGCGGCTGCTGCGCGCGCTGGTGAAGGAGCGCGGGGTGTCGGTGCTCTTCACCACCCACGACCTCGGGACCGCGCACGAGATCTGCGACCGCGTGGTGGTCATGTACGCCGGCCAGGAGATGGAGGCGGCGCCGACCGACGCCTTCTTCGGGCGGCCCGCGCACCCCTACACGCGCAGCCTGCTGGCCAGCGTGCCGGGGCCGGACGGCGAGATCCGCGACATCCCGGGAGAGGTGCCGAGCCTGGTGGACCCGCCGTCGGGCTGCCGGTTCCATCCGCGCTGCGACCACGCGACCGCGGAGTGCCGTGTGGAGCGTCCGGCGCCGCGCGCGCTCTCGGCCGGCCACGGTGTCCGCTGCCACCACCCGGTCGACGCTCCCGCCGGAGCCGGCGCGTGAGCGCGCCCGCCGCGCCGCTGCTGGAGCTGGTCGACCTCGCGCGCCACTTCCCGGTGCGCAGCGCCTTCGGCCGCCGCGTCGGCTGGCTGCGGGCCGTCGACGGCGTCTCGCTCCAGGTGCGGCCGGGCGAGACGCTCGGCCTCGTCGGCGAGAGCGGCTGTGGCAAGTCGACGCTCGGCAAGACGGTGATGGGCATCTACACGCCGACCGCGGGCGAGATCCGCTTCGCCGGCCGCGAGATCGGGCGCCTGCCCCGTCGGGCGCGGCGCGCGGTGGCCCGGCATCTCCAGTACGTCTACCAGGATCCGGGTGCCTCGCTCGACCCCCGCTGGAAGATCGGGCCCTCGCTGCACGAGCCCCTCAAGATCCACACCACGCTGACCCGGGCCGAGCGGGACCGCGAGGTGCGAGCGATCCTGGCCGCGGTCGGCCTCCCGGACGCCCACCTCGACCTCTACCCGCACGAGCTCTCCGGCGGCCAGCAGCGCCGCGTGGGGCTCGCGCGCATCCTCACCCTGCGGCCCCGCCTGGTGATCCTGGACGAGCCGACCTCCGGGCTCGACGTCTCGGTCCAGGCCAGCGTGCTCAAGCTGTTCCGGAGCCTCCAGGAGACGTTCGCGCTCACCTACGTGTTCATCTCGCACGATCTCTCGGTGGTGCGCGCGATGTGCGCGGGCATCGCGGTGATGTATCTCGGCAAGATCGTCGAGCTCGGCCCGACCGCGCGCGTCTTCGCGACGCCGCGTCATCCCTACACGCAGTCGCTGCTGGCCGCGGTGCCGCGCATCGGCGGCCGCCGCGTCATCCAGGACTTCGCGCTCGAGGGCGAGCCCCCGAACCCGCGCGACATCCCGAGCGGCTGTCGCTTCCGGACCCGCTGCCCGCTGGCCCAGGCCCGGTGCGCGGCGGAGGAGCCGCCGCTCCGCCCGCTCGACGGGCGCACCGTGGCGTGTCACTTCGCCTAACGGAAGGCCATCCTCGACGGGGACGGCCGATATGGTAACGTTGGCGCCCTCGGGAGGAACGCGCGTGCAGATCGGCGTGGACATCGGCGGCACCTTCACGGACATCGTGGCCCTCGACCGCACCGGCCGGCTCGCGCTCACCAAGGTGCCGAGCACGCCCAAGGACCTGCTCCACGGCATCGCGGCCGCCACCGCCCGGGTGCTCGCGCTGGCCGGCGCCGCGCCGGGCGACGTCGAGCGCTTCATCCACGGCACCACCGTGGCCACGAACGCGATCCTCGAGCAGAAGGGGGCCACGACCGCCATCCTGACCACCGAGGGCTTCGAGGACGTGCTCGAGATGGGGCGGATGAAGCGCTCCCGCATGTACGACCTCGACATGGACCCGGAGGTGCCGACCTTTCTCGCCCCGCGCCGGCGCCGGCTCGGCATCCGCGAGCGCCTCGACGCCAAGGGGCGCGTGCGGGTCCCGCTGCACGAGGCCGACGTGCGGCGGGCGGTGGAGACCCTGCGCGCGCAGGGAGTGTCGGCCGTCGCGGTGTGCTACCTCTTCTCGTTCCTGAATCCCGCGCACGAGCGGCGCACGCGCGACCTCATCGCCGAGCTTGCCCCGGACATCAGCGTCTCCCTCTCGTCGGAGGTCGACCCGACCTTCCGCGAGTACGAGCGGCTGTGCGTGACCGCCTTCGACGCCTACCTCGGCCCGGTGGTGAAGCGCTACCTGGCGGGCCTCGCCGACACCCTGCGCGGCCTCGGGGTGCCCGGCGTGCCGCTGATCATGCGCTCGCGCGGCGGGATCGTGTCGGCGGCGCTGGCCGCGCAGCAGCCCGTCACGCTCTTCCTCTCGGGGCCCGCGGGCGGGGTCATCGGCGCCGCGTTCGCGGCCGAGCGCTCCGGGGTGCGCGACTTCGTGTCGCTCGACATGGGCGGCACCAGCAACGACGTGGCCCTGGTGCGGGACGGTCGGCCCCTCCTCGTCGGCGAGGGCGTGATCGGGTCCTATCCGGTGCGCACCCCCATGGTGGACGTCAATACCATCGGCGCCGGCGGCGGCAGCATCGCGTGGATCGACGCTGCCGGGGGCTTGCGGGTGGGGCCGCGCAGCGCCGGCGCCGAGCCGGGGCCCGCCTGCTACGCCCGAGGCGGCGACGAGGCCACGGTGACGGACGCCAGCGTCGTGCTCGGTTACCTGAACCCCGCGCGCTTCGCCGGCGGCGCCCTGACCCTCGACGTGGCCGCGGCTGAGCGCGCGGTGGCCGTCCTCGGCCGCCGGCTGGGCCTCGACCCGGTCGCCGCGGCGGCGGGCATCCATCGCGTCGTCAACGCCCGCATGGCGGACCAGATCCGCCTGGTGACCATCAAGCGCGGCTATGACCCCCGGCAGTTCTCTCTGGTAGTCCTGGGCGGCGCCGGCCCCGTGCACGGTGCCGCCCTCGCCGAGGAGATGGGCATGGCGGAGGTGGTCGTCCCCGAGGCACCCGGCGTGCTCGCCGCCTTCGGCCTGCTCGCCGCGGCCATCGAGCACCACCACGCGCGCACGCTGCAGGCGCGCACCGACGCGGCCGACCTCGGCGCGGTCAATGCATGCCTCGGCGAGCTCGACGCCGCCGGCCGCGCGCGCATGGACGAGGAAGGCGTGCCCGCGCCGGCCGTGCGCGTGGCCTACGCGGCCGACATGCGGTACGTGGGCCAGGCCTACGAGCTCGAGGTGCCGATCCCGGCGCCGGTCACCGCGGCGGGCGTACCGGCCATCGTGGCCGCGTTCCACGCCGTGCACGAGCGCGTCTACGGCTACGCCCGCGCGCAGCAGCCGGTCGAGTTCGTCAACTTCCGCGCCGTCCACACCTTCCCGCTGCCGCGGCCCGCGGTGACGCCGGCCGCCCGCGCGACCGGCACCCTGGCCGAGGCGCAGGTCGGCGAGCGCTCCGCTTACTTCGGCCGGTTCCTGCCGACCGCCATCTACGAGCGCGGGCGGCTGCCGCTGGGCGCCCGCCTCGCCGGAGCGGCCATCGTAGAGCAGGCCGACACCACCACCGTGATCCCCCCCGGCGTCACCGCGGTCGTGGACGAGGTCGGCAACCTGCGGCTCCGGAGAGACCGATGACCATCGACCCGATCCTCCTCGAGGTGCTGCGCAACCGTCTCGACGCCATCGCCGACGAGATGGAGCTGACCCTGCTGAAGAGCGCGGCCTCGCCGATCGTGAAGGAGGGGCTGGACGCCTCGGCCGCGCTCTTCAACACCCGCGGCGAGACCATCGCCCAGGCGGCCGCCATCCCGATTCACCTGGGCGCGCTACAATTCGCGGCGCAGCGTATCGTCCGCGCCTTTCCCCCGGACGGCATGCGCGACGGCGACGCCTTCCTCCTGAACGATCCGTACGACGGCGGCACCCACCTCCCCGACATCACCCTCGCGGTGCCGGTCTTCGCCGACGGCCGGGCCGTCGCGCTCGCCTGCACGATGTGCCACCACCAGGACGTGGGCGGGCGCACGCCGGGCAGCGTGCCGACCGACGCCACCGAGCTCTACCAGGAGGGCGTCATCATCCCGCCCACCCAGCTCTTCCGCGCCGGCGAGCTGGACGAGAACCTCTTCCGCCTGCTCACCCGCAACGTGCGGCTGCCGGAGGTGTTCACCGGCGACCTCATGGCCCAGGTGGCGGCGGGACGGCTCGGGGGCACTCGCCTGCGCGAGCTCTTCGCGGCCCACGGCGCGGCGACCGTGACCGCGTACATCGAGGAGCTGCTCTCGCGGGCCGAGCGCCTCACCCGCGCGCAGATCGAGGCCATCCCCGACGGGGACTACGCCTTCGAGGACTGGCTCGACGACGACGGCGTCGACATCGGCCGGCCGGTCAAGATCGCGGTGACGCTGCGCGTGCGCGGGTCGGCCATGACCTTCGACTTCACCGGCAGCGACCCCCAGGTGCGCGGCCCCTTCAACTCGGTGCCGGCCTCCACGATGTCGGCGGTCTACTACGCGGTCCGCGCGATCTCCGACGCCTCGATCCCGAACAACGGCGGCTGCTTCCGCGCGGTGGACGCGGTGCTGCCGGAAGGCACCATCGTGAACCCGCGACCGCCGGCCCCGGTGAGCTGCCGCACCGCTACCATCAAGCGTATCGCCGACACGATCCTGGGCGCGCTCGTGGCCGCGCGGCCCGGCAAGATGCCGGCCGCCAACTCCGGCACCCTGCTCGTCATGGCCTTCGGCGGCCGCGACCCGGAGACCGGCCGGCCCTTCGTGGCGAGCGAGCTCGCCGCCGGCGGCATGGGCGCCCGTCCCAACAAGGACGGCATCGACGTCATCGAGACCGACGTGTCCAATTGCATGAACATCCCGGTGGAGTCGGTCGAGATGAACTTCCCCCTGCGCATCCCCCGGGTGCGCCTCTGGACCGGCTCCGGCGGCGCCGGGCGCTTCCGCGGCGGCCTCGGGCTCGAGAAGGTCTTCGAGGCCACCACCACCGACGTGACGGTGTCCCACCGCGGCGAGCGCTTCGCCTCGTCGCCCTGGCCGCTGGAGGGCGGCGCGCCGGGTGCCCGGGCCCACGCCTTCATCCTTCGAGCAGACGGCACGCGCGAGGATCTGCCCTCGAAGAAGATGATCGTGCTCCACCCGGGCGACCAGCTCTGGGAGTACATCGCCGGTGGCGCCGGCTACGGCGACCCCCTCGACCGGGATCCGGCCGCGGTCCTGGCCGACGTGCTGGACGGCAAGATCTCGACCACGGCGGAGTATGGTGTCGTGCTCACCCCGGATCGCGCGGCGGTGGACGAGGTGAAGACGAAGGAGTGCCGCGAGGCCCTGGCGGCCAGCGGGCGGGCGGCAGCGGGCGTTAGCCCCCGGTGCAACGGACGTTGATGGACCGAGCCGGGGGCCCCGAGCGGCCCGCCCTGATCCTCGGTGGGCGGTGGCTCTGGGGACTGGCCATGGTCCGCAGCCTCGGGCGTCGCGGTGTCCCGGTCTATGCCACCGGGACGAAGGGCAGCTTCGTTTCCTATTCCCGGTGGCACCGGGCCGTGCCCCCGGAATGGGGCGAGCCCCCGAGCCCGGCGACGCTCTTCGACTACCTGCTCCGGGTACCCCACGAGGGCATGGTCCTCATTCCCACGACCGACGACTGGGCTCTCGCGGTGGCGCGGTTGCCGGCGCCGCTGGCCGCGCGGTTCCCGTCGAGCTTGTCCTCGCCGGGGAGTCTCGAGGTGCTCATCGACAAGGGATGGTTCGCGGCGGTGCTCGAGCGCCTCGGGGTGCCCCACCCCCGTACCATCTGTCTCGACCCCGAGGACGACTGGGCCGCTCTCCCGGCCGACGCCTTCACCGACGCGTTCCTGAAGCCGCGCGACTCGCAGGTCTTCCGGAGTCGCTTCGGCGTCAAGGCGCTCCACTTCCGGACACCCGACGAGGCCATGGCCCTCGCGCGCGAAGCACGGGAAGCAGGCCTCGAGGTCATGTTGCAGGAATACGTTCCAGGACCGCCGAGCCACCACTACATGGTGGAGGGATTCGTCGACCGGACCGGCCGGGTCTGTGCCCGGTTCGTCCGCCAGCGGCTGCGAATGTTTCCTCCGGACTTCGGCGACAGCACCTACATGGTCAGCGTCTCGATCGATCGCGTCCGGGGAGCGGTGGAATCGCTCGACCGCCTGCTCGCGCACCTGTCCTATCGCGGAGTCTTCGAGGCGGAGTTCAAGTACGACGCGCGCGACGGACAGTTCAAGCTCCTCGAGGTGAACGCGCGCCCATGGTATTTCATCGGATTCGCGGCCGACTGCGGCGTGGACTTCTGCGCGATGGCGTACCGGGATGCTCTGGGCCTCGCGGTCGAACCCGTCCATACGTACGAGCCGGGCCGTCACTGCATCGTGGGATCCGACCGATTCGCCTGCTGGGCGCTGTTCCGCCAGGGCCGGTTGAGCGCGTGGGCCTGGCTGCGCTCGTGGATCGGGGCCCGCCAGATGCTCTTCGCCTGGGACGATCCGATTCCCGGGTTCGCCAGGATCTTGCGGGCGCTGTGGATCGCGGGCACCCGCAAGCTGGGCGGCATCGCGGGCACCGGCTCATGACGCCCCGCTCCGCCGCGCCGGGCGAATGCCGAGCGAGCGGTCAGGCGTTCCCGCTCGCGTATAGCCAGCGGGCGACGAGCGCCTCGGTATCGCCGCCGAACGCCTCGCGCGAGCCTTCCGACAGCACCGTGCCGGTCCGCATCACGTACACATAGTCGGCGATCTCGAGCGCCCGCTTGATGTTCTGGTCGACCAGGAGCACCGCCTTGCCCTGCGCGGCCAGGCCCTTGATCAGGTCATAGATGAGGGCCGCCACGCGTGGCTCGACGCCGGCGGTGGGCTCGTCGATGAGCAGAAGCACGGGATCGTGCATCAGGCTGCGCGCGATCTCGAGCTGGCGCTGCTGCCCGCCGCTCAACGTGCCCGCGGGCTGCCCCCGCCGCTCCCGCAGCACCGGAAACTGCTCGAACGCCCGGCCCACCAGCTCCTCGACGCGTCCGCGCTCGCCGCGGTAGCGCCACGCGCCCAGCCGCAAGTTCACCTCGACGGTGAGGTACGGAAAGATGCTCGGGCGCTGCGGGAGATAGACGACGCCGTGCCGTCCCATCTCGTGCGCCCCGACCGACCGCAAGACCCGCCCGTCGAGGCGGATCTCTCCCTCACGCGCCGGCAAGAAGCCGAAGAGCACCTTGAGCAAGGTCGATTTCCCGGTGCCGTTGGGACCGAGCACGCACCGCACCTGCCCGCGCGTCGCCTGGACCGAGACGCCTCGGAGGATATCGACGCCCGGCAGGTAGCCCGCGACCAGGTCTCGCGCCAGGAGCCACGAGGCGGTGGTCACGGGCTCGCTCGTCATCTCAGAGCCCGGCATACGCCGCGAGCACGGTCTGGTCCGCCCGCACCGCGTCCGGCTCCCCATCGGCGATCTTGCTGCCGCGCGCCATGACGACGAGGCGCCGGGCGATGCGCAGGATCGACTCCATGTCGTGATCGACCACGACGAAGGTCCGGCCGGCCTGGTGGAGCTGCCGGATCTGCTTGACGAGCTCGTCGCGCAGCCGCGGATGCACGCCCGCGAACGGCTCGTCCAGGAAGACCACCGCCGGCTCCAGCATCAGGCAGCGCCCGAGCTCCAGCAGCTTCTGTTGCCCGCCCGAGAGGTTCCGGGCCGGCAGCTGTTCGAGGTGAGAGAGACTCAGAAGCTCGAGATGGCCGCGCGCGCGCCGCGCGACCTCGTCCCAGGTGGAATGTGGGCGCGTCAGCCCCGGCACGAGCATGTTCTCGAGCACGCTCATGCGGCCGAAGAGCTGCGTCAGCTGAAACGTCCTCGCCACGCCCATCGCCGCGTAGACGTGCGGCGGACGGCCACTCACCCGCGCCCCGCGCACCAGCACCTCTCCGCCGTCGGGCTCGAGGTGGCCGGTCAGCATGTTGATGAGCGTCGTCTTGCCGGAGCCGTTCGGGCCGATCAGCCCGACGAGGTCGCCCTCGGCGACGACGAAGTCCACGCGCTCGTTGGCGACGATGCCCCCGAACCGCTTCACGAGGCCCACGCCCCGAACCAGCTCGCCGCCCCCGCTCACGCGCCGGGATCCTTCTGCGGGAGCTCGCGGGCGGCCGGCCGCGGGGTCACGCGCGCCTCCCCCAACCGTACGAGCTGCAGCCAGAAGGGGGTGACGAGACCGTTGCGGGCGAAGCGCATCGTGAGCAGCAGGACGATGCCGAAGATCGGAAGCCGCCACTGGCCGTAGTCCCGGAGCCACTCCAGCAGGAACTCCACCACGAAGGCGCCGCCGACGGCCGTCGGCAGGCGCTCCATGCCGCCGATCACGGTCATGACCACCAGCTTCGCCATCTCGTCGAGATCACCGACGCTCGGCGTCATGAGGCCGATGTAGTGCGCGTAGAAGCCGCCCGCGAGCCCGGCGAAGCCGCTCGCGATCGCGAAGGCCAGGATCCGGAAGCGCGCCACCGCCACGCCCGACGCCGCGGCCGCCTGCTCGTCCTCGCGGATCGCGCGGAGGAAGAGCCCCCAGCGCGAGCGCACGAGCACCCCCATGACCAGAAGGGAACCCGCCAGCAGCCCGAAGGCGGCGTAGAAGTACGGCAGGCGCGTGGCGCTCTCGAAGAGCGGGGCGGTATGCAGCCCCGCCATGCCCGCGGTCACGTCGTCCTCGGTCGAGATCGTGATCCGCACGATCTCCGAGAACCCGAGCGTGAAGATCGCGAGATAGGGCCCGCTCATGCGTAGGCACACCCAGCCGATGGCCCCGCCCAGCGCGCAGCACATGACGACACCGGCGGCCATGCCGACGGGAATCGGAATGCCGAGCCACCGGATCAGCAATGCCGAGGTGTAGCCGCCGATCGACGCGAAGGCGGTGTGGCCAAGCGAGAACAGGCCGACGTAGCCCGCGAGCAGCGACCAGCTCGAGGCGAGGAGCCCGTAGTACATCGCGATGATCGCGACGTGCATCCAGTAGGGGTTGAGGCTGCCCGCGTAGACGAGCGCGAGACCGGTGGCGGCGAGCAAGAGGTAGATATGGAGGCCCCGCACGCCGCCTACTCCATTCGCAGATGGCGACGGCCGAAGAGTCCCTGCGGCCGGAAGACCAGGAACACCATCAACACCAGAACCCCGAACGCATTCGTATAGGCGAACGCGCGGGTCGGATCCGGAAAGAAGGCCGTGAAGAGATTCTCCGACTCGCCGAGCAGGATGCCCGCGATGATGCTACCGCTCACCGACCCCATGCCGCCGAGGATCACGATGACGTAGGCATGGATGTTCGGCAGCACGCCCATGTCGGGCGCCAGCGAGAAGATCGGCGCGACGAGGGCGCCGGCGGCGGCGGCGAGCGCGGCCCCGATCCCGAACGCGAACGAGTTGAAACGCCGTGCATTGATGCCCACGATCGCCGCGGAATCCCGCGATTGGCTGACCGCATCCAGCGCCTGTCCCCAGATCGTCCGCTGCA
>Ga0326726_10002497_pt1 | contig 16879 bp, 11 predicted proteins | sample MHFenrmetagenome_2_FD_207603 | JGI IMG/M metagenome (GOLD analysis project Ga0326726, IMG submission 207603) | Lab enriched peat soil microbial communities from Michigan Hollow, Ithaca, NY, United States - MHF15MN | ecosystem: Environmental > Terrestrial > Soil > Wetlands > Peat | place: USA... | reverse complement strand
CCTGGCCTTTACAGACGATGGGGAACCGATCTGCGATGCGGAAATCATGAGACGGGCGCTTGAGTACGCGGCGATGTTCCACAAACCCATTATCCAGCATGCGCAGGACCTTTCCATGACGCGGGGGGGCGCCATGAACGAAGGGTATGTTGCGACGGTCCTCGGACTCCCCGGAATGCCGCCGTGCGCCGAGGAGGTCATGATTGCGCGCGACATTCTGCTTGCAGCGTACACGGGCGGTGAGTACCACATTGCGCACATGAGTACAGCGGGGGCGACGGAGATGGTGAGGCAGGCAAAAGCGCGTGGGATCAGGGTCACTGCAGAAGTGACGCCCCACCACATCGCACTGACGGATGAAGTGGTGCGGAGCTTTGATACAAATACAAAGATGAATCCTCCCCTGCGAACGGCCGGGGACGTTGAGGCTCTCAAGCGTGGTTTGAAAGACGGAACGATCGACGTGATTGCCTCCGATCATGCCCCGCACTCGTTCGACGAAAAGCAGGTGGAATATCAGCAGGCACCGTTCGGCATTGTCGGGCTGGAAACATCGATCGGTCTTGTGTTAACTGAACTGGTCGACAAGGGAGTCCTGACTCTGAAACAAATGATCGAGAAGATGTCGACGAACCCGCGGCGCATCCTCCACCTCCCGGAGATTCGCGTCGTTGAGGGGCAGGAGGCAAATCTGACAATCTTCGATCCGGAACAAGAATGGGTGGTGGATCCTGCCACCTTCAAATCGAAATCCCGGAACACCCCCTTTGGCGGAAGGAAGCTCAAAGGCAAAGCCGTGGGGGTTCTCAATCACAGCGAATCCTTCTGGGTCTGATACTCAGTCGTCACTGCACCTGGTCGCGACCGTCCACTATCGTAGACACCTGCCCTACATTCGGTACATTGCTTTTCCCCCATTGAGGTAAAATCCACTTTTCCGAACTGTTTTGGGCTGTTTATGAGTGGCACGTCATTTGACTTTCTCTATTGCAGAGGTCACCACGGAAGGTCAAACGGCCATGAAAAACTCACTCTTCATACTCGCCATCGCCCTTGTTGGCACACTTGGTTGCCAGAGGAGCTTCCTTGAGCCCGATTACACGCCCCCAAGTCCTCCAACGGGCCTTCAGACATTTACCGGCGACAATTTCATCGAATTGAAATGGTCACCGAGCCCTGAGCGGGATGTTGCAGGGTACAATATTTACGTCTCAGACCAGTTCTATGGTCGTTATACGCTGATCGGTAACTCGTACTCCACTTACTATCTGGATGACGGGGCATCGAACGGCAGCACGTACTATTATGCCGTCACAGCATATGACTATGATGGCAACGAAAGCGATTTAAGCAGGGACGTTGCATACGACGTTCCGCGTCCGGAAGGATATGGAGTCACGCTGTTTGATTTCCGGATCTACCCCGAACGGGCTGGCTATGATTTTTCGACCTACAGCATTTTGCCGTACGATAGCGACGCCAGCGACATATGGTTTGAGAACTACAACGGCGACCTTTATATGGATGTCCGCACTGACACCGATATCCGTGACATGGGTCCGACGAACTCCGTGCTGGATATCTCCGTAGCTCCGTCGTCGGGCTGGTCGTCGACGCACGACGTTGTGCTTGTTGCCGGACACACCTATGTTGTATGGACGTACGACGATCACTATGCGAAGTTCCGTGTCAGCGCGCTGTCGACTGACCGGGTCACATTTGACTGGGCATATCAGTTACAGGTGTCAAACCCGATGTTGAAGCGGGCCGTGGTGGGCGACGCGCATTCCCGACCGGCTCCCGAGCTGCGCCGGGGCAACTGAGGGTATTCTCGAGACCTGTGCCCCGAGTGGTGTGGGGGATGTGGTGGTGGGACACAGGACGACCAACGGAAGGAGGGTTGCTGCACTGACGGTTTCGATGGTGGCCGGCTTTTGCAGCACCCACTTCTGTTGGAGTTTTAAACGCAGACCCACAAGACGTTGATTCACATACACTGGAACTTTCACCCATGAACAGACTCCGTATTTTTCCCATAATCGTCCTCGCGTTTGCATTGCTTGCAAACGCACAGGATAAGCGCGAGACGGGGAACAACAGAACCGATCCAAAAGGGGAGGAGAAAAGCAGCGGCAGCTCCAAAGACCGGGGCGAGGATCGCACTCCGAAGCCGCAGCCGCCCCCCGAGGTGCCACAGACAAAACCGGTTGGTGTCACATATCCGCCGGTTGTTCCCCCGCCGCCTCCGGCTGCTCCAATGTTTCCCGGGCCACCGCCTGTTCCTCCTGACGTCGTTATTGCGCACCGACCGAATCCGGAGCCTGACCCCAGGAGAAAGATCTTTCAGGCCGAGCTTGAGGATTGTGTCGAGAGTCCGCTTAAAGCAGGCTACGATTTCGGGGCAGCGAAGGTGGTCTCCTGTGAAGATTCGACGGTAGACATCTACCTTTCCCATGCCCCGAACGACACCACGTACTTCCTGGTGCCGGAAGATACCGATATCAAGGATATCGGCGATCGGCGTACGATTGCTGAAATCCGGGGATTCAGACCACGCAACTGGTCGCAAACCCACGCCGCCCCGGTAGTTGCAGGCCACGTTTATGTGATCTGGACCTATTCGAATGATTTCTACCTTGTGCAGGTGAAGGATGTCCAGTCGGACCACGTGAGTTTTGACTGGGCGTGGCATTCGCAGCTGTCGCGCAAGGTTGCGGAGGCGGCCGTGCAAAAGGCTTTAGAGAAGAAGCAGCAGGAAGCTGAGCGGGACGCTGAGCGGAAGGCGCGCGGGCCTGTGTTTGGCAAGTGAGGGCTCTGGCGAAGGTGAGCCGGGAACGATTGATTGTTCATGGTGGGAAGGCGCCAGCATATCGTTCAAATCCGTAGGGGCGGTTCGCGAACCGCCCCTACAACAAGCCCCGGTTGAAAATGACACTTTACCTATAATGGATCCAGTTTGACTTTCACTTTTTGGGGGCGTACTTTTCTCTGTACGCCCGCTTACTTCTCATGACCTCCCACCTGGCCATATCCATTGTCGTCCTGCTGATACAGATGTCCGGTGTCAGCCAGATGCATAATGGTTCTGGACAAGCCGGATTGCTGGACGCGCGCGCGATCTTCTCCGACGTCGAACGGGGCATCTCGGAGGCCAATGTTTCCATCTTTTTCCATTATTTCAATTCGCAGGTTCACGTTACTCTCCGGGGTGGTGAGAGCGGGCTGTACAGCGCCAATCAGGCGTATTACCTCCTCCAGAACTATTTCAGGGCGAGAAAGCCGCTGAAATGCGGATTCTCAACGTACGGCGACTCTGACAGCAACCCCTATGCGACCGGAAGCGCATCCTTCAACATCCGGGGAAGCCGCGAGCTCGTCCAGGTCTACGTTGCACTCGCCCTCTCCGGGGACCGATGGGTGATATCACACATCAACATCTACTGACCAAACTGCCCCTGAAGCGGCGATTGGTGCAGCTTGTTTATCCTGCCGATCTCCGCCTCCGCTTTCTCTATGGGGCTCTCCTCGCTCTGGCCTTCCTGGGAGTCTCCACCATTCTGCAGAATCAGCTCCTCTCCCGGTACGAATTGAACTGGGACAAGGAAAGTGATGAATTCTGTACTACCTGTCTTCAATTCGCGGTGGGGCGTTTTGCCGCCGAACAGAAGTCACTTATCCGCATCGCAGATTACGTCGGTTCACAGGGGACAGTACAAAGCTTCCTCAGCGGGGGCGGGGGGGACAGACGTCAGGTCTTTGCCAGGGTCGTGGAGGCAAGCAGGGACGAGGGAGTAGGGGTGGAAGTCTATGATCGCGAGGGGACTCTGGTTGCTTGGGAGGGATTGGAGGGATCAATCCCGGAGAATAAAATTCAGGAGTCTTTGAGGGGAAAGAGTCTTACGACAATCGAGCGAACTCCGACGTCATCGAGACTCGTTGCGGTTGTCCCGGTGCGCTCCGCGGATACCGTAGTTGGCGTGGTGGTTACACGCGAGATTCTGGAATCAAGCGCCCCGCTGACAAATGCACTGCTCAGGCGCGAAGGGATCGGTGAAACCGTTGCGAGAGATTTGGGTGTTCCCGTTGCGTTCACTTTCGGAGAAGCACGTGAGTCTGAGCACGACGGAAGGTATTGCTGGACGACCATCACAGGCATCGACAGCGCTGCGGTGGGATCAGTCACCGTTGCGCGTCCTGTCCGATCGGCCTTTCTTGTCACAGTGACGGAACGATTCAAGGTCGCCGATGCGATTCTGATTTTTCTTGTTCTCGGTTGTTGTTCCCTCGTTGTCGGACTTCAGATCCGTCGGGTTTCGAGCTTCTCCCTTCGCTGCATTCTGGTTACAGTGACCATCTGGATTGTTCGGATCGCCCTGTTCCTGCTCGAGATTCCCTCCGGCCTCACTGACAGCGGTATCTTCGATCCATCGCTTTTTGCATCCAAATTTGGCGGCGGCCTTGCAAGCTCAGTTGGAGAGCTGACAATTACCGTCCTTGCGCTGACAGCTAACGTGGCAATCGTTACGTGGTTCGTCCTCAAAGGAACGGAGGTGCAAAAGAGTGTCAGGTGGGGAGGCGCGCCTGCGGTCCGGATCGCAATTGCAGCAGCCTTGACGGGATTGATCTTCTGGGCGCTTCGCGGGTTTGCAGCAGCCATTCGAAGCGGCGTCGTCGACTCCAGTCTGACGTATTTCGACGCGCGCGAGCTTTTCCCCGATCCTGACCTCGCGTTCATGATGATGAACGGCATCCTCCTCGGGGCTTGCATGATGGTAGCGGGGGTGGCGGGAACCCTTCTTATTGTGCGGCTGTGCAACAAGCCCGGAGGAGAAGGGGGCACGTTCCGGCCCTGGACTATTGCCCTGGCTTTGTTCTCCGTCTGCGTCGCAGCATTCTGGTTTGTCGAAGAAAACCCGCTTATGACCGTCGTATACCGGTCGGCCGCGGGCGCCGCATTCCTGGGAATTGCATTCCTGTACGCCAGATATAAGAAGGAAGAGAGAATCGGCCACGCCCGGCGCGATGCATTCATTGCGCTCGCAGCCGGCGCGCTGATGCTGTACCCATTGCTCGATGCGTTTGCGCATGAACGGGACAGGGGAAGGATCGAGCTTCTCGCCGCCGAGGAACTGAAACCGGTCGACGGGTGGCTCAAACATGTTGTCGAAGAGGGGTTGCAGGGGTTCCAGACGGACGAATACCGCGAGCGACTTTCGGAAGGCTTCGGGGGCGATGTCGCAAGCATGGCATTCAAACGATGGGCGTCAAGTCTGGCGTGTAGCCAGGGATTCGATGCCTTGTTTTCCGTTGCCGATCCTACCGGCCGTCTTGCGAGCCGGTTTATCATCGGGGCGCCGATCCAGGCAATGATGAACGCTGATACCTCGCTGCCTTCCACGGGCGATCAGACCTTTCTCGTGCGGGATTTCGGGACCGGAGTCAATGCGCTGAAAGTCTATGCCGGGATGTCACCGGTCCTGGGGCTTGACGGCACCGTGCTGGGTCGCGCACATGTTGTGATCGCGGCAGCGCAGCAGGCTCTTTTCCGCGGCGAATCTCCCGCCATCCTCCGGGGGCCATCGCAAGAGGGTATTGAGTCGTTTTACAGGCACATTACACTCTCGGAGTACAAAGACGGAATCCTTCTCACGTCGAATAACCCTGTTGTACCGATTGCCCATCCCCTTCCTGAAACAGTGAGTGAAGCCTTTGCCGATTCGCTCCGCTCATCGATGTGGGCGACCGTAGAGATCGAGGGGATACCGTACGAAACGTACTACGTGCGGCGCGCGCCCGGGCAGAGCTCCATTGTTGCCCTGAGCGCCCGCCAGCTCGGGCTCCCATGGCATCTGGTGAGCGCGGTGAAACTCGGCGCTGTGTATGTGTTTCTTGCGCTGATGCTTGCAGTTGTGGCCCGTATCGTTATCGCTCGCCGCATGACGGGATTCCGCCTCTCATTTCGCGACCGATTGCTAATTGCGCTGGTCATCTCCGCGATCCTTCCTCTTGCGCTGATTGCGGTGTACACGCGCGCGTACAACGAACAGCGGGAGCAGAGAACGATCCGGACCCGGCTGGATGAAGAGACGCAGAACGTCATCTCGAACATCACCGAAAGGCCTGAGCAGGGTGTCACTGTTCCTGCCTACCCGACCGATCCTCTCCAGGCGGAGCAACTCGCATCGGACATAGGTACCGACTTCAATGTGTACACAGACCGGCAGCTCCGCGTGAGCAGCCGCCCCCAGTTGTATGAAGCCGGATTTCTTGACCAGCGCCTGAGCGGAAATGTATATTCGACAATTATCCTCGGCGGGAATCGCTTTCTCGTGCAGCAGGAAAAGGTTGGCGCGGTCCAGTACAGCGTTGGGTACCGTCCTGTTCTTGACGCGATGGAGAACATCATCGGCGTGGTTTCCGTCCCGACTCTCTTCCGTCCCGTAGAAAGCGAAGATCAGCTCGCCCGCAGGAACTCCCTCATCCTGGGGACGTATGCACTTGTTCTCCTGCTCATCGTCGGAATAGCATCGTTCCTTGCCAACCGGATTGCGAGGCCGGTTGTTCAGCTCACGGAAGCGACGAAGCGGGTTGCCCGCGGAGATCTGGATGTGCCGCTTGGCGCAATGCCTGCCGCCGGAGAAATCAAGGAGCTGGTGCTCTCCTTCGAACAGATGACCAGAGATCTGCGCACGAACAGGGAGGAGCTTGTTCGATACGAACGGGAAATGGCCTGGAAAGAAATGGCCAAGCAGGTCGCACATGAAATCAAAAACCCGTTGACTCCGATACGGCTGTCCGTCCAGCATCTGTTGAAAACCTATCACGACAAGGCGCCGAAGTTCGATGAAATTTTGGACGACGTCGCGAAGACCATTAATGAGCAGATAGACGCCCTGATCCGGATTGCCTCTGAATTCTCTCATTTCGCGCGCATGCCGCGACGAAATCTGGAGCGAACCAACGTTCGTGATGTCATTGAGGAGGCCGTGAGGTTGTTTCAGCAGGAGAGCGAGATCAGGCTGGAAGGAGACTTCGATGAAGAGCTCCATGAGGTGATCGCCGACCGGGAGGAGCTGCGCCGCGCCTTGATCAACATCATCCGGAACGGCATACAGGCGATGGACGGGGCCGGGAGAATGATCATCAGGGGCGCGGAACAGGATGGAGGCGTCGTTATCAGCGTCACGGACTTCGGCAAGGGGGTGCCGGAGGAGATCAGGGGAAAACTCTTCGAACCGAATTTTTCGACCAAGACAGACGGGATGGGTCTTGGCCTGGCGATCGTAAAGCGGACGGTAGACGACCTCGGCGGGAAGGTGTGGATTGAAAGCGAAGTGGGGAAAGGCACGACGGTATCACTCTGGCTTCCGGCCGCTGAAGAGGAATCGGCATGATTGTCATACGGCCCGCCATTTTCCCAGCGGGAGTGACGACGGGCGTCAGCACGCGGCAGGGAGGGGTGAGCCCGCCGCCTCTCGGGATGAATACCTCGTTCCATGTCGGCGATGAACCCCGGAACGTTATCGAAAACAGAGAACTCTTTCTCGATTCGCTGGGGTTGTCTCTCCTCCAACTCGCCATCCCGGGACAGGTTCACGGCGTACGGATTCAGGAAGCGGCGAAAGGTGGCGACTACCCGGAGACCGACGGGCTGATTACGAGGTCGAAAGGCGTCGTGCTAGGCGTCTCCGTCGCTGACTGTGTACCGGTTCTTCTCTTTGATCCCGTGCAGAAGGCTATCGCTGCGGTGCATTCCGGGTGGCGCGGGACTGCGGCGAATATTGTTCATCATGCCGTCCTGTCAATGATCAGCTCGTTTTCTTCTTCCTCACAGAATCTCCTTGCCTACATTGGTCCTTCGGCGTCCGCCTGCTGTTATGCAGTCGGCAGCGATGTTGCTCGCCTCTTCACGCCTGAGTTCGTGCGGAGCGCCGATGGGAAGACTCTTCTCGATCTCAAAGGCGTCGTAAGAAGCCAGCTGCTCGCGGAAGGTGTTTTGCCAGATAAGATTGAGACAAGTCCTCACTGCACCATCTCAGAACCGGCAATGTTCCATTCTTTCCGCCGCGAACGTGAAAAAGCAGGAAGAATGCTCGCAGTGATCGCTCTCACCGCATAATTCGTTTCGTTGATTTTCTTGCAGCAAATGGTTATTGTAAGGTTTGCAGTCTTCTCCACACAGGGGGGTCAATTATGTGCGGAATTGTAGGCTACATTGGGCCAAAAAACTGCGTCCCTATCCTGCTTGAGGGTCTCCGTCGACTGGAATACAGGGGGTACGACAGCGCCGGGCTCGCTCTCTTGAGGAACGGCGGGATCCAGGTGCACAAAAAGGCCGGAAAAGTCAGCGATTTGGCCGATTCCATCAGGGCGCTCAATGGGAGCCTGGACGCCCATGTCGGGATGGGCCACACGCGATGGGCCACCCACGGCGAACCGAGTGACTGCAATGCCCATCCGCACTGGGACGCACACAAAGAGATTGCGGTTATTCATAACGGCATTATTGAGAACTATGCCGCGATCAAGACAAAGCTCGCGCGGGAAGGGCATACATTTGAAGGCGGGACCGACACGGAGGTGCTTGCCCACCTCATCGGTGCGATGTATAAGCGCACAAAAGATCTCACACAGGCAGTCCGCCTTGCTCTTGCCGAAGTACGGGGAACGTATGGCCTGGTCGTCCTGTCGCGACTCGAGCCGGACAAGATGATAGCAGCGCGGAAGGGAAGCCCGCTCATTATTGGAGTTGGTGAAAAAGAGAATTTTGTTGCATCAGATGCAGCGGCCATTGTCGATCACACACGCAACGTTGTTTATCTTGACGATGGTGAGATCGCGGTTGTCACGCGGGACGGATTCCGGACGATCACGATTGACGATGTCTCGGTGACCAAGCAGGTTCAGGAAGTGACGCTCGAGCTCTCCCAGATTGAACGGGGCGGCTATGAGCACTTCATGATGAAGGAAATTCAGGAGCAGCCCGAGACCATTCGCAATGCCATGCGCGGGCGTCTCGTGGTCGAACAGGGAAACGTCGTGCTCGGCGGACTCCGGCACGTGATGGACAAGCTTCTCTGCGCGCGGCGGTTTCTCATTGTTGCATGCGGTACTTCGTGGCACGCGGGTCTGGTCGGGAAGTACATGTTCGAGCAGATCGCGAAGATGCCGACGGAGGTTGAGTACGCTTCGGAATTCCGCTACCGGAACCCCATCATCAGAAGCGATGATGTTGTGTTCCTGATCAGCCAGAGCGGCGAAACGGCGGACACCCTCGCGGCCCTTCGCGAGGCGAAATCTAAGCACGCGACCGTGCTGGGAATCGTCAACGTTGTCGGGAGTTCCGTCGCGCGCGAATCCGATGGCGGCGTGTACATTCATGCGGGACCTGAGATCGGCGTCGCCTCGACGAAGGCGTTCACTTCGCAGTTGACCGTGCTGGCGCTCATTACGCTGCTGGTGGCGCGTGCAAGAGGAATGTCGGAATCCGAGGGGAAGGTCCTGGCCGAGGCCATTGTGTCGCTCCCTGACAAAGTCGCGAGCCTGTTGGAGAACACTGAAACCATCAAGGAAATTGCGCGGGAATTCAAAGACGCAAACCACGCTCTCTATCTCGGACGCGGGGCGAATTTCCCCGTTGCCCTTGAGGGTGCGCTGAAGCTGAAGGAAATATCCTATCTGCACGCGGAAGGGTATCCCGCAGCCGAGATGAAGCACGGCCCCATCGCGCTGATTGATGAAAAGATGCCGGTATTCGTTGTCGTACCCAAAGATGCGATCTACGAGAAAGTCGTCAGCAACATCCAGGAAGTCCGCGCCAGGCATGGCCGCGTGATCGCGATCGCCAACGAAGGCGATAACGAGATCGACGAGCTTGCGGAGTATGTCATCCGAGTGCCGCACACGTACGGATTCTTTGGCCCGATCATCAATGTGATTCCGCTGCAGCTTCTGGCGTACTACATTGCCGTGATGCGCGGAACGAACGTCGACCAGCCGAGAAACCTCGCAAAGAGTGTCACGGTTGAATAAGCAAGACGGCGATAACGCTGTGACACCATTGTATTCATAGTGACACGAAAGGTCTTTCCATGAAGCAGGAGCCCCGGTTCAAGCCCACGGAGTGGGCCCTTGTGCTTGGAGCATCGAGCGGATTCGGAGGAGCGACGGCGGTAGAGCTGGCGAGAGCGGGGATGAACATCTTTGGTGTGCACCTGGACCGGCAGGCGACCATGCCTGCGGTTCAGCAGGTCATCAAGGACATCAAGCATACGGGTCGGGAGGCGGTGTTTTACAACATCAATGCCGCCGATGCGATCAAACGAGCGGAGACTCTTGACGAGATCCAGGAGCGCTTTGGACCTCATGGCGGCCACAATGTCCGGGTCCTCATGCATTCTCTTGCATTCGGGACGCTCAAGCCTTTCATAGGAAAGAAGGCCGAGGATACTGTGACACAGGCGCAGATGGAGATGACCATCGATGTCATGGCCAACAGCCTGGTCTATTGGGCGCAAGGCCTCATTCACCGTGGGTTGATGAAGCGGGGCGGACGCATTTTCGCCATGACGAGTTCGGGCGGACACACGGCGCTCCCAGCCTATGGAGCGGTATCTGCGGCGAAGGCGGCGCTCGAGTCGCATATACGGCAACTCGCCATGGAACTCGGCCACCTGGGGATCACGGCAAACGCTATCATGGCCGGTGTTACGGACACCCCCGCGCTCAGAAAAATACCCGGAAACGTTGATATGCTCCGGATCGCGAGGGCCAAGAATCCCGGCGGAAGGCTCACGACACCGGAAGACGTGGCAAAGGCAATTGCTCTGCTCGCGGATGATACTGCATTCTGGGTGAGCGGCAATGTCATCGGGGTCGACGGGGGCGAAGATATCGTGAATTACGTCGGCCAGAAGGGTACTTCAGAGTAACCCTCCCGCATTTGTGCCGGCAGCGGGGAAGGCGCAAGAGTGCCTCGCTGCCTCCCTGGCTTTTCTGCTTGTCTGTTTTCTTCTCACCTCCTGTTCTCTGACAATCCGTCGAATTGATCACCAGCGAAGGACGTTTTCATTATGTCAGATTTTCCGTTTACGCCGGAGCAGATCATGCTCCGCGATATGGTCCGCGATTTTGTAGCCGCGGAAGTGAGGCCCATTGGTCAGAAAATCGACCAGGATGAGGCCATCCCGCCGGAACTGATCCAGAAGATCAAGGATCTGGGACTCCTCGGCACCGCATTTCCTGAGAAGTACGGCGGCGGCGGCTTTGGGGAGGTGGGCTATTGCCTGGCGGCAGAACAGATCGCCCGGGGCTGCATGTCCACCGCAACGTTCGTCGGGGCGCATCAATCCATCGGCGCCAATGCCATTTACATCGGCGGCAGCGAAGCGCTGAAGCAAAAGTATCTTATCCCCCTTGCCGAAGGGAAACTGATTGCGGCGTTCGCGCTCACGGAAGTCATGGCCGGATCCGATTCCTTCAACCTTCGCACGCGGGCAGTGCTTGACGGCGATGCGTGGGTGCTCACGGGTGAAAAGATGTGGATCACCAATGGCGGAATTGCCGACGTCATATCCACGTTTGCACGCACGGAGCGGGGGATTACGGGATTTGTCGTCGAAACCAAATGGCCCGGCTTTCACGCCGGCCCGCCGGAAAAGAAGATGGGAATCCGGGGGAGTGTAACGACGCCGATCGTATTCGATCACGTGCGCGTTCCGCGGGAAAACATCATCGGTGATGACGGACGGGGATTTCTGGTTGCGATGAAGACTCTCGATGCGGGGAGATTGGGGTTGGGGGCGGCCTGTCTGGGCGCGGCGAAGGAACTTCTTGAGCTCTCGGCCAGATATGGGAAGGAACGGAAACAGTTCGATGTCCCGATCGCGCAATTCGAAGCGATTCAATTCATGCTGGCCGAGATGGCCACGCTCACGTACGCAATGGAGTCCATTGTTTACCGGACCGCTTTTCTCTACGACGCCGGGCAGACCATCAGCCGGCAGGCTGCGATAGTTAAGCTCTTCTGTTCTGAGTCGCTCGACAAGGTAGCTGACATGGCCGTGCAGATTCACGGTGGCATGGGATACTCTCGCGAACTTCCGATTGAGCGTTACTATCGTGATTCCCGGATCAACAGAATATTCGAAGGCACGAATGAGATTCAGAAGCTGGTCATTGCCCGCGAGGTGCTGAAAAAGGGCGGGAAGATGTGACGGGAGATTTGATGTACTGTGGGCAAAGGGGCCGCTTTTGCATTTTTCGGCCCCTTTTGCTATCTTTTGCCGATGTAAGGTTGTACCCGGACAGGTAGCTCAGTTGGTAGAGCAAAGGACTGAAAATCCTTGTGTCGGCGGTTCGATTCCGTCCCTGTCCACTCGCGAGCCCCGACGGAGTCGGGGCTCGCGAATTATCCATAATTCATGATCCATGGATCATGGATAATCTTGTTAAAACTCTGGCAATTGTTTGTGAGTTTAGCGTCAGGACGTTTTCCCCGACGGAGTCGGGGCTCGCGAATTATCCATAATTCATGATCCATGGATCATGGATAATCTTGTTAAAACTCTGGCAATTGTTTGTGAGTTTAGCGTCAGGACGTTTTCCCCGACGGAGTCGGGGCTCGCGAATTATCCATAATTCATGATCCCCGCTTGACTCGGCAGCTGTCAGAAGGCGGGCAGTCAGGGATAATTTGTCTATCGTCTCGGCATCCTTCCTGCGTTTTGCGCGGCGGTCCTTCGACTCGCCGCGATAATCTTGCTCAGCCCAATGCATTCATCCAGAATTGGCTGCAGTTTCGCATCGGCGACAAGACCCCGCTGTTTGATCATTTCCAGCCATACCCTTGATTCATTCAGTTCCTTGAGCACGAGTCCCAATTTGTGGATGAAATCGAGACCGCTCTCCGCAGCGCGTGCCTCGGCATAGTTTGGCGCACCTGCTGTCCCCGAGCGCAGGAGTTGACCAGATATGTGATTTGCCGCAGCGTTTTTTGGCAGCTTATCGCACAGGTCCAGCACGCGCACAGCGAAACCGACCAGCCGCGATTCGATGTCATCCCCCTTCGCCATCTCCTCCTCACCCTAGTCCCCAGATGATATTACTATCCCCCAACCGCCCGTTTTACGAACTCGTGTCCGTTATATCCCCCATTCCCGTCCCGCCTTTGGCCTTAAGATGCCGGCCCTCTGCCAGCCTCTCGCGAGGCACATCCAGTTAATTACTGAAGTAATGTCCTCTTAATGCAACATGCATACCTAACTTTGCAGCGTGCGTACTTGGTGTATTTCCTCTCTCAGACGTAAATTTCACTTGTTCGCGTGGCGTAGTTCCGACCCGCTTTGATATTCCGTGTGCAGTTGACTTTGGCAATGGGAAGAGGTTAATTTCCACCACACACGCACGATGGTCTCGTCAGCCATCGAGCCACCGCTCTGGACCCCGTTCCAGTCACTCCGTTTTAGAGCCCACCTCGACAACTCCTTGGCTGGTAGCGCCTAATTTCGTCACCAATTTCTTAACGCTTGCGCTCTGACTTGTTTGAGGAGTCGGTGCGCCGCCGAGTGTTTCTGCGATACCGTCCCTCACGACGACCCACCGAGTCCTACTTCAAGAAAATAATCTCCTTCAGTATCTGCATTGAAAGGAGAACAAGATGAGAAGATATTTCTTCATTGCTCTGCTTGTTATTTTGCCTTCGCTGCAAATCCTGTTATTTGCCCAAGTTCAGACAGGTGGTTTCGTATTCGAGGGGAGAATGCGGAACTACCTTGGTGTCACCAAGATGCCGCTGGTGCTCAACTTGCACGGCTACACTCTCTATGCCCAGCAGCAGATGAACTATTCTCAAATGAATTTGGTGGCTGATACAGCAGGATTTGTTGTTGTGTACCCGAATGCCGTCACCCCGGAAACAACGTGGAATAGCGGCATCTATGATAGTCCGATTGCTCCTCCGAATCCAAACATAAATGACGTGGGATTCCTCAGTGCCCTCATCGATACTCTGGCTAAAAACAACGCAATTGATACGAATAGGATTTATTGTTGCGGTTTTTCCAACGGTGGTTTCATGAGTTTCAAACTGGCATGTCAACTGAGCAAGAGGATAGCTGCTATTGCATCTGTTGCAGGTGTAATCTCCTACACAACCGCAATTAACTGCAATTGTGGTCATGCCATGCCGGTCCTGATAATTAATGGAACGGCGGATGCCATTGTGCCCTATGCGGGTGCAACAGGTTGGCATTCGGTAGAACAAACCGTGAACTTCTGGACTACCCACAATCTGTGTTCTGAATCCGATACAACATCGTTGCCGAATACAGATACGTTGGATGGATGTACCGTCGAAAGAATCAGATTCACAGAATTGTCCGGCAATCACAGGGTGATTTTCCATAAGGTAATGAATGGTGGCCATACCTGGCCGGGCGGTGACAAACCATACCTTGTCCTAAATTGGGGTGATATCGGTAAAACAAACGGAGACATCAACGCAAGTGCAGAAATCTGGAATTTTCTTAAAGCCTATAACCTTTCTGAACTTACCACAGTGACAAGGTACTCTCCGAGTCCAAACAAATTCCTATTGTTCCAGAACTACCCCAATCCCTTCAATCCAACAACAGCGATCAGCTATCAGCTGCCAGCGGTCAGCGATGTAAAGCTCGCTGTGTACGATCTACTTGGGCGAGAGGTGGCGGTGCTCGTGAATGAGAGAAGGGATGCGGGAGTTCACGAGGTCAAGTTTGACGGTTCGATCCTTGCGAGTGGCGTGTACTTCTATCGGTTGCAGGCGGGGGACCTTGTTCAGGCGAAGAAACTCATTCTTTTGAAATAACGCAGTCGGTCACGGTCCGCACCTCATTCGACAGCGCTTGGAGGGACGGTGAGCCCATTTGACTATATCTAGAGCGAATTCAACAATGCACTATTGCTTTCAACCCATCCTTACGTCTCGTTTGCACGCGGATTGATCAACACTTTCGTCGTCGCGTACTTCATCCTCCCATTGCAGAATCTCAACGCCTTGCGGGCGGTTAAGGTGCCTGCCTAGGTTGCACCTGAGACAGTTCATCGTTCTCTCCCCATTCTGATCAATAGATTACGCCAATTCTACCGCCGTTTTGGGGAGTCGCATACTCATCAAGATTTTTGGTTGAGAATGGTGCTGCTTGTGGTTAAGTTGTCGTCGCTTTCTTGCCTGCCAGCGGTTACGCATCGCATATTTGTTGAATGAGTGATCGATGAAAAGCAGTGTTTTTCGCATGATCCTCAACACCCTTGTCACTCTCTCCATCAGTGGTACCCATCTAGTTGCACAGTCCTCCGATATCAAGTTCGAACATCTCACCCCTGCACAGGGTCTTTCGTTCAATGAAGTCACCGTAATCATGCAGGATAGCCGGGGCTTCATGTGGTTTGGCACGGCGAATGGTTTGAATAAGTATGATGGCTACATCTTCACGACCTACAAAACCGACCCTCTCGATTCGGCATCGATATCCGGTCCATGGGTCAACTTGCTTTATGAGGATACTCACGGGGATCTCTGGATCAATGCTGGTGGGCTCGATCGATTGGACAGGGTAACAGGAAGGATTTCTCGTCATCTATCGGATCGGCACCTCACTTCAATTATCGAAGATACATCTGCGGACGCGAGAGAGAACGGCGTGTGGTTCACAACTCTTGGCCAGGGAATTTACCAGTACAACCGAAGAAGCAATCGGTTCATAGAGAACCGGCACAAGCCCAATGATTCGAACAGCGTCAGCAGCGACTCGGCGTTTTGTGCAATTGTTGACGCTGCGGGAATTCTGTGGTTAGGGACAGCGAACGGGCTGAATTCGCTCGACAGATCCCGTCAACGGTTTACTCACTTTGCCGGGGGCCCGAAGCACAATGTCTATACTGTCTTTGAAGACCCCGGTGAACCATCCAAATTGCTGTGGATTGGTACCGGTGATGGTTTATACTTGTACGACCGGGTGAACAGCTCATTTTCCCAATACCGGAACATTTTTGGGAATCCGCATCGGCCTGAGGACAACGATGTTCGGACTATCTACTGCGACAAGAAGGGGAGACTCTGGGTTGGCATGATGGGGGGCATCGCCAGGTTTGATCGTTCAACCCGACGGTTTTCAGGCTACCAGGGTGGTCTTTGGGTGAATACATGGGCAAACGTGAACAAGGCCTGGTCAATCTGCGAAGACAAGACCGGCGGGATGTGGATGGTATCACATTGGGGCCCGCTGAGAAGGTTCGATGAAGTGAATGACAGTTGGACTCCGGTCAATATTGTGTCCGACCACCAAATCACGTTCCACGCTGTATGTGAAGATAAGTCAGGAACGATCTGGTTCGGCACGGTCGACGATGCTGTCCTAAAGCTCGACAGGGCGCGCAAACCATTTTCTCTCTACACTAAAATTCCCGGTGATCCGTCGAGTCTGAGTTCCGCAACTGTCACAGGAATATACGAGGATGGGTCTGGCACTCTCTGGGTCGGTACGCTGCTTGGTTTGAATAGCCAGAACGCTTCTACAGGAAAGTTTACCCACTACCGTCATGATGATCGAAATCCCAATAGTCTGAGCGGAGACGAAATCGGGGCCCTCCTCGAGGATCGCAGGGGAAGGCTGTGGATAGGAACCGCTGGAGGTGGACTCGATGAGTTTGACAAGCTCAGGCAGCGTATTGTTCATCATAGATTTAATCCGCATGATTCACTGAGCTTACCAAGTGATGATGTGAACGTGGTCTATACAGGCCGGGATGGAACCCTTTGGATTGGAACGAACGATTCAAATATCTCGGAATATGATCCCGCGTCAAACATCTTTCGACGGCATTATCCGGGCTATCCAAA
>Ga0326726_10002496_pt1 | contig 16882 bp, 11 predicted proteins | sample MHFenrmetagenome_2_FD_207603 | JGI IMG/M metagenome (GOLD analysis project Ga0326726, IMG submission 207603) | Lab enriched peat soil microbial communities from Michigan Hollow, Ithaca, NY, United States - MHF15MN | ecosystem: Environmental > Terrestrial > Soil > Wetlands > Peat | place: USA... | reverse complement strand
CGATTGTTTCGGTCGAGACGTGAAATGCTTTTGCAAGCTTCTGTGCAATCATGCTTTTCTTTGTCGTACCCGGGGTAATGATAACGTAACCGTTCACTGCCCGTGCAGCAACAGCGGTGATTGGACCGCCCATTAGTTTCTCTTGATTCTCTAGGGGGATAAGCCCGACCGCGACTTCTAGTTTAGATCGACAATAATTGCGTTTTCCTCTGATGATAAATCCGCCTTTTGGGACGAATTCTCCGCTCTCCGGTGTTTTGCTGACCTGCTCTGGCAGCACCCAATACGCTGAGGCTTCACCGAACTGGTTCCATGCGCGAGAATAGGATGCGGCAAACCTACATGCCTCCTCAAGTGTTTTTTCAGAGATAGGGATTTTCTCATCGTTCAGCCCTTTGCTTTTAATGACGCAGCTGGGGGCACCATGGATGTCCGCATGGGCGTACCGATCCCCTTCTGAGAGGTATTTCTTCACGACGATATCGTTGCTTGAGGCATCTCTTCCAGCTACCACCAGATTTCCTTCTGTTGAGATGAACCAGCGGAATCGTTCAAACCACCATTGTTTCTCATGGGTTACTTTTTTTTTCTTTTCGACGACGTCAACGTCTTTTCTCGTGACAAGATCATGTTTTGTCTGTTCGACCGCCTCTAGTGCTCCCTTCAATTTCTCCTGTATTTTTTTGCTCTCCTCGTATTTCTGATCAGCGTTTTCAGAAACATTTTTACGAAAATCCAATCCGATTTCAGTCCTATTTCCTCCTTCGTCATTAAGGGAGACAACGAGTTCGTTCGTTGTCGGATCGAACAGTTTTACCAAGGGGTTCTGGCGAATCTTGTCGATTGCATCGTTTTTCTCTTTTTGTCGAAGTAGGACTGCGATTTCCTGGAGGAGTTTTTCACAGGATTGAAAATTGAGGTAGAGAAGATTAGCTTCTCGTTGCTTTTGTTCGATATTTTTTTTAAATCCCTCGATTAATTCTTGTTGTTGTGTGAGCTGTCGCTGAAGTTTTTCGGTCATCTTTTTATGTGGCGTTTCCAGAGGTTTTTGTGTTTTTTGACTGGGGATGAACAGGTCAAGACCTTTGGAGTAACTCGTGGTTATTTCATAGTCGATAGAGGTATAACTCAGAAAGGGAAACGGGAGAATATCGATGATGGTCCCCTCTTTTTTGACGAACACAGGCTGAATGTTTTTTTCTTGAAACATCGATAATAGTTTTTGTAGTTCATCATATAATTTTTTCATGGTTGTTGAATCGATTTCTCTTGTTTTTGTTGTCTTATCAACCCCAGCACGCACGCAGAGTTCCTCTGCGTACAATCCGCTTAGGTTCATGGAGGTCGCAAGGGTTCTGACAAGGTCTTTTGAGCTTTTTGAGAGGAGTTCTTGGAATTCTTGTTCCGAGATATCAAATGGGTTCGTCTGAGATGGCGGTGGTTTGTAGATCTCACCGCTTTTAATCATGCGGGATGCCCATTCCTGTTTGATGAGCGGTCGGATGATTCTTCCCTCGGGGTTGAGAAGGATGATATTCCCCTTGGAGAAGAGTTCGCATACCAGGGTATAATCTCCCTCTTTTCTCCCGATCTTTATCTGTATGATACGATCGAACTCATGTTGGGTGATTTCACTGATTTTTCCATTCAGCAGGTATTTTCGTAGCGTCATCGCGAACAAGGATGGTTTCTCAGGGACGTCAAACGATCTCTGGGTGCGGCAGAAGAGTTCTCCGTTTCGTATAAACAGTGATTCTTTTTGATTCCCTGTTTTCTGCTGGACTCTCACAAGGATCTCGTCGCGAGAGAGTTGATAGATTTTTTCTACGAAACATCCTCTCAGGTCTTGTAGGTCTGAAACGATAACGTAGATGTCAAATGATGCCAGTCCTCGTTCCATGGTTTACATGCCATTATCTATTTCAATGTTAAAAAAGAATAGGATGGAACGATGGTGAATAGAATGAGTGGTTTGATTAGCTGATTTTTTTAAAAATGTTGATGAAACGGATTTCCCTCCAATCTGAGGAGTTTCTGCCTAATTGATCGTACACCACGACGGTTATCTGGTGCTTCCGTAAAGAGATTTTGTTGAACTGCCATTTAAACGGCGCTTCGGTATCGGTATAGACGAGTTTGCCGTCATAGTAAAACTCAGCTCGTTGAATGGGGATTGTTGCATTGTCGACTTCCGCCCAGATCCAGATATTGTTGATGACCGTTGTTTTGAATTCGCTGAGTGGGTGTTTTTGCATCCCATTCTTATAAAGAAATCCAACGCGTGGCGAGGTGATTCGTACTTGTGGAGGGGTTTGATTCATATCTGCGAGATAGGCAAGTGCTGCAGCGATCATACGAGTTGTATTCACCAGGTAGCTGAGGTTCACGTTGCTGAGATTGTCCAGTGCCGAATGGAAGTTTGGATCGCGGTCTCCTTCCCAGCAGCAGATAGATTCCCAGCTATACGGAATAAATGCTGAGTAGTCACTTCCACCAAGACCGTGACCTGCTCGGTTAATAGTTCCGCGATTGACGGTCAATCCAATCGAATAATTCGCATCCATGCTTTGGAAGATTTCTGCGACCCAGCCGGCATCCTCTGTTGCGGTGACGGTCATGGTTCGACTTCCTTCATCATGTCCGACCATGTCTGCATTGATTTCGACAAGAATGTTGTCGTTTCGTTCGTACGCTTCTTTTGTATACGCCTGGCTTCCGAGTAAGCCTTCTTCCTCTCCTGAAAAAGTGACAAATTTAACGGTACGTTTAAAATCAAAATGGCTCAGTGCATAGGCTGCTGCAAGTACAGCGACGGTCCCTGAACCGTCATCGTTCGCCCCGGGTCCCTTTGCGACTGAATCGTAATGTGCATTAAAAATAATGATCGATGTATCTGTCGGATCTGTTCCAGTTCTCGTTCCTTCTATGTTTTGGCTTGTATAACGTCGGGGAATCAACTCGTTTCCCCGCCCTGTCCAGTTTTGGCTCCGTGCGAGAAGACCATTTTCTGTGAATTGTTGATGGATGTACTGAGCGGCTTTTTCACATCCATATGTTCCAGTCTTACGAGGACCAAAGCCAACGATATTTTGCAGATATCTCAAAATGAGGGTTTCATCAATCATGGAGAGAATATCTGAGATTTTTTGACTACTTGTTGTCTGTGCCTTTTGCTTTACAAGGAATGATGTGTCTGTCTTGTTTTGTTGAGAAAATGAGACAGAGGATGCTGAAGTGCTCAGAAGAAAAACAATGAATAGAACGAATACTGTTTGGATGATATGAATCGATTTTTTCTTCATGTTTTCTAATTATCTTATAAGACGTATCAATATTATATAGTTTTTCTAATAGAAATAAAAAAATGAAGTTGTTTTTTAGTATCTTCTTTTCACCGGTGGCTTTTGCGCGATTTTTTTCACGGCATTCAGCAGAGTGCTGATATCAAACGGTTTGGTGATGTAATCGGCGATATACGGGTAGATTTCGTTGAACTCTTCACCTTGGATGCGTTTTGCGGTCAGTACAATAATAGTGTTTTCGTCGGTGAATCCATCGATTGTCATTTTCTTTATGGTTTCAATCCCATCCATGATCGGCATCATAAGATCTAGTATGATAATTCCCTGAAAACCTTTTTCGAGTTCAACCAGACAATTTCTTCCGTTTTCTGCCGTGGTGACCTGGAATCCTTCTCTTTCAAAAAGTTCCTGAAGGCTCAGGACGATATCAGGGTCGTCATCGACAATCATAATATTCTTTTGATAATATCGTACCTCGTTCATACGTGTATATCTTCCTTATTTTACTATATAAAATTACGTTGTACAAATGTCAAAACCGGCAAAATACATCCAGAATGATGGGCTGAGTGGAGGTACCTCTGGGAAAAGGAGAGATGGGATGCTTTGATAGGCCGAGGTACCTCATGAATCTAGGAAGGATTTTTCCTCTTTGGTTAGCTGAAGAAGGATGGGATGTGGGAAGAGATGAGAAGGTGTGTTGCAACCTGATTTTTTGTTTGAAGGTGTTTTACTCCCCCAGGCGGATGGTTTGATGGGTTGGTTGCGATGCGGTTTTTTAGAGGAGAATTCATATTTTTTTATCCCTTCACCACTTTGCCAGGCGTTTCTGCATGGCAATAAAAGCATCATCTATGTGGTATATATACTTTTCTCTCTTTGCATGGCAATACTGATTGGCAATAACGAAATGCATAAATATACAGGAACAGATAATCAGCCGTGGAGAGTTATCAAGAGGAATTAGCACAGATAAAAACGATTCTAAAAAATAATCCAAAAGGAATGACAGTCAGCGATATCGCCCACGAAATTCACATTAACCGAAACTCAGTTGCAAAATACCTCGATATCCTCCTCATCTCCGGTCATGTCGAAATGGTCACCTTCGGCCCCGCAAAAGTTTTTTTTCCCTCATCCAGAATCCCACTGACCGCCTTATTAAATTCCACCCATGACTATATTGTCCTCCTAAACCGCGAATTAAAATTTTTACAAGTCAGTGAAAACCTCTTAAAATTCATAGAAACCCAACGCTCTGAAATCATAGGCAGACCGATTCAAACATTCGCTGTGTCTTTCTTTGAAATCCCTGAACTCGCACAAAATGCAAAAAAAGCACTCGAAGGAACAGAACAGAGCATCGAAAAACAATATATCCACAATAAACAACTATTCTACCTGCGGATCAAACATATTCCCACAACCTTCGATGACGGAGAACCCGGCGTCACTCTCGTAATCGATGATATCACAGATCGGAAACAAACCGAAGAAAAAATGAAACGAAGCATCCAACAATGGGAGACAACATTCAATTCCGTTTCAGATATGATCTTTATCCAGGACAATGACTTCTTTATCCTTCGAGCGAATCGCTCGTTTGCGGAATTCCTTCACTTAACACCAGAAGAGTGTGTTGGAAAAAAGTGTCATCAGCTCCTACATAACCTGAATAATTCACATTCTTCGTGCCCCTGTCAACAAGTACAAAAAACAAAAAAAACCGCCACCGTTGAAATCTATGAGCCCTATCTTGGCAGATACCTGAAAATCACCGCATCACCGATTTTTACGGACAGCGGAGAAATCACCGGCTCTGTCCATATTATGAAGGACATCACCGAACGAAAACAAAAGGAAACCTAACCAAACCATTTTTTTTTTTTTTTTTTTTTTACGAAATACTAAAAATGGTCATCAGTCTTAACGTCACCAACACCAGAAGCGTTAGAATCGAATTGGTCTTCAAATCAAAAACTTTGACCCATTCGAGCAACGCGATGATCACATAGGATAAAATTAGCAGTAACACCAGTTGTAGCACAACAATACCAATGGTGTAGACTATAGTCGGGTACGATCCATTGATGACAACGTCCCATATCGTAGCAAAAAAGGCTAACAATCCAATGGTAATTTGAGCTTTCGTAATCTCTCTCATCGATGTTGTCAGCACGTGCTTTCTATATAAAGATTATTCATCAACAGTCTCTTCCAAACGAACTTATCCTCCCAGACTTACCTGTATTGCTATTTTCACCGCATCCACCATTCTCTCCAATGGCATCCCCTGAGGGTCTTGCGAATCTAATAACGGCACATGAATAAAACCTATTGAGGTGTTAAGGCTCTGATCATTCGTATATCCTAACATCCCATAGAACAATGCATTGCAGATATACGACCCAGCAAAAAAACTCTGCTTCGCAGGAATATCTGCCTCCCGTATCTTTCGAGCGATATCATTCGTTCTCAGAGAGGTGAAGCGAAGAAACGGACCGTTTTTATCAATCCGCTGAGGAAACGACCATCTCCCATCATCTGTTGGATATCGTTTAAGATTGACCCCGATTTTCTCTACTTCAATGACTTTGGATTTCGCGTTCAGACCAAGACTTATCACCACATCAGGTTGATATTGTTCGATCGCATCTCTGGCTCTTTCTACGGATGTCGTAAAATTAACAGGGAGAACGACTCCGATGATTTCTGCATCGTTCAAGGTAGACCCATTCAGCGTTTCAACGATTACTTGCGACGGGTTTGTTTCATACGTCCCAAACGGCTCAAATCCAGTAACAAGAACGACTTTCGCGCCAGTCGAACCATAGATCCCAAAAGGAACCACCAGAATGAAAATTCCAATAACGAGGAATCCCTGTCGAAGTCTCATCAAATTTTTATATGTTCTTTCCCTATAAAACTATTCCTCTTCAACGATCATTTATAGGATGTCGCAAATTCCACAATGGTAATGTCCATTTGATCAGATGCGACCTTCCCCGTTGTCGTATACGCATAGACATCAAGGATATGCTTGCCTATGATTGGAGTAAACCACCCCTGGATCGTCCATTCATACGGAGGTTCTGAATCCCAAAACATGAAATACCCGTCGATACAGAAGACCACATATTGAATCGGCTCATGGGAAAACACTTCGGCATACGCCAATGTTCTGCCCCCAAGGATAATCGTGGATCCCCGAAGCCCACTAAAATATTCCTTCCCAAATGAGCTTTCAAAAATCGGGTGTGTAAAGAAATACGTGTACCCCTCATAGGGCCGATGAAGAACCACTTGAACATCAAGAGTTTTTTGTGCAAACTCAACAGTAATCGCAAGCATCAGTTTTGTTGCCTTCACATAATAAGACCAGTTCAAATGGTCAGCGGTATCATTCGGCGAATGACCCCAGGCGTACCCATCTTGGTGTGCAATCCAGACCCCGTCATACCCGTAATCAACAAACGCTTGATCGTCAGCTCCACGGTACGCTGGGAGCGTCACGACCTTCATATCAATAATATCATTGTATTTCTCACTGATCATGGTTGCATCACTCGCAATCCAGGAAGAACGCTTTGGCGGGAAAAACCGCAGGACACGTCCGCCTTCGGTCGTGCTTGCATATCCGATCATATCCATGTTTAAAACTGCGACGATGTTATCACCACGATAGGATGCATCCCGCGCATAGGTAAAACTCCCATACGTTCCAACTTCCTCGCCAGAAAAAGCGATGAACCTGATTGTATGGTTAAACTGATAGTTGCTCAGAACCGAGGCAATCGCAAGCACTGCTGCTGTCCCAGAACCGTCATCATCTGCACCAGGAGCGTCAGCAACCGTGTCATAATGACCACAGAGGATGTATTCCGCTGTACTATCCGCATCTGTTCCATGCAGGATCGCAACGACATTTTTACTATGAAAACCGCCATACCGCCATTCATGAAACTCGGTCTCAAGCCCCATCTGAACAAATTCATCGTAGATATATTCTGCAGCAAGATTACAGCTAATCGACCCTGTATAGCGAGGACCAAAGTCCAGTAACCCAGAATGATACTCATATAAAAGTGACTGGTTGATTTGATTGATCATCTCGATGATGGTCGCTTCATCAGACGATGCGGCGACTCCATCAGACTTTTTTTCCTGTGCTGATACGAGGAAGACAGATGAATCGAACAACAACGCAACAACAAGGAATACCAACAGTGTCTTTTTCATACGTCTCGCCCTATGTAAAATGATTCTCCTTTGATTATATAAATATTTCTTTATAAAATATTACTTGAAAAAAAGGATTAAGAGGGATATCCTCCAATGAGAAGACTAGGATCACCAAGCAGCGCCCACTCCTGGACAATCTTACAATCGGTTTGATCCGCCATCGGGGGATGCTCATTCATGTAATAGATCAGATTGGTCCCATGCGTCGCCCCAAGGTTCACCTCTCCATCATGATAGGCTTTGAAGAATAACCATTCTAGGTGCCGTCCTCGTTCGGTCAATGTATGCTCTCCCGGTTCTCCATACCCGAGGCCAGTGTTCGCGATCACCGCGATCGCGCCACCTCTGCTTTGACTTGTCATAGCCCATGCCCAGCAACGGGGGATCCATTCATCGTACCAGAACGCTCCAAATGGTCGAGTCGATTTGAAGTAAGATAACCCATCTTCTAATACTCCCTTGAGTATGTTATACAGGCTGGTGTTGAACTGCGCGTTATGACAGCCGCCTACGATCACAATCGGTTGTTGATCCCTATTGGACAATTTCTTCATCTCAAATGCATTCGGCCCGTCCACCCACGTATTATTTCTCGGAGGGTGAGTCGACCACGCCAGAGGGTTCCCATGACCCGAGAAATGCACAAACCCACAGCCTTTGCTTATTTCAGCGATCACCGCGTTCGCATCAGTGAACCGACCATTGGATGTCCAGATCATTGAGGCATTAAATCCAAGGCTTTCCAGCTGCTGAAACGATGCATTGGTCGCAAGTTCACCTTCATAATATGGATCATTGGGGTCAGGGTAGGTATCACCAGCGACCCCAACAAATGTCTTAAACCATTCAGCCCCATAGGTTGTTGTCTCATACGTGATGATCTTTTTCACCATAGTTTTTACTTGAGAAACAGTTGTACATGGCAGACGACCAACATACACATCAGGATACATATCCAGGATGTCTCTCTGTGTGGTTGTCCACTCCGCAAAAATCCCGTTATTGTTCGAATCCCAGCTCGAGAAACTTCCATTGCTGTCATACAGATCAGCAAAATACAGATCGGTAAGATAGGAGCCTTCCCCGTCGTCATTGAGTAGAGAGTATCGAGCCGGTACCCACCATTTTTCTTCCATGACACCACCGCTCCTTCCCCCAACCAACAGTACGTATCTCGTCGCCCATTGCTCACATGCGTTTTTAATGAAATATTTCATCTTCTCAGCACAGTCTCGTCCTTCTGCAGGGAAGTAGACACTATCGCAGATATCATCCCGGGTAACAAGTTTAGTTGTCATCCCTTTGTCAATCTTATGGGTGACCAGCGGCTGTAACGCATCTGCGAATTTTTCAGGGGCGATGATCACAAGTTCGTATTGATCAGAGGATGTTGTCGAACGTACCTCTGGAAGTACATACGTAATTGTGATTTTAGCGTTTATAGAACAACGCAGAATGTTTTCCGAAGGAAGATACTGAACCGGGTAGAGATGAATCGCTACAAACGTCGCCAGATTCTCATTTTCCCGTCCAGCTGCGAGATGATAGCTATACCTTTGCTCCGGACAGATCTTCAAAGAAGTCGATTGAAGGGATACGACCGAAGACCCCTCCTCGTTATCCGCGATCGCTTGCGGGGTAAGCATCAGCGGTTTAGCGATAGGTATTTCTTGCGTCTCTGAAAAACTGACTGCAACATCTGTTATCTTTGTCATAAATGGGAACGTATACACCCGAGTCACGACCGGTACCGCATAACTTCCTTGCATGGTGAAATACGAGGTTGCCTCAGACAAATCGATAGTTGTATAGTACTGGTCCTCAACAAGTCGAACAGACGAAAACACTACGGTATCAGTTTTTTCTATAATATTCTGGTGGGTAAACGAAGTAGCAACTGCTCCATATCCGCTGATTATCACGACAGCTACGATTATTCCTACGAGGCTTTTCTTCATAGAATGTCCCCTAATATATTATTTAATAAAAACTTCCAATAATATATAAAACTTTGCGAACAAATATGAGTACAATAAAAAAAAAGAAAGAAAAAGAGGGGAGTAATCTACTTTACTCCAATCACAAATAGCAGGAGAACTGTTCCTGTCGCGGTTGCCTCGGTTGCCTCGACGTGCATCGCTATCCCTGTCTTTCCTAAACCAAGGACGAAATCATTGACCGTGACTGATTCACCGACTGCAAGTAAGTCTATGGTACCTGATTTTGTTTTTCCCACAAAAATTAGTTTTCCGTCTAGATTCATCGTCCAGTTAAGGTCCGTCAGATTCGTCGTCCCTGTGTTCGTAATGGTTGCAGAGACACCCAGCCCGCCTTTTATCGTGATGGTGACCGATGGTACTTCCTTCTGGATGGTAAAGGAGCAGGTTTTCTCCATCTCCGTGTTACCAACGATATCAACTGAATAGAAGAAGACCGTATGATTCCCGTTCGTTGATACGACAAATGGTGTCGTATACATCGTCCATGCCCCATTGTCGAGTTTGTATTTCGTATAGTCAACACCTGAACCGTCTATTGCTGTCAGAGTGACTGTCACATCACTCACATAGACATTTCCTTGCATCTCTCCGGCCAAGGTGCACGTGGTCACTGGCGGAGTTGTGTCCTCACCGAGTGTGACAGCAATCTTTTCAAGAGTGCTAAAGTCACACCATCCACGTTCACTGTTGTGGCCTTTCACTCGATAATAATAGGTTCCGTTGGTCTTTCCGGTGATATCATAGAAATGATTGTTGATGGAACTCGAAAGTGTCGTCACCATATTGACATCTGCGACAGGAGTGATATCGTCCACATAGAATCCTTCTTGTAACGTTCCTGTATCGGTCGTATATCTAAATCGGATGAAGAGGGATTCCCCAGAATAATTACTCAGATCGTACTCTTTATAGGCCCAATTCCCTGATGATCCAGTGAAGATATCCAAGACATTGTAGGATCGGCCATCTCTGCTGACCTCGACAAACGCATCATCGAAATTGTTCTCTGTCGTATACCAGCACCAGAATGAAAGCTTCATTCCCGTGGTGACAGGTATTGGATATACTGTTGTCATCGAGGAAACATCCGAATCGCTGTGACGAGATTTAAAACTCGAGCTTCCCGAGTGAAATCGAGATGTTGAAAGAGCAAACCCATCAAGGCTCCAAAGTCCGGACCCAGATTCTGCATCATCGGTCCCTAAGGAAAGTCCGGTGAGCTCATCCAGCTGGAAATAATCAGGCTCTGCTAACGGGTTCTGCTCCTGCCATGAGACCCGATAATTCCCATCAGAGTCATTGGGTAACTCATCAAGAATCGGTGGCATCACACGTGGCACAACCGTATCGCGGATGTTCTGTGCTTCTTGAATGAGATATAATGCCCCGTCGCAGTTCTCCTTGCAGATCTGATTAAGGTAGCTTGCTGAGGGATGGAAATCCGAACAGGCTTCGATGGTGTACGCGAAGGTCGTCCTACCAAGGACATAATGGCTATAGCCATACTCCCAGTCGATGTTATCTCCTGTGGTGCCATAGAGCCCGTAGGATTGTCCTGGTGTATAGGTACCGGATCCATCCTGTTGTGTGATCCGTTGCGCGATTCCTGTCCCTACTGCACTGATATACGTGTTATCTGGGACATGCGATGCGGTGTACCCCCATGGCCAGTACAGTTCCTGTTGGTAAGTATGCCAGGAGATTGATGCACAGATGTCATGTGTCAAGAAGAAATTACTTACTGCTTGTACTTCAAGTTCAGAGTTAGGTCCAGGCCCACAGTACACCTCGCTCCCAGGATCATGAGTCACAGAAGCATCAAAGATAGACCCCCACGCGCCCCATGCATTTCCATCAGAAGATCCCGCATAGTTCCGATTTAAATCAACACCATAGGTCCCATATTGAGAGAAGTAATGCCGGTTCTTCCGCCAATCGTTCCCAAGGTCATGACAGTAATAATACCCATCGGGGTTCACACAGGGGACGATCCATATTCTCCGGTTATTCACAAAATTGGTGATCGTGGAATTGACGCCATACCCGGAAGTCAGATTGTTGGCAATGGTTAGACAGATTTCCATCCCTGGCCATTCACGGGCATGATGAACCCCCATGAAAAAAACGCCTGGTTCCCCTTCATCCTCACCAGAATTATCCGTGATTTCCAGGCACCAGAGAGAACGTCCTTCGTAGCTTGTCCCGATGCTGAAGAGACTCGCGATGTCTGAGTAATTGGTTGCAATACCCTCCATGATATTTTGCATCTGAGCATAGGTATGGTACGATCCCATCATTGCCGCATGGTAGGCATCCATATCTGCAATAAGAATGGTATACGATATCTGATTATTTGTCAACTCTTGTAAACGATATTGTGGGATGATAATGTCGACCCATTCACCCTGGCTTTCTGCGATGATCTCTACATCCTGCGGAAGAGCCACATTCCCCTGGGTGATATCGACCTGGACAAGGGTTTTGACAAAAGTCGTAGGCTCATTACTCGCTGATCCTGATAGAGGAACAGATCCACAAAGAAGCAACACCAGCGTTCCAAAACAAATAAGTATCTTTTTGGTCATTTCTTCTGCCTCCTACCTATGAGTATCCTCCTATTTGCAGACTAGGGTCACCAAGAAGGACAAACTCCTGGACGGTCTTAGCGTCAAGTTTCTCCAGCATTGGTGGATATGCGTTGAGATAATCGATGAGTGCTTGGGTGTGCGCCTGACCCAGGATTGTTTTATTATTCACCCCGTAATTTTTGAAAAACTGCGTATTTGTATATCCTGAGAGGAATTGAGTACAATCAGGGATGGAATCATTGTTATAGTCTCCTTCGGCGAACCAGTCAAGACCCGTGTACGCCATAGTTGCGATACTTCCACCGTTCTTCACACTCATAAGTTTCCATGCCCAGCATTCCGGTGCCCATTCTTTATAGTAGAATTTCAATTGGAAATATTTAAATCGTTCCTGGATAAAGCCTTTGAGAATATTTAAAAGACTGGTATTGAACTGTGCGTTATGACACCCACCACAGACAGTAACCGGAAGTTTTTCACCGTTTGTTAACTTCGACATATCTTGGACAAACAACCCGTCAATCCAGCGGCTCTCATTTTTCGGCGGATGCGTGGACCAAACCATGGGGTTTCCATGTCCATCGAAAAATAAGAATCCACAGCCAGGACTGATTCCGTCAATAACATCTTGTCGGCCGGTGAGGTTACCGTTTGATGTCCAGAGTCGAACACCTTCAAATCCAGTCATGTAATCTAACGCAAGTTTGTTTTCTTCTTCACCTTCATACCAAGGATCTGTCGCATTCGGTGCGGAATCACCGCCGACAACAACCATTCTATTGAACCATTCTGTTCCCGCGGTTGTGTTTTCATAGGTGATAATCTTATTGACAAGGGTTTTTACCTCATTGACGTTTGTACAAGCAAGTCTTCCGATATACACATCAGGATACATATCGAGGATATCTTTTCCTTGGCTGTTCCATTCAGCAAAAATACCGTTTCCATTGGAATCCCATGTTGAAAAATTACCAGAGGCATCGTAGAGATCCGAGAAATAGAGATCTGACAAATAGCCTCCCTCCCAGTTTGAATCATCATCTAAGTTGGTGTATCGGACTGGAACATACCATTTTTCTTTCAGAATCCCACCGTATCTTCCTCCAGCTAAGAGCACATAGTCGGTTCCCCATTGGTCATAAGCATTCTTTATAAAGTATTTCATCTTCTCAGCACAGTCTCGTCCTTCTGCAGGGAAGTAGACGCTATCGCAGATTTCTTTTGGTGTGACAAGTTTTGTCGTGATTCCTTTGCTGATTTTATGGTTTATTAAGGGTTGGAGTGCCTCGGAAAAATCTTTCGGAGCAATAATGATTAATTTGTAATCATCGACAGTCGATGTTTCAGGGGATGCGGGAATATAGGTTATTGAGAGCGATGCTTTGTTTCTGTAAAGGATTTTATTTTCCTCCAGGTTGTATTGGATTGGGAAACAGCGGACCGTCACAAAAATAACATGATCTTCACCAGAGATGCCTGCACCAAGATGATAATCAAAGAGTTTTTCAGGATAGGTTGATCCAATTGCCGGTGTTTCTTGATTGAATGTTACTTTCGTCCCTGCCACGAATGTGACTGGTTTTGGTGTTGGTGCGATCTTTTTTTCTAATATATATTCTTCTGGTTCAGAGAAGGTCACATCAATATTTTTTATCTTGGTTCCAAATGGGAGGATAAAGGTCGTGACGGAAGCAGGAAGCATCGGTGCACCGGGTGTATTGAGCCAGGCGTTCGCATTTTCTAATGTAACATACGTATAGTCTTCTTTGGTTGTGATTTCAGGGTTTGAAAAAGTGATGGTCTCTGTTTTTTTCAATGATGTTTCTGAGGTTTTTGAAACAGCAGCAGCTCCAAGTCCACTAAGGACCATGATTCCAATTAATACTAGTGCTACAATTTTCTTCATAATTTATCCCCTAATTTTTTTTTAATTGATCAACGATGATGTTTATCCCCGTATGTTCTTAATTATATAAATCTGTATTTAAATCTATCTTAGGAGACGGACCTGGAGGAAAGTCACTATGTCTTTTGAGAGAGTACCTTTGAATCCCTTGCAAAATAAATTCCACTGCAGAACAGTCTTCTCGATTGGGGCTATGAGTTGAACTGATATAATGCCGTAATCCGCATGGTTCTCCGTATTCCATATTTTTACTGAGCCGGTGAATGTCCCTTGTTCATCTGGTACGTCAACGTATACATAGACCGTGATCGGATTTCCTGAGGGAAGATTCATACCACTGTTTGGTTCAAAGACCCAGTTGCTCCCCCAGGCTGGTGTCTCAATGATCGCCCAATCCAGATATGAGTCGCTAAATCCTTCGGGGTCACTGCCGATGTTTTCCACCGTGAACGTCCCAAGGGCGTAATGATTGGTACCAATTTTTGTATTACCCTGAAGCGCACCACTGACCTGGAGGTTTGGTTCTGGGGGTTCATAAGAATCTGTGAGCTGGAACCAGACTTTCGCATCGTTCTCCGCGTCACTGTTATCTCCCCCATCTGGCTGGTACGTCCCTGAGGTTGTGGCATACCCTCCTTCATAAATGATCGTATCGATCTGAATGATTTGATTGGTGATGAGGTTGTATTGGCAATGAAATATCGCTCCTCGGACGTCCGTCGTGCTGTCGTCTGTTCCGCCACCTTCATGTCCACTGACATCTGCAAGATCATCCCCGCTCAGGAAATCTCGATCCCAGACTTTTATGGTTATTTCAGGTGTTGGTATCTGGACATGGAACCGTTGAATCACGTCTTCCGTATGGTCGTCTTCATTGCTGGAGTATTCATCATTGATTTGTTCTAGCCATTGACTCCCGGTATAGACTTGCACTCGATAGGACCAGTCCGCATCTCCCTCGAGCCATCCTTCAATCTCGCCGATCATCTGGATTCGATGTATCTTGACGTTCACTTGAGGACCAGTTTGAGGCGTATAATCAAAATACACGATTTCTTGTCCGATTTTGCAGTCTCCATAGAGTATCTTGAACCATCCGTCCTCACCCCAGTTTGTCCCCCAACTGTTTTTACATATCCAGCAGTTTTGCGCATCATCATAGCCGACGATGACAACCGCATGGTTCATCGGGTCAGGGTCGCTACCTGGATGTTCGTACACACCTCCGCTATAATTAAAGAAGTCATCGTACACGATCATTCCTGCAGTCAATGGACCATATTGAATCAGAGCATTTTTTATCGAGGTGGTATCACTAGCGACCGTGTGCCATCCGTCGATCTGGATGATGAGATCTTCCCAGTTGCTGCATTTATCTGAACATGGAGGAACAGAACCTGATCCACTCGTATACGGAAAACAGGATTCAGGGAGGGTTCCGTAGGTTGTGATGAAATTATATTGCCCTGGAGAGTAGGCACCATTACACCCGTCGATGTAATCGCTCATCCATTCCATTCCACAGGAGACAATGAACTGCTCAGAGAGATCAATGGAATACCCTGGGTTCCCTTGTTTTATTTTTATGAGAGATTCAATTGATCCGAGTGGTGCGAATGCATAGCAGCTTCCGCAGTTCGCTTGGTTCCTAATAGGTGTGGTCCAATCACCGGTCTGACCATTATAGGTCGCATCACGCCAGTCCCATGATGACGAGGTTCTCCCTGTGAGGATCTCTCCTTCCGGCAAGATTTCTTTTGCAGGCAGTAATCCTGTCCTGTGGTAGAGTCCATCATCCACTGGTGTGTCAATCGGTTCACAACCGCAGTCTGTGTCACTGGTGCTCTCTTCACTTGGTTGTTGTTCATTTAGTTCAGGTTGTGTGAGAGTAGTGTACTGTTGTTGTGTCCCAATGACGGTAAAACAGGTTCCTAGCATTACGCCTATAAAAAGAATTGAAAATATTTTTCCGTTCATTGTTTTTTCCCTCGGTCATTGACAGTCACTATCATCTATAAATATTTTTATCTATTATAGAAAAAATACAATGAAATTAAAAGGGATTAACATGATTTTTTTTTACCTCGACATCCAATTTTCTTACCTGTACGACAGTTGAACATATGATAGTTTATCACGATGTACTGTTTTTCCGATAATATACAATGTTCCATAATGTTTATATCCTAAAACGCATAATAATAACGTGAAATGACAAAGCAGAACAACCGGAAAAAAGAACTTGATTCCCAAAGAACCAAATGGCGGAAAACCCATCGGACCCTGAATGGGAGAATTATCCTATACCCGGATAAACCCCCTGAACATATTAATGCGAGGGGCAGTAAGTTGTATAACTGGTTCTGGGGAAAGATTCTGCGTGAGACCAAACCGCAGGAGATCCCTGCTATCATATCTGGTCTGCAGGATGCGATTCATGCCGAAAAAGATCCAAGGAAGATACAAGTACTGAGAACCATGATCGGGATGGCTGACGATGCGTATCAATTCAAACAGCTTGAGGATATCAAGGATTTTGATACGGAATTACAGTTAGAGCGTAAACCGATCTACAACTCTGAGGCTGGGGTCATCTATCGAGATGGGACCATCTATACGACTGATTATAACGAGGATGAAAGTGAGATCCTCATACGTGATATCGAAGGAATCATCATTGATGTATTATCCTCTGAAGAAAAAGAAAAGAATCTTCCTGCTTCGACGGTTCGGAATAATACGTATAAGAACTGGAATTATACGGAGAAAAGCTGATTCGCCAACATATAACATAAGAGAGTAAGTCCTTAGGAATATTATTTTTTTTTAGTGTTTTTTTTATGA
>Ga0326726_10002495_pt1 | contig 16886 bp, 15 predicted proteins | sample MHFenrmetagenome_2_FD_207603 | JGI IMG/M metagenome (GOLD analysis project Ga0326726, IMG submission 207603) | Lab enriched peat soil microbial communities from Michigan Hollow, Ithaca, NY, United States - MHF15MN | ecosystem: Environmental > Terrestrial > Soil > Wetlands > Peat | place: USA... | reverse complement strand
TCGCCGACCTCAAGGGATCGATGGAGTTGCTGGCCGACCGCGATCCCGAGGAGGCGCGCAAACTCCTTGACCCTGTCCTCGAGCACATGATGGAGGCCGTCCACCGCTACGAGGGCACCGTCAACCAAGTGATGGGCGACGGGATCATGGCGCTCTTCGGCGCGCCTCTCGCCCACGAGGACCACGCTGTGCGAGCGTGCTATGCGGCGCTACGGATGCAGGAGTCGGTCAGGCGGTACGCCGAGGGGGCGCGCCGGGAGCATGGTGTGATGGTCCGTATCCGCGTCGGCCTGAACTCGGGCGAGGTCGTCGTGCGCGCCATCGGCAGCGATCTCCACATGGATTACACCGCCGTCGGCCAGACCACCCATCTCGCCGCCCGGATGGAGCAGCTTGCCGAGCCTGGGAGCATTCTTCTCAGCCCGACCACGATGGAGTTGGCGGAAGGCTACGTCGAGGTCAAGCCCGTCGGCCGCCTGCCCGTGAAGGGCCTGCCCGCACCCGTGGAGGTCTACGAGCTCGTCGGCGCAGGCGCCGTGCGCTCCCGGCTGCACGCCGCCGCCGCCCGGGGGCTGACCCGTTTTGTCGGCCGCGATAGCGAAGTGGATCAGCTCCGCCAAGGCCTGGAGCGGGCGCAGGCCGGGCACGGCCAAGTCGTCGCGGTGGTCGGCGAGCCCGGCGTCGGCAAGTCCCGCCTCTACTGGGAGTTCACCCACTCCCATCGCGCCCACGGCTGGCTCATTCTGGAATCCGGCTCCGTCTCTTACGGCAAGGCTACCGCCTATCTCCCCGTGATCGATCTCCTCAAGGCGTACTTCCACATCGAGGGGCGCGACGATACGCGGACAATCCGCGAGAAGGTGACCGGCAAGGTCCTGTCCCTGGACCGGGCGCTGGAACCCTCCCTGTCGGCGCTCCTCTCCCTCCTGGAGGTCCCGGTCGAGGATGAGGCGTGGGGGCGGCTCGATCCCCCGCAGCGCCGGCAACGGACGCTGGACGCGGTGAAGCGGCTGCTCCTCCGGGAGAGCCAGGTCCAGCCGCTCATGCTGCTTGTCGAGGACTTGCACTGGATCGACGCCGGGACCCAGGCCCTGCTGGATAGCCTCGTCGAGAGCCTGCCGACGGCCCGGCTGCTCCTGCTCGCCAACTACCGCCCCGAATACCAGCACCGATGGGGCAGCAAGACGTACTACCGGCAGCTCCGCATCGACCCGTTACCTGCGGAGAGCGCCGACGAGCTGCTCGATGCGCTCCTCGGCGCTGACGCGTCCCTCGGCCCGCTCAAGCAGCTCCTGGTCGAGCGGACGGAAGCGAATCCCCTCTTCCTCGAGGAGAGCGTGCGGGCCCTTGTGGAGACGGCGGCCCTGGCCGGCGAGCGCGGCGCCTACCGGCTCACGCGGCCCGTCGAGCACCTGAAGATGCCTGCCACCGTTCAGGCCATCCTGGCCTCGCGCATCGACCGCCTGGCGCCCGACGCCAAGCGACTGCTCCAGGCGGCCGCGGTCGTCGGCAAGGACGTGCCCATGCCGCTGCTCCTGGCCATCGCTGATGCTCCGGAGCACGAGGTGCGCGCCGATCTCACCCGCCTGCAGGCCGCGGAGTTCCTCTACGAGACCCGGCTCTTTCCGGACCTCGAGTACACGTTCAAGCATGCGCTCACTCACGAAGTCGCGTACGAGGGGCTGCTCCACGACCGGCAGCGCGCCCTGCACGCCCGCATCACCGAAGCCATCGAGCGGCTCGCGACCGAGCGCGTCGCCGAGCAAGCCGAGCGGCTGGCCCACCACGCCCTGCGCGGGGAGCTGTGGGAGAAGGCGGTCGCCTATCTCCGCCAAGCGGGGCTCCGGGCCATGGCGCGGGCAGCCAATCGCGACGCCATTGCCCACCTGGAGCAGGGGCTCGGGGCCCTCCGTCATCTCACCGAGACACGAGAGACGACCGAGCTGACCATCGACATCCGGCTCGATCTGAGGAACGCGCTCATGCCGCTCGGCGATCGGGCGCGCGCGGGAGAACACCTCCACGAGGCGGAGGTGCTCGCCAGAACGCTCGGCGACCAGCACCGGCTCGCGCGGATCGCCACCTTCATGGTGATCCAGTGCCAGGCCTCTGGTGACTACGACGAGGCCGTCAGATTCGGGGAGGAGGCCCTGAGCATCGCGCACACCCTCCGCGATCGCTCGATCGAGGTAGTCGCAACGTCCTTTGTGGGCAGGACGCATATCGCCAAGGGCGAGTTCAGCGACGCGGCCACCTTGCTCGAGCGGAACCTCGCGCTCGAGGGCGACCTGCGCTACGAGCGCTTTGGGGCACCCGCCATCCAGTCCGCGTTGTCAGGCGCCTGGCTCGCCGACGTTCTCTCCGAGTTCGGCCGGTTCGACGAGGCCATCGGGCACGCCGCGGCCGCCGTGCAGATCGCTGAGGCGGCTGATCATTCCTACACGCTCTACTTCGCGTTGTTCGACCTCGGTCTCGCCCACCTCCGTCGCGGGGATCTCCCACGGGCGACCCGGGCCCTCGAGCGGGGCCTCGACGTATGCCTGACGTGGCAGATCGTCATCGGGACACCGCTTGTCGCCGCGACCCTCGGCGCCGCGTACGCACTCGCTGGCCGTGCCGACGAGGCGCTCCCGCTAGTCGCGGGCGCCGTCGAGGAGTTCCGCAGTCGGCCGATTCACCAACAGCCGGCGCGCATTCTTCTGTGCGCGGGGATGATCTACCTCTCGGCCGGGCGGATCGAGGATGCCGCCAGCCACACCCGAGAGGCTCTGGCGCTGACGCGTCGGCTGGGGGCCCGAGGAAGCGAGGCCCACGCGCTCTGCCTTGCCGGTGACGTCGCCTCGACAAGCGGCGCCGAGGACGCCGAAAGCCACTACCGCGCGGCGCTGGCCCTCGCCGGCGAGCTGGGCATGCTACCGCTCGTTACCCACTGTCACCTCGGCCTCGGCAAGCTTTACCGGCGCGCGGGCAAGGGCGAGGAGGCGCGGGAACACCTCATTGCCGCGACGACGATGTACCGCGAGATGGACATGCGGTTCTGGTTGGAGCAGGCGGAGGCGGAGATGTAAGGGTTGACATAAGTTTCATGGGACTCGTCGCCAACCGAGCGGTTGGTAACAGGCGGCGGGCAGTGAGTGAGGCTAGATCAGCAGAAGGAGAAAGGCGAGTACCATCCACGGCGCCAACAGAACCCATGTGGCGTCTTCCCAGTTCGTCTTTTCGTAAGCAAGGGTGTCGGGCCACTCCCGGACCAAGGACCACCGGATAGCCGCGTAGGTCGCCAGCGACAACATCGCTGCCTGCTCGTGGGTTTCAGCGGTAACTTGGCTGAGGCTGGGAAATGTCCAAACTAGTACGGTGTCCTGTGGTGGTAGCTCCCAAGGCAGAGGAGATTGCGGCCAGACTCCGCGGACCAAAGCGTCCATACGCCTACTCTGCCTCCACGGGTGGCGGCACGCGACATCTCTTTTTGAGGCAATGGGGATCGTGGCAGCAGCCAGCTGCCGGCAGAAAGTAGCGCCTGTTTCATGCGACCAGAGCGGGGAGACCTCGACGTGCCTTAGCGGAGGTACGGCTCGCTTTTGAACGGCCACGTGGTTCGGGAGCCCGAAGGGGCAGCCTCTAGAGGGCGGCTCATCCCCTTCGGGCGATGGCCGGGCGTGCCCGTAGACACCCGGTTGCCCCCAACGGTACGCTGATCTGGTGCCCCGTCAATCGCGTCCACCAGTCGCCGTCCCAGCACTGATGCACGCCACCGAGATCCCAAAACCCTTCCATCGAGACGGCTGGGTCTACGAAGAGAAATACGACGGCTGGCGCATGATGGTCTACAGGATCGACCTATCCATCCGATTGGTCAGCCGGCGGGGCCTGGACCATACGAAGCGGTCTCCCTCGCTAGCGAAGGCGATCGCAGTACTACCGGTCCGCGCCGGGGACGGGCAGACGCTTTCGCCGATGCGTCGAAAGAAACGCGGTTCATGCCAGACTTCCAGTTCTCGAAAATGTACAGGAGGGCGCTTGGCCCTTGTTCATCTGCATCTACTGCAAGAAGTCGACGCCTGACGTCGAGCCGTCGGAGGCTCACGTCTTTCCCAATTCTCTCGGCGGAACCGAGAGCACGACGGATACCGTCTGCAGTGAATGCAACGGGCGGATCAACCGTGAGGTCGAGACACCGGTCGCCCCATACTTCAGCGTCTTCAGGAACCTGTATGGAGTGGAGGGTCGTCGGGGAATGCCCGGCGTGAAGGCGACCGCTCGAGTCGAAGGCCGCGAGGCGTCGGTCACCCTAGGACCCGGGGGCGCGCCGAGGAGCCCGATTGTCCATCCCACCAAGAGCCCCGACGGAACGAAGGCCTTCTTCGTCTACGGCACTTCCGAGATGAGGCAAGAGAAGATAGCCAGCATCGCCAAGTCAGATCCTGACATCAAGTGGGAGACGGCGGACTATGAAGTATCCGTTGAGTTGGTCATCGACGGGCCACCGCTCGGCAATCCCCTTCGGAGGCTCGCCGCAAAGGTGGCTCTCGAGCGGTTCGCTCAGATACGGGGAGCGGCCATCGCGGCCGACTCGGACTTCGACGTCATCCGCGAGTTCATCCTGACCGGGGTTGAGCAGCAACCTTGTTGCGGTGTGACTGCCGACCCGGTGCTCTGGAAGAAATCGTCGTTCGGTCCTGTCCGTCCACCAGCGCATGCGGTGGTCATCGTGTTCCACCAAGCGGACCCCGTGGTCGGGGGTTTCGTCATATTCTTCGGGATGTTCCTGTACTGGGTCATCCTGTCGCGTCGATATCAGGCGTTGGGATCCGTGGACGACCTCTTGATCGAGTGGCCGCACATTCGCGCGTCCACTCGGCCACTGCTGAGGTCGGGCCTCGGCTCCATCCGGGTGCCCTGGTCCCGCTATGTCAACGAGTACGCGAGCGACCCGGCCGGTGCAATGCAGGCAGCGCTCAAGGTGGCGCAGGCGAGATTCCAGCAAACGCTTGACGCGATAGGCGAACCCGGAGTCTCACCATAGGTCTGCTGCTCGCTTGACTGACGCTCCGTAAGCCTGTAAGTTTCCTGCTCGGCTTCTGGAACGGCGGCGTAGCTCAGGTGGCAGAGCAGGGGTCTCATAAGCCCCGTGTCGGAGGTTCGAGTCCTCCCGCCGCCACCACTCCCCCAGACCCCTCCGAGACACTACCGGCCGGCATAGCGAGTGGAGTGCGCGGCGTGCGTCCGCCAGTTTTCGACGTACCGTGCGGCCAGCGTCCGGTCGCGGATCACGAGCAGGTTCTCGGCGTTCTGCCGTTCCGCCGCCGTCGTGAAGTTGAAGGAGCCGGTGATGACCGTCTCGCCGTCGATGACCATGACCTTGTTGTGGGCGATGGCGTGGGCCCCGTCGATGAGCGTGGCGATTCCGGCGTGAGCGACGAAGTCCGCCGAGGAGTACTTGCTGCCCATCTCTCTCCGGTCGAGGATGACCTGCACGTCGATGCCGCGGGCATGGGCCTCCACCAGCGCCTTGGCGATGGGGGCCGAGGTGAACGAATAGGCCTGGACGAGCACGGTTGCCTTGGCGGCATTCAGCGCGTCCACGACCGCTTTGGTGGCGCCGTGGTTCGGGGAGAAGTAGACATGCCACGCCGGCAGATCGGGCTCGGCCCGCGCCGCCGCCGCGAGGGCAAGGGTGGCGACGATGAGGGCAATCCTCAGCCGGAAGCGTTTCCGCCGCGCAGCCGAATCGGCAATCATCGTCGCGCCGAGTATCCCAGAAGATACGCCCTCACACCAAAGCTTTCGGCGGGATCCCGTGGCGGCGAGGGGCGTCTGCGCCCACTGCGAAGTTTGGGTGCGGGTCCACCGGATCGGGTACGATACGCAGACCGCCGACCGGTTCCCCGACGGGAGCGTTGTCCGGCCGAAGCACATTGCGGCGGAACACTAAGGAGGAGCGGGATGAGCGACGAGATCCTGGTGGAGCGGGACGGCGGCATTGCCACCGTGGTGTTCAACCGGCCCAAGATGCGCAACGCGGTCAGCCTCGCCATGTGGGGCGAGATCGCGAATGTCACCGATGCCCTCTCCAGAGACGATGCGGTGCGGGCCGTGGTCTATCGCGGCGCCGGGCGCGACGCCTTCGCGTCGGGAGCCGACATCTCCGAGTTCAAGGAGAACCGCAAGGACACCGAGACGGCGCTCGCCTACAACAAGAAGACCGAGGCCGCGTATACCGCGATCAGGCTGTGCCCCAAGCCCACCGTGGCCATGGTGTTCGGCTTTTGCATGGGCGGAGCGATGGCCCTGGCTATGGCGTGCGATCTCCGCTTCGCCGCCGGCGGGTCCAGGTTCGGCATCCCCGCCGCCAAGCTCAGCATCATCTACGGCCTCGATCCCGTGCACCAGCTCGTCGATCTCGTCGGCCCCGCGTACGCGAAGGACATCCTGTACTCGGCGCGCACGCTCGACGCGACGGAAGCCTTCCGGATCGGTCTGATCCAGCGCCTCATGCCGGCCTCCGAGCTCGAGGCATACACCTACGACTACCTCCGTACCGTCGCCGAAAATGCGCCGTTGTCCATCCGCGGCACCAAGGCGCAGGTGCAGGCGATCTTCGAAGGTGTCAACGATGGGCACCGGAAGAAGCTCTTCGACATGGGCATCGAGACGTTCAATAGCCTCGACTACGCGGAAGGCACGCGCGCGTTCACGGAGAAGCGGAAGCCGAGTTTCAAAGGTAAGTAGCCTCTGCGCATCGCCGTGCTCTCCTCCACGCCGCCCAACCCGCTGGAGGGGAGCGGCACCTTCGTCGGCATCGCCGGCCTCCGGCAGGGGCTCGAGGCGCTGGGCCACCGTCTCGAGTTCCGCCCGCTGCGCTTCCGGACCGGCTTTCACACCCTGGATCGCTGGCTGTACAACGCCGGTGTCGCGGTTCGCCCGCCCCGCGGCGCTGATCTCGTCTATGGTGTCGACCTTGACGGCTTCCTGCTGGGCGGCCGCCGGGTGCCACTGATCGTGAGCCTCAAGGGCGTGATCGCCGACGAGCTCAAGAACGAGCGCGGGCTCACCCGGGCGCTGCTCTCGATCCAGGCGCGCTGGGAGCGGCGCAATACGGAGCGCGCGGACCTGGTGGTGGCCTCGAGCCGCTATTCCTGCGAGGTCGCCCACCGCGAGTACGGTGTGCCGGAACACAAACTTGCCGTGGTGCCCGAGCCCATAGACCTCGCCGAATGGAATCGGCGATTCGCCGCGGCCCGCCGCCTCGCGCGGAGCAGGCCGGGCATTCTCTGCGTCGCGCGTATGTACCCGCGGAAGCGCATCGTCGACCTACTCGAGGCTGCTGCGCTCATGCGGGATCGAATCCCCGACGTCTCCGTGCGCATCGTAGGAAAGGGTCCCGAGTGGGAGTCCATCGTGCGCCGCCATGGGGAGCTCGGACTCGGCGAGACGGTGGCGCTCCTGGGCGATGTCTCGCGCGAGCAGCTCGCCGACGAGTACGTCAATGCCGATCTCTTCTGTCTGCCGTCCGTACAGGAAGGCTTCGGGATTGCCTTCCTCGAGGCCATGGCGGCGGGTCTGCCGGTGGTGGCCTGTCGGTCGGCGGCCATCCCGGAGGTGGTCGAAGACGGCGTGACCGGGGTCTTGGTGGCGCCGAGAGATCCGGCGGCGCTCGCCGCCGCGATGCAAGAGCTGCTCGCGAGTCCCGAGCGCAGGCGGGCGATGAGCGAGGCGGGCCGGCGCTCGGTCACTCGCTTCACGCCCGAACGGGTGGCCGGGCGCCTGCTGGAAGCGGTAAGATTGGCCCTCGACAGGAGGCAGGCCCGATGAGCGACGGTCAGGTCTATGCGACGCGCAAGTTCACGTTCTCGGCGGCCCACCGCTACTGGCGGGCGGAGTGGAGCCCGGCCGAGAACCGCCGCGTGTTCGGCAACCTCACCGTATCGCACGGCCACAACTATGTCCTCGAGGTGACCATCCGCGGTCCCGTGGACGCCCAGACCGGGATGGTCATGGACCTGGCCGAGCTCAAGCGCGTGGTCTCCGATGCCGTCATCCAGCGCTTCGACCACGCCGACCTGAATGCCGATCCGTTCTTCCTGCCCGGCACGATCCCGACCACGGAGAATCTCGTGCGCGCTTCCTGGGACCTCCTTCTCCCCAAGCTCGGGCAGGAGCGCCTCTGGCGGCTCAGGCTCTGGGAAGATCCGACCTTCTACGTGGAGTACTTCGGCGGGTGAGCGCGCTCGAGCTGACGCGGCAGTACCACTTCAGCGCCGGGCACCGGCTCGAGAGCCCCGATTTCTCTGCCGAGGAGAACGAGCGCGTCTATGGCCAGTGTTACCGGCAGCACGGCCACAATTATCTGGTCGAGGTCACGGTAGCGGGCCAACTCGATGCGGTTACCGGCATGGCGGCGGACCTCGGCGCCCTCGACGCCGCCGTCAATCGAATCATCCTGAGCCGGGTGGACCACTACGACCTCTCGAGTGCCGTCGAAGCGCTCCGCGGCGTGCCCACGACGGGCGAGAACCTGGCCCGGGCCTTTTGGGAGTGGCTGGAACCCGCGCTGCCGGTGGGAAGCCTGCGCCGCCTCGTGGTGATCGAGACCGACAACAACGCCTTTGAATACCGCGGCGACGCCGCGAGGTGACCCGGATGGAACAACTGATCCGCGAGCTGCTGAAGGAGATTGGCGAGGATCCCTCGCGTGAGGGCCTGGAGAAGACTCCCTCGCGCGTAGCCAAGGCCTGGGAATACCTCACCTCGGGCTACCGGCAGGACGTGCACGAGGTCCTCAACGAGGCGCTCTTCACCGAGGAATACGACGAGATGGTGGTGGTGAAGGACATCGATCTCTATTCGATGTGCGAGCATCACCTCCTGCCATTCTTCGGCAAGTGCCATATCGCCTACATGCCGTCGAAAAAAATCGTGGGGCTGTCCAAGTTGCCCCGGCTGGTGGAGATGTTTGCTCGCCGGCTGCAGGTCCAGGAGCGCCTCACCACCCAGATCGCCCAGACGCTCCAGGAAGTGCTCCAGCCGCGCGGTGTCGCGGTGGTCATCGAGGCCCTGCACATGTGCATGCTCATGCGCGGAGTCGAGAAGCAGAACTCCAAGGCCGTGACCTCCGCCATGCTCGGCCAGTTCCGTGACCGGCCGGAGACGCGTGCGGAGTTCATGGAGTTGATCAAGTCGCGCGGTGGCCTCATCCTGTGAGGCTCGCCGGCCAGGTCGCCCTGGTCACCGGAGCGGGACGCGGCATTGGCCGCGCCGTGGCCGTGGCCTTCGCCCGCGAAGGCGCGCGTATGGTCCTGGCCGCGCGCTCGGCGCGTGAGCTCGCCTCCGTACAGCAGGAAATCGAGTCGGCAGGCGGAGCGGCGCTGGCGGTGCCGACCGACGTGAGGCAGGAGCCGGCCATCGCGGCGCTGGTGAGCCGAGCGCTCTCCGATAGTGGACGCATCGACTGTCTCGTGACGGCGGCGGGCCTGGCGGCCTTCGCTCCGGTGGCGGACGCCAAGACCGAGGACTGGGACCAGCTCATGGCCGTGAACCTGCGTGGGGCCTTCCTCTCCTGCCGGGCCGTGCTCCCCGCCATGACCGCGCAGAAGCGGGGAACCATCATCAATATCGGCTCCGTCGTGACCAGCAGAACGCTGCCGGGCAGCGCCGCGTATACGGCGACCAAGTACGGTCTCCTGGGCTTCTCGCGCGTCCTGGCCGAGGAGATGCGTCCGCACGGGGTCAGGGTGGGCGTGCTGTCCGCCGGGGCCACCGACACGCCGCTCTGGGACGCGGTGCCGGCCCCGCCGGACCGGGCCCTCATGCTCAGACCCGAGCAGATCGCCGAAGCGGCCCTGCTCATGGCGATGCTGGCGCCCGGAGCCACGCTCGAGGAGCTGACCCTGCTGCCCCAGGGCGGCATCCTGTAGGGGCAAGAGTCACGGGAGGCACCCGGCGCCCGTGTTTTTGCTATACTGATTGCGTAGTCGTGAACGATCTGGAACCGAACCCAAGGATCTGGACCCAGGGACCTGAACCCGGCGATTCGAACCAAGGAGGCATTCATGATCTCGCTGACCGAAACCGCTGCGAAGAAGATCTCGGACCTGCGGCTTGAAGAGGGCAAGCCCGAGTGGGGCCTCAGGATCCGCGTAGTCGGCGGCGGCTGCTCGGGCATGTCGTACGAGCTCGGCTGGGACGATGCCGTCGGGGCCGATGACAATGTCACGGAGATGCACGGGGTGAAAGTCCTGGTGGACAGCAAGAGCGCGCCGTATCTCCAGGGGAGCGAGATCGACTACGTGGACAACAACATGCTGGGGGCGGGCTTCGCCATCAACAACCCCAACGTGAAGTCGTCCTGCGGGTGCGGCTCCTCCCACCAGTTCTAGACAGACGCACATGAAGGTCGCCGTTCGCTTCTTCGCTCGCTATCGCGAAGCGGCGGGTCGCGACCACGTCGAGCTGGAGCTTCCAGAGGGCGGTACCGTTGAATCGGCCTGGGAGGCGGTGGCGAGCCGCTTCCCGGTCCTTCAGCAGTACCGCCCTTTCACATTGTTCGCCCTCGGTACCGACTACGTCACCGCCAGCCACCCCCTGCGTGCCGGCGACGAAGTCTGCCTCTTCCCCCCGGTGAGCGGCGGCGCGCACCACGATCTGATCGAGGTCACGGACCAGCCGCTGTCCGAAGAGCGCCTCATGAACACCGTCGGGGACGCCGGGGCTGGTGGTCTCGTGCTGTTCTCGGGTGTCGTGCGTGAGGAGACCGGCGGACGTCGCGTGAAGTATCTCGAGTACGAGGCGCACGCCCCTATGGCTGCGGCCAAGATGCGCGAGATCGCAGCCGCGCTGCGCGAGCGCTGGCCCGGCGTGCGGGGGGTTGCCCTTGTGCACCGGATCGGCCGGCTCGAGATCGGCGACTCGAGCGTGATGATCGCGGTGTCCTCGCCGCACCGGGCCGAGGCCTTTGACGCCTGCCGCTTTGCCATCGACACGCTCAAGGAGACGGTGCCGGTATGGAAGAAGGAGTTCTTCGAAGACGGTGAGGTGTGGGTCGGACTGCAAGGCGACTGCGATCACCGTCACTGACCTTCGCGCGCTCGCCGTAGCCGCCATTCGCCGCTCCGGGATGCTCCAGGGCGGCGAAACTGTCTTGACCGCCGTCTCGGGTGGCGCCGACTCCGTTGCCCTTCTGGACCTGCTCCGCTCGCTCGCCTCCGAGTGGCGTCTGACCCTCCACGCGGTACACGTTCACCATGGCCTCCGTTCCCAGGCCGATGCCGACGCCGACTTCGTTCGCGGTGTGTGCGCCCAGATCGGCGTGCCCTTCCACATCGAGCACGTTTCAGTCAGGCGGGAGCCGCCCTGGGAAGGTCTCGAAGCCGAGGCCCGCCGTGCACGCTATGGCGCGTTCCGGGAGGTCGCCCGCCGCATCGGCGCCCAGCGCATCGCAACGGCGCATACGGCCGATGACCAGGCCGAGACGGTCCTGATGCGCCTCCTCGAGGGGGCGGGCCCACGCGGGCTCGCGGGCATCGCTCCCATGCGCGGGATCCTCATCCGGCCCCTGCTCGCCGCGCGCCGCGCCGACGTCGAAGCGCACCTGCGGGCGCGCGGTCTCGGCTGGGTCGAGGACGCGAGCAATCGCGACACGCGCTTCCTGCGCAACCGCATCCGGCACGAGGTGCTGCCCTTCCTGGCCCAGGCGATCGAGCCTTCCATCGTCGATCACCTCGCCCGCTCGGCCGCGCTGGTTCGTGGGATGGTGGACGATCTCGAGCGGGCCGCCGGGCGCGAGCTCCGGCACCTCGGGCGCCGGGACGCCGAAGGGTGGGTGCTGAAGGTCGCAGATCTGGCCGCGCTGACGCGTGAGCTGGCCGTGGAGACGGTCCGGCAGGCCGCTCGAGACATGGGGCATCCGGGTGCTTTCCGCGGCCACACCCAAAAGGCGCTGCGCCGATTGCTCGCTCCCGGTCCGGTGCGTGGCGCGCTCCGCACGGGAGGCTTGACCGTCGAGCGTAGCGGGCGCTGGCTCCGCGTCGGGCCCGGACAGCTCCCCTCGCTGGCACCGCGCGATTTCGCGATTCCCGGCGATCTCGCTCTGCCCGAGGTCGGCCTGCTGCTCGAGGCGCGATGCTTTCCGAGAGCGTTGGACTATGTCGCGCCGCGCGGGCCCTTGATTGCCGCCTTCGACGCCGATCAGCTCCCACGCCGGCTGCAGGTGCGCCCCCGACGGCGGGGCGACCGCTTCGCCCCCTTTGGCGGTCCGGCCGAGCGGCGGCTCAAGTCCTTCCTGATCGACGCGGGCGTGCCGCGCTGGGAGCGGGAGCGGGTGCCCTTGCTGGAAGCGGCGGGTGACATCATTTGGGTGGCAGGGTTGAGGCGCGGCCAGGCTGCCCCCGTTGGTCCCGAGACGAGGCGTATCCTCGAGGTGACACTCAAATCCGCGGTGACAGTCAGATCTCCTCTGGCGGGGCCCGCGCGGGAGGGGTAAGATGGCGCGCCAGGAGGGGCCAAGATGATGACGAGAAGTCGACTACTGACCGTCGGGGCGATAGTAGTCGCACTGTGGTTCGGCCCGCCGCCGGCACAGGCGCAGTCGGGAGCGCCCGCGGCTCCGGACAGCAAAGCCCTCCTTCACGCTCTGGAAGACGCGTTCGCCTCGGTGGCCGACCGTGTCACGCCCTCGGTCGTGAACGTCAGCGTCAAGTCGAAGAAGGGAACGTCGGGCGAAAGCGGCGGCCCCGGGCCGGAAAACGAGCAGCGCTTCCGCGACTTCTTCGGCCCGGAGCTCTACGAGCGCTTCTTCAAGCGCCGCGCCCCGCGCGAGGAGACGCGGGCGGCCGGGTCGGGCGTGATCGTCGACGCGCGCGGCTACGTCCTCACCAATGCGCATGTCGTGGAGAACGCCGCCGACATCGAGGTGCGGCTCTCCGACGACCGCAAGTTCGCCGCGACCCTGGTAGGACGGGATCCCAAGACCGACCTGGCCATCGTGAGGATAGAGCCGGGCGCGAGCGCCCTGCCGGTGGCGGAGCTCGGCGATTCCGACAAGCTGCGCATCGGTCAATGGGCCATTGCCATCGGCAATCCCTTCGGGCTCGATCGCACGGTTACCGTCGGCATTATCTCCGCGACGGGACGCACCAAGGTCGGCGTGGCGACCTACGAGGCCTTCATCCAGACGGATGCGTCCATCAATCCCGGGAACTCGGGCGGCCCTCTGCTCAACCTCGACGGCCGCGTCATCGGCATCAACACGGCCATCCTGTCTTCGGGGCAGGGGATAGGCTTCGCCATTCCCATCAACATGGTCCGCGAGGTGATGACCCAGCTCATCGACAAGGGCCGGGTGGTGCGGGGCTGGCTCGGCATCTCGATCCAGGACCTGACCGATGATCTCGCCGCGGGCTTCGGCGCCTCGGGCAAGGGCGGCGTGCTCGTGGCTGACGTGATGAAGGATAGTCCCGCCGAGGCCGCCGGCATGAAGGCGGGCGATATCGTCATCGACCTTGGGGGCACGCCCATCAAGGAGGTGACCGAGCTCCAGAAGCGCGTGGCGGCGATACCGCCGGGCCGACCGGTGACCATGACCGTCCTGCGGGACCGCAAGCCCACCAAGCTCACGGTGAAGGTCGGCGAGCAGCCGGGCGAAGAGACGATTGTCGCGGCGGCCCCGAAGGGCATGGGCTTGGGTGTGACGGTCGAGGCGCTCACCGAGGAGGCGGCGCAGACTCTCGGGCTGCGCTCCGGCTCGGGCGTGGTGGTCACCGAGGTGGCGCCGGGCGGCGTGGCGGAAGCGGCAGGAATCAAGGAGGGCGACCTCATCCTCGAGGTCAACCGGCGGCGCACGACGACCGTGGACGAGTTCAAGAAGGCCGTCGCGGCGCTCAAGCCGGGGGACGCCGTGCCCGTGCAGGTGGAGCGCAGCGGGGCCGGCCGTCAGTACGTCGTGCTCAAGGTTCCCGCCAAGCCCTGAGCCCCAATTCCTGACCTCATGACCGCCGCTCTCGATCCGTCCCGCCCGCGCCCCGTCGCGCTCGTCATCGACGACGAGCTCGGCGTCCGCGAGTCCTTCCGGCTCATCCTCGACGGTGAGTTCGAGGTCCTCGAAGCCGAGCAGGGTTCCGAGGGGCTCGAGGTGCTGCGCGGCCGGCGGGTGGACGTGGTCCTGCTCGACGTGCGCATGCCCGGCGCCCCCGGCCCGACCTTCCTCCCGCAAATCCTCGCGCTCGACGAGGGCATAGCCGTGATCATCGTCACCGCGGTCAAGGATGTGCGCACGGCCGTCGAGACGATCAAGGGCGGCGCCTACGACTACGTGACCAAGCCCTTCGACGTGGACGAGATCCTCGCCCTGGTGAGACAGGCGGCCGAGCGCCGGGTGCTCGAGCGGGAGGTGCACTGTCTCCGCGCCGAGCTGGACCGCGCCCACGGCTTCGATTCCCTGATCGGACGGCATCCGTCCATGGTCAGGCTCTACGAGCTCATCGCGCAGGTGGCCCAGACGCCGGCCACCGTGTTGATCGCGGCCGAGAGCGGCACCGGCAAGGAGCTGGTCGCCCGCGCCATACATCGGCAGGGCCCGCGGCGCTCTCAGCCCTTCGTAGCCGTGAACCTCGCCGCCATCCCCGACACGCTGCTCGAGTCCGAGCTCTTCGGACACGAAAAGGGCGCGTTCACGGGCGCGCATGCGCGCAAGGTCGGCAAGTTCGAGCTGGCACACGGGGGCACACTCTTCCTGGACGAGGTCGGCACGCTTCGCATCGATCTCCAGGCCAAGCTGCTCCGGGCGCTGCAGGAACGGGAGATCGAGCGTCTCGGCGGGAGTCATCCGATCCCGGTCGATCTGCGCGTGCTGGCCGCCACCAACGTGGATCTCAAGGCCGCGGTGCGCGCGCGCGCCTTCCGCGAGGACCTCTACTATCGGCTCAACGTGGTCCCCGTGACGATCCCGCCGCTCCGCGCCCGCAAGTCCGACATCCCCATCCTCGTCGAGCACTTTCTCCGCAAGTATTCCCAGGAGTTCAAGAAGGACGTCCGGGGCATCTCGCGGGGGGCCTTGCCGACTCTGCAGGCCTATGACTGGCCGGGCAACGTGCGCGAGCTCGAGAATATCGTCGAGCGCAGTGTCGCCCTCGCGACGGGGCCGGTAGTCCGCCTCGACGACCTGCCCGTCGACCTCGCCATCCACGAGGTCAATCAGCGGGCCGGGGGCGACGGCGGGTCGGTACCGCTGCCGCTACAGGAGGCGCGGGATCGCTTCGAGCAGGCCTATGTGCTGCGGGCGCTCGAGCGCGAGAACTGGAACCGGACCCGCGCGGCCCGGCTGCTCGGCATGCACCGCAATACGCTGCTCGCACGTCTCGCGGCCTGGGGGATCCGCCGCGAGGATGTGGCCGGCGCGCAGCCGCCCGCCGTGGGCGGTAACGTTTCCTGAGCTCCGACCTGCGGCGACCCGCCGCCCTCCTCGCGACCCTTCTTGCCATCACGGCGGTGGTGGCGCTGGCCATCGTGTGGGGCCAGCGCACTCCGCCAGCTCAGCCGCTGGTCATGGCCTTCACGCCCTCGCGGGATCCGGCGGCGCTTCAGGGTGCCGCCGACAGCTTCGTGGCGCTCCTCTCGAAGCTGTCGGGCGTGCCCGTGCGGGCCCAGGTCGCCTCGGACTATGCGGGAGTCATCGAGGCGCTCCGGAGCCGCCGGGTGGACCTGGCGTTCGTCCATCCGGTCGGCTATGTCCTGGCCCGGCGCGAGGCCGGTTGCGACATCCTCGTGCGCGACGTCTGGCAGGACAGGATCGCCTACAAGGCAAGCTTCTACGTGCGGAAGGATAAGGGGATCGAACGCCTCGAAGACCTTCGAGGACGCACGATCGCATTCGTGGACCCGGCATCGAGCTCGGGCTACATCTACCCCATGGTGCTGCTGATCAAGCGCGGGCTCGTCCAGAACCGGGACCCCAAAACTTTCTTCAAGGAAGCGCTCTTCGCGGGCACGCACGACGCGGCGCTGCGGGCACTGCTCCAGGGCCGGGTGGACGCGGCCACGACTTTCGACCGGGCGCCCCAGATTCATCTCAAGGACCCCGCCCTCGAGGCCCAGCTCGTCGCGGTCGCCGAGACGCCGGACATTCCTGAAGCGGGAATCTGCGCTCGTCCCGGGCTGCCCGCCGACCAGGTTCTCGCCATCAAGCGGGCGCTCCTGTCCATGAAGCGGCCCGACCACACCGCGGTGCTCAAGGACATCTACGACATCGACGGCTTCGTCGAGGGTAAAGACGCGGACTACGATCCCGTCAGGGACGCGCTCGCATTGATGGACTACCGACCGAAGCGGTGAGGCGGGAGGGTCAGGTGCGCCGGGTCATTTCCGCCAGCGCTAGCTCATTTCCGCCAGCGCTAGCTCATTTCCGATTGACGCACTTGATGAGGCGCCAGCCGTTGAACATGTTGACCTTGGTCGAGATCTCCGCGCTGAGCCCGACCTGTTCCAGGAGCGGCTCGAGCGGCAGGTTCGACTTCCAGCCAAGCCGCGTACATACGGGCGAGACCAGGTCTTCCAATCGCCCGACCACGCGGCGCTCGCTGCGAAAGTGGTTCAGGACCACGATATTGCCGCCGGGCTTCACCACCCGTCGCATCTCCCGCAGCACCCCCACCGGGTCCGGTACCGCGCTGATGGTGTAAGTCGCCACCGCCGCGTCGAACTCACTGTCGCCGAAGTCCATGACCGTTGCGTCCATGGCCTTGAGGGTGACGCTGCTGAGAGCCAGCTCCAGCACCTTGTCCTGGGCCTTCTCGAGCATTTCCTCCGAGAGGTCGATCCCGGTTATGCGGCAGTGGCCAGGGTAGAGCGGCAGGTTCAAACCTGTGCCGATGCCGACCTCGAGGACATGGTCA